>Ga0302320_10002500_pt1 | contig 43210 bp, 33 predicted proteins | sample Bog_T0_3_FD_202130 | JGI IMG/M metagenome (GOLD analysis project Ga0302320, IMG submission 202130) | Peat permafrost microbial communities from Stordalen Mire near Abisko, Sweden - Bog_T0_3 | ecosystem: Environmental > Terrestrial > Soil > Wetlands > Peat | place: Sweden: Abisko, Stordalen Mire...
TCGAGGTAGAGCCAACCCTCGACACAACAAGGGCTGGAAGAGCAAGTACGGCCGCAAAGTCCCCAACAAGAGAGATCCAAGAACAAGCCAAATTGTGCTTTTCTAAACAGTATTAGGCTCACGCCCTTCGCTGGCAGATTACGCCCCGTTGGGGCTGTCGAGATCGTTGTCGTGGGGATTTTCACTACGTTATCGATCCGTTCTCGATTGGCCGTCGATGCATCCCCTTCAGGGCCGGACAATGCTCGTTCCGGCCAACCAGGGCTCACGCCCTTCGCTGGCATATTACGCCCCGTTGGGGCTGTCGGATTCGGAATTGTGGGCGTTGCGTCAGCGCCTCTCGGCCGTCATACGGCCGGATAATTCCCGTCCCGGCCAACCAGGGCTTACGCCGTTTGCTGGCATGTTACGCCCCGTTGGGGACAGGATGCTTTGGGTACAAGGGAGTTATAAACGCAATCGAGGCGTCCGGGAGGCATCGCACTATGCTGGGACTGCCTTTAGAGGATCGTCAGGACTGCCGTTTCCAACACTGTGACGAGCATAGCCCCTGTATTCGTGACCATGCCATATTCTCATACAAACTCCCGGGCCGCTAGGCCTGAGGGGGGGCCAAAGGGCAAGCCGAAGATCCCAAATCGTTAAGAGATCGTCAAAGCTGACAAAATGGGAACCGTGGAAGGAGATCGAGTCAGGCTTGGGAGCGTCTTTGATGAAGTGGCCTATCTATACGATTTGGCAAGACCAAAGTATCCCAATGAGATTTTTGAGGATCTCTTTGCATTTACAAGGTTAGACTCCTATTCGTGTTTCATAGAGGTGGGATGCGGAACTGGGCAGGCCTCTGTTCCGATAGCTCAGCGTGCGAGAGGGTTAATCGGAATAGAACCAGGTCCGAATCTTTCCGAAATTGCACGCTGGCATCTGGATCCTTACCCCGGTTCGTTTGTAATCACTCAGACTTTCGAGTCGTTTCAGCCAGCCGGAGCCAAGTTCGATGCCCTTGTTGCGGCCACATGTTGGCATTGGATTGATCCGAATATTCGGTACGCAAAAGCTCACGAGTGCTTGAAGCGAAGCGGATTCCTCTGCATTCTTACCAGTGAGCATGCGTTTCCTAAGGGTTTTGACCCGATATTTTCCGAAATACAGGAGTTTTACGATTCAACACGAGAGCCGGGCGATACCAAGTTTCCGTGGCCTCCTCCACAGCCGGATGACACGCCTGACTTATCGGCGGACATCAACGGATCCGGTTTGTTTAAGGTGAAATCTGTAAAGCGATACCGATGGACGGTGAATTACACCGCGGATAGGTACATCGATCTCCTCAACACTTATTCTGACCACCGGGCAATGAACCCTGAGAGACGAAGGACTCTGTTTGAAGGCATTCGAAAATTGATCGATGCCCGCCCGAGTCGGAACGTTTGTAAGCACTACCAAGCGATCATGCACATTGCCTCCCCTTTGCAACGCTCTCGTCGTGCTAACGTCTAATGGAAACCCAATGGCCAAGCGTATTTCTGTCCCGTCGCTTCGCTTGGTGACGGTGCTCGTCGTTTTCGGTCTGCTCATCGGACTTGGGGCAGGATTTCTGTTTACGGTCGCGATCCCGGAGTTCGATCGGGCATTTGCGTTGGAGCATGAGTCTAAGATTGCGATAGCCCAGATCAATCATGTCGATGACCCGAATTCGAGCGGCACGAGAACTATCAAGTACACGTACAAGGTTAATGGCAGAGCCTATGGCGGGCGGGCGCAGGATGTCTCGAACCTCAATTTGCTGGATGTGCACTACCTCGCTTCTGAACCCTCCTACTCCGCCGCAGATCCAGAGGCCAATGCTCGTGAAGCCCGATTTACAGTTTTCTGGAATCTGCTGTTGCTTACGATTCTTGCCGCAGGCGCAGTGGGCTACGTAGTAAAGTCGGGAGGATTATCCTTTTCGTGGATGAGCAAAATGAATGGGCGTTAGTTGGATTCAGTGCCCCGCCTTAGCTCGCAGTTCATGTACTCTTAATAGGATCGCTTTAGGACCGTCTTGAACTTCTCACGACTGAACTCGTTTCTAAACTGGCAGGTTCGCATATGCAACCTGTTTGGTATCCCGATCTACCTACACATCACGCTGGTCTTCTTCCTGTGGCCGGCGTTACGGGGTGGTGGGTTTGGCTTTTGGTATTCAGTAGAGTTCGCAGTTCTGCTCGTGCTGTCCATTTTGTTTCACGAGTTGGGACATGCATTGACGGCCAAGCACTTCAGGTTGACACGTCTTTCGATTACGCTTCACGGGTTTGGCGGCTTTGCCTCGTCCAGCGGTTGGGGCAATCCTCGCCAGGACTTACTGATCACGCTTGCAGGCCCCGCTGTGACCTTCGTGGTCGGCATCTTATGCACGTTCATCGGAAGCAACGGTCTGCATCAAGCGATGGCTTACGACAGTTCGACCATTCAGTTCATTCTCATTCGCTCACTTGGGATTTTGAACATTGTGATGGGATTCTTGAACCTCATACCTGTCCTTCCGTTTGATGGCGGAAATGCGCTGCGCGCGATTCTCACGTTCCGATTAAGCCCCCTGAAGGCACTGCGCGCGGTTGCCCACCTCGGCCTCATTTTGACGCCGGTCATGATCGTCTATGGGATTATTTCAAAGGCTGATTTCCTCTTAATTTTTGGCGTCATCAGCCTTGTAACTTCTATTGCCACTCTCGTACAGAGCGGTGGAATTCGTATGGGCGAGGTATTCGCCGACCGTCGAGCGCGCAAGGAAGACGAAGCGGCCGCCCGACGACGAAAGGAAAAGAACGAAGCGTTCGTGGCGGATGTACATGCTCGTCAGCGAGAACGAGAGGAACAAGAACGTTTGCGTAAGCTCCTCGGAGAAGATTAGCAGTCCTTGAGGGATTGGCTTCGCTCGATCGGAAGGTAAATCCCGAGTTCGTGGGTTCTGATCGATTCAGAATGCCGATGGGATTAGATCGGGGAATCTTTATCGTCTCGAGGTGATTTTTAGCTGCATTGTGCTGACCCCATGGCGCATCACAGAAGAAGTGACGATGTTGAAAACACTGCGAGATCATGAGTACCGTTTTAACTAGCACAAGTTGAGATTCACGATATCTGAAGGAATATTGGAATATTGACTTGCAAGTCTTCAACGCGATTCCTACCCAAAAGCCTAAATGACCGATTTTTTAGGCTAGGCTTAGTTTGACAAGATATAATCATAGCCAACGCATGAAAGCAAACACAGAACCTAGAGTCCTCGCTTACGTGCGCCATGTTAGGTCAGCCGAAGCGCTTCACCAATCGGTTAGCCGCGGCCTGATGGTAGACGGTCTTACAGCGAGCCAATTCAGCACGCTCAAGGTCCTTCGGCTGCATGGTCCGCTTGCTCTCAGAGAGATCGCAAAGTACATCCTGAAGTCTGGAGGCAACATGACCATCGTGGTCGACAATCTAGAGCGGGACGGTCTCGTTGTTCGAGACCGGGATACTGAGGATCGACGGATCGTCTATGTCAGCCTCACTCCCAAAGGTGAGGAGCTTTTTGATCGAATTTATCCTGAGCACTTGGAGCGCATTCGCACGGCTATGGGCGGATTGAGCGAGGAGGAGTGCGAACAACTCATGAACCTGCTTGCCAAGCTTTCCCCTCAAGAAGAGGCAGTTGAGTGCACAACTGTTGGCGCGGCGTCTGAATTGCTCACAGCCTAAGAGCCCTTGTTGCTGCCCGCGCCTGTGGCTACTGGTTCGTTTGTGAGGCTTGATCGTTACCAACCCTCCAACGCAAGTTTGTCGTCGAACTACCGAGTCACCTTCGTCGTTACAGGCAAGTGACTTCAAATGGCCGCGGCGTGCGGCCTAAGTCGGCTAGCACGTAGGCATCTTCCCCAAAAGAGTGTATAAGTTCGTGTCGGAAAGGAACGTCGACCTTCTCCTTCAACGTTCGAACAAACACGTCGACCGTTTTCTCAAACGCTTCATCGTCGGTCCAAACCCTCTGCTGCAGCGTCTCGCGATCGACAGCTTTCCCTTCGTTCGACGCAAGAGCCTCCAAAAGGTCATACTCTCGACGGTTAAGACGAAGCGGTTTGCCTCTACGGGTGACAATTCGAGTCTTTCGATCCAATTCTAAGTCCGCGACCCGGGTTACGAGATCGCGGTTCAATCGATCGCGACGAATCAAAGACTCGACTCTCGCCAACAACTCACGGAGTTCGAAGGGCTTAACAAGATAGTCGTCAGCGCCCAGCCGAAGCCCCCTGACTTTATCTTCGACGTCATCCATTGCCGTCATTATGAGAATTGGAATCGAAGGTCGCTTTGCCCGCAGCTCTTTCACAATCTCCCAACCAGTCTTGCCGGGCACCATCACGTCCACCAGCACAACCGCAAAGTCTCCCTTGAGAGCAGAATCGAGCCCTCGTATTCCGTCGCTTTCCCAAGCGACTTCCCATCCGGCTTCAGTAAAGGCCTGACGCATAACATGCGCCACGGAGCTTTCGTCTTCGATGATTAGAATCTTCATAACTCAATACCACGGAGGCGCCCAACGGCTTTGGGCGACCACCAAGAGTGTCTAACGTATTTGGACTGCCGATGTTTCAGGAGTCGGACCTTCCTGTACCGATTCTAACCTGAGGCCGACTCATCCCCGGATTCATTGGCTCGGTCCGATTCACTCGATTGCCTCGGCGACTTGCTTCGGTGTATCCTTTTTCGCAGCTGACTGTTTCACACTTGTTATGGTTTTGGTTTTAGGTTTATTGCGGACCGGTTAACTGCCCAAGCCAGCAAGATTTCGTTGCCGACGCCGATAACTTATCGTAGATTGAAAGTATCGATGGCTTTGCAACCAATTCTGAGTCCTCCCGAATGGCTCTCGTCACGAGAGGCGTTGCTGACTCATGTCGAATCAATCTTCCGGCTGGATACGGCGGACAGGATGCTCTGCATTGCGATGCTCGAAGAGGCACTCGCCATTGCAGAATCAAACGAAAATAAGCTTGCCCAAGCGGTTATCTTGCGACATCTCAGTAAGCCGTACAGTGAAGTGGGCAAGGTTGCCAACGGTATCGGAGCCGCGACCTCCGCCATTAGGCTTTGTGAGGAAATTGGCGAAAGCCGAGAGCATATAAAGTCGCTATGTGCAATGGCGACGTGTCTGGCAAACGTTGAAGATGTGCCAAGAGCGGAAGGGTGCCTGGCTGAAGCGCACACTCTCATCCGAATCAGTGGACTTGCCGATGAATTGGGCGAAGTTCTCATTACGGAAGGTTATGTCCATAGGGATTCCAATCTAGCTCTGGAGTGCTTCATCCTTGTCGAGAGGGACTACTCGCATACCCTGAGCATCGATCGACGCCTTACAGTCATTAATAATATCGCCTGGGCACTCAACGAAGCGGGGCGATATGAAGAAGCGCTCATCCATCTTGAGCATGGGTTTTCGCTCCTAGGCGACCTGCCAATGGACCACATGAAGGCCTTCTTACTTGGGAATAAGGCATGCGCCGTCGCCCCTACCATGGACTTTGAAGGAGTTATGCAACTCGCTGAAGAGGCTGAAAACATGTACCGTCGAGCTGGTCGCGCGATCTTTGTTCCGAGTGTTATGGAGGAAATTGGACGTGTCTATCTCAACATCGGCCAGTTTCAAAATGCTCGAGCCTGTTTGGAACGCGGTCAATCACTTTCGCTCGGAATACCATCGCGCCCCAAGCTTCGGAATATTTCAAGATCACTTGCTGAAGTCTACGACTTGCTCAACATGCACGCAGAGGCGAGTGCGGAATGGAGGATGGTGGTCGAATTAAGCGAGGAGGCCTTTAGAAGCGATACAGATCAAAGTGTGGCAAACGCCCTTCTCAGACAGGAAATTCAGTTCACAAAGAGGGAATCTGACCTACTCCGATTGGCGAAGGAAAGCGCGGAAGCAGCGAACCGAAGTAAATCGGAGTTCCTTGCTAACATGAGCCACGAGATCAGGACTCCCTTGAATGGAGTCCTGGGAATTGCCGGACTTTTGGGGAAAACCAAACTAACCGACGAGCAACAGCACTATGTCGACTTAATCCAAACATCGGGAGATGCTCTTCTGTCGGTCATTGGAAACGTTCTCGACATATCGAAAATCGAGTCCGGGAAATTGACGTTCGAAGAACTGCCGCTTGATGTTGCCGGAATTGTAGAGGACTGCGGACTCGTCTTAGCTTCAAAGGCCCATGAGAAAGGGCTGGACCTCGTCATTGATCTATCGCCTGACTTGCCTCCATTGATGATCGGCGATGCTTCCCGTCTCAGCCAAATTGTGGTGAATCTCACCGCGAACGCGACGAAATTCACAGAAGTGGGGCACGTTACCATCCGGGCGGAGGCTGATGTCATGTCTAGTACCTCGGCATTACTGAGAGTGTCCGTCTCCGACACGGGTATCGGCATTTCGAAGGATCGACAAACTGCAGTTTTCGAGAGCTTCACACAAGCGGATGGAACGACATCTCGACGGTTTGGCGGAACTGGGCTTGGACTTACCATAAGCAAACGCCTTGTCGACTTGATGGGCGGAAGAATCGGACTAACCAGCACCCTTGGAGTTGGGAGCACGTTTTGGTTCGAAGTCGAATTGTTAACACCATGGCCGGTTGCCCAGACCCAGAGTTCCAAACCCCTGGACGGAATACGGATCTTGTTGGTCGGCTCGAGATCACCGGCTCTAGATGCATTCCGCCAGCAATTGGAGCGATCCGGCTGTTCCGTGGAACAAGTTTCGAGAGTCTCGAACGACGCAGAATATCGAGTAGGTATTGTCGCCATCGATGCTCAAGTCGAGGACCTTGCTTTTAACATTCGGACCATCGCGAATGCGACGGAAGTTCCCATTCTGATCCTCGGAAAGGTCGGAATTGCGGTTCCGACTATCGAAGTTGGAAACGATTCAAAGATGACAACCATGTTTATGCCGGTTCGAAGGGCAGACATGATTACGACCATTCGCACGAACCTCGGGCACGAACGCCGGGTGTCCAACCGGGATCATGGCACACGGAAAGGTCCCCTTAAAGGACGTAGGATCCTGATCGCGGAGGACAATCCAGTCAACCAGATGGTTGCCGAACACCTGCTGAAGCGCCTGGGCGCGCAATGTACGGTGGTCAGTGATGGTCGAGAAGCTCTTGATATAATCGGTGTTGCCCCATTCGATCTGATTCTGATGGATTGCCAAATGCCGAATATGGACGGGTACGAGTCGTCGCAAAGGGTTCGACTCTTGCCGGGGGCGGCTGCAACGATCCCTATAATAGCAATGACCGCAAATGCTATGGATGGAGATCGAGACCGGTGTTTGAGCAGCGGCATGGACGACTACATCTCAAAACCGGTTCGTGAACGCGAGCTGTTGGCTGTCATCTTAAAGCACCTTGTGTAACGAGCAACCAGAAGTTGCCGGCCCTGATCAGGATCGAAAGCCAGATCGTAACACCCAAATTCAGGCAGATCCACTTCGGGCCCTTAGCGCAAGAATGAAGGTCTAATGACCGTACCCTTCAGTCTTCGGGAAGGGAGAGACGTGTCGACACGTTCCATCGAAAAGAGGAGTAACGGCTTCCCTTTAATATTTGAGTATTTAACATTGAAGAATAACTTCTAACTGGGCTATAGTCGGAAGTTGGCTGGCTGAATAGGCCCGTCAAGAAGGGATCGGAAATGCTCACTATCCTGCTTAATGTCCGCTGTTTTACTTCCATCATGGGGACCAAGCCGCTGAAACAGCACTCCTTGGACCTGCCAGTGACATTTAGTCACGGCTTTCCGCAAGGCTGGTCGGTTGGTATTCAGAACCGGGGGCTCATATGATTTGCCAGGCGGGTCGGACAGAACTCGATTTTCAAATCAAGGATGGAAAAAGCCGATGATCTCAATTCCCCTCGTCCTTGCTGCTTCTATACTCACCATGCATCCTGTGAAAGATTCCATTCAGGCCAAAGTTGCACCGTTTCCCCTCGCCGACGTCAAACTGCTTGGCGGCCCATGGTTGGATGCGATGGAAGCGGACGCCAAGTACCTTCTAACCGTAGATCCTGATCGACTACTTCACAGCTTCCGGGAGAATGCCGGTCTTAAAGCAAAAGCTCCGATATACGAGGGTTGGGAGCATTCCGGACTCGCCGGACACTCCCTTGGACACTATCTGTCCGCCTGCGCGCAGCAATACGCGACTTCAAAGGACGTTCGCTATAAGAAGGTTATCGACAGGATTGTCGGGGAACTGGCTGAATGCCAAGATCATCGAAAGGACGGCTATATCGGCGCCATCCCGAATGGCGATCACTTATGGTCCGAAGTCAAGCTTGGGCACATCCGAACTGGCGGATTCGACCTAAACGGATACTGGTCTCCCTGGTATACGTGCCACAAGATATTTGCCGGCTTGATGGATGCCTATACACTGACCGGCAGCAAGCGCGCGCTTGTCATTGCCGAGCGCTTTGGTGACTGGGCGATCGTAACAACCAAGGACCTAAACGACGATCAATGGCAGCACATGCTCGGTTGCGAGTACGGGGGAATGAACGAGGCGATGGCTGAATTGTATGCGCTCACTGGCAACAAGCAGTATTTGGCCCTGTCTCGAAAGTTCTATGACAATGCCGTTCTCAAGCCCTTATCGGAGGGTAAAGACGACCTGCCAGGTCGCCATTCGAACACCCAAATACCCAAGATTATTGGGCTAGCGAGACTCTACGAGCTTACAGGAAATGCGTCCGACCGAAAGACCGCCGAGTTCTTTTGGGACTCGATCGTCAATCACCACACTTATGTGATCGGTGGGAACAGCGACCATGAGTATCTCGGACCTGCCGATCGGCTGAACGATCAACTCTCGACCAACACATGCGAAACCTGCAACACGTACAACATGCTCAAGCTCACCCGGAGCCTGTTTACCTGGGATCCAAAGCCGGAGTATGCCGACTTTATGGAGCGGGCGCACCTCAACGATATCCTTGCTTCCGTGGATCCCTCTAACGCCGGCATGTGTTACTTCGTGCCTCTGGTTAGCGGAGGATTTCGAACCCACAGTTCGCCCTTCGACGACTGGACCTGCTGCCACGGAACGGGAATGGAGAACCATACCAAACACGCAGACAGTGTGTTTTTCCACGATCGAGATAAGGAGCTATATCTAACGCAGTTCATTCCCACCGAACTCAATTGGCGAGATGCACATTTGACGCTGCGTGAGTCGACGAATTTTCCCACTGATGGAAATGTAAGCCTAACTGTCACATCCGGCGGGCCACACTCATTTACTCTCATGGTCAGGCATCCAGCTTGGGCAGACGCATTCGATATAAGAGTCAATGGCCTGGTAGTTGCTACCTCGAAAACGCCTTCCAGCTTTACCCCGATAGAAAGGACTTGGAACACGGGAGATACCGTCGAGTTCGAGTTGCCACTCAAGATCCACACAGAGGCGATGCCGGACAACGCCAAGAGGATTGCGGTTTTGTATGGACCAACCGTACTCGCTGCCGACTTAGGGAGCGTCGATGGACCTGAACCAAGAACTCCGGTCCTTGTCACCAACGACCAACCAGTTGGGCAGTGGGTCCACCGAATGTCCGGTAAGCCCCTTACGTTTAGGGTTCAAGAAGCTGGCCGTCCAGATCCACTGACTCTAAAGCCATTTTATCAACTCAACAATAACCGCTATGCGGTTTATTTCGACGAGTTTACGGCCCAAGAATGGCAGGCTGCAGAAGATGCGTACCGGGCTGAGGAGGCTCGCTTAAAGGATCTGCAATCGAGAACGACCGACTACATGCGGGTAGGCGAAATGCAGCCCGAGAGAGATCATAGTTTGAAGGAGCAACGAACAGATGTCCGAGATGCGAACGGACGTGGTTTCCGCATGCCGCTTCCAAAGGGATGGATGGAGTTTCTCCTCAAGGTGGATCCCAACACGCCCATGGATATTGTCCTGACCTATTGGGGGAATCGCCGTTCGTCTCGGGACTTTAAGATCTTTGCAAATGGGAGTCTAGTTGCTGAGGAGACCCTGGCGGACTCCGCTAACAACGTCTTTTTTGATAAGACCTATCCATTAGCGACCGAACTGACGAAAGGCAAGTCGGTCGTCACGATTCGCATTGAAGCCAGTGAAACGAAATCAGCCGGTGCGGTTGCCGGTGCACGTACGGTAATGAGGAAACCATAAGGTATAGCAATCTCAAAGGTGAATGATCATGAAAAATGTTCTCAGACTGAAGACCCTCTGGCTGGCGCCAGTACTGCTCTTCGCAGTTGGATGTGGATCTGACTCGAGCGGTGGCAGCAGCGCATCCACTACAGGCAGCCAAACTGAAGGCAAGAAACTCGTTGTCGGATTCTCGCAGATAGGCGCTGAAAGCGGCTGGCGGACTGCGAATACGGAGTCCATTAAATCCGAAGCCGAGAAGCGTGGAGTGGACCTGAAATTCAGCGACGCGCAGCAAAAGCAGGAGAACCAGATCAAAGCGATTCGTTCCTATATCGACCAAAAAGTTGATGTTATCGCCTTTTCGCCCGTAGTAGAAACGGGCTGGGAACCCGTCTTACGGGAAGCCAAAGAAGCCAAGATACCGGTATTCGTCTCTGATCGCCGACCAGACGTCCCGAATGACCTCTACGTGACATTCATAGGCTCAGATTTCATTGAAGAAGGGCGTCGAGCCGCCGAGTGGTTGGCTAAAAAGTCCGGCGGCAAAGCTGTCATCGCCGAGATCACGGGCACCGCGGGAAGTGCGCCTGCAAACGACCGGAAGAAGGGATTTACCGACGAATTGGCCAAGTATCCTGGCATGAAGATAGTCTTTTCGCAAACGGGGGAGTTCACTCGTGCGAAAGGCAAAGAGGTCATGGAAGCACTGTTGAAGTCACCTCAGGGCAGCCAGATCACGGCTCTGTTCGCCCACAACGACGACATGGCTCTTGGGGCAATCCAAGCAATTGAAGAAGCCGGAAAGAAGCCCGGAAAAGACATCCTGATCGTCTCGATCGATGGGGTCAAAGATGGTTTCAAGGCAATGGCCGCCGGCAAGCTCAACTGCTCGGTTGAATGCAACCCATTGCTCGGGCCGCCGCTTTTCGACGCGATTGAGAAGTATCGAAAGGGGGAAACCTTGCCCAAGCGTACGGTCATGAAGGACGGGATTTTCGATGAGACAACCGCCGCAAAAGAACTGCCGAATCGGAAATATTAGTCGAGGATGACCCCAGAGGATCTACTCTCGCTGCGCAAAATAGTCAAGCGCTTTCCCGGAATGGTTGCGCTGGATAACGTGGATTTCTCCCTTAGAGCGGGAGAGATCCATGCTTTGATGGGCGAAAACGGAGCTGGAAAGAGCACCCTTATCAAGGTCATGACGGGGGCCCTGCCATGCGAGGGAGGTGAAATTGTCCTTGAGGGGCAGGAGATCAAGCCGCGTTCCACATTTGAAGCCGCGAACCTGGGCATTCGCCCGGTGTATCAGGAAGTGAATCTAGCTCCCAACCTGTCGGTGGCCGAGAACATCTGTCTCGGCCAGTTTCACTTCCAAAGGGTTGGGCTCGGGTGGAAACAGATGGTGGTGCAGGCGGAAAACGCAGTTGAGAAGCTTGCTCTCCATATCGATGTCCGGCGTCCCCTTTCGGACTTCTCAGTCGCCATCCAGCAGATGGTCGCCATCGCGAGAGCCATGGCGGTAACCCCCAAGGTTCTCGTTTTGGACGAACCTACGTCGAGCCTTGATTCCGCCGAAGTCGAGCAGGTCTTCACGGTAATGCGTCGCCTAAGGGACAACGGACTTGGAATCGTCTTCGTGTCTCACTTCTTGGATCAGGTCTTTGCCGTTTCCGATCGGATTACCGTTCTGCGGAACGGCAAATTGATCGCGGTGGACACCGCTGCGGCGATGGGACCCAAGACGTTGGTGCGCCATATGATAGGGCGCGGAGAGACGGAAGGCGAACGCACCCGTCAGACACCCTCGATACAGCCGCCAAGCGGCAAGTCATTGATCAAGGCGATTGGAATCGGCAAACGGTCGACGATTTCCGATGTCGATGTCTCGGTAAGCCCTGGTGAGGTCATCGGCCTGGCTGGCTTGCTCGGGTCGGGTCGAACTGAGACTCTGCGGCTGCTTTTCGGGGAAGACCATTGCGATTCCGGTCGATTAGAGGTCAATGGAAAACAGGTATCGCGTTGGAATTGCCGGCGGGCGATCCAAAGCGGCTTTGGCTTTTGCACCGAAGACCGAAAAGTGTCGGGCATTGTGCCTGAGTTAAGCGTCCGTGAGAACATCCTGATTGCGCTTCAAGCGCGGAGGAATCTCTTTGCTCCGTTGTCCCTCAAGCAGCAAAGAGAGACAGCAAACCGTATGGTGAAATTACTCAACATCGCCACCACCGATGTCGATAAGCCGATCCAATTCTTGAGTGGCGGCAACCAGCAGAAGTGCCTTTTGGCCAGATGGCTCGTTACTGAGCCGACGTTATTGCTATTAGATGAACCGACGCGTGGAATCGATGTTGGGGCCAAACAGGAAATTCTGGATCTTATCGAGGACCTCCGAGCCAAGGGAATGGGGCTCATAATCGCCGATTCGGAACTGAGAGAGTTGCTCCGCGTTGCCACCGGAGTTGTTGTCCTTCGAGACCGAAAGCTGATCCAATATCTAGGGGCCTCAGAAGCCCATGAGGACGCAATTCTTAGCATGATGGCGGAGGGCTCGGCTTGAAGCTCCCGAAGAACCTCGTCGCGCCACTGCTTGTGCTTGGAGCGATCCTACTTTTTGACCTGCTATTCACTCCTGGTTTCTTTCACATAGCTTGGTTAAACGGCAAACTTCAGGGGAGCCTGATCGACATTCTCAACCGGGCGGCTCCGGTACAGATCCTGTCAATCGGGATGACCTTGGTCATCGCAACCGGAGGCGTCGATTTGAGCGTTGGAACGGTGATGGCAATCTCGGGGACGTTTGCCGCCGCGCTGTTAGCCGCCGCTGAACAACCCGGCGCGAAACCGTCGGTAGGTGACAGTGTCCCCAAAGTCGTACTTGCTTCCCTAAGTTGCGGGCTTGCTTGTGGACTATGGAATGGTTTTCTCGTGAGCTTTGTGGAGTTGCAGCCGATTGTCGCGACGCTGCTTCTGATGGTAGCCGGTCGCGGAATCGCTCAGCTTATTGCGGATGGCCAGATCATCACATTCGCAAGCGATGGATATGGTCACATCGCAAGCGGAGCCGTCTTCATTTTTCCCAATCCGGTGTGGATCGCATTGGCGCTTGGCCTCTTGGTCGCGGCTCTAGTTCGCCGCTCCTCGCTCGGTTTGTTCTTGGAGGCCGTTGGCGGCAACTCCCAGGCAAGCAAGTTATCCGGAATTGATGCGCGGTGGGTGAAGATGGCTGCTTATGCACTCTGCGGTCTAGGCGCCGGTCTTGCCGGAGTAATCGTCTCGGCTGACATCAAAGCCGCCGATGCAAACAACGCCGGGCTCTATTTGGAACTAGACGCAATCCTCGCAGTGGCGATTGGAGGGACCTCCCTCGCCGGTGGCCGCTTCTCGCTTATCGGAGCGGCAATCGGAGCCATCCTGATGCAGGCGTTGACCACAACCATCCTCTCTCGCGGCATTCCCCCCCCTGCCACGCTTGTTCTCAAGGCGGTTGTCGTGGTGGGGGTTTGTCTGTTCCAGTCTCCCAAGTTTGCGGAATGGCGGGTTGGGCTTAGGAGGCGTCCGGCATGAAGTGGCTGCGATCTCGAGAGAACCTCCCGCTGCTAGCCACGATCGGAGTTTTCCTGGTCCTCTATCTTACGGCCGGTTGGAAGTTCCACGGCTTTTTCTCGACACGAGTACCCTTGAACCTCCTGTCGGATAACGCGTTCCTGGGCGTCGTCGCGGTAGGACTGACTTTTGTTATCCTTTCCGGTGGAATCGACTTGTCGGTTGGGGCCATGGTGGGTCTCTCAGGCATTCTTCTCGCCCATTTAGTCACTCGAGAGCACTGGCATCCGATCCTGGCAATGTTGGCAACTCTTGCGCTTGGCGTCTTGATTGGATCGGTTCACGGCTTGCTCATTGCAAAATTCGGAATAGCGCCATTCCTGGCGACCCTTGGCGGATTGTTTTTCTGCCGGGGCTTGGGACTTTGGATCAGCCAAGAATCGATCGATATAGAGCACCCTTTCTTTAAGAAGTTAGCTCTCTTCTCGATTGTCTTGCCAGGTGCGGCTTCAATCACGGTGGGCACTATCGTGCTTGTAGCGGTCGTCATTTTAGGAGCATGGATAGGCAGGAATACTCTCTTTGGCCGAACGATCTACGCGATCGGCGGAAGCAAGGTCTCGGCTACGCTCATGGGCTTACAGGTGGACAAGACACTAATTCGAGCTTATGCGCTTTCCGGCTTTTGCTCAGCGCTCGGCGGACTGCTTTACGCGATCTATACGTCGTCCGGCAATGCAGTCGCCGGTACCGGTATGGAACTGGATGCGATTGCCGCAGTAGTGATCGGTGGCACACTTCTGTCCGGTGGCTATGGATCGGTTGTCGGCTCTTTTATAGGAACGCTAATCCTAGGCATCATCCAAACCGCGATCTCGTATCAAGGAACTCTCAGTTCATGGTGGACCAAGATCGCAATTGGAGCCCTCCTCTTGATCTTTATGCTCATGCAGCGCGGTTTAGTGCGGATCAGTTCAAAGTCGACTCGACCTGGATAGCTTGCACCACAGCGCAAGTAAGCGACTCCTGACCTCTGCGATACACGGCTTTACCTGAACTTCAGCCTAACGACAGTGAGTGAAAAGGGAAGGAAATCGTGACTAAACCTAGGGCTTAGAATCTCAACGTGGGATGACCTTGGGACAACGGTGTCAGGGTAATCGAGGGAATTGTTGTCAGTCTGTCGTCCACTGGTGAGAACAGTCAGATCAGCACGCTTGCAGACCTTGGTTGAGCCATTCAGATGGATGGTCGTCGATACAGGATTAGCAGTTGCGTTGATAACCTTGACGATCAGATCGCCGGTCTTCTCGTCACGTCCCGAAATGGCGAAAAAACGCTCTGGCGGAACAAGGGTTTGGTCGTGAATGAGTTTGCCGTCCAGGAAGCATCGAAGTTCATTGGCCCGAATTTCGACCCTGATTTCGTACCATCGGCCGGTTTCGATGGAGCCGGGAACTCGTGGCCCGACTGGATTCTGGTTAAGTTCGATGGCATGTTCGTGATTCCCCCAGCCGCCGATATTCCACCAAAGCCGTTCACCGCTCCGGTGACCGAAAGCGATCAGAAACCCTTCCGGACCTCGGATCTTCCTGGCCTTCAGTGTTAGGGTGTAGTTAGACCAAGCCTCATCTCCGAAGTAGCTCATGCCTATTCGCTCTGCAGACTGCCGGTAGCTGCCGTCGGTCGCAGCCCAGTCGCCGGTCTCGACCTGCCAGCCGTTTGCCCTTGTGGAGAAATCAGAAGAATAGAGCGTTTTGCCCGCTTTCTCGACTTTGATGTCCTTAAACTCTGCCGAGGTTTCCCACGTACCCACTCCGATTCCACCCGAAATAACAGGAATCGCCCGCGGTTCGAGGTTTACCGTTGTCGGCAGGTTTTCACTTGGTCGATTCTGCGCAAACATCTTCCACATGTAGTAAGAAGCCGTCCCAAACGTTCTCGCGCTATCGAAGTAGATCATTCCGTGCCATGGCGGCGGCGCTCCCGCAAGAGCGGTTCGGCCGTCGACATTTGCAAGGAGGGGCGCATACGAAACCATCTTGACTACATCCGAATTCCTCTCAGCTCCCATGAGGAATGCGCCTTCGGCCAAAGCGGCTCGAAGGTTGCCTCGGTCTTTACCGGTATCGTCGGTGGTTGCGGCCAGTTCACCAATATAAACAGGAGGGTCACGCCGATCCCGACCGTCATACAGATGCACATTATTCATGAACCACTGAGGACTGCTGTAAAAGTGCTCGTCCACGATGTCGGTTTCGGATCTTCGCTGTGGCTCGTTGGCGATCGTCTGAAGGTAAGGCGCCGCTGCCTTCAGCTTCGGATAAATCATCTCGTATCGCTGGGTGTATTCGTCTCCCACGTTCTCGTTTCCAATCTCCATCATCTTCAGGTTGAACGGAAGCGGATGGCCGGCCTTGGCCCGGGCTTGCCCCCACTTTGAACTTGTCGGACCGTTGGCATATTCCAAGAGTTCGGTGAAGCGATCTACGAAGGGACCCATCGCAGAAAGGGAAACCAGAGTCGGGCTTCGGAAAATACATGTTTGGCCAGCGAAACCCACATACATTGGTTCGGCATGCAAATCCTCGATGAACTGCAGATACTCGAAAATCCCCATCCCTGACGTTCGCCGGTAGTCCCAGACGTTCCAAACTTCTTGCCGCTGTTCCAGGGGACCGATCGTATTCTCCCAGTTATAGGTCGTCTCGACGGTGGACGATTCGACGACGCAACCACCCGGGAAGCGAACAAAGCCAGGCTTTAGGTCCGCAATCATCTTGGCGATATCGTCGCGTACACCGTTTAACCGCCCCTTGAAGGTCTTCTTTGGAAAAAGAGAAACCATATCGAACCAGACAGTCCCCGCTTTGTTGGTAGTGATTTGGAGTCGAGCATGAGGGTCCGATAGTGTGGCATTAAGTTTTCCACTGAATCGTTCCCAATTCCAAGCAAAGCGGGACATTGAGACCGTATTGCTGATCACCTGACCGTCTGAACCGACCAGCTGCGCAAACAACGGTTCGGTCCCCCCAGTAGAGCTACGGCCACGAGCCCAAAAAGTCAGGAGATATTGCTCTCCCTTCTTAACTCCTACGCCCCAGAATCCTTCTTTGGCAATACCCAAGTTCCCCGAAGACACACTCTCGATGTCGAGCCGACATGAGCGTGGTGTCGCGGGATCCAAACGTTAGTCATATCGAGGGACATCGAACCTCTTGCATCTCCCGCCGAGACGAGTGACCAGTAGGGGATCGATTTGTCTGGCTCCCAGTCGAAAATAGTGGCATACCCGCCCGGGTTGCGCCAGCAATGGTCCTCGAAGGTAAATCCTTCCGGCGCCTTGGAGTCCTCGAACCCCCGGTTTTGGATCATCTCCGCATACAATCCACCGTCGATCGCATGATTGATCTCCTCTAAGAACACCCCATAGAGTTTGGGGTTGATTTTCGGACCAGCCTTACCGGCATCGATCTCGATCTCTCCAACTTGTGATGATGCTTCCGAGGTCGCTTTATGCGCCCTAACGAACGTCTCGGATCCGTCGGCATCGCTGCAAGACGCAACCCAAAAGATAGCCACCGCAAGCCCAACTGCCAGCATCCGACACCACACTGTGCCACCGTATCGGCGCGGTGCATTCATTTTCTTTGTGAATCCTCTTGCCGACACGACTTACTCCAAGGTTGGCGAGGCCAAGGGTTGCGATATCGGTCGATGCCAACGCAGTGTAGTGGGACCATGCATGAGTGGCACAAGTGGCGTCGATGGGTCATGGCTTGCGAGGATCCAGCCGTCATGGATCATAGCTTCCATGGTTTCGGGAACCATTTGGAGTCGATCCAGAAATCCAGGATTGTTCGCCTGACGGCTCGCTTCAAAATTGAAATGGTCGATAATATCCGATAATCGGCTTACCCTCTGCAGTACATGAACGACGATTTCCGCCGGGCCAGTGATGGGCAGCACGCGCTCGCCTCGAATATAGCCTTGGCTCTTCTCGACCTTGCCGTTTCTGTACATTGCCGGTTCTCGCCAGCTTGCCCCCGCCAAATTCAGCTTGAAAACATTGTTGTTTTCGAGTGGGGACTTAGAATCGAGGTCACTTAAGAACTGGCTGCTCTGCTTGAGAAACGCAAACGAGTATCCACCCGTTCCAATGAGAGACTCTTCGCTTATAAACCCGCCCTGCGCGAGCCAAGCCCAAGCTTTCTCCGGGGAAAGATCGAGGCCAACATCTTTTGCAAGTTGGGAGGTGAACTCCTGCAAGTCTTTAAACTGCGCGTTTGCCGTATACCAATAATCGGCAAAACGGATGTGGGTCAGGATTCGTTCTCGCTGACGCTTATCGTATTGCTCGCAAAGCCATGGCTGCTTATGACGTCCTTTTTCCAACTCCAAAATCGTATAGGCAGCTTCCCGTCCGGCAAGATGGGTCATCGTCAATCCGGCAGCCAAAATCGGATCGGCAAATCCCGCACTTTCGCCAACCAAGAACCAATTCTCACCGCATATCCGGTCCGCAACGAAAGACCAGTCCTTAGTGGTCTGAAGAAGCCCCTCGCTAGATGCTTCCTTCATCAGTTCCACGATAAGGGGGTCCTCGGACAGCGCTTTGCGGTATAGATCCTCCGGACGCAATCCCGACTTTTTGTAATACTCAGCGGGAATAACGAGACCGACGCTGGTCCGGGTAGGCCCGATTGGGATGAACCAGATCCACCCATACCCTAGGCTCATGACATAAACTCGCGTTCCGCCGACCCCGATCTTCACCGCCCAAGACGCGTTTTGCCAATACTCCCAAATGGCGATGTTCTGAAGGGAGGTCGGGTATTCGGCCTTGACATCCATGGATCGACGTAGGAAGCCCGAGTGCCCCGAGGCATCGACGGCGTACTTAGATGAAACAAATTGTCCATCTTCAAGGATCAACCCAAGGACCCGATCACCCTCGCGGCGGACTCCAACCACACGCTGCGGTTGAAAGACATCGCATCCTGATCTTAGGGCATGGTCCAATAAGATGGTATCGTATTTCGCCCGATCCACTTGAAAGGAGGTTTGCGTTCGCTGCCCCTCGAATTTTGCCGGACGGGGCTCTTCCTTGAACTCCTCTCCCGCGATAAAATCAAAATCCCAAAGTTCAGGACTCTTTCCCCACCGATAAGTCGCGCCGACCTTGATTGGGAAATCGGCTTCCTCCACCTGATCCCAGCAGCCCATTTCGTTGAGTACGCCACAAACAGGGGGCAGCAGGCTTTCACCCACATGCTCGCGGGGAAATGACTCGCGCTCAAATATGGCCACCCTTAAATCGGGCCGGTATTTCTTAAGGAGCGTTCCGGTGGTAGCTCCCCCAGGACCGCCTCCGATTATCGCTACGTCGAAGTCATATGAATTGTCCAAATAAACCTACCGATAAACGTATTGGCAATAGAATACGGCAACGGGCCGCGCACCTTTGCTGGCGCGCGGCCCGTCGTTGAAGCCCTCTCAACTACTTGATGAACGGCCCGAACTCGGTGCCGCTGGTTCCGACGCACCCTTCGGAGCACTAGGTTTGAAGCCACCGCCGGGGCTCCATGGCTTAGGTTGAATGACCTCGTTCGAGTGATCCCCTCCCGAAGAACCGGAACAAGCGAGTCCAATGCCTCCGAGGGCGATCGCCATAAGTGCGATCGCACCGACTACGATGGATTTAGGAAGTTCGCGTTTCATTGTCCTGCATTATTCGTTAGCTGCCCACCAACTGCCCCAATATCGCAGGATTCTGTCAGTCAGATAGAAAGCAGACCATGCGTTGTTAGGAGTGTAGTTTCCAACGCTTGAGTTGCTCGCCCACCACTGATAAGTTTCGTTATTGCAGTCCGGTTCGTTGATCTGCATTCCTTTCATCACTTTCACGTGGCCGTCCATAAATCCGCTTGGAATCCCCCCAGCATGCCACTTTGTCGCGGCTGCCCAGACTCCTGGAATATTTCCGCTTGCATAATCGCTGGCTAGTTCGTCGTCGTATCCCGGATTCCCGTTGATCGTATGGCAGCTCCCTTGAGTGCCGTCAAACGCGAACCAACCGTATGGATCGTAAACCGATATCACCTGCATGAGGGAGGATGGCTCGTCGACGGCAGTATAGACCCGAGGAATATCGCCGCTTGGAGTATTTCCGGCATACATCAAACCATTGTTGTTCCAAGAAAGGGTCTGATCGACTGTCCAATTACCCCAGAACCCGGGTCCCGTCGTAGGCCTTCCACCGGCGATCGTCGGTATTCCGCCCGCGACATCCCAGACGATGTCGATATTTTTGGTGTACGGATACAGAATTTGCACCGCATAACCGCCTCCAGTCAGCGCCTGGTTGCCAGAGGGATCGCAGTAACCACCCGGCTGATAGCAGAAGTTGCCGTTCTGCCAGGATAGGAAGCAGGTGTCGTCATAGTCGTTCGAATACATGATCGCGCCTAAGACGTTTTGTTTTAGATTGGACGTGGTTGCGGCCTGTTTTGCGGCGGCCTTCGCTTGCGCGAAAACGGGGAACAGAATCGCAGCGAGGATAGCGATAATGGCGATAACGACAAGAAGCTCGATCAGGGTAAATGCTTTCTTAAAGGATCTTTTTTTGAGCATCATTGCTTAGATTCTCCTTCTAACCGCAATTTGCAGTCAGAAACTTTCCGAAGGGATAATTCGTTGAACATTGTATCATATCAATTCAAAAGTTCAAAGCTATCGTAGAGCTCTTGATTGATCAGTCAGTGACCTCTAAACAACTTAATGGACAATCTTGGCACCTTTTGAATCTCTGGGTTCAGAATTGTCTAGTTTCATGACGATTGTCTATAAGATTTCAGGCAGAAGGAAGCTCTATTGAATCGTCTAGAATTTAGAGTGGTGAAGTTATGAATGAACGTGGCGAGCAATTGCCCTCGGATCGCACGGTAGGAAAGATGCGAGTTGGTTCGCGGCAGAAAGCGAGAACAGCTTCCGAGTCGATCCGAGCGCTCATTCGAACTGGCCGTTACAAGCGAGGCGACTTTCTGGAGTCGGAGGTCAGCCTCTCTAGCACGCTTGGACTGAGCCGTGGCACCGTTCGCAAAGCAATCAACACCCTGATCTCCACTGGCGAACTAACGCGAGCGCTTCACTCAAGACCGCGTATCGGCCTACCGTTCGAGAGTGCGGGCGCAAAAGGCGTTCTTGACGTGTACGTATGGGTGAGCCATCCAATTTCAGACCGCCCCTCTCTAATGTTTATGAAGGGGGTTTCGTTGGGCCTGAAAGGGACACCGTATCGCATGATTGTCCGCGAACCCACCCGATTCTACGGTACCCACGTGCGGTCCGACGAACGTCAGTTCCTTCAAGACCTTCTGGACAACAGCCAAGTGGCGGGAGCAATTATTCAACGTGACCCGTTCGCCAACACAACCGACCTTATCGAGCAGTTGCAAAGACAGGGAAAGGTGCTCGTCTTCGTGGACACTCTTCCGCCTGTCGAGATAACCGCCGATTATGTTGGCTCGGCGAATCTTTCAGCAGCCAGACAATGCGTCGAGTATCTTATCGGGCTCGGTCACCGTAACATCGTGTGTCTTGCCGAGAGTGAAGCTGCGGAAACAATGCGGCAACGAGTATTGGGGTTTTGGCGGGCGATGCGGCAAGCGGGACTGGAAAACACCGCCACGTGCTTGATTGCCGAAAATTTAAACCGGCCAATGACAAGAATTTATCCAGCGGGCCGCTTTACGGATCGCTGCGCGGTTCATGGCGGATATGCGGAGTGGTCGCAGGCGTTGGTGTCAAAACTCCTCGATCTCCCGGAACGCCCCACCGCCGCTTTCGTGGGCTGCGACGTTCTGGCTCACTCAGTGGCGGCACTGCTGGAAGGCGCAGGACTACGGATTCCCGAGGATATTTCTATCTTAGGATTCGATTGGCTTGCGCGCTGGAACACCGACGAACCAGATGACCTTACAACCGCTGGTCAGGACTTCGAGGGCTTTGGCCGCCACGCTGTAGACCTTCTTCTCGATCGACTTGCGTCGGACACTTACCGGAGTGCTCGCCACATTTTGCTCCCGGCGCCGCTCGTCATAAGGTCATCCACGGGTCCAGTGAGCACTGCAGAAGCGGCTGACAGCAACGTTGGAGATTCTCCATCGGTAGCCCTGTGAACAAGGAACACAGGCACGTTCTAAGGGTCGGCTGATCCAAAAGCCTCACCAACCGAAGAAACGATAAGGGTCGTCCTCCGCCACCGGTACGTCCAAATAGAATCCGTGCAACCAGCGTTGCTCCTTTCCACCCTGATCAGCAGGCGACCCGAATCGGGCCAACAAGGGAGTGGTGGATTGGACGCCCAGGTTCCCGAGCAGACGAGTCAAGGCAACGCTTGTATGGCGGAAAACCCGTTTTGTGTTTTGCTGCGTTTGGGTAAATTTCCATGGTGCGAGCTGCAGAAGAATGACATGATCGTCGCTCAGTGCCGCGAGCACTCCGCCGGCTAAGACCCCTGGCGACTCGGAGAGAATAGGCAGTTTTCGTGGATCGCGATTGTATACGTCGGCAGGTCCGATTCCGGAAAGCGGAGAATTCCATCGTTGCGGGTCGAATACAGAATTAATGTATTCGGCATAACGAGTCGAAATCGCTAAGGGTAACGCGTGTCTTAGCTCATCCTGATCAAGGCCAATTGCCAGGGCACGACCGCCGCCGTTGAGCCAAGCCGTAATGGAGTCTGCATGAGGGACAAGTTGCGCACCGCCTCCAGGTCCGACAACCAAGACCTGGTTGGTTCCAAGAACGCCGTCGAAGGACATTATCTGAAAGCCGGTCTGCTCTAATTGAGCCCTACAACCCGGATCGCCTGCATATACGATCGTTCGCTTGGGAGTTGGATGCCAAGCCGACACGAAATTGAATATGTTCGCCGCGAGCCGTTCGGCGGCCGGATCAGACTCAGTCCGGCCAGTTACGTCCATTTGACAGAATAGGACCATGCCTTTGCCCTCGCGATAGACCATTAATGGACTGTATTGAAGACTAAAACCACCGTCAATAAGGGATAGGAAGTCGCCGCAGGCAGGCTTTTCAATTAAAACACTCGCCACACTACCCCGGCAACCGCACCGCCAAACATGAGGAAGGAGCATCCCATTTCGCACGATAGAGGGCGCGCCATTGAATTCGTTTGCAAGCGTGAATTGAAGTCTGGGGGGAATGACGGTCGAATCACCACGCCAATCGCGCAATGTCTCTGAAGTCAAGCCAGCCAAAATCGGATGATCGGGCACACGTGGGAAGACGTTTCGGAGCCCGTATTCCTGGACTCGGAAACCAAATCGCTTCTCGAGCACGTCACCCGTTTGTTCAAAGAGAATGACTTTTAGGCCGTTTCGCACAGCAGTCAAGTCAGGGCCCGGACCACTGACCGTAAGCGCATTTTTCCCGACAATCAACGTGTCGTACCCAGCAAGGTTGGAATCAAAGCCGACATTCGTTCCCGTGAGCCCCATCGATGCCATCAGATGCGCCGACTCGCCCTTTGGGTCATAAATCGCAAGATGTCCCAGCGACGCCACCGAGGGACGGTTTGGCAAGACCTGGATCGAGAAGTCGTCTTGTTGGCTTTCCCGGTTCAGGAACTCGAAGTTCGCCGTGAGTTTATACGTCCCGGGATTTACGTCGAGCGGAATCGTGAAATGGATCGGAATTCTGGAAATCACTCCGGTTTCGATCGCCAAACGAGTCGCTCCGCCCTGCGTCGTTGGCAGGTTGACCGACCACGTGCAACGACAATCGACCGACTCGCGGCTGTTGTTGATGGCAATCAACTCCTTCGATACCGTCTCGCCTGCCCGAAAGATATGCCCCTTTTCGGTGAAGTCCGGTGTCTTGCCGCCGATGTAGGCAAGGAGGGGGCGGTTGTTTCGAATGAGGGACTCACCACCGACGGTTGGCACCCAGTCTGAGGCCTCGAATGCCATGTCGCGATGCTCATAGCGACCGTCGATGTAGTCTGGGCTGTATCCAGGACGTTGAATGGCATCCCAGTCGGTTACAAGCTCGACTCGATCGCGCTTGACGCTTGGCTTAGGCCGCCAAAACAGCCCGGACGTCTCCCACGGGCTGATGCCAGAGACTCCCCATGTTCGAAAAGCCCTCCAGTTGTCCTTGGTATACATTGCCCATACACGTTGCTGGTCCTCAAAATCTGGATGCGTCGAGCCCATCGGTTGCGGATAATCCCAGCGATACCATTCCTGATTCGCTGCGAACTTAGGCGCTTCCCATCGCAGGTTTCGCTTCTCACTTTCGCTGATATCGTAAACGTGGTCGCCAAGAAACTGGGCATTCCACTCCGCCATGCAATATTCCCAAGGAACTTGAGCGCTTCCAAAACTGCGTTGCCCCTTGTACCATCCTCGATACATTGCCCAATCCCAAGAAAACGGCACCCCGTACTCAACCATGAACGCAGGTTTTATTCCCACGGTGGCCCAGTGCTCGTACCAGTCATCCATCTCCTGGATTGGCGCCCAATTCAAGTAGAAATTCATCGTATGCATCGTGCCAAGGTTTCCTGAGGAGTGATGATAAACGAATCGGCTTGGGTCAACCTTGTTGATGATTGCCTCAGCCCTAAGGGCCTTTGCGGTATTGTTGAGCGCCCAGCTATCCCGCTTATACTCGAAGCCATCAATCTTGTCCGGGTTTGTGTCCTCGTTGTATCCCGTCGCGTTGTGACTGGTGGCATAAGCAATCACGGATGGGTGATTACGAGCGACATGGGCAAAGAACTCTGCATGGCGCGCATATCCGTTCGTTAGTTCTGCATTGGTTGTCGACCAATCGTAGTCCCCAAAATGCGGCATTGTGAGAGCGACTAGGATGCCAACGTCGTCAGCGGCCCGCAGAATTTCGTCGAAGGCAAGGAACGACCCCGGATTACAGTCATAGTTGTGCGTGTAAACCATGTTGATGCCAAAGCTCTTCAGCCTGGTCAACGATTCCTTCGCCCCTTTGTAGCTGGAAAGGCCCGCACTGACGGCGCCGTTATCGACGGGAACGCACGACCAAAACACCCGGCTGCCATTGAGAATGAAGTCTCTTCCCTTGATCCAGAGTTCGCGGAAGCCGAATTTCTTAGGGGTCTGGACATCGAGAACCTTTCCAGATCCATCGATAAGGGTTAACTCAAGCTCATACTGATTTTGAGGGGTATTCAAATCCCACAATTTGGCGGGTTTCCAGGGTGCGGTAAAACTGACCAAGGATGAATTCAAACTGCGTGAAGTAAGTGCAGGACTTAGAAAGCTCTTCACCGGACGACCTAGGTCAAGGACCCTTCCCTGTATCCGATAGGTCTTGCCAACATCGATGCCAGAGATGTTGGCCCCTATGGTGATCGTCCAATTCCGAGTGGAAGTCGCTACCCGCACTTCTTCTGCTTGAGCCTTCAATGGACTTCCTACAAGATATACATCCCCACAAAGTCCCCTCCGATCGACGGTCGATTTCATCTCCTTTGCGGCGTTGGTATCGCTATAGGACTGAATCACTCCCTTCAGAGGCAGAGCAACCAGTTGAATCGAGAGGACATGCTTCTCACCTGGATGAACCACTCCAGTAATATCGATCGATCCGCTAGGAAAGGAAATGTGACCTGCCTGTTTGCCATCGACAAACAAAGTTGCCAACGAATTTACGTACTCGGCTTGTATCGAAATCCTACGATTCTTCCAATTGGGGGGGATGGTTAATTCACGCTGATACCACGCCACCAGAACTCTGCCAAGATCTTCGGATTTCCACGCTGGGTTGGCATAGACGGTTTGACAGTCCTTCTCCATGTAGTCGCTAATGCCGGGCCAAGATCCAGGGACTTTGAACCAACCCCATCCGTCCCGAGGCACTTCCTCAGAAGTCGAATGATTGGGTTGCCATCGCCAAAGACCGTTGAGACAGATCGTTTCGCGAGTCGCCGTAGTCTCATGCCATGCCTTGCCCAAATCCCAAACAGCATGGACACCTAGAGGCAGACTTGCCTCGATTGGCCGCGAGGTCTTGAACGTCGACATACTTCGACCGCTACCATTGCACGTTGTCACAACGCACAAGATAAAGGCGGCGCACAAGACGCGATTAGGTGTCATGCTCCCATTCTAGGCCAATCCAAGGGAATAGGGAGGCTTGACTTAAGCGGTTAAACGCCCTATATTATAAGGTGAGGTTACCGAGTTGACTCACCTGTCGAAGCTGGTTGCCCCTTAACTCAATCGCATTTAGAAAAAGGAGGCTATAAGTCAGCCACTAAAGATTAAAGGAACTCTTAGACGAATATGGACTGAGATTGTTGCAACGAAGGTGGTGTCTGAGCATTATAATAGGTCCATGGACCTGGACCGTTGTCCCAAATGCGGATTGCCTTGGACCGGAGGCGACTACTGCCCCTCATGCAAGTTTGTTCCCATCGGAGTGGGTCTTGATAAACTTCCGAAGAAGAAGAAGAAGAGACATCGCAAGTACGTGGAGCCAGGTTCTTCGCGAGGGTTCTTAACATTTATTTTCTGTGGTTTGACGGCTTTTGGTTGTTATAAATATCAACCGTGGACCGATGATTGGGAAATGGTTCGGGCACTCTTTGGTCAGGGAAAGCACCACAGCCTGGTTGGGCACTGGCAGGTAGTCAAAGCTATCGCAGTTAAGTCGGACAAGGCCTGGGTCGCGAAAAACAAAATTCAGAAGGGAACACTTGACTTCACCGCCAAGGGCAACGTAAAGATAGACTTGATCAACGATGAGTCGGAAACCATCGCAAGTGGGAAATATGAGCAAAAGGGCGTGAAAGTGGCGATGCGGGATGTCACGACCACCGGCGATATCGGGGATTCTGTCCCGCGAATTATTGATATGAACTTGGCTTGGACGGGGAACGACCTCGTGGTTGCCATGGATAAATCCCAAGCAATCTACTTGAAGCGCAAAAAGACCGGAGGTTCCATTCTGACCTTTATGCAAATGGGATTGCGGAAGGACGAAAAGCCGGACGATGGCAAGGTTCCCGGCGAAATGCGGGGTGTGATTGGACAGATGAACCGAGAGGCGTCCGAAGATACGGGCGCGAGTTCAAGCACGAGCACGGGTAAAACCGAGGGTAATTGAAGGCTTAAACGATGACTTTAATGTTTGAAAGACAGCGCGGATTTACGATCATAGAGCTTCTTGTCGTCATTGCGATCATCGCGGTCCTCGCGGCAATCCTCTTTCCGGTTTTCGCAAAGGCCAAGGAAAACGGTCTAAGAGCTACCGCCTTGACCCAAGCACAACAACTGGGAACGGCTCTCACGCTCTACCTTAACCAGAATGACGACAAGTATCTTCCATCCACAAATTATGGGCTACCTGATTCGGCTCCCGAAAAGATGTGGCAAAACAACTTGCTCGGACTCGTGAAGGAGAAAAAGATCTTTATTGCTCCAGGAAGTGACGCCCAGTTCGCTGAAAACTGGGACGATCGGGGCTTGATGTCGATCGGATACAGCAGCGCCACCGCCCTCGATAAGCAACAGGGGTGTCCGGAAGATAAGCCCGATACCACGAATTGCATTGCGTTCCAGACGGTTGCCGAATTCGATAAGAGTGAGAACACGTCGGCGATCGCTCTTTTTGCGGTAACTCCAAACGGGCCGACCGACAACAACTATCGGGGATACGAATTCAGCCCTTACAATGGGGCTGAAAACACCGAACAGCCTAAGTTCAGTCCTCCCCTAGTCAGTGATCGAGATTTAGTTAAGGAAATGTCCAATCTTCCAGCCGACTTGATCAAGCCAGTCTATTGTCGTTACATGAGAACGGGGCAGGATGAAGGGTTTACCCCTATCATTTTTGCCGATGGGCGGGCGAAAGACTTCAGTGCTAAGCAGATCAACGATGGCGGTACGGGGATTATTTGGCGCTTCCGGTAATTTACTCAGAACATATCTAGAAAGGCGCAGGTGGAAATCGCATTCCACTTGCGCCTTTTGCGTTGCGTGTGCTTGACTGTTGAAACGCATGAAGCTGAAATTCTTGTTGGCCGGAACGATTCTGACTCTCTCGTGTATAGCCGCACCACAGTCACCCGTTAAGTTCGCCAACCCGAACCGCGTCCGTTACGATGGACAGTGTTTCACGATCAATGGACGCGACACATTCATTTATAGTGGCGCGTTTCATTACTTTCGATGCCCCAAAGAGTTATGGGCAGATCGCTTTCAGAAGATAAAGAACGCCGGTTTCAACACTGTAGAAACCTATATCGCGTGGAACTACCACGAGAAGGGATCCCCTTCCAGTCTCGCAGACTTCAGTAAGGTCAACTTGCGGGAGTGCCAGGAATGGCTCAAAATGGCCATTGATGACTTTGGTCTGAATGTGATTGTTCGACCCGGTCCATATATCTGCTCCGAGTGGGATAGTGGCGGATATCCTCAATGGCTTATGCAGCACAAGCCCAATGTTGAGGACGGCAATAATTGGCTGAGAACGAACGATCCAACCTATCTCGATTGGTGCCGACATTGGTATCAAGCCGTTTGTCCAGCGATAGCTCCCTTTCAAATCACACGTCAGCCCGCAGGTAAGCCGGGAATCATCTTGTTTCAGATTGAGAATGAATACGACTATGCAGGGGGTAAGGACGATGTCCATATCGGTCAACTTAAGGCCCTTGCCGATCAAGCTCACGAAAGTGGCATCGACGTTCCGCTTGTAACTTGTTGGACGCGTCAAGTCAGGGGGAGCAAGGATCCAGTTCTTAGCCAAGTTTTTGACTGCTGCAACTTCTACCCTCGATGGGATGTGGAGGGCACCCGAGGATCGCTCGAGCAATTGCGCGGCGTGCAGCCTCAAGCTCCCCTCATGGTGATGGAACTGCAAGGTGGTTGGTTCTCGGAGAACGGTGGACTGCTTGCCGAAGACCAGCCAGGGATCACGGCTGCTCAGATTAACAACCTGACGCTCTATTGCATCCAAAACGGCCTTGCCGCACTGAACTACTACATGCTGTTTGGTGGAACCAACTTCGGTGACCGGACACCACCGAACATCACAACAAGCTACGACTATTTTGCGCCGATCCGGGAGGACGGTGCGGTCGGCGAGAAATATCGTGCGGTGTCCGGTCTGGGAGCGATGCTTCAAGAGCACGGCGCCCAACTCGCAAGGTCGAAGTTACTTCCCGACCAACCATCCCCAAACGATGACGGAGTCGGTGTCGCCGTCCGAGTCGATCAGGAAGGCAACAAGTTCGTTTTCGTTCGGAATCGTTCCCATGAGGTGGCAAAATCAGGCGGAACATCCATTGCGGGCATGACGTTTCACTACGATCTTGAGCCCTTTGGCTCCAAGATCCTCTTCGTTCCGAAAGATACGAATGACCCGAACAAGGGCGTGTGGCTGCCCAAACCGACACCCGAACTTCCGGTTCCCCCAACCGCGAACACGATTCGCCTAGCAACCGCGCTAAAGCGCAGTGAAGACGGAGGGGAACGATGGCTACCCGCACAGGTAGGCGTTCCCCTTGCCAAGCAAGGGATCTACGATGCCCGTTATGTCGCGTACTCATCGACTTTCGACTCGCCCCAGGCTAACCACCTAACTATTTGGCTCAAGACTTTCGACCACCAGGAAGCGATCGTACGAGTGAATGGCCGGCTGATCCCGAGTAATGGCTCCCGAATGGGCGCCACGCTTTATACGGTGCTCGGTCTCAAACCTACCGATAACCAGATTCAAGTTCTCCTTGAAAACGCGGGCTTCGTAAATGGTGGCGCTATGGATGCGCCTCGAGGTCTGGAGGATCTCCGATTGGTTACGAGTCCAATTCCGACGACTCAATTGAACTCTTGGTGGATCAAGAAGGTTGCTTCGCCTGACGTTTCGGCCGAAGTCGCGGACACCTACAGTTCGGCAGATTTTCGGCAGGTTAGCATCGCCAATGGAGCGGGGGCCCCTGAATTAGACGGTTACGGTTCCACTGCGGTTTACCGGACCGTCGTGGACATTAATCAAGCCGCAATCGATGCCGGACAAACCCTATTGGAGTTTGGAAGCATCGACGATGATGGTTGGGTCTATGTCAATGGGAAAAAAGTCGGCGAACACCATCGGTGGGATACCGCAGCGATATTCGACATTAAGCCATTCGTGCGAGTTGGCAGCAACACGATTGCAGTCATCGTCCAAAACCGGGAAGGGGTCGGTGGACTAACAAAACCCGTTCACTTGCTCGCCAACCCGACGTCAAGCATCAAGCTGAATTGGCAGTGGACACCCCAACTCGAGGGAGTTCGTTCTCAGTGGTTTTGGCGAACGGATACGGCCAACGATTGGGATACGATTTGGCTCGACGGCGCCAATGCTATCCGACGGAAGGTCTCTGCCGAGGACGCTCCTTCAACCGGTGTCAGTTCAGGGCACCTCATGAGTTGGTACAAAGTGAGTTTCCAACTTCCAGAAAAGAGAAAGGATGAAGCAACCAGGCGGCTCTTAATCAGCGCGGTGGGCAACGGCTTTATCTACCTCAACGGCCACCTTTTGGGACGGATCTGGCAGAAAGGTCCTCAAAGAGAGTATTACTTGCCCGAGAATTGGCTCAATTGGGATGACCATTCAAACGACATAACCGTATGCTTAAGGCCAGTCAAAGGGGTTGAAACGCTTGAGGGCATCGAAATCAGCGCTTACCCGGATCGGAGGGGGGAGTAGGTCCGCCTCTAAACTTGCTGGTGGGCCCGGCGGGGCTCGAACCCGCGGCCAACGGCTTAAAAGGCCGATGCTCTACCACTGAGCTACAGGCCCACCAGCAACGGAGAATAATACCCTGTCACAAGGTTGAGCCCTACCGCATTCGGCTCTATCCAGGTAGAAGAAGCCGATGGAAGATGCTAACAACCACATTCGATCGCTTCTCCGCTTGATTCTCCACCCATGAAAACCGGCTTGCTGTCGATGATCCTCCAGGTAGGAATTCCGCTGGATCGCACCCTTTTTCCTCTTATCCAGCACCTCTGCTCATTCAAGGAGTTTTTCACCGGATAGCCTCCCTCACCAGCCATGGCCCAGTCACACCTTAACGATAAACAACTACGCACCCTCCATTCGGCAGTCGACCGAATGGTCCCAGCCGACGATTATCCAAGTGGCTCACAGGCTGGCTGCGTAGACTTCCTTCTTCGCTTGATCGTGCTTGAATCCCAGGTTGAATTCTATAAACGTGGGTTGGACTCCATTGAAGAAGCTGCTATGAGCATTGGACAACCCTTCAGCGAAATGCCAGTCGAGGATCAGGACCAAGTGCTGTATCGCCTGGAAAGACGCAGGAAGACACGATCTTTCATCGAAACGCTCGCGAGACAAACAGTAGAAGGCTATTACAGTGACCCGGAGAATGGCGGAAACCTGGGTTGCATCGCGTGGAAGATGATTGGCTTCGAGGTGAGAAATTGAAATACGATGCCATCGTAGTTGGCGCCGGGGCAGGTGGTGGCATCGCGGCATGTGTCTTAGCCGAAGCAGCAAAGTCCGTTCTTCTGCTTGAACGGGGACGATGGCTATCGTTCGAAACCATTCCTCGGGATCACCTTCGCAACCATCGCTTATCCCAATACGGCCATGGAACCGGACCGGATTTAGTCGGAAATCCCCGTCTCTTAAACGGCCGTCGGTATAGGCCCAACCAAGGCGGATATCAAAACAATGCTAGCTGCGTTGGCAGCGGAACTTTAGTTTACGGCGCTCAGGCATGGCGCTTCCATCCCCTCGATTTCAAAATGGCAAGCACGTACGGAGTTCCAAATGGGAGTTCGTTGTCCGATTGGCCCATTTCCTACGACGATCTCTCGCCCTTTTACGAACGTGCTGAATGGGAGCTTGGGGTTTCCGGCGACGACCCTGCGCCTCAGATGCCACGGCGTCGTGAATATCCAATGCCACCGCTTCCACGAACGACCAAAGGAAGAGCGCTTGAGAAGGGCCTACAAAAGCTGGGATGGACTTATCAGACCCCACCTATGTTGATCAACTCGGTTCCCTACGGAGGCCGCGACGCATGTGCAAAGTGCCAACATTGTGTTGGGTTTGCCTGTCCCGTAAACGCGAAGAACGGAACCCAGAATACAGTGATCCCGCGAGCGGTGGCAACCGGAAAGTGCGCCGTCGAAACTCAGGCGTTTGTGACGAAGCTAGTAAAGTCAACCGGCGGCATGGTCGGCGGCGTCCAGTACATCAATGCAGATGGACAACTCTGTTATGCCTCAGCTGACGTAGTTGTTCTGGCGGGCGGGGCCATCGAAACTGCCAGGCTGCTCATAAATTCCAGGATTGGCGGTCCGCTGGTTGGGCGCAATCTTCAGGGCCACTACTATGCCGTTGTTGCCGGAGTCATGCCAGATCCGATTTGGGACGGCGAGGGTCCAGGCGTTTCCATCTCGACTCTCGAATTCAACCATGGCAACGACGGAATCATTGGTGGAGCTATGCTGTCCGATGACTTCATCGCGTTGCCCCTTTCTTACGCGAAAGGATTCAGGCCGCCCGATGTCCCAGCCTGGGGAAAGAACCACAAGGACTGGATGCGTGAGACATATCGCCGTTTCATACAAATCTCGGGACCAATCCATGAGATTCCATCCCCAGACTGCCGGGTCGCCGTCTCGCGGTCGGTAAGGGACAATTGGGGCGTCCCGGTGGCGAGTTTGTCTGGTACTACGCATACGGAAACAGTAAGAACAACCAAGTATATGTTAGGTCGGGCCAAGGAGTGGTTGAATGCGGCGGGAGCCACACGTGTCTACCATGGCGAGCCAGGACTTCACCTGAGTGCAGGTCAGCATCAAGCCGGCACTTGCCGGATGGGATCGTCCGTCGGCGAATCGGTAGTTAACGAGAACTGCCGAGTCCATGGGCACGACAATCTCTTTATCGCGGACAGCTCGGTACATGTGACCAACGGCGGATTCAACCCGGTCCTCACAATCATGGCGCTATCGTTCAGGACATCTCAGCTTCTAGTCGACAACTGGTAGGTTCGAGCTACGTGTTGGTTACGTACAACTGCTGGATGATTTTCGCGATTATCCCAGTCCAACCGGTTTGGTGGCTTGCGCCAAGACCCTTCCCGGAATTTCCGCAAAAATACTCATTGAATTGAATCAGGTCTTTCCAGTAAGGATCCTTGTCGAAGCGCTCGTTGCCACCGTTAAATGCTCGGTTCCCAGCTTTATCGGGAACGAAAAGGGTTAGTAATCGTTGCTCAAGCTGAGCAGCGACATCGCCCAGACTGATCTTGGCGCCATCGGGAGAAGGCATTGGAACCTTGAGCGTATCTCCATAGTAAAAATCGTATTTTTGAAGCGACTCGATCATCAAGTAGTTCAGCGGGAACCAAATGGGACCTCGCCAGTTTGAGTTTCCGCCGAACGAACCGGTTGTCGATTCGGCCGGCTCGTAATCGATGCAGAATGTCTGTCCACTGATCGTTACCGAGTAGGGATGGTCGGCGTGGTACTTGGAAACCCCCCGAAGTCCGTGATCGGCAAGGAACTCATCCGGATGCAAGAATCGCTGGAGGACGCGTTCGAGCCGATCTCTTCGCACGGTGGTCAGTATGAATCGCTCCCCTTGGCCGGGTCTCTGCATACTGGCGACGTTCTTGGTTAGGTCGGGACGGTTGTCTAAGAACCACTGCATACGCCTTCTGAAGCCGGGAAACATTTCCAGTACGGTCGGGTCGAGAACGGTCACCGCAAACAGCGGAATTAGACCGACGACTGTGCGCACCTTGATCCGCTCGCTGTCACTCGGTCCATGCCGTAGCACATCGTAGTAGAATCCATCTGTTTCATCCCATAATTCGACTCCGTCTTCTCCTCGGGAATTCATTGCCGTAGCCACGTACATGAAGTGCTCGAAGAACTTTGAGGCGACATCCTCGTAGGCCCGGTCATGCGACGCCAACTCAAGGGAAATTTCGAGCATGTTGAGGCAGAACAGGGCCATCCAACTTGTACCGTCCGATTGTTCCAACTTGTAACCGTCTGGCAACTCGCTGTTCCGGTCAAACACTCCGATATTGTCGAGCCCCAAGAACCCGCCTTCAAACACGTTGTTCCCAAATTCGTCCTTTCGATTGACCCACCAGGTGAAATTCAACAAGAGCTTGTGGAAGGCACGCTGGAGAAACTCAATGTCTCCCGCTCCTGTTTGCTTGCGCTCAATTGTGTAGATACGCCAAGCAGCCCAAGCATGCACGGGAGGGTTTACGTCGCTGAACGACCATTCGTAAGCGGGAACTTGTCCATTGGGATGCTGGTACCACTCACGCAGCAGTAGGATCAGTTGGTTCTTGGCAAACTTGGGGTCGATAAGCGCAAACGGTATCGTGTGGAACGCGAGATCCCACGAAGCAAACCACGGGTATTCCCAGGTGTCAGGCATCGAGAGTACTTCCGACGAATGGAAGTGCTTCCAGGTCGCATTACGAATCCGGCTACTTGGTGGCTTCGGTTGGTAAGGATCACCGGAAAGCCACGTGGCCACATCGTAGTGGTAATACTGCTTGCTCCAGAGCATTCCTGCAAATGCCTGCCGTTGTACCGCACGTACGTCTGGTGCTAGATCCGGCGCGACCTTTTCATAGAACTCGTCGGCTTCTTTGATGCGATTGTCGAAGGTCTTTGCGAAGTCCTTCGGCAGCGCTTTTTTGGAATCGGAGAGCATGAACCGATAGGTTACAGATTTACCTGCCGGGACGACGGTGTGAAAAATCGCTGCCGCCTTCGTGCCTGCCTTCGCGGGGTTCACGGTTCCCGATTCTCCGTCGACGAGATAGCGGTGAAAGCTGTCCTTGACGTAAGGCGATTGATTCGGGACACCGAACAACCTCTGTAGATTCGAGTCGTTCTCGGTAAAGACGATATCAGCCCCATCGTCCACCGAAAACCACATATCGTCGTATCGGGGATGGTCGACGGTAATGCAGTTGTCATTGTTTCTAGACATCCCCGGTCGTAAGGCTCCCGGTTTCCATGACCAAGTGTTCCGATACCAGATCGTCGGTAGGACCCAAATTGGGGCATCGTCAGACCCTCGATTGAAGACGGTGATCCGTCCTAGTATCTCGTTCGGGGAAGCCTTGGCATATTCCACGAACACATCGAAATACTTCGACTCATCGAAAATGCCTGTGTCATACAACTCGAACTCAGGATCGGCCTTAGTCGCGGCCGCGTTTCTCTGGATGAGTTCTTCATAGGGATAAGCGGCTTGCGGGTACTTGTATAACGCCTTCATATAAGAATGCGTAGGCGTGTTGTCCAGGAACCAGTAGTATTCTTTAACGTCTTCGCCATGGTTGCCTTGACTGTTGGTCAAACCAAAGAGGCGCTCTTTGAGAATCGGATCCTTACCATTCCACAGTGCCACCGCGCAATTAAGGATCCCATGACGATCGCATATTCCCAAGAGTCCGTCGTCACCCCAACGGTAGGCTCGCGATCGTGCGTGGTCGTGTGGGAAGTAGTCCCAAGCGGTTCCGTCCGGAGAATAGTCCTCCCGCACGGTTCCCCATTGCCTCTCGCTAAGATAAGGCCCCCATCGGTGCCACTTGGAACCGATCGGCGCATTTTCCAACAAACGAAGTTCTTCACTCATGGTTTTGGGACTCAGCGATTAGGCGATTAGGCGATTAGGCGATTAGGCGATTAGGCGATTTTCTCTTTACCAAGTAATCTACCGGTCAAGTATTGACTTATCAAGAAACCTAACACAAATTCATAAACTGCCCGGCCCCGGGCCTCAGCCGTTCGTGGCAAATCCTTCGTAGAGCGTCATTCCGCCATCGACATAGAGCGCCGTACCTGTAACGTAGTCGCTTGCATCGGATGCGAGCCATACGGCAGCTTTGCCGATGTCGTCACCCTCGCCGATTCGGTCGTACGGAATAAGATCAAGGAGTTTTGCAAGCGCTTCGGGGGTCTCCCACGCCGCTGTATTGATTGGAGTCCGAATCGCGCCGGGAGATATCGAATTCACTCGTATCTTGTGTTTCCCGACCTCTTGGGCGATCGACTTCATGAGCATGTTGACGCCGCCCTTCGAAGCCGCGTAATTCACATGAGTAGCCCACGGGATCACTTCGTGGACGCTGCTCACGTGAATGATCTTGCCTAATGCCACCGAAACATCGAGGTTGGGGCCGCGGCGTAAATACTCCTTGACCGCCTCCCTGGCGCACAAAAACTGTCCGGTGAGGTTGACACCGATTACCAGGTTCCATTGATCGATTGTCATCTCAGTCAACGGTGCGTCTCTTTGGAGTCCAGCGTTGTTCACAACGATATCGAGCGTCCCAAACTGCGCGATTACTTCTTGGAACATGGCCACAACGTCCGCTTCAGAACTTACATTTGCTTTGGTGATCATCGCTTCTCCACCGTTGGCAACGATGTCGTCGACAACTGCTTGAGCGGCTTCTGGATTAACGATGTAATTGACCGCAACGGCGGCTCCCGCGGCAGCCAGATGGCGTGCCACCGCCTCACCGATGCCTGAATTGGCACCCGTAACGAGTGCTTTCTGCCCCTTCAGGGGCTTAACGGGATACATCGCGACAATTTCTGCCTGATTGGACATGATCCCATTGGTTTCGCGATGAATGCTGGGTTTCCTGCAACGACCCCCAAAAACAACGATGGCCGAGTCTAGTCTGATGAACAGGGAGAGGGCTGTTCAATTCGACCTACTCGAACCACCGATACAAAGAGTCTAGAAGGTGGGCCACCAACTTCCTAGTCGCAATTAGTAGGTAACGGATTTGTGTGACTACCGAGTCCACTTCGTATCGGTATCTCGAACAAGCTTGTGATTGCGGCGTACAGATCCGCTTCCCATTCCGAATAAATCCGAGATCGCGTCGGAACATGTGGGGCAATGTACTTTCGAGGACAGGAAGAGACTCACGAGCAAACGCCTCGACCGACGGATGACTCGCGCAAAAAAAACTAAAAAAAGTCGTCAAAAACTGAAACTTGATAGTCTAGCGCTCACGTTATATATAGATACTGATAGCAAACAATCAGACACTTGGAGGAAACGATGTTAAGAACCTTAGTCAATTTGAACCCGAGCCAAGAAGCTCGAAACATGGAAGAGATTTTCGATCATCTGTTCGGAACACCGGTCCGCCCGAACGGTACTCCGGTCGGCACTTTGCCGCTAGACATCTTGGAACAGGACGGCACTCTCAAGATTCGCGCAGCTGTGCCTGGTGTCGAACCAAACGAACTCGAAATCCAAATCGAGAAGAACGTTCTAACGATTCGCGGAGAAATCAGCCGTGAGAACGAGTCGAAGGATGAAAAGGTGTATCGACGTGAAGTGAGTTACGGTGCTTTCTCTCGGTCGGTCCGCTTGCCGGACGGTCTTGACTTTGATAAAGTCGATGCCCAGTTCAAGAATGGTATCGTTACCATTTCACTTCCGCGAGTTCCAGAAGAGAAGCCGAAGTCCATCAAGGTGAACGTTCGCCAGTCAGATAGTCCAGCGACTACCGAGAACTAAACCACGGCGGGGCGAAGAGCTCAAGTCGATCAATACAACTTTTGGGGCTGTTGCAGGAGGGACCTTGGACCTCTTGTAATAGCCCATGAGTCTTATTTGCCGCCTCATGTCGCTTGTCCTCTTTCCGCTTTGACCCTCGACTTGTCGATTTTAGGATGAATGCGGTGGATGGCAGCAGTCCACACGAGTCTTTGTGTTAAGTGGCAGCTGACCTTGAGGTTGCAAGGTTCTTTCGCACTTCGGCGAATTCTCCGCGACTCGAGTGGCTATACTCTCGGAATGGAGAATAGCCGATTGTTTGCGGCAATTCGCTCGGGCGACTTTCACCTCATTGAGGACTACTTTAGAACCCACCCAGAGCATGTGAACGTCAAAAACCTGCAGGCAACTGAGGACAATTCCAGATTCTCGGATGAAGGCAGTACGATTCACTGTGCCGCGAAATACGGGCACTTGGAGATTGTCAAACTATTGGTCGAGCTTGGGGCCGAAGTCTACTCTCACCCGCTCGATTCCTATCCGGCGGTCATGGTTGCGGCTTGAGAGGGAAAGTCGAACGTTGTCGACTATTTCCTCAAGGAGATCCCTGAAAAAGCAGGGGGGACCCTTCAACTCGGAGTGACGTGCAATTTAGCCGCCCGGCAGGGCTGGATTGATCTTGTCCGATCCCATATCGAGCGCGATCCGTTGGCCGTTCATCAGAGGGGTTGGATTGGAGACACGCCCTTGCATTGGCCCTCCCATAACGGATTCATTGAGATTGTCCGGCTACTGCTCGATCATGGGGCGGACCCGAATGCCCACGAAATCAACTGGATTGGGGGGACACCTCTTCACTGGGCAAGCGAACGTCATCCAGATATCGTGCGGATTCTTATCGCTTCAGGCGCCAGAGTCAACGAAAGGGTCACTCGTCCCGGGTCTGACCACTTGGGAGCTACGCCCTTAATTTGGTGCGCACGCCAAAAAGATGACTCCGGAGCGGTTGCAGAGGCTTTGCTCCAAGCGGGCGCTGACTCCACCTTGCGCGACGCAAAAAATAGAACTGCCGAAGATTGGGCGCTGAGCCGTAATAACACGCGAATACTAAAGGTGCTGCAATCTAAGAGACCCTAATACGTATCTCCGTGCGCCTGTCGTCCCTCATTTCAAGTTCCCATCTTGGGACCGATCTGGATTTGAACCTTTCGCGCGCATTTGACGGATGGATGTATCTTGATTGCAAACTTCGGTAAATCGACAAGAACCGCACGTATATTAAGACTTGGACATAGAGACGAGCATGCGCCAGATGTTGCTGACAAGGAACCGTTTCAACACCATAATGCCAAATAGCGGTAGCCTCCTCTATCTATTTAAATGAGCGTCCCAGCGGTAATTCTTGGAGCCTTCTTAGTCGTCGTATCGCTACTTGATGCGTTCGAATCCGTCGTGTTGCCTAGGACTGTGCAGCGCTCAATTCGGCTGCGGACGATCTTCTATTATTTTAGTTCCGTTTTTTACTCCGCAACCGGTCGGTTGCCAAAGAAATCGTCGATGCGTCAGGCGCTTTTGGTCGCCTTTGCTCCTCTAAATTTTCTTTCGCTCATCACGGCTTGGGCGATGCTGATGATCATCGGATTCACCCTCGTTCATTGGGGAGTAAGAACGCCGTTGAACAACTCGACGGAGACGGGGAATTTTGTCAGCTACCTTTACTTTAGCGGCGTGACTTTCTTTACGCTCGGATACGGGGATGTCGTGCCCCTCCATGGGGCAGGAAGAGCATTGGCCATTCTTGAGGCAGGACTTGGGTTTGGGTTTTTAGCCCTTGTGATTGGATACGTGCCGGTGATTTATGGCGCGTTTTCACGTCGTGAGGCGACGATGTTGAAGCTGGACAGCAAAGCCGGCTCCGAACCTTCAGCACTTGAGCTGATTCGGCGACATGCCCAAGCAGGAGTTTTGGACGCGCTCATTCCATTGCTAAAGGAGTGGGAAGACTTCTCCGCACAGTTGCTCGAAAGCTATCTCAGTTATCCAATCCTTGCGTATTACCGATCCCAACACGACGACCAGTCATGGCTACGATCGCTCACCGCAGTAATGGATGCTTGCGTGCTCATCATAGGATTTTCAACTGGCGACGATCAGACTAGCCGCCAGTTACGATTCCAGGCAAAAGCCACCTTTGTGATGGGCCGCCACCTGATGGTAGACCTGTCCTACGTTTTGGACGCAACGCCTGTAACCGATGCGCCGAGCCGTATATCGCCCGCAGAATTAGAGTACATACGTGCAACGTTACGCGAATACAACCATTCTATGATCGTGTCTTCCGAGACGGACGAGCGGTTCAAAGCTGCACGGGAGATGTATGAGCCCTACGCCATCGGCTTGGCAGCAGACCTCATTGTCGATCTGCCCAATTGGGTTCCTCAAGACGATATGGTCGATAACTGGCAGACCAGCGCTTGGGAAGCCGCAAAGCATTTCTAAGTGTGGATTGCTCGTTAGATCGGTCGAGAAAGCCAGTGCGCGGCATTCCCATCGACAAACCGCCACGGTACTTCATGCCATTTGCCTTGGGCTATCCCCACACGGAGACCGGACCGCACATGGGCGACCGGTTCGTCGGGCGGAATAAGGAACATGCCGCTTGGTGTTTCCGGTAAGAGATTCCGCCCGTTGTCCGCTCCTGTAATTCCAAAAGCCATTGCGAGTTTTCCGGGCCCGGAGAGTAATCCCTGGTCCTTTGTTCCGGGGCGATTCATTCGCATCTCGTCCAATCCGGCCAGTGGTTCGGCGGCGCGTATGAGGAGGGCAGCCGGATCGCCGGGCTCGTGGGCAACAATATTCAGCATCCAGTGCACGCCGTAGTTGAAGTACACATACGCAAATCCAGGTGGACCAAACATCACTTCGGTCCTTGTCGTTCGACCCTTAAATGCGTGGCAGGCAGGGTCATCGCTGCGATATGCCTCGACCTCCACAATTCGAGCCCGCATATTCCCTCGGACAAGGGTTGCACCCAGCAGTGCAGGTCCCGCCTCCACAACGTCCGCCTTCAGTATCGACAGTAAATGATCTCTAGTCACAGGCTACTCAGGTGTCGTTGAAGGACGATAGATATCGCCAACCCGACTCGTAACCCGTTCGTGCTGAATGGACTCGTTCGGACCATAAGGATGACCGCCGAAACCATGGCGCATCATGGCAATCGCCTTCGCCCAGTCCTTCCTGCCGTCTCTCGAGGCGAAGAGCTGCATAACAGATTGGGCTATCACTGGGATAGGAACCTCCATGCGCATCGCGTCACCCACGAGCCAATTCACTTCGCCCGTGTCTTCGATATAGGCGGGAACCGATTCCAGTCCGTCTTGAGATAGGTACGCCTCGTGCATCAGGTCGACCAACCATGATCGGATGACCGATCCATTTCGCCAGCACGAGAGAACGTCGGCAACTGGAAGTGGCGAGTCGAATTTTTCAAGCAGATCGACCCCTTCCCCGATCGCCTGCAGCATCCCAAACTCAATCCCATTGTGGACCAGTTTGACGTAATGTCCGGAACCGGGCCCTCCCGCATAGACGAAGCCCCCTTCAACGCAAAGCTCATTGAGAATGGGCTCGATTTCCTCGACCGCGCCCTGTAAGCCTCCAGCCATGAAACAAGCCCCGTTCCTCGCCCCGCCGATGCCACCGCTCGTGCCCAAATCCACCAGATGGATGCCCTTGTCGTGTAGCCATTTTTGTCGCCGAATCGAATCTCCCCAATAGGAGTTTCCGCCGTCGACAATGACGTCTCCCTTGTCCAAAATCGCGGCTAGTTTCTCCAGCATGGTGTCGATCGGAGCGCCCGCATGAATATAGAGAAAGATGATTCGGGGAGATTCCAGCTTGGCTGCGAGGTCCCTTAGACCGGTCGACTCCACAATCCCGGCCGCCTTCAGTTCGTCGGACGCGGGAACCACGTCCAAGCCAACCACCCTCATCCCTTTGTTCAGCGCCTGATAAGCCAGACCTCCTCCCATCCTGCCCAGACCCACTACGCCAAACTCCAGTTGCATGCTAAGACGTTTACCCAATATGCAAGGATAATCACTCAACTCGCGTAGACTCTAGCTGCGAATGGCATACCGGGATTTCCAACAATTCATAGACGTACTCGGACAAAAGGGGGAATTGAAGAGGATTTCCGAACCCGTGAGCCCCACCTTGGAGATCACCGAGATCGCAGATCGGGTCATGAAATCGGGAGGTCCAGCCCTCCTGTTTGAAAATCCGACGGGGCCGCCCCACCGTTTGAATACGCCCGATCCCCTTAGTGCGGTTATGGGGCATCCGTCTATCCATAAGCCGAGTACGTTGGTTCCGACCAAGTACGGATTTCCAGTCGCAATCAACACGATGGGAAGTCGAAAACGGATGTCTCTCGCTCTTAGTTGTGATGACTACGAGGAACACGCGCAAAGGATAGCGTCCTTACTAAGGCCAGAAATTCCAAAGGGGGCCGTCGAGGCGCTTAAGAAACTTCCTTGGCTCTTGGGTGAGCTAAAGGGCGTTCCGCCTAAGACGGTGAGCCACGGGATTTCTCAACAAATTGTCATGGAAGGTGCGGACATCGATCTGACGAAGCTCCCGATCTTGACATGTTGGCCCGAAGATGGTGGCCCGTTTATCACCTTACCGCTGGTATTCACGCACGACCCGAACACGGGCAAGCGCAACGTCGGAATGTATCGAGTCCAGTTATACGATCGCAATACGTGTGGAATGCACTGGCAAATGCACAAGACCGGCATGCGGCAAATGGAAGACGCGGGACAAAAAGGGAAAAACCTGGAAGTATGCGTCGTCTTGGGCGGAGATCCGGCAATCACATTCAGCGCCATCTCACCGCTTCCCCCTGGCATCGACGAGATGCTCTTTGCCGGATTTCTAAGGCGTCAGAGCGTGCAGATGGTAAGAGCGAAGACCAATGAAATTCTCGTCCCTGCCGACGCAGAGATCGTCATAGAAGGTTATGTCGATCCGTCCGAACGTCGACAAGAAGGCCCGTTTGGAGATCACACGGGTTACTATTCTCTGGCTGAGCCATTTCCCGTGTTGCACGTAACCGCGGTGACGATGCGAGAAAAGGCTATTTATCCTGCGACAATTGTCGGCGTACCGCCGATGGAAGATGGCTGGATGGGAAAAGCTGTCGAGAGAATCTTCCTCCCGATGATCCAATTGACGGTCCCCGAGATAGTGGACATGAATCTCCCGGTCGAAGCATGCTTCCATAACCTGGCGTTCGTCTCAATCAAGAAGAAATTCCCAGGTCACGCGTACAAGACGATGAACGCCATTTGGGGCCTTGGTGGACTGTCGTTCACAAAGTTCATCTATGTGTTCGACGAGGACTGCGACGTTCAAAACATTGAAGAAGTCCTGTTCCGAATTGGTGCAAATTGCGACCCAGGGCGTGATTCGCTGATCTCGAAGGGTCCGGTGGATCAGTTAGACCATGCTAGCCAGGAGATGGGGTTTGGCGGAAAGATTGGGTTCGACTGCACACATAAACTTCCGGGCGAGAATGGTTTCTCCCGGAACTACCCAAAGATCATCCGTATGAGCAGCGACGTGAGGAAACGCATTGATTCGATTTGGTCGAAGCTAGGGTTATAACCGCAGTCGCCTCAGACCGCCAACATATCCACCCTCTTTGCTTGTCGACTGATCCGGGCATTTAGGTGATGGTCAAGACTGCGGTCTTGGACGTGGCGCCTGTTTTGGCGGTGATGGTTGCGTTGGTGGTCGAACTCACCGTCGACGTCTTGACCGTGAACGTCGCGGAGGTCTTGCCTGCAGGGATGGTCA
>Ga0302320_10002503_pt1 | contig 43193 bp, 36 predicted proteins | sample Bog_T0_3_FD_202130 | JGI IMG/M metagenome (GOLD analysis project Ga0302320, IMG submission 202130) | Peat permafrost microbial communities from Stordalen Mire near Abisko, Sweden - Bog_T0_3 | ecosystem: Environmental > Terrestrial > Soil > Wetlands > Peat | place: Sweden: Abisko, Stordalen Mire...
GGGGCGAGGCCGCGGCGGGGCCTCCTTGATGCCGTCACGCTCGTGCAGGAGCCTTTGCACTGCACCGGCGACCTGGGCGGGGGTCACGTCGCCGAGGCCCATGGCCTCGTGCAAGGCCTCCGTGCTCACGAGCTTCAGTTCCGCGAGCAGATCCGGGATCGGCACGCTGGCAAGCCCGAGCCGCTGCATCTCGCGCTCGAACATCGCGCGGCCTTCGGCCTTGTTGTCGGTCTCGTTGAGTTTGCGAAACCAGGCGCGCACTTTGTTGCGGTGTCTTGGGCTCGCGAGAAACCCGGACTGCGGCGAGAGCCAGTCGCGCGAGGGCTGCGGCATCTTGCCGGCGATGATCTCCACCGTATCGCTGTTCCTCAAACGATGGTCGAGCGGTACCATGCGGCCGTTGACCTTCGCGCCGCGGGTGCGGTGGCCCAGATCGGTGTGCACCTGGTAGGCGAAATCGAGCGGCGTGCCGCCGACCGGCACGTCGATGATCTCGCCGCGCGGCGAGAGCGCGTAGATCCGGTCCTGGAACAGGTCGACGCGCACGCGGTCGAGAAAGTCGCGGCCGGTCTCGCCGCCTTCGGCCGGCGCGAGGAGATTGCGCAGCTCATTGATCTTGCGCTCGTAGGCCTGATCGCTGCGACCGCCCTCCTTGTAGCGCCAGTGCGCGGCGACTCCGCGTTCGGCGTTCGCATGCATCTCGTGCGTGCGGATCTGGATCTCCACGGGCTCGCCGCCGGGACCGATGACCGCGGTGTGTATGGAGCGGTACAGATTGTCCTTCGGAGTCGCGATGTAGTCGTCGAATTCGCCGGGGATGAACTGCCAAAGCGAGTGCACGACGCCCAAGGCTCCATAGCACTCCGCGACGCTGTCGACGAGCACGCGAGCCGCGCGAATGTCCATCAACTGTTCGAACTCGAGATGCTTCGCCTGCATCTTGCGCCAGATGCTGAAGATGTGCTTGGGCCGCCCGTCGATGCGGGCGACGATGCCGGCCTCGCGCAGCGCCGCTTGGAGCGCGGATTTCAACTCGACGATATAGAGCTCCCGCTCCGAGCGCCGCGACTTCAGCGCCGCCGCGATGCGCCTGTAATCGAACGGCTGTAGATAGCGAAACGCGAGGTCCTCGAGTTCCCACTTGACCTGCCACACGCCGAGGCGGTTCGCGAGGGGGGCATAGACTTCGCGCGTTTCGATCGCGACCCGGCGCCGCGCGTCATCGTCCCAGGCCTTGGCGGCGCGCATTTTCTGGAGCTGTTCGGCGAGCCGAACGACGACCAAGCGGACGTCGCCGACGACTGCGAGCAGCATCTTGCGCAGTGCCTCGGCCTGCCCGGCCTCGAGGCCGCGCTCCGGTGTCCAATCCGGCGGCAAGCCGAATTGGCCGAGCTGGTTCAGTTCGCGCGCAAGGCGCGTTGCCGGCTCCCCAAAGCGCCGGGCTGCGGCGGCGGGATCGAGGACCTTCGCATCGAGCAAGGGTCGCAGCAGGGCGGCGACCACGACGTCGTCGTCCGCCTCGAGCGTGCGCACGATCTCCGCGACCTCGAGGGCGGCGGCGCGTCTTTCGGCCACCTCGGTCGTCAGCGCAAGCTCCATGACGGCGTCGATGGCCGCTCGCAGCGGTTCACTGGCGGTCGCGCGGGTCGGAGCTTTGGTTTCCAAGATGCTGTCGTCGCAGGCTCGAGGTGGGTTTACACGGCCATTCCCGCTATCATACGCGGGATGGCAGTCATGAGAGTGCGGGTGCTGGGGATCGATCCGGGGTCGCAGCGCACGGGCTATGGCGTGCTCGATGCGGAGGGTGCCCAATTGCGTTACGTCGCGAGCGGCGTGATCCGGACGGCGCAGGGCGATTTCGCCGCGCGCCTCTGCGAAATTTTCCGGTGCATGAAGACGATCGTCGCCGAATTCCAGCCCCAGGAAATCGCGATCGAGCGCGTCTTCATGAACCGCAACGCCGACAGCGCGCTCAAACTGGGTCAAGCGCGCGGCGCGGCGATCTGCGGCACGGCGGAGGGCCATGCCGATATCTTCGAATATGCGCCGCGCCAGATAAAATTGGCCGTCGTCGGTGCGGGCAATGCCGAGAAAGCCCAGGTGCAGCTCATGATGAGGAACCTGCTGAGGCTCGACAGTCCCGTTGCCGCCGATGCGGCCGATGCGCTCGCGGCCGCCGTGTGCCATGCGCTGCGCGCGCGGCTCCGGACGTCGCTGGCGGCGGCCAGGGCGCGCGCATGATCCTCTGCGCTTGAGCGGCTTCACATGATCGGATTCATCAGGGGCAAGCTCCTTGCCAAGCACCCGCCGCAGCTGCTCGTGGATGTGGGGGGCGTCGGTTACGAAATCGAGGCGCCCATGTCGACCTTCTACGGACTGCCGGCAACCGGCGAGGCGGTTGCGCTTCACACGCATCTCGTCGTTCGTGAGGATGCGCACATCCTGTTCGGGTTCGGCACCGAGGGTGAGCGGCGCCTGTTCCGCGGTTTGCTCAAGATCTCGGGGGTGGGTCCGAAGCTCGCGCTCGGCATCCTGTCGGGCGCGAGCGTCGAGGACTTCCTGCGCACCGTAGAAGCCGAGGACGTCGCGATGCTCACGCGAATTCCGGGCATCGGACGCAAGACGGCGGAGCGCGTGATCATCGAAATGCGCGACAGTGTCGCGAAGCTCGCGCTGCCGCCCCCGGGCTCGGACACGGCATCCACGTTCGGCGTTCCGCCCTCGGCGCATGGCGAGGCCTTCAGCGCGCTCGTCGCCCTCGGCTACAAACCGCCCGAGGTCACGCGACTGCTGAAGGCGGCGGACGAGCCCGGGCTCTCGACGACAGAACTGATCCGCCGGGCCTTGAAGTCCGCGGCGAAAGTCTGAGGACGCTCCGCAGCGAGGCACCATGGGCATAGAACAAGACCGCATCATCGGCGCGGCAGGCCGCCGCGACGACGAGATCCTAGATCGCGCGGTGCGGCCGAAGACTCTCGTCGATTACGTCGGACAGCCGAACGTCAAAACGCAGATGCAGATCTTCATCCAGGCTGCGCGCCAGCGCGGCGAGGCGCTCGATCACGTGCTCATCTTCGGACCTCCCGGTCTCGGCAAGACGACGCTCGCCAACATCATCGCGAATGAACTCAAGGTCAATCTGCGCCAGACCTCGGGTCCGGTGCTCGAACGGCCCGGAGATCTTGCGGCGCTGCTCACCAACCTCGAGCCGCGCGACGTGCTGTTCGTCGACGAGATTCACCGCCTGAGCCCGATCGTCGAGGAGGTGCTCTACCCGGCGATGGAGGACTATCAGCTCGACCTCATGATCGGCGAGGGACCGGGTGCGCGCTCGATCAAGCTCGATCTGCCGCCCTTCACGCTGGTCGGTGCAACGACGCGGGCGGGCCTGCTCACCTCGCCGCTGCGCGATCGCTTCGGCATCGTGCAGCGGCTCGAGTTCTATTCGACCGAGGAGCTGCGTTCGATCGTGATCCGCAGCGCCGCGATCCTGAAGCTCGACCTGCAACCGGAGGGCGCCGAGCGCATCGCCGAGCGCTCGCGCGGCACGCCGCGCATCGCGAATCGACTGCTGCGCCGGGTGCGCGATTATGCCGAGGTCAAGGCCGGCGGCGTCATCAGCGCAGCGGTCGCGATCGCGGCACTCACGATGCTCGAGGTCGATCCGCAAGGCTTCGACATGCTCGATCGCAAGCTCCTGCTCACGGTCATCGAGCGCTTCGACGGCGGCCCGGTGGGTGTCGACAGTCTCGCGGCCGCGATGAGCGAGGAGCGCGGTACGATCGAGGACGTCATCGAGCCGTTCCTGATCCAACAGGGTTTTCTCATGCGCACGGCTCGCGGGCGGGTTGCGACCCGCCACGCGTATGCGCATTTCGGACTCGTGCCGCCGCGCGGTGCGGCCTTCGAGTCGGCGGTCAATCTGCCGCTGTTCAAGGACGACCCGGGCGGCGACGGCGCATGACGCGTGCGCCCGAGTCGGAACCGCGACCGAACTTTTCATGCCGTTACCGCGTCTATTGGGAAGATACCGATGCGGGCGGGGTCGTTTATTACGCGAACTATCTCAAATTCATGGAGCGGTGCCGGACGGAGTGGCTGCGCCACCTGGGGATCCATCAGCGCACGCTCAGGTCCGACAGGCGCTTGCAGTTCGTGGTCGCGAGCATGACGATTCGCTACCTGCAGCCGGCGGTGCTCGATGATGAAATTACCGTTAGCGCCGAGCTGGAGCGGCTCGGGGGTGCGACAATCGAGTTCAAGCAAACGATATGGCGTGGAGAGGTTCAGTTGATCGATGCCGGCACGCGCGTCGCTTGTCTCGACTCTGAGAGCTTGAAGCCGCGCGCCATCCCGAAGGACTTATTCGCGGATTGGCGCCATGGGCAGTGATTTCTCGGTCTTGGACCTCGTGCTCGAGGCAAGCCCCGTCGTCCAGGCCGTCCTCGTGCTCCTCGTGCTCGCGTCGATCGGGTCGTGGGCCGTCATTTTCGCCAAGGGGCGCATCATCGCGAAATCGCGCCGGCAAGCCGCGCAGTTCGAGACGGTGTTTTGGTCGGGCGGCGACTTGGGTGCGCTTTATCGCAGCATCGAGACCAAGGGACGCGCGGGTACCGGCCTGCAGAGCATCTTCGAGTCGGGGTTCGGCGAGTTCAGCCGGCTGCGCCAGGCCGGTGCGCCGGCCGAGCAATTGCTCGAGGGCACGCAGCGCGCGATGCGCGTCGCGAATCTGCGTGAACTCGACCGGCTCGAGAAGAATCTGGCACTGCTCGCGACGGTCGGCTCGACAAGCCCGTACGTGGGCCTGTTCGGAACGGTGTGGGGCATCATGAGCGCCTTCCACAATCTCGGCAACGCGCAGCAGGCGACGCTCGCTGCCGTCGCGCCCGGCATCTCCGAAGCCTTGATCGCGACCGCCATGGGCTTGTTTGCCGCGATCCCGGCGGTCGTCGCCTACAACCGCTATGCCGACCAGGTAAGCCGTCTCGAGTTGCGATTCGACACATTCATGGAGGAATTCGCGACCATCCTGCAGCGCTACGGTCCCAGCCGTGGCGCCCAGGCGTGACCGGCGATGGCGGCGCGCGCGCGCAGGCGCAGGCTCATGGCCGAGATCAACGTCGTGCCGTATATCGACGTGATGCTCGTGCTGCTGATCATCTTCATGATCACCGCGCCCCTGCTCAAGGAGGGGGTCAAGGTGGATTTGCCGGCCGCCGGCGCCCAGCCGCTCGATGCGAGTTTTCTCGCGAAGCACGAACCGCTGATCGTGACGATCGACGCCCGCGGCCGCTTGTACGTGAACATCGGCCACAATCAGGACCTGCCCGTGTCGGAGGCGACCGTTGCCAACCGTACGACCGCGATCCTGCATCGCGATCCCGAAACACCGATTCTCGTCAAAGCCGATACGAGCGTGCCCTATGGGCTGGTCGTACGTGCGATGGTTCTGCTCCAGCGCGCGGGAGCCGCCAAAGTCGGCTTTCTGACCGATCCCGAGAAAGTCAAGTCGGCGGTGTCGCACGATGCGAGCGGAGCGGCCAGGGGCCAGAATTGAGATGCCCGATTTTTGGCGTGAACACTTCCCCTCGGTCCTGGTTTCCGTCCTGCTGCACGGGTTGCTCGTGCTCGCCGTCGTGTTTGCGGCGCATTTATCCTTCACGCGCGCGAGCCTCGATTTGCACCCCCTGCCCGTGAGCGCCACGGTGGTCGACGCGAAAATCCTGCAAGCCGCCGAGCGTGCCGAGCACGAAGCCGCCGCCAAAGCGGAAGCCGAGGCGCGCGCCGCGTCCGAAGCGGAAGCCGCGCGCGAGGCGCGCGCGAAACAGACGGCGGCCGACCAAGCGGCAGAGGCCAGGGCCGCCGAGGACGCCAAGCGGGCCGACGCGAAACAGGCTGCCGATGCAGCGGCCGCCGCACAACAGGTGGCGGCCAAACGCGCCGCGGACCTCCGGCAATCGTTTGCGGCCAAGCAAGCGGTCGCTGCCAAGCAGGCGCTCGAGGCCAAGCAGGCCGCAGACGCCAAAGCGAAGACCGATGCCAAAGCCAAGGCCGATGCCAAAGCCAAGGCCGACCGCGAAGCGGAACTGCGCCGCCAGATCGACGATGAAGAGCACGCGAGCCAGGTCGAAGCGGGCCCGCTCGGTGACCGCTATCGCGCCAGCCTCCAGAACCGTATCACGCACGCCTGGATCAAGCCGCCTTCGGCGCGCTCCGGCATCGATTGCCGCGTCGAGGTGACCCAGGTTCCCGGTGGTGAAGTGACCAACGCGCGCGTCACGCAGTGCAACGGCGATGCCGCCGTTCGCCAGTCGATCGAGAATGCAGTGTATCGTGCCTCGCCTTTGCCCGATCCGCCCGACCCTTCGCTCTTTCACAGAGTCTTCGTACTCGAGTTTCAGCCCAATGATTAAATCGCAAGGTTTGCTCTGCATATTGGCGCTCTTCACGCTCTGCCTCGGCGCGCACGCCGAGTTCGTGGTGCAAATCACGCGCGGGCAATCCGAGGCGACGCCGATCGCGATCGTGCCGTTCTCGACGCCCGAGGAGGCGGCCGCGTCGTTCGACGTCGCCCAGCTCGTCGGCGACGATCTCGGCCGCAGCGGCCGATTCAAGCCGATGGACCGCAAGGACATGCTCGAACAGCCGCATGCGGGCACGGCGATCGCGTTCGACGACTGGCGGCGGCTCAATTGCGATTACATGGTCGTCGGACAGTTGAGCGCCCAGGGGGCGGACCGTTTCAACATTCAATTCGAGCTCTACAACGTGCTCACGCGCCAGCGCCTGCTGGGCTACCAGATCAGCACCAATCGCGCCGGTTTGAGGCTCGCGAGCCATCAGGTCGCCGACATGGTGTTCGAAAAGATCCTCGGGGTGCGCGGCGCGTTCGCGACGCGCATCGCCTTTATCTCGGTCGTCGGCCATCTGCCCAACAAGCGCTACCGGCTCATCGTTGCGGATGCCGACGGCGAGAATCCGCGTGTCGTCATGGAGTCCGGGGAGCCGTTGATGTCGCCCGCGTGGTCTCCGGACGGCCAGAGCCTCGCCTATGTGTCCTTCGAGGACCGGTTGCCGTCGGTGTACGTGCAGACGCTCAAGAGCGGCGAGCGGCACCGCGTATCGGCGCGCGCCGGCGTCAACCAGGCACCGGCCTGGTCGCCCGACGGCAAGCGGCTTGCGCTCACCCTCTCGACGCGTGACGGCAATCTCGACGTGTATGTGCTCGACCTGGCAACCTCCGCGCTGACCCGCATCACCGACGATCCCGGCATCGACACCGAACCGCAGTGGTCCAACGACGGCCAGAGCCTCTATTTCACCTCCGATCGCGCGGGCGGACCGCAGATCTACAAGATATCGCTGGCCGCCGGCAGCCGACCGCGCCGCTTGACCTTCCAAGGCGCTTACAATGCGCGGCCGCGACTCTCGCCGGACGAATCGCAAGTCGCGTTCGTGACCCAGGAGGATGGCGCCTACCGGATCGCAACCATGAGCCTCTCCGGCCGCGAGGACGTGCAGGTGCTCACGAGAGGCCGCTTCGACGTGTCGCCGAGTTATGCGCCGAACGGAGCCGTCGTCATCTATGCGAGCCGCGATCAGGGTCGCGGCGTGCTCGCGCTCGTCAGCAGTGACGGACGCGTTCAGCAGAAATTGATGTCGACCGAAGGGGAAGTTCAAGAGCCCGCCTGGGGCCCTTTCTAAGGAGCGCCTGCGCCGGTAGGCTTGAGGTTGAGAAACGAGAATTCACGATGGAGAGTTTCATGAAGCGAATCACAATGATCATTGTTCTCGCGGCCGGCGCGATGCTGCTCGCGGGCTGCCCGAAGAAGCCGACCGTGCAACAACCGGTGAACACCGGCAGCCAGGTGCCCGCCAGCAGCGCCACGACGGGCTCCGCCGGGGGCGCCTCGACGACCGTGACGCCGCTCGCCGGCGATGCGAGCGGGGCCAACGGCACGGCCGGCGCGAACGGACCGCTCTCCGGGCGTGTGATCTATTTCGACTTCGACAAAGCCGAGATCCGGCCGGAGTTCGCCGATCTGATCACGACCTATGCGAAGAATCTGACCGCGCATCCGAACCTCAAAGTGAGGCTCGAAGGCAATACCGACGAGCGCGGCACGCGCGAATACAACATCGGGTTGGGCGAGCGCCGCGCGCAGGCCGTGCGCCGGGCACTCATGCTGCAGGGCGTGCCCGAGGGACAGCTCGCGACCGTGAGTTACGGCGCCGAGCGCCCGGCGGCGGAGGGTGACGAGGAGTCCGCCTGGAGCCTCAATCGACGCGTCGAATTGGTCTATCTCCCGTGAGCCGTCGCGCATCCGCCAAGTTCATTTTGTGCTGCGCCGTCGCAGCCGTGGCGGGATGCGCGGCAACACCGCCCGACAAGGACCCGGTCCAGATCAAGTTGAACGACCTCGATGCGCGGCTTGCGCGCGTCGAACGCGTGGTTTCGAATCAGAGCCTGCTCGATCTGGCCAACGGGCTCGAAGCCGCGCGCGCGGATGTGCGTTCGATGCACAACGATGTGGACCAGCTCACCAATAGTCTGGAACAGGGTCGCAAGCAGCAGCATGACCTGTATGCCGATCTCGACCGGCGGCTCAAAGCGCTCGAGGCGCGCGGCTCAGTCGGGGCGGCGGCCGGAACGGAGTCGGCCGGACCGAATGCCGACGGTTCGATCGCGGCCGGTTTTCCGGCGAGCGGCGCCGGTGCGAGCGCAGCGGCCGCCCCGAGCGCTGCGCCCGGCGCGGCTGCGGCCAAGGGTTCTAGTGCCCCCGGTGCCCCCGGCGCTTCGGGCGCACCCGGCGCAGCGGGAGCGGTTGCTGCCGCAGGCGCGACGGCGGACGTGCTGCCGATCCCCGACGGCAACGACCGCGCCAATTATCAGGCGGCATTCGCCCTGCTCAAGGACAGCCACTACGACCAAGCGATCGGGGCCTTTCGGCAGTTCTTGGTCGCATTTCCCGACAGCAGCCTCGCCGACAATGCGCAGTACTGGCTGGGCGAAGCCCATTACGTCAATAAGGACTACGTGGACGCATTGACCGCGTTTCAGGCGGTCATCGAGAAGTACCCCCAGTCGCGCAAGACTCCCGATGCCTTGCTGAAGATCGGCTACTGCGATTATGAACTCAAGCAGTTCGATCGGGCCAAACAGGTGCTCGGCGAAGTCGTCGAAAAGTTCGCCGATACGCCGGCCGGGCATCTCGCCGCGCAGCGGCTCGAAAAGATGGCGGCGGAACCGCATTGAGCGAATCCGCAGACACGGTCGAAGCGGCGACGCGCGAACCGCCGGCCACGGGCGAGTGTGCACAGCCTGCCGAGTCCGCTCAGCCTGCGAAGGCGCCGCGCTTGCGCGTCAACGAGATCTTTTACTCGCTGCAGGGGGAGGCCGATGCGGTCGGATATCCGAGCGCCTTCGTGCGTCTCACGGGCTGTCCCTTGCGCTGTCGGTACTGCGATACCGAGTATGCGTTTCACGCCGGCGATTGGCTGGATGTCGCGGAGATCGTCGCGCGCGTCCGGGGCTACGCGGCACGGCACGTATGCGTCACGGGCGGCGAGCCGCTCGCTCAGCCGCACTGCCTGACGCTGCTCAGGCAGCTGTGCGACCTCGGCTTGAACGTGTCGCTCGAGACCAGCGGCGCCTTCGATATCGGGGGCGTCGATGTGCGCGTCGCGCGCGTCGTCGACGTGAAGACACCGGACTCGGGAGAGGCGGCGCGAAACCGGCTCGAGAATTTCCCGCTGCTCGCGCCCCATGACCAGGTGAAGTTCGTGATTTGCTCGCGCAGCGACTACGACTGGAGCACGGCGTTTCTGGCGGAGCACCGACTGTCCGACCGGTGTCAGGTCTTGTTCTCGCCGAGCCATGGCCAACTGCCCCCCGCGACACTCGCCGAATGGATCCTCGCCGACCGCCTCGCCGTGCGGTTTCAGCTGCAGCTTCACAAGATCCTGTGGGGCGACGTGCCGGGCAAATGAGCGGGCGTCCTGCGGTCATCCTGTTGTCCGGAGGGCTCGACTCCGCGACGGTGCTCGCGATCGCGCGCTCGCAGGGCTTCGTCTGCCATGCCTTGAGCGTACGCTACGGCCAACGCCACGCTTCCGAACTCGAGGCGTCGAAACGCGTGGCGGCGGCGCAGGGCGCCGCGGAACACCGCATCATGAGCGTCGACCTCGCCGGCATCGGCGGCTCTGCGCTCACGGATACGCGCATCGCGGTGCCGGAAAGTTCGAGCGCCGGCATTCCGATCACCTACGTGCCCGCGCGCAACACGCTGTTCCTTGCGCTGGCGCTCGGCTGGGCCGAAGTGCTCGGTGCGGAGGATCTCTTCGTGGGCGTCAACGCCGTCGACTATTCGGGTTACCCGGATTGCCGGCCCGAGTTCATCACGGCGTTCGAGGGGCTCGCGCGGCTCGCGACCAAAGCCGGTGTCGATGGTGGCGCGCTCACGATTCACGCCCCGCTCATCCGGATGTCCAAGGCCGACATCGTGCGCACCGGCATCGCGCTCGGCGTGGATTTCGGGATCACCGTCTCCTGCTATCAGGCGGATGCCGCCGGTCGCGCCTGCGCCCGGTGCGATTCGTGCCGACTGCGGGCCGCGGGGTTCGCCGCCGCGGGCGTTCCAGATCCAACCGCTTACGTCGCGGGCACCGGCCCGGCAGTTTGATCCGCTCGGCGGTGCTCCCGGCGTGCGGTTGTCCCGGCGTGCGGTGCTTCCGACGTGCGGCGCCGTCGGGTGCTCGGTGTCGGCGGATGTCGGATTACGCGTTTTCCCGGTGCCCCGTCGCCTCAGTTCGGCTATCATGCGCGCCTGCACACGGGACGGTAGCTCAGTTGGTAGAGCAAGGCCCTTTTAAGGCTTTGGTCCTGGGTTCGAGTCCCAGCCGTCCCATCATTAATCAATGACTTGCGCTTCTGATCGTGCTCTCTGTACGGAAATTGTACGGAAACATTTCGGCGATCATGGGGCGTCCTTTCGATGTGCTCGCCCTTTTTTCCGTCACCGTCCTAGCTAGAGCGGTGGTCGAGGATGGTTTTCAATTCCTAGGTAGATATGATTAAATACCTAGTATTTAAGATTGGAGCCAAGCTATGAGGGATGCCCTCGAAAGGAAAACACTCGCAGCGGTGAGGCGCCTCGGCGTTGCACGCCCCCGCGACCTCGCTCGGCTCGGCCTGCCACGGGAGTACGCGCAGCGTCTGGCGGATCGAGGTGCCCTGGTGCGCGTGGCGCGCGGCCTCTATGCCCATCCGGACGGGCCCATGTCGGCACAGCGGAGCCTGGCGGAGGTCGCAACGGCGGTTCCCAAGGGCATCGTATGCCTGCTCAGCGCGCTCACGTTCCATCGACTGACAACCCAAGCCCCTCCGGAAGTTTGGATTGCGCTCGGCGTCCACGCCTGGAGACCTCGGAGCACGCCATTTCCGGTGCGAACGGTCTATTTCTCCGGTGCAGCGCTGACAGAGGGCGTGGAAACGCACAAGATCGACGGTGTGCCGGTGCGAATTTATTCGCCGGCCAAGACCGTGGCCGATTGCTTCAAATACCGTAACAAGATCGGAGCTGAGATCGCTGTGGAGGCGCTGAAGGATTACCTCAAGCAGCATCCGCGCGGCGCCGACGTGCTGTGGCGTTTCGCGAAGGTTTGCCGCGTCTCGAACGTGATACGACCCTACCTGGAAGCGGCGGGTTGAAGAGTAAGGGAACACGAGACCGCGCGGCGTCGGTCCGAGCGCGCCTGCTCAACCTCGCGCGCCAACGCGGCGAGGACTTTCAAATCACGCTTCGAAACTACTTCTTCGAGCGCTTTCTTTATCGCCTCGGGCGTTCACCGGTGCGCGAGCAATTCGTGCTCAAGGGAGCGATGCTCTTGCGGCTGTGGGCGGATCAGCCCTATCGGTCGACGCTCGACCTGGATCTGCTTGCACATGCCAGTAGCGACGCGGAATCCGTGCGCCGCGACATCGCCAGCATTTGCAACACCGGTGTCGATGACGATGGGATCACGTTCGATCCATCGAGCATCAGTATCGAGCCAATCCGCGCCCAGGACGAATACTCTGGCGTCAGGGTCGTGTTCGGTGCTCGACTCGGCACAGTCAACGAGCAGCTACAGGTGGATATCGGATTCGGCGATGCCGTTTGGCCACAGGCCGAGGAGATGGAGTATCCCGCCGCCCTGGGCGATCCCGCGGCGTTGATCCGCGTATATCGGCCGGAGACCGTCATCGCCGAGAAGCTCGAGGCCATTGTCTCGCTGGGGATTCGCAACAGCCGCATCAAAGATTTCTTTGACATTGACTACCTGGCCCGCACCGAACACTTCGACCGGGCGGCACTGATCGAAGCCGTACGTCGCACGTTCCAGCGACGCGCCACGCCAATCCCAGCCGAACCGCCGATCGGATTGACGCCGGAATTCTGGACGCAGCCCGGGCGGGACGCTCAGGTCAGGGCATTCGCTCGGCGGGCGCGCCTAGCGACGACGTCAGATTCGGCCGGAGAGCTGGGAAAGCGGGTTGCCGAGTTTGCGGTTCCGATTCTCCAGGCCGCTTCCGATAGGTCACGAAAATCATAAGAATTAGCTATGACCACGCCCGATGCGCGCCCGCACGGAGGAGGGTGACGGAAAGGGCAGCGTGATCTGTCTCGGCGACTTGGGGCGCCGTACCGTCGTCTGCGAAGGGCTTTCTGTTGTGGTCGATCGCTTGACGAGATCCGCGATTGCGTCGGCCGATATGAAGCGGCGACTTCCAATGACCACACTGGCAAAACTGCCCGTGTTCAAGAGCTGGTAACCCCCGCTCATTCCGCCAATCCGCATGGGAAAATCGCCAGTGGCACCCCCGGCCGTGCTGCATTGCGCGCCCCCCATCTGTATATCGCGGGCGCTAGATTTGACTACGTACAACGGTTGAGCGGTGGCTCTTTATCACCCCGCCGCCGCCGTGGGGCGAATCGTCGTCATGGCGCTCGTTGTCTGCGTGTCCGCGGCGGCTAACAAGTCGAACCCTCGCATTGTGGCGGGTATGCGCCGATCATGCGCCACGGACAACGGGAACCGGGGATTACGACGAGCCCCCGATTTGATTCTATTTCTATGTGCCAGCCGTCACCGCAAGTGACCATCGGTAGGCTTCCCATCCATGACGATGTTGGGGTAGACGGCGGGGTAGGTGCGCGACTAATTGTCGCAAATGTGCTGTAAATGCTGGAAATTTCGCATCGATGCGGTGCCCAGCCGTCCCACCATTTGGGTCCGATCGACCGAAATCACGTGCTTCCCGGGGCGCTTCCTAGTTCTTTGCGCCGAACGTTTCGTTGACCTTCGTCGACAGGGCATCCAACAGTTCGCGGCCGGCGAGTTCGGGACGTTCTTGCTCGAGTTGCTTGAGGTAGCGCATGGCAAACTGAGTCCGGGGATAGTCCGATCCGAACCATGCATTGTCCGCCTTCCATCTCTTGAGGTCTGCACTCTTCGAGACGGCCACGCTCTTCGAGGAGTCGGTCGAATTCGTCGCCACAGCCCGCGCGGATGCTTTCGATGCCTCACGCGCCAGGTCTTTTCGAAGACTCTCATTTTCAAGTCGCATGGTTTCCAACTGCTGTTGAACGTCCCGTTGCTGTTTGTCGAGCGCGTTCTGCCGCTCCTGTTGCTGTTGAAGCTGTTGCTCGAGGCGCTCCTGCCGTCTAAGGGTCTGCTGATTGGTTCGGCACTGAGTCAGGTCAGCTCCCTCCAAACCCGAACACGGTTCCGTCGGTTCTGCGTAGATCGCAGTGGAAAAAACCGACAGACAAAGCAAGAACCAGCCTCGTTTCAGCATAAGTACATGACGCATCTGCACTGACCTCCGCCGATTATTCTGATATTCAGCGTCCCGAAATCGCGCTCACCGTGTTGACGAGTACCGGCGAGTCAAGAAATTTTGCCCTATGACCGGTAGGACGGCACGGGTTCCGCGATCCCTGCCATCGAATTGTAACGTGCCATCTCCCCCTTGGCTAAAGTGCCATGTCGCGTCGACGCCACGCATAAGGAATTCAAACCATCCCCCTTTGAATTCCTCGTTTTACTTTACAGCGCTCACGCAGCAAGTTTGCTGCACGAGGTCAACGCAGATCAAGAGCGGGCTTGCGGACGCCGGAAAATCGATCAAAATAGTGGTTTCGGGTGGTGGGGCTGACACGAGCGACAAACGGGGGCTTTTCTAATGAGAACAAGATCTTTCAACCTTTACTTGCTTGCAAGCTCGGGCCAGGAGCGGGTGTTGTGAGGGTACTACGGCTCGGCGCCTTGGCCACCACGTGGATTCTTGCGATATCGGGGCTCCTGCTGGTTGCCCAGACGGCAAGCGCTATTCCACCTTTCGCCCGTCAGACGGGGTTGGCCTGCGAGGCCTGCCACACGCTTCCGCCGGAACTCACGCCATTCGGCCGCCGGTTCAAGCTCAACGGCTACACGTTGACCACGCGTCCGCCGCTGGTCAATGACGTCGATGACCACAAGCGCAACACGCTGTGGCTCACCGACCTTCCGGGAATCGCCGTGCTCGCGCAGATGAACTACAGTCATTATGACCGCGCACCGCCGGATACCGGTGCGCCTTATCCGGCCCACGGGCAAAGCGATACCTACCAGTTTCCGGATCAGTTTAGCTTGGCGTACGCGGGAGCCGTCTCGGATCACGTGGGCGCTTGGTTGCAATTGACCTACAATGGCCAAGCTGGCGGTGTGGGCGTCGACAATATCGACATTCGATACAGCGATCACACGTTCGACAACAAGTGGGTGTGGGGCATCACGGCCAACAACTACTTGACCTTCCAAGACGTCTGGAATGGCATCGGCAGCTACACCATTCCGAATTTCAATACCGTGTCCTTGGCGACCGGCGGCGTCGGCGGTACCGGCACGACTGGTCCGATCCTCAATACGTTCGGACCTGGGGTCGTTGCCGGTCTGGGGGCCTACGTTTTTTATAACGACTCGCTGTACTTCGAATTATCGGAATATCATTCGGCGTTCAATACCGGCTCCAGCGCCGGTACGCCCGTCGCTGAAAGCACCAATCTTGCGAACAATGGTGGCGCCCTCGATCGTTTTGCGCCTTACGCGCGCATCGCCTACGAGCGCGATTGGGGCTACCACTCGGCGGAGATCGGCGCCAGCGCCCTGTATGCCAACTGGATTCCATCGAACGGCTACATCTCGAAGCAGCAACAGTTGGCTGCCGATGCAGCGGGCTTCACGCCTAGCCAGACGTTCAACCCGGGAGCCGTCAATCAATACACCGATCTCAGCATCGATTGGCAGTACCAGTACAACGGTCAACACGACATCTTCGGCTTTCTGGGTCATGTCACCCATGAGCGGCAGCAGAACAGCTCACAATTGGTAGCGGCGACCTTCACCGGTTCGACGCCGTCGGGGACGGCTATTTACAGCAATCCAACGGACACGCTGACACAGTTTTTGGTCACGGCTGAGTACTTTCGTGATCGCCGTTATGGCGGACTCGTGAGTTTTACGCGGACGACCGGCACGTACGATCCGCTCGCGTATGGGGGCAACGGCTCACCGGCGAATCAATACGAAACCTTCGAGCTGGATTACGTTCCCTGGCTGAACGTTAGGTTCCTCCTGCAGTACGACGCCTATCAGGTGGTGGCCAACAACCAAAGCCCCTTCAACCTGAGCAATGCCAGCTTTCCCAATTCCCCTGGCTTTTCCAACATCAAGGCGTCGAACAACAACACCTGGGTATTGGGACTATGGATGGACTACTAATGAAGAAGTTCATGATTCATTCGCTTACCGTTACGGCAATTGCCCTAACCTGCACGGTAGTTGGTAGTGCACGCGCGGCAGATATTTCGATACCGCCCGATCCGGGTGCAAGGGATGCCCGCACGCTCGTCAGCTTCGCGTGCTCGAAGTGCCATGGCCCGAGTTCCAATGGGATCAGCATTTCGCCGATCTTCCCGATTCTGGCGGGACAGAATCAGGTCTACCTCGACACGGAGCTCAAGCTCCTGCGCCAGCACGGTCGCAGCGACCCCCATGCGCGGGCGTTCATGTGGGGGATATCGCACGCTCTGACCGACCAACAGATCGCCGGCCTCGCCGAATACTTCGCCAATCTGCCCGGCGTGAGCGGCCAGCCGTCGAGCAAGCCCGAACTCCTGGCCAAAGGCAAAGACATTTACGAGAATGGCGTGCCGGAGCCCAACAAGGTCGTCAAGTGCAGCCAGTGTCACGGTGAGGTCGGTGCTGGAACGAACAACGTTCCGCGGCTCCAGGGACAGCACAAAGGCTACATGGCGCTGCAATTGCACTACTATCACGACAAGCTGCGTGAAAACATCTTGATGCAGCGGAATGTCAAGAACATCACCGACGATCAGATTGCCGCGGTCGTCGAGTACATCAGTACCTTGACCGGAGTCGACCCACCCGACTCACCCACGCCCGCACCTACGGACTCACCACCCGCTGCACCGTAGGGATCGGCGCGTCCACGCTGCTCCGGTGCCGAGCGGTACCGGAGCACTACGAGCCAGCGCGGAGAACCACGCTGGCTTGCTGAGTGCGAGTCGACAACTTCTCAACCTCGGCCGAAATCCCGGCGGCCATCAAGAGCCGATAGAAAGGCAGTGGATTGAATGAATGGGTAGCGGGCATTCGAAATGGGATACCGAACTCCTTTCTTTCGAGTCGCGATTACGACGGCGCGTTCGCCATATCGGCGCAAATGGCGAGCAGCCAATCGATCACCGTGCCCTCGAAATCTTGGAACCGTCCCGCTAATCGCCATGCATGCACGTAGGCTGCACAGACGAGTTCTTCGGCTGCGCGGCGATCGCGTGTGACATTGACGGCGAGAGGGAGGATTCGATCGACCGTGAGATCGTAGCCCTCGCCGAGCGCCGCTTCGCTGCCTTCGGCGACGCGCGCAAGGAGGAAGCTCATGTGCGCGGCGTCCCCATTGAAATCGAATGCATCGAAGCTCGACGGAATCGTGCGGTTGGTCGCGTGGACGGTGAAGCCGAACCTTGGTCGCATCTGCCGATGCTCCCGCACGTGCCATATTGCGTCCGTGCGGGAGCGCACCTTGGCGGGAATGCGGCATCGACGAGTCAACTCCGGATTTGGCCGACCGTCGCTTGCCGTACAGACCGACCTGGACGTTGGCGCGCAAGCTGCAGCCTCATTAATCAGGAGGCGTCAGCCATGAAAACCGGTAATTCTTACATTCTTTGCAGCTTGGCGGTCAGCGCACTGCTCGCGAGTCCCGCGGCATTTTCGGCGAGCAAGACCCAGATCGATTCGCGTGTCGCAAAGGCCGTGGCACGCTTCGACCGCATCAACTCGGCTCACGAGGGCTTGGAAAAGAAGGCCGTCGGAGAACTCGTGTTCCCGAAGATCACGAAAGCGGGGGTTGGAATCGGGGGCGAGTACGGCGAGGGTGCGCTGCTCGTCGGCGGCCAGACCGTGGCTTACTACAGTGTTTCATCGGCCTCGGTCGGCTTGACCCTGGGTGTCGCGAAGCACAGCGAAGTCATCTTGTTCAATACGCAAGCGGCTTTGGACCAGTTCAGGAACAGTCACGGTTGGTCGGTCGGGGCCGATGTCGGCATCGCCGTCCCTTCGAAGGGCGCGGGCAAGGACTATGACACCCAAACCATCGACAAGCCGGACGTCGCCTTCGTGTTCGGAGAGCGTGGACTCATTGCCGACGCGTCCATAGAAGGGTCGAAGATCAACAAACTCGAGCGTTAGAGGTGCTATGAACGCGGGTGCAGACGCCGATAGCGATACCGGCGCCGGCCCGCGGTCCGCCCTACCAAGGAGAAGACCATGGATCTCTTATTGATATTGATCGTGTTGTTGCTGTTGTTCGGCGGAGGCGGCGGCCTCTACTGGGGCTTTGGCATGGGCTGGGGACTCGGACCGATCGGTCTGCTCGTGCTCGTGCTCGCGATCGCCTACATGCTCTATGGATATCGAGGACGACGGCTGTAGATTGCGCCGTGCCGGTCATCCGACCGCTACGGAGTAGTCACCGAGCTTCCCAGGGGCGCCCGTGCGCCCATCTGCGGTGTCGCCTAGCGCGTGCGCAACGCGTCCATGTCCGCTTGCATACGGCTCTTGTACTCGTCTGACCAGTGAGCACCGGGCTTTGATTTACCCGTGCTCTGTGGCTTGGGCGTCAATGCCGGCGTGGGCTGGGGTCGCGCTTCGACGGGAGTCCTACGAGCGCCGACTTTCAGTTTGAGCGTGACGCGAGGTGCGGTGGGATTGTCTGACGGATTGCCATTACTCATGCAGTTTTCTCGAGGGTCCAGTTCTTGGAGGGGAGGTTGTGATATGGGTTTGCCAATCGAGGCGCGGGCCATTCGAGCCGGGCGTTATGTCGAAAAGCATGAAGGCCAAATATGGCGGCAGTGTTGCAGCGGTCTCGAATGGTGAGGCCTATTGTAACCAAGACGCCGGCGCATGAATAGGACTGCGTCCCAGAAAGTCTTGTCGGTGGAAGACTGACACGGGCTGCGCTCGATCAGGTCGCATACCAACGGTTCGCACGCGCCGCGAGCAGCATCTCCCCTTCGGCTGCGGCGCGTTCGATGAGATTCTGCGCCTCCGAGCCGCTCGGGAACAGCTCGAGGGTGTCGGTGCCGGCGTCGTGAGGCGAACCGGGATCGGACACGATCTCGGCGATCGGCAACTCCTCGACGCGGCGGTGGGTGAGGACGCGGCGATAGACGGCGAAATAGACTTCGGGCGAATATTCGCGGCACTCGTCGTCACCGAAACCGAGCGCCACTGCCGTCGCGGCGACGAGGCGCCACAGCTCGTCGACGAGTTCCGGAATGGCATTGGCGGCATCGCGCGCGTGGCGATGGGACGACATCTCTGCGCGTCGCGCCCGTTCGATCGCAGCACGCACGGCGCGGGTCGGGGTCGGCACGAAGAAATGCGTGGTGCTCGCCGCGAGCAGCGTTTCAGCCGGGTCGTCGGCGGACAGCGCGAGTTCCGCGAGTCGGCCGCCGACGAGCGGCGCTTCGATGACCAGCAGGTCCCGCGCGCCCGAATGTTCCGCCGCCCAAGCGGCAATCGCCGGCCGGGCCCACAATCCGACGGCGCGGCGGATGGCCACGTGCGTGCTGCCGTCGACTTCCGGATAGTGCGCGAGAATCGCGGGCAGTTCGAAGCTCTGTCGGCAGACGTCCCACTGCAGGCGCGAAACGCTTCGTCCGGCGGCGTGGGCGAGCTTCAACTGTTCGCGCAGCAGAAGACTCTTGCCGACCCCTGGGATGCCGCAAAACACGGTGATCCGGGCTTCGCGGGCCGAGCGCTCGAGCGCGAGTCTTGCGGCTCCGTTCGGCTCGAGGACGCAGGGCGCGGTCACCGGAAGGGGTCGACGCTGGGCATGTCGCCTACGGGCACTTCGATGAGGGTCGGCCCGCTCGCCGCGAAGCCTGCGTCGAGTTCCGAGCGCAGTTCCTGCGGATCGCGCGCGCGCCGGCCGCGTGCGCCGAAGGCTTGGGCGAGCGCCACGAAATCGGGATTCACGAGGTCGGTCGCGATGCGCCGGCCACCGTACTGCGTGCGCTGCATTTGAGCCACGTTGCCATATTCTCCATTGTTGAACACGACGACCACGAGTGCGATGCCTTGTTGCACGGCGGTCGCAAGTTCGGCGACGCCGAACAGAAATCCCCCATCTCCGGTGACCGACACGACCGGCGCATCCGGTCGGGCGACCTTGACTCCGAGCGCCGTCGGAAACCCCCAGCCCAGCGTTCCCATGTAGCCCGTCGAAATGAAGCTGCGCGGGTGATAGACGGGCATCACGAGCCGGCTGGCGAATCCCACCTGCGTGAGTTCGTCGACGAATACGCCATGTTCTCCCATGGCTGCGCGGATGGCGGAGAGGTAGGCGATCTGCGGCTCGAGCACACTCACGCGCTTGCGCCAGGCGTCCTGGGCGGCCGCGAGGTCCGCGGGATCCCAGGATGCGTGCACCGATCCCGCTTCGAGCGCCTCCGCGAGCACGGGCAGCGCGTCCTCGAGCCGCGCCGTGAGCGCGAGATCGGGCTGTGAGAGGAGGGCATGCGATGCCGGATCGACATCGATTCGTATTAGCGTCTGGTTCGCCGGCCGATCCCAGTTCTGCCGCGGCACGCGCATGGTCGTGCCGAGCGCGAGCGCGAGGTCGCACCGCGACCAGAGCTCGCGCGCGGCGGGCAGCACGAAACTTTGCGGATTGCGGTCGTCCATGATGCCGCGCCCCGTGCGATAGGCGACAACGGGAGCGCCCACGCGCGCGGCAAGCCGCCGGATCTCGGGCGCTACGCCTTGCGCCCCCGACCCCACGAAGATCATGGGTGACTTCGCTTCGGCCAGGCGCGCGGCGATTTGCTCGATACCGCGCCGGTCGAGCACCGGCGCCTCCGGCTCGCGCGCCTCGGCCGCGATTCGGCCGAGCTGCGTGCGGGCGGCGAGCACGTCCATCGGGATTTCGACGGCAACGGGCCGTGGGCGTCCGGAGTGAACGGTGCGTATCGCCTCGTTCAACCCGGCCGGGATCGCGGCGGCGTGTTCGATGCGCGTTGCGCGCTTCGAGAGTCGGCTCAGAATGCCGAGTTGATCGGTGATCTCGTGCAAGGCACCGATATTTCGGCCGATGGCGGCCAACGGGATTTGACCCGTGAGAAACAGCAGCTTGGCGTTCAGCGCATAGGCGGTCGCGAGCGCTGCCGCAGCATTCAACATGCCCGGACCGGGTACGACGCTGCAGACGGCGAGCTCGCCGGTCGCGAGCGCCGCACCCAAGGCCATATACGCGGCGCCCTGCTCATGGCGCGTGTGAATCACTCGAATGTCACCGCGATGATCGTAGAGTGCATTGAACAGCCAGTCGTTCTGAACGCCCGGCAGCGCGAACACGGTTCGAACGCCATTGGCTATGAGGGTTCGTACCGCGGCTTCTCCGCCGGTCACGGCTTCGACGGGCGCATCGAGCGGTTGTGGCGGTACGGAGGCGTTCATCGATGCACGGCCTGCGTGCCCAAATAGGCATCGAGCGCCGCGACACCCCGTTCGCGGCCATGACCGGACGCACCGAACCCCCCGAACGGCGCATCCGGATGGGTTCGCGCACCGTTGAGACTCACACTGCCCGCGCGCAAACGGCGCGCGATACGATCGGCGTGGCCGAGGTCTGCGGACCAAACCGCGGCCGCAAGACCGTAGGGGGTGCCGTTCGCGATCGCGACGGCTTCGTCTTCGTGCGCGTATCCGAGCAGCGTCAAGACCGGTCCGAAAACCTCTTCGCGAGCGACCTCGACCGCGGCGCTCGCGATCCTGATGATCGTCGGAGCGATGAAATAACCGTGCGGCGTCTCTCGCGGCCGATCCGCACCGCCGATCAACAACTCGGCCCCTGCGCTCGCAGCGCGTTCGATCATCGCGCGAATCTTGTCGCGCTGTGCGCCTGAAATCACGGGGCCCAGAGTCGTCTCGCCGTCGAAGGGATCGCCGCAGCGGTACGCGCGCGCCGCTGCGACCGCGAGCTTCGCCGCCGCGTCCAAGTCTTTGCGCGGGACCAGCAGGCGGGAGAGGGCCGCGCAGGTTTGCCCTGCATTCTGGAAGCACTTCGCGACCGTGAGACGCACCGCCGCCGGCAGGTCGCCGTCCCGCAGCAGAATCCCCGCCGACTTGCCGCCGAGTTCGAGCGATACCTTCTTGAGTGCTCTGCCCGCCGCCGCCGCCACCTCCCGCCCGACGGCGGTCGATCCGGTGAACGATACGACATCGATCTCGGGGTGTGTCACGAGGCGCTTGCCGATCTCGGCGTCGCCGAACACGACGTTGAGGACCCCCGGCGGCAGGGCCGCCGCCTGCGCGGCCTCGACGAGCGCATCGAGTGAGCGGGGCGCGAGTTCACTCGGCTTCAAGACCACCGTCATTCCGGCGACCAAGGCCGGCACGATCTTGGTGGCGATCTGATACAGGGGATAGTTCCACGGAGTGATGCAGACCGCGACGCCGAGCGGCAGGCGGCGCACTGCCGTCGCATCGATCGATTCGATCGCGGCAGCGCGGACCGCGAGGCGCGGCGCGTCTGCGAACACGTGGAGGGCCGGATCGACATGCAAGCCGCGCGACACGGCGAGCGGCGTGCCGATTTCCACCGCGAAATCCCGTGCGAGCGGCTCCGCCGCCCGGCGCAGGTGCTCGCCCATGGCGGCGACGAACGCCGCGCGTTGCGCGCTCTCGAGGCCTTGCCAGCCTGGAGCGGCCGCGCAGGCCGCTGCCACTGCCGCGTCGGCGTCGGCCGGTGCCGCACACGTGAGGGTCGCGTGGGCCATTTCCGTGGCCGGGGCGAGCAAAGTACGAACCTCGCCCGTCACAGGACGGCGGGTGCCGCCGATATAGGCGCGATCGATCTTGCGGACGGTGCTTACGGATCCCATGTGCTCATCCTACCGCGGTGCGGGGAGCCTGTGCTGTCATGCGCGCTGCCTATCGGCTGCGGCGGCCACGACCGCGTATCGCCCACGCCGAACGCCGTCGTTTGCCGCTGAGCGTCCGTTGCGACAGACTGGGGTCGTCATGCATGCGCCGGACTTGATCACGACCACGCCGCGCGGCCTTTATTGCGCGGCGGGGGATTTTTACGTCGACCCTTGGCAACCGGCGGCGCGCGCGATCATCACGCACGCCCACGGCGATCATCTGCGTGCCGGCAGCGCCCGGTATTTTCTCGCCGCGCCGGGGGCCACGATCGCTGCGATGCGACTGCCCTCGGGCACGGCGGTCCACGCGCTCGACTATGGCGAGCCGCTCGCGTTCGGGCCGGTCACGGTTTCGCTGCACCCCGCCGGGCATATCTTGGGCTCTGCGCAGATTCGCGTGGAGCGCGACGGTGAGATCTGGGTCGTCTCCGGCGATTACAAGCGTGACCCCGATCCGACCTGCGAACCGTTCTCGGTCGTTGCCTGCGACGTGTTCATCAGCGAAGCCACGTTCGCGCTGCCGGTCTATCGCTGGACCGATGCGAAGCAGGTGGCGCTCGAGATCTTCGAATGGTGGCAGGCGAACCGGCAACGCCGCCTCGCGAGCGTGCTGTTCGCCTACGCGCTCGGCAAGGCGCAGCGGGTTCTCGCCGAGCTCGCCGCCTTCACGGACGAACCGGTGTTCGTGCACGGTGCCGTCGCGAGCCTCGTCGCCGCGTATCGAGCGCGAGGTGTGCCCATGTTGCCGACGCTGCCGGTCGTAGGGGATGAGCCTCGCGATTATGCGGGTGCGCTGGTCGTCGCGCCGCCGAGCGCCGCGGGCTCACCCTGGATGCGCCGCTTCGGTGAACACCGGACCGGCTTTTGCTCGGGCTGGATGCGGGTGCGCGGCGATCGCCGGCGCCGCGGATTTGACCGAGGATTCGTGCTGTCCGATCACGCCGATTGGCCCTCGCTGCTCAGGACCATTCAGGACACACGCGCGCGCCGCGTGCTTCTCACCCACGGGCGCACCGAAACGCTCGTGCGTTTCCTCCGGGAGCAGGCCGTCGATGCCGCAGCGCTCAGCACCGAGTACGGCGCGGAGGAATGATGCGGCAGTTCGCGGAGCTCTTTGAGAGCCTCGATACGACGACTTCGACGCACGCGAAAATCGATGCATTGATCGCCTATTTCGCGATCGCCGATGCCTCCGACGCGGCGTGGGCGATTTATGTTCTGGTCGGCCGCCGCCTGAAGCGCGCTGTCGGTCCGTCGCTGCTGCGGGCTTGGCTCGGCGAAGTGGCGGGACTGCCTGAATGGCTGCTCGACGAGACCTACGGTTCGGTCGGTGATCTCGCCGAGACCATCGCCTTGCTCGTGCCCGACGACGCGCGCGCGGTCGAAGGCCGCCGAGAAAGATCGCTCACGGAATGGTTCGAGACACGCATCCTTCCCCTGGCCGCGGCGGAGGCGAACGAGAAACGCGAGCGCGTGATTGCGTGGTGGCGCGAGCTGCCCTATCGGGAATGCTTTCTCGTCGGGAAACTTTTGACCGGCTCCTTGCGCGTCGGCGTCTCGCGCGGCCTCGTCACCCGTGCGCTCGCCGAACGGCTCGCCCGCCCGCGCGTGCAGATCGAACGGGCGCTCATGGGCGAGTGGTGGCCGAGCGCACTATTCTGGCAGGAACTCGCACGCCAGGACGGCGGCTCGCATCTTTCGCATCCCTATCCGTTCTATCTCGCGTCGCCGCTCGACGGGTCTGCGGAACACTTGGGACCGCGCGAGCAGTGGCTCGCCGAATGGAAATGGGATGGCATACGTGGCCAGATCGTACGCCGCGAGGGACAGTGCATCCTGTGGTCTCGCGGCGAAGAGATCGTCACCGCGCGATTTCCCGAAATCGTCGCGGCGGCCGCTGCGCTGCCCGACGGAACCGTGGTCGACGGCGAAGTGCTCGCGTGGCGCGATGCTCGCGTCTTGCCGTTCGCACGCCTGCAGCAGCGCATCGGACGCAGCAAACTCACACCCAAGATCCTTGCCGAGATTCCCGTGCGCTTCGTCGCCTACGATCTGCTCGAGGCCGACGCGGTCGATTGGCGTATCCGCACGCTGCGCGAACGGCGCCACCGATTGGAGCAATTGCTCGGTCCCCTCGCCGGCTCGGCCCTGCAGATCTCGCCGGAGGTCCACGACCCGTCGTGGGCGGAACTCGCCGTGAAGCGGCAAGAGGCGCGGGGGCGCGGCGTGGAAGGGCTCATGCTCAAGGACTTGAATTCCGCGTACGGCGCCGGCCGGCAGCGCGGTGCCTGGTGGAAATGGAAAATCGAACCTTATGTGTTCGATGGGGTGCTCCTCTATGCCGCGCCAGGACACGGGCGCCGTTCGAATCTCTATACCGATTACACCTTCGGCGTGTGGCACGGCGATGTTCTCGTGCCGGTCGCAAAGGCCTACTCGGGACTCACGGACATCGAGATCGCAAGACTGGACAAGTGGATTCGCGCGCACACGCTAGAGAAGTTCGGAATCGTGCGCAGCGTCGAAGCCGCGCAGGTGTTTGAACTCGCGTACGAGGGTATCGCGAGTTCGGCTCGCCACAAATCGGGCATCGCCCTGCGCTTTCCACGTATCCTGCGTTGGCGTACCGACAAACCGGTCGCCGAGGCCGATACGCTGGGGAGCCTCGAGGCCGTGCTCGCTGCGAGTCTCCCCGACGCCCGGCCGCATGCCGGTTGAGGCGGTGGCGAGGGTCGAGAGGGTCGACCGGGTCCATGCGGTCGATACGCTCGATACGCTCAATACGCTCGATGCGCGACTCGCGCTGGCGCGGGCCTGGTTCGCGAGCCGCGGCCGGGCCCCGTTCGAACATCAGGAAACCCTTTGGCGCGCATATTGGAGGGGTGAATCGGGACTGCTCAATGCCGGAACGGGCACGGGCAAGACGCTGGCCGCTTGGATCGGGCCGCTGCTCGCGGGCCTCGGCGCGCCGCGGCGCCCGGGTATCCAGGTCGTCTGGGTCACGCCGTTGCGGGCGCTCGCACGGGATTTGCAGTTCGCGCTCGCCGAGCCGCTCGCGTTCTTCGGCTCCGACTGGCGGGTCGAGCAGCGCACCGGCGACACGGGCTCGAGCTTGCGCGCGCGGCAGAAGATCCGTCCGCCGCAAGCGCTGATCACGACGCCGGAGAGTCTGTCGGTGCTGCTCAGCGACGCAGCCTGGGTACCGGCGTTTGCCAATCTCGAAGCGCTGATCGTCGACGAATGGCACGAGTTCTTGGGCACGAAGCGCGGCGTGCAAATGGAACTCGTGGCGGCGCGCCTGCGCACGCTCTCGCCCGGCCTCGGCGTCTGGGGCCTGTCGGCGACCTTGCCCGATTTGCCGGCCGCGATGCGCGTGCTGCTCGGATCCGAAAGACCGGGGACGCTCGTCCGGGCAGGCCATGCCAAGCGCTACGAGATCGCGTCCTTGTTGCCGCCGGCGACCACGCGCTTTCCCTGGGCCGGTCATCTCGGGCTGACGCTGCTGCCCGAGGTTATCGGGCTCATTGAACGCGGCGCGACCACACTCGTCTTCACCAACACGCGCTCGCAGGCCGAGCTTTGGTACCAAGCCATCGTCTCGGCGCGGCTCGATTGGCTCACGACGACGGCGCTGCATCACGGCTCGATCGACGCCAAGATTCGCCGTCGCGTGGAGGACGGACTCAAATCCGGCGCCTTGCGCTGCGTGATCTGCACCTCTTCGCTCGATCTCGGCGTGGATTTTCCGCCCGTGGACCAAGTGCTGCAGATCGGCAGTCCGAAGGGCGTCGCGCGCCTGCTGCAACGGGCCGGCCGCAGCGGCCATAGGCCCGGCGAGACCAGCCGGGTCACGATCGTGCCCACCCATGCCCTCGAGCTGCTGGAATGCGCGGCCGCCCGGCGCGCGGCCGCCCGCCTGCACCTCGAGCCGCGCCGAGGTCTCGAACTCGCGCTGGACGTGCTCGCGCAGCATCTCGCGACGCTCGCGGCGGGTGCCGGCTTCGACGCCGAGCAGACCTTGCAGGAAGTGCGCGGCACCCATGCCTTCGAAAGGCTCACGTGTCTTCAGTGGCAATGGGTGCTCGATTTCCTCACACGGGGCGGTGCGGCACTCGAGGCCTATCCCCAATTCCGCCGCGTGGCCGTCGCCGGCGGGCGCTATGTGATGCCGGATGCGGATCTCGCGCGCCGGCATCGCCGGGCGATCGGCACGATCACGAGCAGCGCGTCGATTGCGCTCAAGTGGCTCAAGGGCGGAGCGCTCGGACAGGTCGAGGAATCCTTCATCGGCAAGCTCAAACCCGGCGGCGTCTTCATCTTCGGCGGTCGCGCGCTCGAGTTCGTGCGCCTGCGCGATTCGATCGCCTACGTGCGGCTCGCGCGGCGCCCGAGCCGCTTCGTCCCGCGATGGCAGGGGGCCCGCATGCCCCTGTCCCCGGCCTTGGGCGGCGAGCTCATCGAGCTCATCGGCCAATATGCGACGGGCCGGGCGACGGATCCAGAATTCGCCGTGATCGGGCCGCTGCTCGCACTCCAGGCGACGCGTTCGGCGCTGCCGACGCGGGAGCGGCTGCTCGTCGAACTGCTCGAGAACCGTGAAGGCTTTCACCTGTTCGTCTATCCGTTCGGCGGCCGCCTGCTCAACGAGGGAGCGGCCGCCCTGCTTGCGCTGCGCGCCGCGCGCGAATCTCCCGCCACGGTGGCGATAACGACCAATGAATATGGATTTGAGATCCTGTGCGAAGCTCCCTTGGAGGCGACAGAGGCGAATCTGCGCCGCTGGCTCTCGCCGGCCGCGCTACTCCCCGATCTCCTCGCGACCATTCACGCGTCCGATCTCGCACGCCGCCAGTTTCGCGACATCGCCCGCATTGCAGGCCTCGTCGACCCGGGCACGCCGCGGCGCGGCAAGACGGCCCGTCAGCTGCAGGCCTCGAGCGGCCTGTTGTTCGACGTGCTGGAACGCCACGATGCCTCGAACCTGCTGCTCGAGCAGTCGCGTCGCGAGGTGCTCGAAGCCGAACTCGCACATGCCGAACTCGCCGCGCTGCTCGAACGCATGGCCGCGCAGCGCTACGCGATCGTGTCCTTGACCGGGCTCTCGCCGCTGTCGTTTCCGCTGTGGGCGGAGCGGCTGCAGACGCAGACGCTCTCCACCGAGACCTGGGCGGCGCGCGTCGAGCGCGAAGCGCGCCGTCTCGAGCGCAGCGTTCGATGACCACGCGCAGGCTGCGATGAGCGCGAGCAGGCTGCGATGAGCCCGGATCCCGTGGTGCTCGCCGCCGGTGGCGAAAGCTTGTGCCTGCTGCCGGAACGCGCGGTTCTTTGGGAGCGGCGCCGCACTCTGATCGTCGCCGACATCCATTTCGGCAAGAGTGCGCTGCTGCGCGAACACGGGCTCGCCGTCCCCGCGGGTTCCGACGCGCACGATCGCGAACGCTTGAGCCGGCTCATGCATGCGACCGCCGCAAGCCGATTGATCGTCCTCGGAGATTTCCTGCATGGCGCACTCGCTGCCGATCACGGCGATGCGTCCGCAATCGGCGCCTGGTGCGCCGCGCAGCCGGGAACCGAGATCGTCGTCGTCGCAGGAAACCACGATCGAGGCGGCGGAGCCGCGTTTCGTACAGTGCTCACGTGGATGGATGAGGATCTCGTCGATGGCGGCCTGCGCTTCACGCATGACGCCGATCGGACGGGCTCGCTCGCCGCGGACTTGTTCACCTTGAGCGGACACCTGCACCCGGTTGCCCGGCTCGGCGGCCTGAAGGGCAGGGCCTTGCGCGTGCCGGTATTTTGGCGACGGCGCGGCGGCCTCGTGCTGCCGTCCTTCGGCGTATTCACGGGCGGCATGCTCGTCCAAGCGGAGGCCGGCGACGAACTCTTCGCGGCGGGACCCGAACAGGTGCTGAGGCTGCGCTAGCGGCGGACAATCCGTCGCGCCCGAGTCCTACAGGTCATCCGGCGGTTTCGGGTGACGCTGAGGCCCGGGTCTACCTACGCCATTTCGCTGCATGCAAGCTCACCACAAACCACACCAGAGGGTCCGCGTGGCAGCGCTCGTCGCCGCCGCTTTCGTCGCGATGCTGGTCTTGTTCTCGGGGCTTTTCGACTGGAACCGATTGCGCCCCGCGCTCGCACGCGCGCTCACGGCCAAGACCGGCCGCCAGACCGTCATCGAAGGCGATTTGAAGGTGCACCTGTGGTCCTGGAATCCGAGCATCGAAGTGGATCGCATACAGCTCGCGAACCCGGATTGGGCGCAGAGAAGCACGATGTTCTCGGCCGAGAGCATCACCGTGAGCGTGAGCCTGGGTCGACTCCTGCGAGGACAAATCGTGCTCCCCCTCGTCGACGTGAGAGCGCCGGTCGTCAACTTGGAGCGCGGCGCGGATGGACGCGCGAGTTGGGCGCTCGGGAGCGCGACCGGCACGCCCCCGCAATCCAAGAGGCCGCCGCACCTGCCCCTGATCCGGCGCCTGACGATCGATGACGGCCATTTGCGCGTCGCCGACGCCGTTCGCAAACTGCAGTTCAGCGGGTCGATCGTCGCCGGCGAACGCTCGAGCAACGCCGGCGCCACGGAGACCTCGGGCCTGGAGATCCATTGCCACGGAAGTCTCAACGGCAAATCCTTCTTGCTCGAAGCCCACGGCGACCCGCTCCAGGACATCGAGCCGAACCGTCCGTATCGGTTCGAGACCCACGTGAGCACGGCCGCCATCGATCTCGTCAGCCATGTGACGGTACCGAAGCCGTTCGCCCTGAGCGACCTGGACATTGCGTTCGTCGTGAGCGGCGACGACCTCGCGAACTTGTACTACCTCACGGGACTCGCTCTGCCGAATACGCCGCGCTACCGGCTGAGTGCGATGGTTCACGTTCATGGGACGGAGTACGTTGCGGAAAATCTGCAGGGACGCCTGGGCTCGAGCGATCTTTTCGGCGATGCAAAGCTGCAAACGGCGGGCGCGAGACCGAAATTGAGTGCGCACCTGGCTTCGAAGACGCTCGACATCGCCGATTTGGCTCCGACGCTGGGGCATCCAATCAGCGCGGAAGTGCCCAATCCGCCGACGGCACCGTCTTCCGGCGCCCCCCCCGAACCGGCTTCCCCGCCGGGGAGCGCGGAAAGCGCCGATGCCCCGCTGCGGCTGTTGCCGGACGCCGATTTGCAGGTGAACCGCGTGCGCGGTATGGACGCCGACGTGCATTACCGGGCCGCCGCGGTCGCCGCTCCCAAGCTGCGGCTGCGGCACGTGAGTTTCCGCCTGCTGCTCGACGACGGGCTGTTGAAGCTGGACCCCTTGTCGTTCGCGCTCGAGCAGGGCGAAGTTGCGGGACGGGTTCAGATCGACGCGCGGCAGGACCCGCCGGTCTCGGCTATCGACATGCGCATCGAGGACGTACAACTCGACCAGTTCAAGTCCGCCTCGACGCAGCAGGCGCTGCTTGCGGGCATCGTGACGGGCCGTCTTCAGCTCCATGGTCCCGGGAGTTCCATTCACAAATTCGCAGCGAACTCCGACGGCACGATCGCGATCGTGATACCGCAGGGGCGCATCAATGCCGCCATTGCGGAATTGACCGGCATCAACGTGCTGCGCGGTTTGGGATTGCTGATCTCGAAGTCCGAGGCGCAAACCGGCATCCGCTGTGGTCTCATCGATTTCGCCGATCAGCACGGAACCCTGCGGTCGCAAACCGTGTACCTCGACACATCGAACGTATTGATTACGGGGCATGGCGACGTCGATCTCGGCGCGGAACGCCTGAACCTCGCCCTGCAGGGCGATCCGAAGAAAATTCGCTTGTTGCGACTTCGCTCGCCGATCGACTTGCACGGAACCCTGCTGCACCCGGCGGTTGGCATCGAGGCGGGCAAGCTTGCGGAACAGGCCGGTGCGGCCGTCGCCTTGGGAGCCTTGTTGACCCCGGCAGCCGCGGCGCTTGCGTTCATCGATCCCGGCCTCGCGAAGAACAAGGACTGCAGCGACGTGTTCGCGCAGGCGAACCTTAGCGCCGGTCAATGAGCCCCGCGGCAAGCCCGCGCCGCGCGGCGGTCTCGCGCCGCGCGGCGGTCTCGCGCCGTGCCGCGGTCTCGCGGTGATTTACTCCGTGATCGGTCGACGTGCATCGGGCGCGCGATTGTCGTCTAATGGCGAATGATCTCGCGCCAATCCGATTTTCGCCTCTGCCGATTCACGGCAGCCTCTGTGTTCTGTGCACTATTAGGCGTCGGCGCGCAGGCGCAAGAATATGTCACTTCGACGCCCGCTCGAGCGGCGACCCCGGCGATCTCTCCAAAATCCGGCAGCTTTACGGGAACTCAGAAAATTTCGATCGCCGATGCTACGGCAGGAGCGACGATCTATTACACGACGAATGGCGCGACGCCGACGACGAACTCATCGAAATATACGGGTCCGCTCTCGGTCGCCAAGACCGAGACCATCAAGGCGCTAGCCACGGCCGTCGGTTTCACCCCGAGTTCGATCGCGAGCGCGAGCTATACGATTTCGCCGCAGGCCGCCACACCGGCCGTCAAGGCCGCGGCCGTCGACGGCGCGCAAAACGGCGCCGAGATCGTCACCGTGAGCGATGCGACCGCGGGCGCGACGATTCACTACACGCTCGACGGCAGCGTGCCGACGACGGCGTCGCCGATTTACGCGGCACCATTCCTCGTGGATTCGAGCCTCACGGTCAGCGCCATGGCGACGGCGACCGGCTACGCGAACAGCGCGGTCGCCAAGAGGCATTTCTCGATGAGCATTGCCTCGGGCACTCTGGTTTGGAGCGAGGAATTCGCGAATGCGAGCGGAGTGCCGGCCGCGCCCGACGCCTCGATCTGGACCTACGATGTGGGCAACGGCGGCTGGGGCAATGCGGAGCTCGAGGACTATTGCGCATGGGGTTCGAATCTCGCGCCGTGCACGACGGCGGCGCCGAACGCCTACGTCGGCACCGACGGTTATCTTCACATCGTCGCGGCACAGTCGTCACCCGGTGTGTATACGTCAGCACGCCTCAAGACACAGGGATTGTTCAGCTTTCGCTACGGGCGATTCGAAGTGCGTGCGCAGATACCGGAAGCGCAGGGCTATTGGCCCGCCGCGTGGCTCCTCGGCAACGATCTTGCTCACGTCGGGTGGCCCGCGTGCGGCGAGATGGACGTCCAAGAGCGCGTCGATGCACCGACGCATCCCGATACCACGATCGGATCCGTCCATGGTCCGGGAGTCACCGGCGGCAACATCGGTACGGCTTATGCGTTTCCGGCAGGGCAGACCGCAGCCTCCTTCCATACGTACGGAATGATTTGGAGTCCCGGCAAAGTGGCCTATTACGTCGATGATCCGGCGACGCCCTACGTCGTGTACACGCCGGCGAGCATCGCCGGATTTCCCGGGGCGATCTGGCCATTCGATACAGGGCCGAGTTTCATCATCCTGAATCTTGCGATCGGCGGCGACTATCCCGGTTCGCCCGATGCCTCGACGCCGTTTCCCGCGCAAAGCCTGATCGACTACGTGCGCATCTACGCGAACTGACGCTCGAGCGCGTTCCGCGGCGGCCGCCGCGCCGACTGCTGTCCGCGATTCGTCGGCGGATCCCTACAAATATGCAGGCCGTCTGACTACGCTTCGCCCGCGTCCGGGTTGTTACCGTTGCAAGGCCCAGCGTACGCGGAGCCCATCATGCCCAACCGGAAGACTTTCGATGCTCGGGAGCGCTACGATCACAGCTCGCATTCCACGACCGCCGTCGAACCCGGCGACTTAGAGCCGGTCCCGACGTCGATGCGCTGCGTGCGCATTTACAGTTTTGGAGGTCCCGAGGTTCTGCGATTGGAGGAGGTTCCCCTGCCCAGTCCGCGGGCGGGCGAAATCCTCGTGCGTATCCATGCGGCTTCGGTCAATCCCGTGGATTACAAGATTCGCGGCGGACTGGGCCCGAAGATCACGGCGAGTGATTTGCCCCTCACGCTCGGGCGCGACGTGAGCGGCACGGTGGCCGCGGCGGCGGAGGACGTCGAAGACTTCGACGCCGGTACCGAGGTGTTCGCGCTGCTCGATCGAGCCCACGGCGGCTATGCCGACTACGTGATCGTGCCGGCCGCCATCGCGGTCTGCAAACCATCCGGTACCGATTTCGTCGCGAGTGCGGCCGTGCCGCTCGCGGGCATCACGGCATGGCAGGGGCTCTTTGATCAGGGCGGTTTGAAAAGCGGGCAGCGCGTGCTCATTCATGCGGGCGCGGGCGGCGTGGGACATCTCGCCGTGCAATTGGCGAAGGCGCGCGGCGCCTACGTATTTGCGACGGCCTCGGGTCGCGACCTCGAATTCGTGGCAAGCCTCGGTGCGGACGTCGCGATTGACTATCGGGCCGCAGCGTTTCGAGGCGATTGCGAAGGAATTGGACGTCGTCTTCGACCTCGTCGGCGGGGAGACGCGGGAGAGGTCGTTTCAATTGCTCAAACGCGGCGGGGTGATCGTCTCCACGCGGGGACAGCCGGATGCAGGCACGGCCGCGAAGTTCGGCGTTCATGCGAAGGGCTTTATGGCGGCGCCCAACCGCGGCCAGCTCAACGACATTCGCACGATGATCGAAGCCGCCCAAGTGCATCCCACGGTGTCGAAGAGTTTTCCGCTCGAGGCCGCCGCCGAGGCGCAGCGCCACCTCGAGACGGAGCATCCGCGTGGCAAAGTCGTGCTCGAGGTCGTACCGTAGACCGAGCGGGAGCACCGAGCTGTCGAGTGCTTCACCGTGAATGCCCGTCACTGCTGTCATCGCGCGTCTTGGACGGCGATGGGCGCACGCGGCCGGCCGTCGGACCGCCGGCCGTCGGCGCGATTCCTTGCATTTCGCCGAGGAACCAGTCGACGAATGCCGTCCGCGCTTTCGTCGATCCTCGATCGCTCGCTTGCAGCAGCCAATAGTCGCCGAAGTTCACGGGCGTCCGTCCGATCCGTTTGAGTCGTCCCGAGCGTAACTGGGAGCGCACATAGATCGGTGCGCTGAGCGCGACGCCCTGACCGCGCAGCGTGGCGGTCAGTGTCAAGGAATAATCGTTGAAATAGAGGTGCTTCGCCTTGTCGTAGCCGGTCATCCCTGAAGCCGCGAACCAACGCCGCCAGATGGTGCCGTCATCGTCATGGAGCAGCCGAAAGCCCAAAATGTCGCGGTCGTCCCGGCGTCGCGATCCCGGCGCAGCCTTGGCCGCGGAAATCACGGGAAACCCGGCGACGGCAAAGAGTTTTCGCGCGGTTCCGCCGGGCTTGCGGGTGGCGGAGTCCAAGAACCGGATGGCCACGTCCGTATCCCGGCCGAGCGAACGGAGCTCTTCGGAGGATTCCAGGTCGACCTCGATGTCGGGATGGGCCGCCGTGAACCGGCCGAAGCGCGGCACCAGCCAGCGCGCTGCAAACGCGGGCTCGACCGAGATTCGGAGCCGCCGCACGGCCGACACTCTCGTGGCATCGACGGCGCGTTTGATCTGCGAAAATCCGGCCGCCAGTTCGACCGCAAGCCGCTTGCCGGGTCCCGTCAGCTGAACCCGGCGATGCAAGCGGCGAAATAGCGCCCGGCCGAGATCCGACTCGAGGCCGCGCACGTGTCGGCTGATCGCCGCCTGCGTCACATGGAGTTCGCGTGCCGCCTCCTTGAAACTCGAGTGGCGGGCCGCCGCGTCGAAGGCGCGCAGGGCGAGGAGCGAGGGGGATCGGGCGGTCATGGCGGCAAGCATCGGTCATTTTGCTGATCCCGTCACTTTACTAAAAGTTGTGCGACCGTATCCGAGGAATCGTTTGTCGCGAACGCTCTGAAGGTGTTCCATCGTCATCACCTGAGCTCCATGGAGAATCGCGATGAATGCGTGGATCACGAGCGTCTTGCTGGTACTGTCCGCGGGGGATGCAAACCCGGGATCGATTGCGGCATGCAACGAGAGAATCGAACGGAGGCGATGCAAGCAACCGGCGCCCTGCGAAGCCGAGCGGCCACGGCGGCGCCATGAGCTGTCCTATGGCCGCGATCAATCCGCCGTGTGCCGGGCTTGCTTCCGGGACTGACGACTGCCGAGGCCGTCAGCGCTTGCGTCCGAGCGCGTTGCGCAATGCATCGGCCATGGCGCCCTGCGGTGGGGCCGGTGCTCGCGCCGGGCCGCCCGGAGCCCGCGCACCATCGGCTCGGGGCGCATCCGGGCGCGAGTCGCGACGCGCCGCCGATCCCGCACCCTGGCGAACCGTGGGCTCGGCGAGGCGCATCGTGAGCGCGATCCGCTTGCGCGCGGGATCCACCTCGAGCACTTTGACCCGGACCAGCTGACCGGCCTTGACGATCGCATGTGGATCCTTGACGAACTGGTCGGCGAGCATCGAGATGTGGACCAGGCCGTCCTGGTGCACGCCGACGTCGACGAACGCGCCGAAATTCGTGACGTTGGTTACCGTACCTTGGAGCAGCATGCCGGGGCGCAGATCCGCGATCTCCTCGATACCTTCCTTGAACTCCGCGGTCGCGAATTCCGGCCGCGGGTCGCGCGCGGGCTTCTCGAGTTCACCGAGAATATCGCGCACCGTCGGCAAGCCGAAGCGCGCATCGGTATAGCGCGCGGCGTCGAGCCGCTTGAGCGTGACCGCATCGCCGATGAGGTCGCGCGCCGGCCGCGCCAGATCCGCGAGTATGCGCTCGACGACCGAATAAGCCTCCGGATGCACGGCCGACGCATCGAGCGGATTCTCGCCGCTGATCACGCGCAGAAAGCCCGCGGCCTGCTCGAAGGTCTTCTCGCCGAGCCGCGGCACTTTCTTGAGCGCTTGACGCGAGGCGAACGCGCCGTGAGCGTCGCGGTGCTTCACGATGTTCTGGGCGAGCGACGCGGACAGGCCCGATATCCGCGCAAGCAGGGCGGGCGAGGCGGTATTGACGTCGACTCCCACCGCGTTGACGCAGTCCTCGACGACCCCGTCGAGGCTGCGCGCGAGCCGGGTCTGCAGGACGTCATGCTGGTACTGACCGACACCGATGGACTTCGGGTCGATCTTGACCAGTTCGGCAAGGGGGTCCTGCAACCGGCGTGCGATCGACACGGCGCCTCTCAAGCTCACGTCGAGGCTGGGGAACTCGTCTGCCGCGAGCTGCGAGGCCGAATAGACGGACGCCCCCGCTTCGGAGACCACCACCTTCGTGAGCGCGAGTTCCGGATGGTGTTTCATGAGATCGCGCGCGAGCTTGTCGGTCTCCCGCGACCCCGTGCCGTTGCCGATGCTTACGAGCGCGACGCCGTGTTTGCGCGCGAGCGCCGCGAGCGCCGCGAGCGCACCGTCCCAGTCGCGGCGCGGCACGTGCGGATAGACGGTCGCCGTGTCGAGCAGTTTTCCCGTACCGTCGACGACCGCGACCTTGACGCCCGTGCGCAGCCCGGGATCGAGGCCCATCGTGACGCGCGGTCCCGCGGGCGCGGCGAGCAGAAGGTCGCGCAGATTGCGGGCGAACACCCGAATGGCCTCGTGTTCCGCGCGCTCGCGCAACTCGCCGAGCAGATCCGTTTCGAGCTGCCACGAGAGCTTGACCTGCCACGTCCAGCGACGGGGGCCCGCATAATGCCGATTCGCTGTCGGCGAAACAAGGGCCGAACGCGGGCACATGCGCAGGCTCCGGTCGGGGACGGCCGCCGCAACGCAAGCGTCCTCACGACTCCTCGCGCCATTCGTGCTAGCTTGCGGCCATCATGCGAAAGTCGAGTCGAGAGCGCGCCGAGGTCGGCAAGATCGCAGCGGCCGCGGGCTGCTCGCACCGTCCGCCCTGTCCAGGCTGTCCGCGGTTCGCCGTGGCCGGCATCGCGTCCGCCGCGCGCGAACGCTTGGGCGCACTCGCGCGCGCAAACGGATTCGGCGCCGTGACCGTCGTCGACGGCGCTGAGTTCGGCTTTCGATGTCGCGGACGTCTCGCGATTCGCGGCCACGTGGGCGCGCCGAAGATCGGATTGTTCGAGTCCGGGACGCACCGCGTCGTGCACATCCCGAATTGCCGTGTCCATCATCCCTTGATCAACCGCGTCGCGGCGGTCGTGCGCCGCGCACTCGCCGATACGCGCGTGACCAGTTATTCAGAGGGCGCGCATCTCGGTATCGCGCGCTACTTGCAGGTCGTCGTCGAGCGTTCCTCGCAGAGCGCGCAAGTCGTGCTCGTCGTCAATGCGGACGATGCACACGCCGTGGCGGCTTGCTGTGACCTGATCATCGAGCGGCTCGGCGACTCGCTGCATAGCCTCTGGCTCAACTTCAACCGCGAGCGCGGCAATGTCATTCTCGGCGAGGCATTCGAGCGCCGACTCGGTCCAGAGTGCGTCGTCGAGCGGTTCGGCGGTCATGCGGTCCATTATCCGCCGGGCGCGTTCGGGCAGAACAATCTGGAGGTCTCCGAACGGCTCATCGCGCACGTGCGCGCGCTGATTCCCCCCGGGGCGGACGTCGCGGAATTCTACGCGGGTGTCGGCGCGATCGGCTTGTCGATCCTCAACCGGGTTACGAGCCTGCGCTGCAACGAGGTGAGTCCGGCGTCCTTGCGCGGGCTCGAACTCGGGATCGCAGCGCTCGACGCGACGGATCGCGCGAAGCTGCGGGTGCTGGCCGGCCCGGCGGCGACGGCGCAGTCGGCAGCCGACGGGGCGAGCGTCATCGTCGTCGATCCGCCGCGCAAAGGCCTCGATCCGGAGCTCGCCGCGCACATCGCGAGGTTCCCGCCCGAGCGCTTCATCTATGTGAGCTGCAGTCTCGACTCATTGCTCGCCGATACGGAGTTGCTCTTGGGATCGGGCAGGTTGCGGCTGACCGCACTCTATGCCTTCAATCTCATGCCGTTCACGGAGCACGTCGAGACGGTCGCCTGTTTCGAGCGCATCTGAACGCCGCCGCGGTTGCGCGCGGCGCAGGGACCCGGGCCCGCTACCACGGCGCCGGCTTGTAGTCCTTGAGGAATTGTCCCCAGATGTGCGCGCCCGTGTTGTTTCCGGTGAATATGGGGTCCAGAACGCGGGCGGCACCGTCGATGGTGTCGAGCGGCGGGGCGAAACCGAGTTCCGCCTTGCGGGTTGCGTGGATCGCGGGATCCTCGTCCGTGACCCATCCAGTGTCGACCGCATTCATGTGGATGCCGTCCTTCAAGAAATCCGCTGCGCTCGTGCGCGTCATCATGTTGAGGGCCGCCTTGGCCATGTTCGTATGGGGATGCTTGTCGGTCTTGGTCGTGCGGTTGAACTGGCCCTCCACGGCGCTCACGTTGACGACGTGCTTGTGGCGGCCGGGCGTGGCCGCGAGCAAGGGTTTCAGGCGTGCGCTCAGAATGTAGGGTGCGATGGCGTTGACGAAATGGATTTCCAGCAGTTCCGCCGTAGCGACCTCGTGCAGGCGCAGACGCCAGCTACGGTCTGACAGGCGTTGTTGATCAGATAGTCGAGCCGCGGCAGCCGTTCGAGCAGGAACTGCGTGAAGATCTCGACGCTCGGCGCATGGCGCAGATCGAGCCCGTGAATCTGCGACATGCGCGCCGGCGCGCAGCAGCTTGAGGGCGGTTTGAAAGCCGATCTTGACCCTCGCGCCCGTGACCAGCGCATGGTGGCCTGCGAGCTCGGCGCCGTCGCCGGCGGCATCCGGCTGCGGCGCCTCGAGCCACAAGGGTGCGTAGGTCGATGCGCGCCGCGGCATGCGCTGGCCCGTCCGGTCCACGAGTCGCCGGTCGTGTTCGCGGGCGGCCCGCCGTTCCGCGCGTCGAAACGCCTTGGCCATCCTGACGAGATCGTGGCGCTCCGGTCTCGCGGCCAGTCCGGCCAGGGTCAGCAATTCCCGGCGCTCGTCCTGCGAGAGCTGCGCGAGATGCGCGCGATCGGCCACAATGGCGCGCAGTACGCGCACACAGGTTCGGATCTCCTCCGAGTCGGGTGGGGGGTCGTCGTCCGACGTCACGGTGTTCAAGCGGACATTGTATGTCGGTGCGGGTCAGGCACGCCGGGCGTTTTTCGCGGGAATCCGAATCGATTTACACTACGTAAGTCGGAAGTATCTCAACGGAGTTTGCGATGAGCGTGGTCGCGGGGGTCGATTTCGGAACGTCCAGCGTACGCGTCTCGATCGTCGACGATGCGCGCGGGCGATTGGGTTCAGGGACGGCGCCCTACCCGGTCTTGCGCCGCGCGGGCGAGGCGGAATATGCCATGCAACGTCCACCGGATCATTGGCGCGCCCTCGAGCAGGCCTTTGCCGCTGCGCTCGGCGATGCTCGCATCGCGGGCGGCATCATCGCGGCCCTCGCCGTCGCCACGACGGGGTCGACCGTGATTCCCGTCGACGAACGGCTGCGCGCGCTCGACGATTTCTATCTGTGGTGCGATCATCGCGCCGCGCGCGAAGCCGCCGAAATCACCACGGCGGCGCGCCGCTCACGGCTCGCGGCGCTCGATTGGTGCGGCGGGGCCTACTCCTCGGAATGGGGCTTTGCGAAGGTGCTGCATTGGCTGCGTTCGGCACCCGATGCGGCGCGGCGCTTTTTTGTCGCGCTGGAGCATTGTGACTACGTGGTCGCCTCACTATGCGGCATCGACGAACCCGCGCTGCTGCCGCGCTCGGTCTGCGCGCTCGGCCACAAATGGCTTTGGAATGCCGAACTCGGCGGCCTGCCGCCCGAGGATTTTTTCTTGTCCGTCGATCCTCTGCTCGCCGGTTTGCGCACGCGCATGCAGGCACCTAGCTGGACATCGGACCGGACCGCCGGGGGACTTTCGTCGCAATGGGCTTCCCGACTGGGCTTGAAGCCCTGCATTCCCATCGCTGTCGGCGCGCTCGATGCGCACTGCGATGCGGTCGGAGTCGGCTGCCGCTTGGGCGACGTCGTCAATGTGGTCGGCACGTCGAGCTGCATCATGGCCGTCTCGAACGATGCGCGCCCGATACCCGGAGTCGCGGGCGTCGTGCGCGGCTCCATTCACCCGCACAAGGTCGGGATAGAGGCCGGTCTTGCGGCGGTCGGCGATCTCTTCGCGGCGATCGCTGCTCGTTCCGGTCGGAACGTGGGTGACTTGACGGCTACGCTCGCGGGCCATCGGGCGGGCCAGACCGGCTTGCTGCGCATTCCGTGGGATAATGGTGACCGCTCGGTGCTCGGCCGTCCAGATCTCTCAGGCGTCACGCTCGGCTGGCGATTGAACCACACGGCCGCCGACGAACTGTTCGCCGCCATCGAGGGAACGGCCATGCAGACCCGCATCATCCTCGAGCGGCTGCGCGAATACGGCGTGCCGCTCGATCGGGTCATCCACGGCGGCGGTATTCCACAGCGCAGCCCGCTCCTGAACCGCGTCTATGCGGGCGTGCTCGGCAAGCCGATCCTCGTGCCTGCCGCGGATGCGACGAGCTTGGGTGCCGCGATGTTCGCGTTCCTCGCAGCCGGCACGTTTCGCTCGATCGAGGAGGCGCAGGCGGCGCTTGCCCCGGCCTACTTGACGGTCGAACCGGACCCCAGGGAGGTCGCCGTCTACGATGAGCTGTACGGGCGTTTCCGCGACGTGTATTTCAATCTGGGCAATCTCAAATCGGGCGATGGCCGCGCGGCGCCTCGAGCCACAGTTTGAGGCCGAACGGCAACCGCGTGAGTACGGCGATGAGCCACCGATGGGGCCATACCGGAATGACCAGCAGCGGGCCGGAGCCCACGGCGTGCAAGGACGCGTCGACGACTTCGGCGGCCGTCGTCCACAAGAAGGCGGGCGCGAGGCGACGCCGATCGTCACCGAGCAAATCGTGAAACTCCGAATGCGTGTAACCGGGGCACACGGCTTGCACCGTGACGGCCGATCCCGCCTGATGCGTGAGACCCAGGATCGCCAGCACGTGCAGCCGGTGCATGGCTTCGAGCACCGCGAGATCCGACTCCCAGAACAGTCCGCAATGGCCGAATCCCGCATTATTGACGAGCAGCGCGAGGTCGGGCTCGGCCGCGATGCAGGCCGCGACGCGCGAGCCTGCGGGCACAATCGAGGCCGATGCCGCTCGACGCGCCGGTGATCACGGCGAGCGGTCTCGGCATCGACGCCGACACGGCCGCACGCGGTTGAGGATGCGTCACATCGACCTCGTTTGGCAGTGGCTGCGGGGCGCACCATAGCATGGCGCGCGCTGCCGCGGTTCGGCGCCAGCTGATAGACTTCCGCACCGCATGACGACATTTCGCAGGGAATTTCATGATCCAATTTCCGTTCGGCATCTCTTTCGGCGCATCGGCGTCCACCGTCGCAAACCGGCGGTGCACGTGTTGTGCCCGTGCCACGAGCCGCGTGATACCGGCCGCGCTTGTTGCCTTGGCGGTCGCGGCGCCGGCGGTCACGCCGGCAGCGCCGAGCGCGCCCTTTGAGGCGGCCTCACAGGCGCTCAGCTGGCGCATGGTCGGTCCGTTTCGCGGCGGCCGTACCCGCGCGGTCACGGGAATTCCGGGACAGCCGGCGACTTTTCTGATCGGTGCCGTGAACGGCGGCGTCTGGAAGACCACCGATTACGGCCGCACCTGGCGCCCGATCTTCGATGCCGAGCCGACGCAATCGATCGGCGCGATTGCCGTTGCGCCGTCCGATCCGGCGATCCTCTACGTGGCGACCGGAGAGGGGCTGCAACGGCCGGATCTGTCGGTCGGCAACGGCATTTATCGCTCCGCCGACGCCGGCGTCACATGGACGCATTTGGGACTCGATGACGCGCAACAGGTGCCGGATCTCGCGATCGATCCGCGCGATCCGAACAGGGTCTATGCGGCCGTGCTGGGCCACCCCTTCGGCCCGAGCAGCGAACGCGGAATTTTTCGCACGCAGGACGGCGGCAAGACCTGGAGCCGGGTGCTCTACGTGGATGAGAACACGGGCGGTTCCTGCATCAAGATCGATCCACGGGATCCCGCGGTCTTGTATGCCGGACTCTGGACCGCGCGGTCGGGACCCTGGGAAGACAACAATCTTTTCAACGGCACTGCGGGAGGCCTCTTTAAGTCCACCGACCGCGGCGAGCACTGGCGCAAGCTCACCACGGGCTTGCCCGAGAACCTGGCGCAGATCGAGGTCGCCGTGGCGCCGAGCCGGCCCGAACGCCTCTACGCCACGGTTGCGACCACCGGCGAAGGCGATTACAGCTCCGCGGCCGGCCTCGGCGTATTTCGCTCCGACGACGCCGGTGAGCATTGGGTGCGCGTGACCACCGATCCGCGTCCGGCGCTGCGCATCGGCGGCGGCGACTTGCCGATCATCAAGGTGGACCCCAATGACGCCGACGTGCTCTACAGCGCGAGCCTCGTCAACGTAAAGTCCACCGACGGCGGAGTGCATTGGGCCTCGCTGCGCGGCTCGCCGGGCGGGGACGATTATCAGAATCTCTGGATCAGTCCCGACGACTCCCGCCACATTGCGCTCGTCAGCGATCAGGGCGGCGTCATCACGGTCAACGGCGGTGAGACTTGGAGTTCCTGGCTCAATCAGCCGACGGCGCAGCTCTACCATATCGGCGTGACTTCGGGTTATCCGTACCGGCTCTGCTCGGGTCAGCAGGAGAGCGGTTCGGTCTGTAGCGCGAGCCGCGGCAACGACGGCGAGATCGGCCTGCGCGAGTGGCATCCGGTCGGCGCCATCGAATACGGGTACGTCCTGCCGGATCCGCTCGATCCCGACGTCGTGTATGGATCGGGCCGCAACGTCGTCACGAAATTCCACATCTCGACGGGTCAGACGCAGGACATCTCGCCGATTCCGGTCACAGGACCCGGTGTGCGCGTCGACCGGACCGAGCCTCTGTTCTTCGCGCCCGACGATCCGCATCATTTGTACTACGCCGCGAATCGTCTTTATGACACGACCGACGGCGGCCGGACCTGGAACACCGCGAGTCCTGATCTCACGCGCGAGAGCCCGGGGGCACCCCCGAGCGTGGGCACACTCGTAACGCCAAAAGCCCTGCATCAGCGGGGTGCGATCTACGCAGCGAGTGCCTCCGCACTCCAAGCCGGGCTGCTGTGGGCCGGCACCGACGACGGTCTCGTCTGGGTCACCCACGATGCCGGCAAGAACTGGCAGGACGTGACGCCGCCCGATCTGACGCCCTGGAGCAAGGTCACCCAGATCGAAGCCTCGCATTTCGATGCAGGGGTCGCATACGTCTCGGTGAGCCGTCTGCGCATCGATGACCTTCGGCCCTACGTGTATCGCACCCGCGACGGCGGCAGGACCTGGGCGCCGATCACGACCGGCCTCGCGGAGCGGGCGCCGGTCAACGCGGTACGCGAAGATCCGGTGCGCCGCGGCCTGTTGTTCAGTGCGAGCGAGACCGAGGTCGGCGTCTCCTTCGACGATGGCGATCACTGGAGCTCCCTGCAACTCAATCTCCCGCACACCTCGATGCGCGATCTGGCCGTGCATGGCGACGATCTGATCGTCGCGACCCACGGCCGATCCTTCTGGGTCCTCGACGACATCGCGCCGCTCCGCCAGTTCACGCAGGCGCTCGGCGGCGCCGAAGCGGCGCTGCTCGAGCCCTCGGTCGCCGTGCGAGTGCGCCGCAGTACCGACAGCGACACGCCGATACAACCCGACGAGCCGGCGGCTCGCAATCCGCCGACGGGTGC
>Ga0302320_10002504_pt1 | contig 43192 bp, 26 predicted proteins | sample Bog_T0_3_FD_202130 | JGI IMG/M metagenome (GOLD analysis project Ga0302320, IMG submission 202130) | Peat permafrost microbial communities from Stordalen Mire near Abisko, Sweden - Bog_T0_3 | ecosystem: Environmental > Terrestrial > Soil > Wetlands > Peat | place: Sweden: Abisko, Stordalen Mire...
GCGATTTGACAGCAACTTTGCCGGACTATCTCTACCCCTACATGGGCTTGCGCGCCCCTTCCGCCCAGACCAACATCCTCCAAGTCATGGTTTGCCCGAGCGCACTGGCGTACAATCCTGCCGCCGGGACCCCCATCGACCATCTCGAGTTCTTCGGACTCTATTATCCAACTCACGCCGACACCAATGCCACCCAGGTCACCTTTCCCCCATTTGGGAATTATACCACGCCGATTCCGTCCGTGAAATTGTCGGCCTTCAACGGTCTCGCCTCGCTGGACCAGATTTGGATCATGGTTGATTTGGATCAAAAGGGATTGGAAACCGGCGGAGGTTTTCCCAATTGGGGTGATAATACGCCACCCCTGCCGCCACACGGCAGTGTGCGGGACTACAATTTTTTTGACGGTCATGCTGGAACCAAGAAAGTGCCAAGCACATGGTTGTTTTAGACGAGCCGGGAAATATTTTCTGACGTCGGTGCCAAACTGTGAACAAATCAAGCCACAGGAGGTTGTTGCCGCCTAGTTTTAGCAGGATATTCGTGCTGACCGGGCTATGGTTGTCTTTGCACGAGGGTCTTGGCGGCTCCCTCACCGTACAAACCAACATTATCGGCCCGACGCCCGGCGTCATCGGCTATAATTTTGGGCATTTTTATCCTGGCAGCAATACGCGGGACTGGTGGCGCTATGCGGGCGTCAACGGAGTGCGAATCTTTATTTCCCCCGGCAGCATTTTACCCGCCGCCAGCCCGCAACCGCCGGCAAATGCGGTGACCAATCAAACCAGTTTTATCACCCAGAAGACGGCCTTGCGGGCCAACCCGGCTGGCACCAATTATATCAACTGGCCGTACCTGACCAATGAATACGCCAACACTGATTTGTATCCAGTCAATCATGTCAAGGTCAACTACGCTTTGGGGCAGGTGACCAGCCTCGGCGGTCACGTCTGCGCGCAGATTACTGTGAGCGATGGCTCCTTTCCCATTGCCGGCACCAATGACTGGGGCGGCCAATGGGCTTTGTGGCAATACTTCTATGCGCAAGCGTTCTACCTCGGCAGCGCTTTTGCCGTGGATCATTATCAGATGTATAATGAGCCGAACAATGCCGGCATCACCCAGGCTGATTTCTTGCTGCGGCTGCAAATTGTGGCGGACGCCCTCCAAGCCGCGCTGACCGATGTGAACAGTTTTTACGGCACCTCGCTGAATCCGCACCTGCTGGCGCCCGTCAGCGCCGGCAACGCCACCAGCGCCTTCGTCGGGTGGGGTGATCTGGTCGTGACGAACCGGCACTTGAGTTTCTTTGGTGTTACCAGCACCAATTTTTGGTTGTTCCAGGATTACGATTATCATCAATACGGCGCGAGCGGAGCTGGTTTTGGCAGCGACCTGGCCAGTCTCAATGCTTTGCTCATCTCCTATATGTCGCCCGAACCGCCATTTCCCGTTTCCATTTCCGAGTTCAACACGCGCACGGCGTCAAGTTACGACGCCATCACGACCACCATTGATTCGCCGGCGGATTATTCCCGCCTCGGCAGCATCGCCGTGAACTTGATGGCCAATGGCATCAGTGAAATGTATGCCTTCAAGTTCTCCCAAGTTTCTTATAGCGGAAATTATCCGGTCGAGAAGAATGCCATGTATTATGTGGAAAATACCAATTCGCCTTACAATGTCGGGGGCATAACGAAAGCTGGTGAAGTGTATCGCCTGTTTGCCAAGGCTTTCGCCGCCGGACGCAACTTGCTGGCCACCATCGAATCCGACGACGCGACCAATCTCGATGTGCAATGCTGTTTCGACCCGACCACGCAATGCTACCATGTCTATTCCGCTAACAGCACCGCCAACCCGGTCGTTTTGAGCGTCAATGTGGCCGCGTTGAACCTCCCGGCCACAAACCAAGTCTTGCTGGAAGAGGTGAGCGAGGATGCCTATGGCGGCGGCGTGCTGTGGACGAACGTGGGTGCCATCCAATCAAATCTCGGGACGCAGCCGGCGTATTCAGCCTGGCTGCTGACCATTCCCAGCGCGACCGGGCAAGCCGAGCAAGACATCCTGCCCACCGATGACGCGCAGGTCAATGATGGCACGAATAAAAGCACGAATTTCGGTGGCGCCCCCGTCATGCTTGTCCGCAATAATCCAACCAACACCGCTTATCGCAGCGCCGCGTTCATCAAGTTCCAACTGCCCACCAACAATCCAACCAGCCTCCAGTTTGCCCTGCTTTCATTGCGGGCCTCCACGGCGAGCCTGAACACCAACGTGCAGGCGCATGTCTATGCGCTGACCAACACCGCTTGGTCGCAGGGCACCATCACCTGGAGCAATGCGCCCAACCTCAAAAGCGGCATTCCCGCCGGCCCGGTCATCACCAACTCGGTCATCCAGGGTCAGGGGACCAATCTGTTTATCGTCGGCCAACTTGTGGTGACTTCCAATTCCACCAGCGAAAAGCTGATTGATGTGACGAGTTACCTGCGCTCGCAGACGAACAGTGTGGTCTCATTTTTGGTCTCCCAGGACCCGCGCTGGGATGTGACGCTGCCGTCGCTTGCCGTTGGTGATACGCAGCCGGACGGCATTAGCATCACCAGTGCCGTCGGCGGCACCGGCCCCCGCCTGCGGCTGGTGTATGGCGCGGCAGAGATGGTCAATCCGCCTGCCCCGGTCTGGACCAATCTGGTGGGGACGGTCGAGGCCGACATCTGGGGCGGCACGAACGCCACCACCAATGTGAACCTGGTTGCGCAGGGTTACGTCATGGTAAAATACTACCCCTCTCCGTTCGGCTCCGCCCGCAAAGCGTACTTTCAATTTGCTCTGCCGAAAGTGAGCCTCCAGACGAATACCAACGCCGTTTTCACCGTGACCACTTCAACCCAGACTTTTGCCTATGATGCGCAACTTTGGGCGCTGAACCAGGATTACCCTGGTTTCGATACGAACGTCACTTGGAACACCGCGGAAGCAAACGATACCAACTCGGACAACCTGCTGACCAACGGGGCGTACACGGCCACCGCCATCGGCGGCCCCCTGTTTTTTCCTGGGGCAGACTCGACGGCTTACTCCTTCACGGTTCCGGTCATCGGAAATTATTCGTTTAACAACCGGGTGACGCTGGTGCTGACCGGGGTTGACAACACCAACGACAACTCCGGCGGCTTGCGGTTGGCGCTCGGCAGCGCCACCCTGCAAGTTCTGACCGCCCCCGCCCCCATGGCAGCGACCAACTCCTTCACCGGGATCACGGCGAACGGGCCCGGCAGATTTACCATCAGTTTTCAGGGTGCATCCAGTCAGGCGTATCGTATTCTGGCGACGACAAATTTGACCTCCACCAACTGGTTGTGCGTCAGCACCAATACTGCCGGGACAAATGGAGCGTGGACTTTCACTGATTATTTTGCCACCAATTACCCCGCGCGGTTTTACCGTTCGGTCACCCCATGAACTTCAAAGATGGATATAAACATGGAGGCGGGTTTTGTTTCGCCTTCGTTGCGGCCCTTGCGGTCGGAACGACCGCACTAGCGCAATCGCCGCGGCATATGGTCGCGGCGGCCGCCAAGCCCGGTCACCCCTGGCATGAGTTTCCCACCCGCACGCTGGCGGATTTGCCTGCGGTCGCGTCCGAGAAATTGGATGCGCAATTGACTGGTTATGGCGGACAAGGCGCGCATAAAGTCAAAGCCACCGGCTTTTTTTACACCGTCAATCTTGGGGGACGCTGGTGGCTGGTGGATCCCGAAGGCGGCTTATGTTTGAACCGCGCCGTGGTGGGCGTTTCGCCGTTCCACACACCCGGAGCGCAGGCGGCTTTCACGTCCCAGTTCGGCACCGTGACCAAGTGGGCCGTCCAGACCACGGCCCAGCTTCGTGAACTCGGATTTAATGGGTTTGGCGCGTGGTCGGACGTGGAGGCGCTGGAATCCGCCCCGCAGCCGCTGACCGGCACGCGCATTTGGAATTTCATGGCGAGCTATGGCCACAAACGTGGTGGCACGTATCAGCAGCCGGGCCACACGGGTTATCCGAACGACTGCATTTTTGTTTTTGACCCGGAGTTCGAGGTTTTTTGCGACGACTACGCGAAGCAACTCGCCGCAGACAAAGATGATCCGCATCTGCTCGGCCATTTTTCGGATAACGAACTGCCATTCAAGCCCGGTTTGCTGACCAGTTATTTGGCCCTGCCCAAAGCCGATCCCGGCCAGCGCGCGGCGACGACGTGGCTGCAGGCGCGTCCCGGCGCGAAGGCAGACGGAAACCACATCACCGCCCAGGACGACCGGGATTTTCTGGAGTTTGTCGTGGCGCGCTACTTTCGCATTGTTTCCACGGCGATCAAGAAGTACGACCCGAACCATCTTTATCTCGGCAGCCGGCTGCACGGGAAGGCGCTGGCCGAGCCGGAAGTCTTTCGCGCCGCCGGTCCGTTCGTGGACGTGGTCGCGGTGAATTATTACAACGCCTGGACGCCAGACGCAGCGCGGCTGGCGATGTGGGAACACGAGGCACACAAGCCGATTCTCATCACCGAATGGTACGCCAAAGGCGTGGACAGCGGCTTGGGCAACACCGGCGGCGCCGGCTGGCTCGTGAAAACCCAGTGCGAGCGCGGCGAGTTTTATGAGAATTTCACCCTCGGCCTGCTCCAGTCCAAAGTCTGCGTTGGTTGGCAATGGTTCAAATACATGGACAACGATCCAGCCGACAAGGCCAGCGACCCATCAAACCGCGATTCCAACAAGGGTCTGCTCCATAATCGTTACGAGCCTTACCAACCCCTGGTGGACAGCATGAAGCGCATCAACCAACGCGCCTATTCACTAATAAATTATTTTGACGGCAAAGCCACGCTGGCTTCCAAACCATGAAAGCCTGTTTTACTCCTAACGCCCGGGGAATTTTGATCGCCGGTTCTCTCGCGGTGTTGGTAGCTGCCGCGCACGGCGAGGTGATCCCCAATGGACTTTTTTGCGAAGGCGCGGTCTTGCAACAGGATCTTCGCGTTCCCGTTTGGGGCAGCGCCCGGGAGGGCGAGAAAGTGGTGGTGAAATTCCAAGGGCAGGAGGTTTCCACCATTGCGCAGCAAGGGCGCTGGCGGGTTGAACTTCAGCCGCTGAAGCCCGGCGGCCCATTCGCATTCATGATTTTCGGCGATAACACCATCACGCTCACCAACGTTTTGGTGGGCGAAGTCTGGTTGTCGAGCGGACAATCGAACATGAGCTTTCCGCTTTCGCGCGCGACCAATGCCGCCGAGGCCATTGCCACAGCGGACGATCCGCAGTTGCGTTTGTTTGCGGTGCCGCACGCGGCCGTGGACGAACCCAGGTCCGATGTGGAGGGCGCATGGAAAACGAGCGCGCCAGCAACAGCTTCATATTTCTCCGCGGTGGCCTGGTTTTTTGGACGCGATTTGCGGCGCGCGCTAAACGTGCCGGTTGGCTTGATTGACGCCTCAGTCGGCGGCACGCCGGCGCAGGCGTGGACGCCGATGGGCACTCTCAAGGCCGATCCGGATTTGAAGGACGTTCTCACCCGCTACGACGAAAGCGTGAGGGCATACGATCCGGCAAAGGCGGATGCTGAATACAAACTTGAGGTTCAAAACTACGCGCAAGCCGCCAAGCAAGCGCAACTTGGCAGCCAGCCTGCGCCACGCGAACCGAAAAAGACGGCGAACCCTGCGCATAGAAATAATCGTCCAGCCTGTCTCTATAATGCCATGATCGCGCCGCTGCAACCGTTCGCGCTGGCGGGCGTTATCTGGTATCAGGGCGAGGCCAATGCGGGTCGCGCTGCCGAGTATCAAAAGCTTTTTCCGGCCATGATCCGTGGCTGGCGGGCGGCCTGGGGACAGGGCGCATTTCCGTTTCTCTTTGTCCAGATTGCGCCATATCACGAAATGAATCCGGAAATTCGCGAGGCGCAATTGCTCTCATGGCAGCGCGTGACCAACACTGCGATGGTCGTGACCATGGATGTCGGTGAGAACTTGAATATTCATCCGGCCAGAAAAGAGCCGGTCGGCGCGCGGCTCGCCCTGGCGGCCCGCGCTGTGGCTTACGGCGAGAAGATCGAATTCTCAGGGCCGGTGTTTGCGTCCATGACCATTCGCGGCAACCAAGCGAAATTAAATTTCACGCATGTCGGCGGCGGATTGGTCGCACGCGGCGGCGCGCTAAAGGGATTTACTATTGCCAGCGCGGACGGGAGGTTTGTTCCCGCCGTTGCGAACATTGAAGGAGACACAATTTCGGTCTCTGCCCCCGCCGTGGCGGAACCGGCGGCCGTCCGCTACGGTTGGGCGAAGACGCCCGAGACGAATTTGTTCAACCAGGACGGCCTGCCGGCAACGCCGTTTCGCACCGACTTGAAATAACCTAACAGTCCAGGATTAACCATGAAAATTCATTCCGCCTTTTTGTTAAGTTGCTTTTCCACCCTGACGGTGCTTTCGCTGAATGCGCAACAGTCACCAAGTCTGCTCGCCGGAGTTCAAATTGAGCGCGGCATTGAATTCCTCGCGGCTGGCCGGAAGGAAAGGGCGGATCTTTACTTACCAACCAACACCCTGGCAGGTGAGCCACATCCGGCGGTGGTTATCATTCACGGCGGCGGCTGGAGCGGCGGCAGGCGCGACGCCGAGCGCGAGCAGAACATCGGCACGAACCTCGCGTTGCAAGGCTATGTAGGCATGAGCATTGACTACGTGCTGGCGTCCAAAACCCACGCCACCTGGCCACAAAACCTTTACGATTGCAAAACCGCTGTGCGGTGGCTGCGCAAAAACGCTGAACGGTTGCGGATTGATCCCAACCGCATTGGCGTCATTGGCGGTTCGGCGGGCGGGCATCTGGCTGCCATGGTGACGCTCACCACCCCCACTGACGGACTGGATCCGAAGGAGCCTTATGGTGAATTCTCCTGCCGAGTGAGTTGCGGCGTGGATCTTTACGGCATTGCGGATCTGACGGCTTATCACGATGCTTCGATGCTTGGGAATACTCTCGCTGACGCACCGGAATTATATCACCTCGCCTCGCCGGTGACGTACGTGCGCAGCAACTCGCCTCCGATGCTGATCATCCATGGCACGGCCGACAATACGGTCAGCGTAAAACAATCCGAACTCTTCGCCGGCGTCTTGCAGAAGGCGGGCGCGAATTATCAGCTCATCATCATTCCCGGCGCGCCGCACACTTTTGATCTACAGCCAAAACAACGTGACCTGCGACCGGTCGTGCTCGGTTTTTTTGACAAATTTCTCAAATCCGTAAAGTTGCCGTAAGCGGTCACCTTCCTCATGAATTTTAAACTGCCTTCTGTCTTGATACTTGCCGCAGGTCAATGGTTCACCGGCATACCGTCACTGTCGGTGGATGCCGCGCCGGCCTTGCCGGAGGTCGGCGACTTGCCGGTTCGGATAGCGATTGGGAAAAGCTGCGCTGATTGCGGACGCGTTTGACGAAAGATTTGCACCGACGGCACCGGCGCTTACCGTTTCAATGGCAAAGGACGCGGCGGAAAAGAGGGGTTGGAAGACGCCGCGAAAAGATTTCCACAATGGTTCGGTCCGCGCCTGCCGGAGTTTTCCGGCTAGGTTGAGAAGCTGCCTTTTGCCCAGCACTGGTTCATCGCGTTGATTGCACCTAGGTTTTTCATCGCGGCGGACGGGTTGAACGATCCCTGTACCAGCACCAACGCGCTCGTGCAATCCTATCTCGCGGCCAAACCAGTTTATGAATTTCTGCACGCTCCAGAACATCTGGATATCCACATCCGTCCCGGAGCACATCTGCTGGCGCCTGATGACTGGGAGGCGATTTTGAATTTTGCCGACCACCAGTTGCGCCCGCATTCGCGGGATGGATAATTGCCGTCCCCGCTCGCATACTGGATGGCGTGGGCGGAGCCGGGTCGAGAACCCGGCGCGGCGCGTCCAGGCGTTATGGGATTTGCATGAGGACTCGTATTTAACTTGGGCTCTCGTGAGCGACTTCAATTTGTTCGGCGAAAAAGCCCCGCTGGCTGCGGCGCGCAAGCTGGCGGACAACATCACCGGGAAATTTCTCGCGAACCCGGATTTGCGCCCGGACACGATGAACGGCGTGGTGACTTTTGAAGGCTCGGATCTGGGGTTTGATCGCGCACTGCTGGCCTTGGGAGCGGCAACGGGCGACCCGAAGTACCGCGAGTTTGTCATCCAATTTCTCAAGCTGAACGAATAGGACCCGGCAATTCATTGCGGGCCGACCTCGCTGACGAATCACGCTTATAGTCGCCTCGGCCACTGCCTCGCGCAGCTTGATCTTTACCGCCTCACGGGCGAACCAAAACTTCTGCCCACGTCGCATCGCGTCGTGGATTTTCTCCTGGCGGACGATGGTTTGCTGGTGACAGGTTCCTGCGGCGAGGGCGAATGCTGGCACGACACACAAAGCGGCCTGCAAAACACCGCCGAGTCCTGCACGGGCATCTACACCATCCGCCTGCTGGATTCGCTGCTGCAACTGGAAGGCGATTCGCTTTAAGGCGACGTGATGGAGCGGACAATTTACAACGCCATCTTCGCCGCCGTTGCCCCCGACGGCCGGCACAGCCGCTATTTCACACCGTTTGAAGGCCCGCGGGAACTTGAGCCGCATGGCGATACTTTTTGTTGCGCGAATAATCTGCGCCGCTTCTTGGGCGACCTGCCGGGCTGGATTTATTACCGGACCATTAACGGCCTGGCGGTGAATTTCTACACCACTTCGGCGACCACCGTCAAACTGAGTCCTGATTTGGAAGTCAAACTCGCGCAACAGACCGATTATCCTATGAGCGGCGAAGTATCGCTGCAAGTTGACCCCTCGATGATTCGGTGCGGCCCGGAGGAGTGGCGGCGCGGGTGAAGATCTAGCCGCCGGGGCCGCATCATTTCTGGCCGTTCCTCCCCAAAGTGAATTTGATCTTGAGCGAGTTTCCCGATGACGGCGGCAGGAGTGTCTATTTCCTCGTACCCGACTCGGCTTCACCGCTTTTGGTCCCGGACGAATTGGCCATTGCGTCTGAGTCCAAACTGCGCGCTATGCATCGGCATTCAAATGAATAATAACCGCTGCTTGGTGCTCTTTGGCATGGTGCTGCTCATTGCGGTTTCAATGACGGGTTCGCCAGAGGTTTTGGAGGACTCAATACAATCTTCGGCAAATTTTGGATGCATTGACTATTGGGCATGACCATCCCGTGACCGAGGTCTCGAACCGCTATCCCGCGAATGCGGGATGGCGGGTTGATGCGAAACCGGTCAAACTTTTAAAACCAATATGAATCTGGCTAGACGTTTTTTTGCAGTCACGATAATGGTGGTTGGTTCAGTCGTTGCTTCCGTCCGCGCTGAAACGCTCGCGCCGGTTGGGTTGCGCTGCGAATACCGCGTTAATCCGCAGGGCATAGACGAGGCGCAGCCGCGCCTGACCTGGCGCGAGGAATCGTCCGCGCGGGGCGCCAAGCAGACGGCGTATCAAGTCCTCGTCGCCTCCAGTCCCGCACTGCTCAAGGCCGATACCGGCGATCTCTGGGACAGCGGCAAAGTGGCCGGCAATCAGACGGTGAATGTGGCGTATTGCGGCAAAACGCTCCCGTCCGGGCAGGAATGTTTTTGGAAAGTGGGCGTCTGGGACGCCGGAGGCCAACCGCATTGGAGCGCGGCGGCCTCGTGGACCATGGGTTTGCTGCAACCGGACGATTGGAAGGCGGATTATATTTCGTTCCGCGACACCACGCCGGTCTGGACTTCCACGAACCTTTATCTGCCACCCGCACACCAGTTTCGCAAGGAATTTGCCGCCGCCAAAACGGTGAAGCGCGCCACGATTTATGCGACGGCGCTGGGCATTTACGAACTTTACCTGAACGGCCAGCGCGTGGGCGATGCGCGGTTCGCGCCGGGCTGGACGGATTATCACCAGCGCGCCTATTACAACACTTACGACGTGACGCCGCTGGTCAGGCGCGGCGGCAACGCCCTCGGCTCATGGCTCGGCGACGGCTGGTATTCCGGCTACATCGGCTTTGGATTGCTGACCGGCATCGGCACGGAGAAAATCGGCCGTTACACCTACGGCAAGACGCCCGCGCTGATGGCGCAACTGGAAATTGAATACACCGACGGCACGCGCGAAATCATTCCGACGGACAAGTCCTGGAAAGTCACCGCCGAGGGCCCGCTTCGCGAAGGCGACTTTTTGATGGGCGAAAGATACGATGCGCGGCGGGAAACGACTAACTGGACCAAGGCGGGTTTTGACGACGCCAAATGGGACGCGGCTATTCTCGCTTCCGAGAATGCCAGCGTGCCGGCGATGTTTTATGAATTCGCCAACGGTGACAAACCGGGCGATGCCGTGGAGATCAAAGGCCGTCCCGTGGACCTCGGCTTCAAACGTCCGGCCCGCCTGGAGGCGTTTCCCGGGCTGCCCGTGCGGCCGATTCAGGAAATCAAACCGGTGGCCATCACCTCACCCACGAACGGTGTATATATTTTCAACCTCGGCCAGAACTTCGCCGGGGTCGCCCGCCTGAAAGTCAAAGGCCCGGCGGGCACGGATATTCAACTGCGCTACGGCGAGATGCTATATTCCGACGGGCGGTTGATGACGGAGAACCTGCGCAAGGCCCGCGCCACCGACCACTATATTTTGCGAGGCGACCGGAGTGGCGAGGAATGGACGCCGCGTTTTACCTTCCATGGCTTTCAATACGTGGAAGTCACCGGGTATCCCGGCCAACCGGGCAAGGACGCCATCACGGGAATTGTGTTGCACAGCGACACGCCGCTGACGAGCGGTTTTGAATGCAGCGATCCGATGGCGAATCGCCTGTTCAAGAACGTCGTGTGGACGCAGCGCGCGAATTTCGTGGATTTGCCGACCGACTGTCCGCAGCGCGACGAGCGTTTCGGCTGGATGGGCGACGCGCAGATCTATGTTCACTGCGCCACGCTGAATGCCGATGTGGCGGCGTTTTACACCAAGTGGCTGCGGGAGGTGATGGAAGCGCAGCGACCCAGCGGCACGTTCCCGGGGTACTGCCCGTATCCGTTCCAACACGGCTGGGATTTCGGCACGGCGTGGTGCGATGCCGGGGTGATTTGTCCCTGGACGGTGTGGCAGGCCTACGGGGACACGCGGATCATCGAGCGCTGCTGGCCCTTCATGGTGAAGTTCATGGACTGGCGCAAGGCCACGAGCCGGAATTTTCTGGGCATCAATCACGGCAACGACTGGGGCGATTGGCTGTCGTTCGGGAAAAAGACGCCGCTGGAATACGTGGACACAGTTTATTTCGCCTACACCGCGAAGCTGATGTCGCAAATGGCGGCGGCCGTTGGAAAAACCAGCGAGGCGGACGATTACCGCCAGTTGTTTGAGAGCATCAAGGCGGCGTTCAATGAGAAATATGTTCAGGCGGATGGCACGCTGGCGGTGGAGACGGAAACGGCCTATGCGCTGGCGCTGTACATGAATTTGATTCCGGACGAGCTGCGCCTGAAATCCGGCAAAATTCTGGCAGACAAATTGCGCGCCGGCGAGACCACTGAGAATTCCGGCATGACCACCGGCTTTCTCGGCACGAGGCCATTGTTGCCGGTGCTGACGAGCGTGGGTGAAAACGACCTGGCGGTGAAACATTTTCAGAGCCGCAAGTTTCCCTCCTGGGGCTACGAAGTTTCCCAGGGCGCGACGACGATCTGGGAACGCTGGAACAGTTTCACCAAAGAGCACGGTTTCGGCGGCGCGGATGGCAGCCAGAATGCCGCGATGAATTCCTTCGCGCACTACTCGTTCGGCGCCGTCTGTGAATGGATGCTCAACGACTTGGCCGGCATCCAGCCCGACGGACCCGGTTACGACAAAATCATCATCCAACCGCACCCGCCGGCACCGGGCAGCAACCCGGATCACCCGCCGATCAATTGGGTCACGGCGCATTACGATTCGATTCATGGCCGCATCGTGAGCAACTGGCGGCGCACGGCAAACCGGTTCGAGCTGGAAACGGAAATCCCGGCGAACACCACGGCGACCGTTTATTTGCCCGCGGGCAGCATGGGTAAAATCACGGAAAGCGGCAAACCACTGGCGAGAGCGCACGACGCGAAGTTCGTGAAAATGGAGGATGATGTTGCTGTTTTGGAAGTCGGCAGCGGCACCTACCATTTTGTCAGCCGATAAAATCCCACACCGCAGAATCAAATTGCGAATTCTTCTACTGATCTTCTTATTCGCGGCCTTGGTTCAAAATCAGGGCCTATTCGCGCTTCCGCCGACGGTTGATCCGACTTATGTCCGGCAGACGACGGCGCTGCCTTTCGCCGACACGCGGTCGAATCAGCCTGCCGATTCGATCTCCAATGACGGCTATTTGAATCATCTGGAAATCTTGCCAAAGTCCGTCCAGGTGGTTTCCGGGACCAACCAAATTTCTGGCGCGCAAAAATTGACGAAGCGTCGCTGGGCGCCAGTGAAAATCACTCCGGACGCTTCCGGTCACCACGTCGCGCCAGCACTGCTGGTGGATTTCGGCCAGGAGCTGGCCGGCCGATTGCAGGTCTGGGGCACAGACGGCGCGGCAGTCTCCATTACAACGGGAGAATCTCAGGAGGAATGTATTCATGCGGAGCTGGCACTGGACAACAGCGGCCCGTTCAAGTTGACGCTCGCGGGATCGGAACCCGCCTCCACACCCTACTCGGCGTTCCGTTATGCCCGGCTGGCCTTTCCGGGGAACGCGCCCATCGAATTGATGCGGATTGTCTGCGATGACAAATACTATCCTGTGCATTATTGGGGTGCCTTCAATTGTTCCGACTCATTGCTGACCTGCATCTGGTATGCTGGCGCCTATACCGCACATCTCTGCATGCAAGAGGAAATTTGGGATGCGCCAAAGCGCGATCGCGGCCTCTGGATTGGCGACCTGCAGGTGACTGGCCAGACCATCAACAATGTCTTTGCCGACAAGTTTCTGATGGAGCGTTCGATCGAGAAGGTGCGGAGCACGGCGCAAGGCGGACGGCTGCCAACCGAACTTCCGGATTCGGATGTCAACAAGCTGCCGGGATATTCCGCCGCCTGGTTCTGTACATTGGCTGACTTCCACCGCCACGCCGGCGACAGGGAATTTCTGGCGCGGCTGCACGAGCAAATTGTTTCATTGCTGGAATATCAGCAGACCCTTTTTGACACGAATAATTTGTTCATCAACCCGCACAAGGAATGGAATTATTGCGACTGGTCGCCGGGCTTCGTGCTGGACAACCCGCTTACCCGGGTGACCACGGACTTGTACATCATCCACGGCGTCCATGAGGCGGTTTATCTCTTGCGCGAATTGGGCGACACCATGAACGCGGAAAAGTTCGCCACTTGGGCAGATCAATTGACGGAAGCTGCGCGCGCAAAGTTCTTTACGCCCAGAAATGCAGCCTACGGCGACCGCTTGCAAATGAACATCATGGCTGTTTTATCCGGTGTCGCCACGTCGGCGCAGAGCAGGGAAATCTATTCGCGCATTCTCAAACCGGGAAGCCCGGCATGGACCGTGGAGCCGGACCGCACCCGGCACGACGATGATCCCATTACGCCTTATTATGCATATTTTCTGCTGCTAGCGATGAGTGGGCTGGATCAAAATCAAGACGCGCTTAATTACATCCGCCACAATTGGGGTGACCTACTCCGGCGCGGTGCAACGACGTGGTGGGAGAAATTCAACCCAGCTTGGCCGGACGGCATGAAATGGGCGCTTGACCGGACGGCTTACTTGAGCCTGTGCCACGGCTGGTCGAGCGGGCCTACGACTTATCTCACTGAAACCGTGCTGGGCGTCCGGCCCACGGGCGCCGGGTTTGGCACAGTGGAGATCCGGCCGGAGTTGGGTGATCTTGCCTGGGTCGAGGGAGATGTTCCGACGCCCAGCGGCCTCATTCATGTCCGGGTCGAACGCAAAAAACACCGGCTGACCGCCGTGGTGAAGCTGCCCCCAAACCTCACCGCCACCGTTCTGCTGCCCGGCCAGACGCTCAAGGCGGACAGGGCCGGCACCTACCGACTCTCAACCGATGAAAAACAATCACTCCATCTGCTTCGTCTCGAAGTGAACCAGTGACCTGCCCGACTCCAAAACTTTTCCTTCGCGTGGCCTTCGGAGCGATGATTCCCACCGCCTTGCTGGCAGCGGCGTCTGGCAACCCCATTGACCGGCACACGTTGGTGACACGGCACAACGTGGTATTGACAGACGCTGATGTGCATTCGCCGCTGTCGGTCGGCAATGGCGAATTTGCGTTCACAGCCGACGTGACGGGCTTGCAAACTTTTGAAGATGATTATCGACGCGACATTCCTCTGTCGACCATGGCTCAATGGGGATTTCATACGATGCCCAATTCCCAAGGTTTCTCGCTAAATCGGTTTCCGCTGACGACCTTGGACACCAGTGGCCGGCCGGTGGATTATTTGTATTTTTCAAACGGCAAGAGTCCGCCCGAATGGCGCGCAGCAGCGGACTACCTTTACGCCAATCCAAGCCGGTTGAACCTGGGACGGCTCGGGCTGGTTCTGAAATATGCGGACGGGCGCGAAGCCCGCTTGGAAAATCTGAAGGACATCCATCAGAAACTGGACCTGTGGACGGGAGAATTGAGCAGCCACTTCAGCTTTGACGACGAGCCGGTGGATGTTTCGACGTGTTGCCACCCGGATCGCGATATGGTGGCCGTTCAAATTCATTCGGCACTGGTCGCCGATGGACGCCTTTCGGTGCTCCTGGCGTTTCCTTACGGCGCGGCAAGTTTCAACGGCAACGGAGCGGATTGGAACCGGCCCACCGCGCACCAGACGGTCATGACCCGGAGGGGCGACCTGCGAGCCGACTTTGCGCGGACACTCGATAATGACCGCTACTATGCGGCCGTGGCCTGGCGCAAGGGAAACCGGCTCGCGGCGGAGGGCCCCCACCGATTTCTTCTGGCCGGCAATGCTGATGCCCAAACGATTGAGTTTGTCGCGGCCTTTTCACCATCGATCCTCCCGGGAAATCTGCCGAAACCGGCGGCCACCCGGGCGGCGGCGGCGGCCATGTGGAGGGATTTCTGGAGCACTGGCGGAGCGATTGATCTGTCGCAAAGCAAGGATCCACGCTGGCAGGAGTTGGAGCGCCGGATGGTGCTGTCGCAATATCTGACCCACATTCAAGACTGCGGTTCGCTGCCGCCGCAGGAGACGGGACTCACCTGCAACAGTTGGTACGGCAAATTTCATCTGGAGATGCACTGGTGGCACGCCGCCCATTTTCCGCTTTGGGGGCGCCCGGAATTATTGGAGCGCAGCCTCCCTTTCTATCAGCGCATCCTGCCCAAGGCCGAAGCCCAGGCGACGCGCCAGGGATACGCCGGGGCGCGCTGGCCCAAGTGCGTTGGGCCAGCCGGTGATCCCGCCCCAACCTATCTTGAATGCTTCCTGATCTGGCAGCAGCCGCATCCGATTTTCTACGCGGAACTGTGTTACCGCGACCATCCCAACCACGAAACCCTGACGAAATATCGGGACTTGGTGTTTGAAACGGCGAAGTTCATGGCGTCCTATGCGGCTTGGGACCCGAGCCGCAACCAGTACCGCCTCGGCCCGCCCTTTGCGGATGCGGCGGAAGTTTATTTTGCGGATCACGAACATCAATGGAATCCGACCTTTGAGATCGCTTATTGGCGCTGGGGGCTGGAAACCGCCCAGCGCTGGCGGGAGCGGCTGGGGCTTCCGCGCGAGCAAAAATGGGACGAGGTCATCGGCCATTTGCCTACGCTGCCGACACGTGACGGGCTGTACGTGGCCGGGGAAACGGCAGCGGACACGTTCACCGCGCCCGGCCGGAACACATCGCACCCCTGCATGTTGGCCCCGCTGGGCATACTCGACGGCAGCATGGTGGACGGTGAAACCATGCGGCGAACCTTACATAAGGTCATGGAAAACTGGGATTGGAACAACACGTGGGGTTGGGACTATCCCATGATGGCCATGACCGCGGCCCGGCTGGGCGAAGGCGAAAGAGCCATCCAGGCACTTTTAATGGATAAGAGCAAGAACCACTACCTCGCCAATGGACACAACCCGCAACAAGGCGCCACGCTGCCGTTGTATCTGCCGGGCAACGGCGGCCTGCTGTATGCCACGGCACTCATGGCGGCCGGTTGGGATGGTGCACCTACAAACAATGCGCCCGGCTTTCCCAATGATGGAAACTGGGCGGTGAAATGGGAAGGGCTGAAGAAAGCGCCTTGAAATCTGCCGCCTAAAATATCTGACGCGAAAGAACCAATTCCTTATGAGATCATCAGCCAGATTGGCAATATTCGGAGCCATAGCCCTGATGGGGGCTGTGTGCATGCCAGCCTTCGCTCAGCAAAGCCCCGGCGTGCCGTGGCCAGCGACCGATGCGCTGGGCCGTTCGCTTCCGTCGGCCAGTGAAGTCGGCCCGCCCAAAACAAATCGTTTTGTCGGCATTTTTTATTTTATCAACCATAACGGAAGTCCGCGCTGTAGCTTGCTGGATGGGCCGTATGACATCTCCAGGATTTTCGCGCGCGAACCTGACGCATTGAAAAATCCAGCCAGCCCGTTCTGGGGGAAAATCGGCACGGCTTACTACTGGGGCGAGCCTTTATTCGGCTATTATCTGGGTGACGATCCGTGGGTCTTGCGCCGCCACGCGCAGTTGCTGGCCGACGCGGGTGTGGACGTTCTGATTTTTGACACAACCAACGCCAGAACACATTCGGAAGGCTATCTGCCCTTGTGCAAGATTTTTGCCGAGGTCCGGAAGGCCGGCGGGCGCACGCCGCAAATCGCCTTCATGGTCAATACCAAGGCAGGTGAGACGGCGGAAAGAATTTACCGGGAGCTTTACGAAAAACATCTTTATCCCGAATTGTGGTTCCATTGGCAGGGCCGGCCGCTGATGATTTGTGATCCCGAGGAAGCCAGCCCGGAACTGAAAGCGTTCTTCACGCTGCGCGCCGCGCACTGGCCGTTTACGCAGACCAACACGCCGTATGCATGGCACTGGGAGGCGGCGTATCCCCAACCTTACGGATTCACTGACAACCCACAGGAGCCGGAGCAGGTCAACGTGTCCGTGGCGCAAAATCTCCGTGCCAACGACGGCAAAGTGACGAATATGAGCGAGGGTAACGCGCGCGGACGCAGTTTTCGCGATGGCCAAGAACGCCTCGCGCCGGGATCGGTCAATGTCGGCTACAATTTTCAGGAGCAGTGGCAGCGGGCGTTTCAATTACAACCGCCATTCGTGATGGTCACCGGCTGGAATGAATGGACGGCGGGCCGCTGGGCCCGTCCCGGCCGGCCGGTCGCTTTTGTGGACCAGTTCAGCGAGGAATTCAGCCGCGACATTGAGCCAATGAAAGGCGGGCACGGCGATAATTATTATTATCAACTCATCGCCGATATTCGCCGCTACAAAGGCGTCCCGGCGTTGCTGCCGGCCTCGCCGGCAAGAACCATCATTCTGACGAACGATTTCGCGCAATGGCAGGACGTGTGGCCGGCATATTCAGGCCACGTCGGCGAAACCGCGCCGCGTAATTTCAAAGGTGCCGGCGGGATACACTACCAAAATTTTACCGGACGAAATGAGCTTGCCGCCTGCAAAGTCGCGCGCGATGCGACGAACCTCTACTTCTACGTCCGTACGACCGCGTCGCTCTCGCCAGCCACGGATGCAAACTGGATGTGGCTGCTGATTGATGCCGATCAAAATCCGCGGACCGGCTGGGCCGGCTACGATTTCATCGTGAACCGCACGCGCGACACGGAGGGAAAACTCTGGCTTGAACAAAACACCGGTGGCTGGAACTGGGAAAGAATCACGCCGGTGGCTTGGCTTGTTAAAGGCCACGAATTGCAACTGGTGATTCCGCGCGCCGCCCTCGGGTTGAAGCCGGGCGAAACGAAAACGGCTATTGATTTCAAATGGGCGGACAATTTGCAGCATCCCGGCGACGTGATGGACTTTTACGTAAGTGGCAACGTCGCGCCGGCTGGCCGTTTTAATTTCCGTTTTGCGGGTGATTAGTACCACAGACGCGGCTTCTGCTGCTTACTGAGAGGTTGAAACCATGAGCTTATCACAATGCACGTCACACCGCGGCAGATCATTGCTGATCGGGATTGCGGCCGTCTGCAGTTGGATTGCACCAGTGGCTTTCGCCGGGCCGCCCGCACCGCCCTACATCGGCGTGTCTTATTATCCCGAAGTCGCGGGCGGACAGATGACGAATGACATCGCAAAAATGGGCGACCTCGGCGTGAACCTCGTGCGCTTCGGAGATTTCTCGTGGTCGCGCATGGAGACAAACGACGGGCAATACAACTTCGCCTGGTTGCACGCGGCGGTGAAGCAGTTTTCCGAAGCGGGCATGGCCATTGAATTGAGCACGCCCACGGCGGGGCCGCCCGTCTGGTTGAGCCGCGCGCATCCGGACATCCTGCGGGTAAACGCCGCTGGCCAGACCATCAGTCACGGGGGCCGGCGGCAGGGTTGTCCGAACTCGCCGGAGTTCCAGCGTTATGCGGTCCGCATTGCGGAAAAAATGGCGGAAGAATTCGGCGACGAACCCAGCGTCATCGCCTGGCAGATTGACAATGAATTCTGGGGTGACTGCTATTGCACCAACTGCGAGCAGGCGTTTCATGCCTGGCTGAAAAATCATTTCGGCACGATTGAAAAATTGAATGCCTCCTGGCTCACGGTTTTGTGGAGTCAGGAATATCAGTCGTTCGATGAGGTGCCGCTGCCGAATCCGCAGCGCCTGACCGAACTGCCGCATCCCTCGCTGGTCGCGGCCTACCGCCGGTTCATGAGCGACAGCTACGTTGCGCTCTGCCGCGCCGAGGCGGCGGCGTTACGACACCACACGCACAAGGCGGTGACCACCAATGGCCACAACCCTGCATATCAGCAGATTGATTACGGGGATTTGTTTCGCGACCTCGACCTCGTCGGCACGGACAGCTACGCCGCGCCGGACGATTTGTTGCGCTACGCGTTCGAGGCTGGTTGGATGCGGCCGCTGGGGAAACCGTTCTGGCTCGCAGAGACAGCTGTGACGCACAGCGCAGGCACAGCGGTGGAAAACGGCGGCGACTATGCGAACTTCCCTGGCGCGTTGCGTGCAAAAATGTGGCTGACCTACGCACTCGGCGGCGAGGCGGTGAGCTTCTGGCTCTGGCGTGCGCATTGGGCGGGGCAGGAACTGGAGCACGGCAGCTTGCTTTATTGGTGGGGCGATGAATGTGCGAACACGTCGGAAATCCGCCGCGTAGCCACCGAATTGAAAACGCACGCGGACTGGCTGCGACACACCAAACCCGCGCCGGCCAAAGTGGCACTCACCTATGGCCTGCCGTCGCAATGGCAGTTCAACGCGATTCCCATCGCCGGCGGCTTCAACTACGACGCAGCGATCACCGCATTTCACCGGCTGCTCGCCGGGAGCGGACGATCGTGCGATGTCATCATGCCCGGCGCGGCGGTGGAGGGTTATGAAACTGTCTTTTCGCCTTATTTTCCAGCATTGGATGACCCGACGCTGACGAAGATGAAAACTTTGGTGGAACGCGGCGGCACTTGGGTGCTCGGCCCGCTCTCCGCCTGCCGCACGACGGAGGCCACGGCGCATCGCGATGCGTGTTACGGCGCGGAGTTTGAAAAATGGCTGGACATTCATGTGCGCCATCGTTCGCCGCCCGGCGGCGTGACGAAGATGGTGGCGGGGAATGAAACCTGCGAGTGTCGCTGGCTGTGCGATGCGTATGAGCCGCTGGCCAGCCAAACGGTGCTGGCGAAATACGCCGGCGGCCCGTTGGATGGTTTCGCGGCGGTGATGGCATGTCCCATCGGCAAAGGCCAAGTGATATTGCTGGGCACGCAACCGGACGATGCATGGCTGAAAAACCTGATTGCGCGCGTGGCTCCCGCCAATGGCAGCGAGGCCGATGCCGGCGTGATGGTGGTTCAACGGGTGGATGCAAAAGGCCGGGCAATGGGAAGCATCGTCATCAACACCCGCCCGACACCCGCGCAATTTCGCCGGACAGGCGAACCGTCCCGGCGGCTGGAGGGTTATGAGGTGCGAATTGAACCGGAAAAAAACTGACGGACCGGCTTCCCGCGTTTGCGGGATGGACGCCGCCGGGGAAAAACAGCATTATATGCCAACCAGCCTGATCGGTTACCGGCAGGCAAATCGTTTTATGAGCGACGAATCTCAACCCTATTCAATCCAAAAGATGAATCATTCCCTCAAATTACTTCTATCTCCGGCCGCTTTGATTCTGGCCGTCGCGCTTCTGATTTGCCCGGGCTGCGGTAAAAAAAGTGGCGCGCCCACCACCGCAGCCTCGATGGAGGAGTTGAACCGGGCGCTGACCGTGGTCATGATGCACGCTGGGCAACGTCTCCCGACCACCAACGAAGTGGCGGCTTTTCTTGAACGAACCGGCAAAGTTTTTCCCGCCGCGCCGCCCGGCAAAAAAATCATCCTCAATCCGACCGCCCGAGTGTTTGAAGTGGTGGACCAGTAAGCTGGCTCGTACTGCTCCCGCCGGGCGGTTGATCTGAGAAGGTCTAGAATCTCCGAGCAATAGAATATGAAATCTCTGAAATTGTCCGCCCTTTGCGCCGGTCTGCTGGCGGTGGTGCTCAGCCCCCGCGCGGCACCGACGCTGGAATCCAGCTTCGCCCACCCGCCCGACCAAACCAAGCCACGCTGCTACTGGTATTGGATGGATGGCCAGATTTCGAAGGAGGGCATCACGCGCGATCTGGAAGCGATGAAGCGCGTAGGAATCGGCGAAGGCTACATCGGCGTCATCAGCGGCCAGAGCGGCACACCAACGACAGGCACATCCAAGGCGTTCACGGATGAATGGTGGGGCTTCATCGAACATGCGATGCGCGAAGGCACCCGGTTGGGGGTGGATATCGGCTTGTTCAATTCGCCGGGCTGGAGCCAGTCGGGCGGCCCGTGGGTGAAACCTTCCCAGGCGATGCGTTACGTCACGCTGCCGGAATTGCGGTTGCACGGGCCGCAACGATTCGAAGGCAAGCTGCCGCTTCCGCCGGGAGAGTTTCAAGATCTTGCAGTGTTGGCGTTCCCAGCCCCGGCAGGTGAAGGCGAACTGGCGAAGATCACCACGCGCACTCCAACGCTCGTGACCTTCGAGATGCCGTCGCCGTTCACGGCGCGGAGCGTGACGGTGCAACCGGTGAAACTCGTGAACGTCACCGCCGAGTTGCTGGCGTCAGACGACGGCCAGCCATATCGGACGGTAAAGAAGTTCACGATTGACAGGCACAACCTCGGTCTCGGCGTCGGCCCGGTACCGCTCGCGCCGGTCGTGGCGACCTTTCCGCCCCGCCTGGCACGATTCTTCCAATTGAAGTTTTCCGCGGCCTGCGAACTCGGCGACATTCAGCTCTCGCCGGCGGCGCGCGTGGAAAATTTCGCGGAGAAATCCCTGCAGAAGGTGTGTCAGGATCCCCATCCGCTTTATGATTTTTATACCTGGCCCGGCGAAGCTGAACCAGATGCGTCCGGTTTGACGATTAAACCGGACGCCGTTCGCGATCTTAGCAAGTTGATGACAGCGGACGGAACGTTTAATTGGGATGTGCCTGCCGGGGATTGGATTGTGTTACGCACGGCGATGACGCCGACAGGCACGAAAAATGGCCCGGCACCGCCGGAGGCAACCGGGTTGGAAGTGGACAAGATGAATCGCGTCCCCTTGCGATCGCACTTCGACGCGTATGTCGGCAATCTGCTCCACCGGCTCCCGGCGGCGGACCGTAAATCATGGAAGCACGTCGTGGCCGATAGCTTTGAGACGGGCCCGGAAAATTGGACCGACGGCTTCGCGGCGGATTTTCAAAAGCGCTACGGTTACGATCCAATGCCGTTCCTGCCAGTGATGACCGGACGGATCGTCGGCAGTGTGGATCAGTCGGATCGCTTTCTCTGGGACTTGCGGCGCTTGGTCGCGGACCGGATTGCGCAGGATTATGTCGGCGGCCTGCGTGACTTGTGCCACGAGCACGGCATGAAGATGTGGCTGGAGAATTACGGGCACTGGGGTTTCCCCAGCGAGTTCCTGCTGTATGGCGGCGACTGTGATGAGATTGCCGGCGAGTTCTGGGCCAACGGCAATTTTCTGGACCAGCGGGACACGGGCTACCTCGGCCGGTTCGAACTGCGCGACGCGTCTTCGGCGGCCAACATCTACGGCAAGCCGGTCACCTGGGCGGAGGCATTCACGGGTGGCCCAGCCTTCATCAACTCGCCCCGCGATTTGAAGGCGCGCGGCGACTGGGCGTTCTGCCAGGGCATCAACCAGTACATGCTACACGTCAATATCCATCAGCCGACGGACGACAAACCGCCCGGCATCAATGCCGGTTTCGGCTCGGAGTTCAACCGCAATAACACCTGGTTCGAGCAGTCGAAGGCGTGGATTGATTATCTGCGCCGCTGCACCGTGCTGTTGCAGACCGGCAAACACGTGGCGGATGTGGCCTATTTCATCAGCGAAGACGCGCCCAAAATGGTCGGCCCGCAACAGCCGGCCCTGCCGCAGGGATTTGATTATGACTTCATCAACGCCGACGCGATCGAAAATCGGCTGGCGGTGAAGAACGGCCGGTTGGTGCTGCCGGACGGCGTGAGCTACCGGCTGCTTGCATTGCCGGATTCGGCGACGATGCGGCCCGGATTGCTGAAAAAAATCGGCGACCTGGTGAAGGCCGGGGCTGTGGTCGTTGGATCGCCACCGTCGCGTTCGCCGAGCCTGGAGAATTTTCCGAAGTGCGACGCCGAGGTGCAGAATCTCGCCCGACAAATCTGGGGCAACGCGGATCCGAAGCAGCCGGGTGAACATCGGTTCGGCAAAGGCCGTGTTTTCTGGGGTAGGAGTCTCGACACTATTTTTGCCGGGCTGGGCTTGAAGTCGGATTTTGAAAGTTCGGCGAAGCTCGGATTCACGCACCGACACAGCGCCGACGCGGACATTTATTTTGTTGCCAATCCCAAGGCGGAATCGTTGACGACGGCAGCCGCGTTCCGGGTCGGTGAACGCGCACCGGAACTGTGGAAGCCGGATTCCGGCCTCATTGACCGCCCGGCAGTTTATGACGTGGCAGATGGCCTGGTGCGGCTGCCGCTGTCCTTCGGGCCGGCCGGCTCGATCTTTGTGGTGTTTCGAGAAAAGGCCGCGCCCCAAGCGGAACGCATCGTCTCAGTCACGCGGAAAGACCAGGAAACCCTCGGCACGACGGTGAAGCCGGCGGCCACCGACGACGCCGTCAGCGACAACCCGGACAACTTTACCTTTGCTCTCTGGGTGAAGCCCGAGGATGACACCACGCTCGTCCGCGAGGCGAACAGCGGTATCGTGGGCATGGCCGAGAAGCGCAACGACGTTTTCTTCCCGCCGCATGGCAACGGTTTCGGCGGCGAGGACAACGCTGGCTGCGGTCTGGCAGTCGGCCGCAACGGCGTGTGCGTGTTCGAGCATGGCGGAGGCTATTTTGCCCCCACGCTCGTTCAGGCCGCCGCGCTCACGAACTGGACGCACGTGGCCGTAGTGTATCGCGACGGCCAGCCGAATCTGTTCCTAAACGGCAGGCTGGCGCGGACGGGCTTGAAGAGCACGCACATCGTACATTCCGGCGCGGCCCAGGATGGCTCAAAATATCGCGGCCAACTGGGCGATATCGCGCAATTCTCTCGCTCATTGAGCGGGGATGAAATCGTCCAACTCGCGGCCTCCATGCCGCAGCCAAGCGACGGCGAGGACTCGTTTCCGCTCCAATTGACGCGCGGCTCGCATGGCCGGATCATCGTCCGAGGCGGGCTGGCGGGCGATTACGAACTGCATTTTGCCGACGGCCGCACGCGCGCGCTGACGGTGCCACCCGTGGCCGCACCGGTGGATATCGCCGGGCCGTGGGAAGTGCGTTTCGCGCCGGGTCAGGGCGCACCGGCAAAAGCCACGTTCGACCAACTCACCGACTGGACGAAGCAATCCGTGGACGGCATCAAGTATTTTTCCGGCAAGGCCACGTACCGCTGTACGTTTGAAGTGCCCGCGCCCCCCACGCCTGACGCAGCGTTGATCCTAGATCTCGGTAAAGTTAACGACATCGCCGTTGTGCGGGTGAACGGTCAGGAACTCGGCACGCTTTGGCAGCCACCGTATTGCGTCGATATCACCGCCAGCCTGAAAGCCGGCACGAACACGCTCGAAGTGGAAGTCGTGAACACATGGAACAACCGTCTCGTGGGCGACGCGGCATTGCCCTTGGAGCAACGTCACACGTCGATCACGATGCCGACCGTGACGGATAAATCATCCCTCCTGCCAGCGGGGCTGATTGGCCCGGTGACGATTCGGCAATTGTGTTACCAATCAACTGACAAATAATGGAAATGGCCACGACCCTGAGCCACACGGTCATCTGGGACGTGATGCACGCCTTCGGGCCGCGTTGTCGTGAGCGCAATCGCCGCCAGGAACAGGAAGCCCGTATTGGCGCTAAAATGATGCACGATGGAACCGGCGATGACCTGGCTGAGCGCTGCGCCAATGCCGACCGCCGTGCCGATGGCGCCCAGGGTGAAATTGAAGCGGCCCGAACCGCGCGTGAGGTGCGCAATCACGAGGACGGAGACAACCCCAAATATTCCCGCCGCCACACCATCCAGAATTTGAATTGCAAACAGCGCAATCGTGTTGTCGGTGAGTGTGTAGAGGATGGCGCGAACCGGCAGGACTCCAAACGCGATAAGTAGCAGCGGCTTTCTGCCCCATGTCCTTGCGGTTCGCCCCGCCCACGTTGCCAGCAAGTTGATGACCAGTTGCGTAGTGACCACGCACGCCGACATGAACATCATTGAAACTCGTCCCTTTCCTTTGGCGAGCATCTCGCCCAACAGCGGTAACATTGCGGCATTGGCAAAGTGAAACATCACCGCACAGACAAGAAAAACCAACAACGGGTTGTCTTGGAGCAACGCGTAGGCGGCGACGGGTTTGCCGTCTGCGTTGGTTTGCTTCGTGCCCCGCGCCAACTCGTAGTCAATTTCATTGGGGTGGATGAGCAGAAGCGTGAGCAGGGTTGGAAGCGTGCAGACGGCCACAAAGAAAAAAAGGCTGCGATTGGAAATGAAGTAACCCAGGAGGCCCATTGACACGGCAGCAACGACGTTGCCAGCCGAGTTAAAAGCTTGATTGCGCCCCTGCCGACAATCAAACAACTTGTGTCCCACAATTCCGAGAGAAATGGCACAGATGGCAGGTCCGAAAATGCTCGAGGTGCCGCCGATCAAGACCTGTGCCGACATCACCGACCAAAAGGCTGGCAGGAGCGCAATCAGCAATGCTCCGACCGACAACGCGACAACCCCCATGGCAATCAAAGCGCGTTTGAAACGTAGTCGGTCAACCAGCGCGCCTGCCGGGGTCTGGGTTAGGTGGTCATCCTGACGGCATTCGCTGACAGCGCCAATACCATCGAGGCCATGAGACTCGGCGCATTCGACCATCTGACCAAGCCGGTAGGCCGCGACGAGGCATCTGCGCCGATGGCTGACGCAGAGGTTGGACGCGCTGCACGAGCGTGCCGAGCAGGAGCATATTTCGCTAGCTGGAGACGCGCCGGATACGGACTGGAACTTTGACGAGCGGCGGATGACGCGCGCCATGGACAATTTGTTGTTGAACGGATTGCAACACGCGCCTGCCGGCGGATGGGTTAAAGTAATGATTGAAACGCGCGATTCGGTCTGCCGTCTGACGGTGGAGGATTCGGGGTTCGTCACACGAAGAATCCAAGGCATTGAGCAAAAAGCTGGCGAAAGCCGACCGCCTGGCGGTGGTGGGGCGCATGGCGGCGGAAATTGCCCATGAAATCCGCAATCCGATTGCGGCGATGCGGCTGCGGGCCGAAAATGCACTGGCCAAGCCTGGCGAACATCACAAGGCCGCGTTGGATTTTATTCTGCCGGAAATACGGCGCTTGGATGACATGCTCGAACGGCTGCTCGCCGTGACACGTTTGGCGAGCGCAACTCCGGTGGACACGCTGGCGTCGGCTTTGGCGGCCGGCACGCAACTCAACAAGGCCGACCATGATGCAGCGGTGGTCCCGGCGGCGGTCTAACGTTATCCTTTAATCCGTAGGTGAGCAAATGAGGGCGCAGAGGCCGCATTTGAAAAAGCAGGCAAATTCGAGTATGGGAAAGCAGGGTGAAAGTTTCCCTGCGAACACGACTGGTCGGGCTCTGGCTTTTGATCGTTGTCATCTGCCTGTCGCTTGCTGTCCTGATGGTGGGTCTTTTTCGGTTGGGTGTTGGCGCGGAAATCAAGTCGGTTCAAGCAGAAGTCACAAAGGCGGATCAGGCGATGCAGCAAAGATTTGCGGTTTATCTTGCGAGCTACAATCCGCCTCCCAAAAGCTTCACGGATGAGCAGAGGCGGCGGGAACTGCGACTGATTGTTGAGCTTGTGCTGGAGGATTACAAAGGCGTCGAAGGCGGCTTTTGGAGCGAGCGCGGCGGGTTGATCTTGTGCGCTCGTCCCGTCAGCGCGGATTCAGGATTCGTGGCGTGGACAATGTCGCGCGCCCATGTCAGCGCTGGGGCTGCATACCAAATCCCAGCCGGCGCGCCAAATCCACCACAATCGCCTCCCCCACCGTCGCCGAAAGGTCGGCAATGGCCTCGACATAATCCTGGGCAGTTTCCGACGCGCGGTCGCGCCGTGAACGGCGGAAAGTTTCCGCTGTCGGCACAGCCGGACAGGAGGCAGCCGGTGGTTTACGGGTGGAACGCGCCATAGCTTCACGAACTTAAGCCAACGCCGGTATTTTAGTCGAGGTTTAAGTTTGTAGTTAGTGCTACATTCCGGTTGACAGCCCTGTCTCGCTGATGTATCTAAAGCTACAAAAGTTGGCTTGTGATAAAAATGACCCTTGCCGCCGGGCTGTTTTCCGGCTTGTTTGAATCCGGTGTCCAGGCGCAGGAATCTGTCGCGTCCGGAATCCCGGCCACGAATGGTTCCGCCCTTTTCGCGCGGGTACCTGCGCAGCCCCAGCCGGTCATCTCCTCCGGCTTGGAACAAACGAATCGTGCCGTCGCCAATGAACAGAATTGGAACTGGCATGTTCAGAACACCGCCATTGTGCAGGGTGACTTCGGTTTTCCCGCCAAATATTCCGGCCCGGCCAGCCTGAACAGCCAGGGCGAGGTTGAGCAGACCGTTACGTTGGACGTGTTTGCCGGCGTCCGATTATGGCGTGGGGCCGAGGCCCACGTGGATGGCCTGCTGTGGCAGGGCTACGGCCTGGCCCAGACGCATGGCGTCGAGGCCTTTCCCAACGGCGACGCCTACAAAGCCGGCACCAAGACCCCCGAATTCATGTTTGCGCGACTGTTTGTTCGTCAAACCATCGGCTTCGGCGGCGAACAGGAGGATGTGCCCGACGACCAGCTCACGCTGGCGGGCAAACAGGACATTTCGCGGCTGACCATCACCATCGGCCGGTTCAGTCCCCTGGATATTTGCGACCACAATACCTATGCGCAAGATCCGCACACCCAATTCATGAATTGGGCCATGATGGGCAACCTCACTTGGGACTATGGGCAGGATACCTTAGGCTACGCCTGCGGACTGGCGCTGGAATTGAATCAGCCAAATTGGGCTTTGCGCTACGGAGTTTTCCAAATGCCGCGCGACAAGAACGGTTTCTCCGGCGACGACCAGTATCTCATGTTGCCGCCCAGCGGAGCCTATGGCCCGTTTTTGAGCGATTGGGCAATGATGGCGGAATTTGAGCGCCGTTACCGTGTGAATGATCATCCGGGAGCGATTCGGTTTCTGGCCTGGCTCAATGAAGCCGACATGGCCAGCTACTCGGCGGCAACCGCCCTTTTGCTGGCGGCCGGGCCGGGGGCGGACATCTCGGCGGCGCGCGGTTTCCGCTACAAATATGGCTTCGGCTTGAACTGGGAGCAGGAAGTGATGAAGAACGTGGGCCTGTTTTCGCGCTTGGGCTGGAATGACGGCCACGAAGAGGCGTGGACGTTCACCGATGCCAATTGGACGGCCTCACTGGGCCTGAGCGTCAAAGGCGAGTCCTGGCGCAGGCCCGACGACACCTTCGGTCTGGCCGGCGTCGTGAGCGGCGCTTCAGTCGCCAACCAGAAATTCCTGGAGGCCGGCGGTACGGATATGCTCGACGGCGACGGCGCGTTGACCTACGGCCCGGAAAAAGTTCTGGAAACGTATTATGATTTCAAGATTTGGAAAACCATCCACGCCGCATTGGATTACCAATTCATCACGAACCCGGCTTTTAACCGAGATCGCGGACCGGTATCGGTATTCGCCGCAAGAGTCCATTGGGAGTTTTGACGCGGATCACCCCCATAAGCAATTTCCGAGGCGTGTAGGAAATATCCTACAAAAGAATTGTACCGCGCCTGACAGACAAAAAAATCCGCGCCTCTAGACTGTGAGTAAGATGAATTGTCTGTATTATCCGATTTGTATCGGCAGGCGAGGCGCGATGCTTGTGTTGTTTGCGGCAACCGTCATGGCCACCAGCCTTCTGGAATCTCGTGCTCAGCCGGCCGGCGCGAATCCGCCACCGAGATCAAGCGCCGCTTCCAATGCCGCTCCGTCCGAAGCGGTCGTGGAGTTGTCGTCGAACCAGTTGAATGCGATCAAAATGGAACCGGTGGGGACGTATTTTTTCCCCGTTGAAAAAGAAGCGGTCGGAAACATTGATTTTGACGATGATCTATCGGTCCAGGTTTTTCCGTCCTACCAGGGAAAGCTGCTCAAGACGTTCGCCGAACTTGGCGACGACGTTCAAAAGGGGCAGGTGCTTTATACGATTGACAGCCCGGACCTCGTCCAGGCCGAATCCACCCTTATCAGCGCGGCGGCCACTGTGGAGGTGGCCAGCAATGTGCTGGCGCGCGCCCAGACGCTCTACGGAACCAACGGCGTTTCCAAAGCAGAGCTGGAACAGGACATCGCGGCGGAGAAAACCGCTGAAGGCGCGGTCAAGGCGGCCCGGGATGCGGTGCGGATTTTCGGCAAAACCGAGGCCGAAATAGCTCAAATCATCGCCACGAGCAAGATTGACCCCGCTCTGGTCGTGGCCAGCCCGCTGACGGGCCGGATCACCTCCATGAACGCGCCGCCGGGTTACCTGGTGCAGCCGGGCAACCCCCCGGCGCCATACTCGGTGGCCGACATCACCGTCAAATGGTTGCTGGCGTATGTTTCCGAAAGCGATAGCCCGTCGCTCCAGGTGGGACAATCCCTCAAAGCCACGGTGATGGCTCTGCCGGGCCGAGTCTTCGAGGGGAAAATTTCCAGGCTGGGGGCGACCGTTGACCCGAACACCCGCCGGGTCATGGTGCGCTGTGAGATTCCCGACCCCAAGAATGAACTGACTCCCGGAATGCTCGCCACCTTCGTCATTCGAATCCAAGACCCATTGGAAGCGACCGCCCTGCCGTCGAGCGGCGTGGTGCGCGAAGGGGATGGCACATTTTCGGCTTGGGTAACTACCGACCGCCAGCACTTTAAACAAAGAATCGTCAAACCAGGGATGCGGCAAGATGGAGAAGTCCAGATTCTCGATGGTCTGCGTCCCGGCGAGCTAGCCGTGACGGAGGGGGCGGTTTTCCTGAGCAATATTCTGTTCGCCCCGCCGAGCGACTGAACCTGCGTGCCTCCGACCCCGAAATGACCCAATAAACGCCAATCATGCTTAAGTCTGTCCTTGCTGCCTGTCTCAGCCGGCGCGCGATTATCGTGTTTGCCTTGATCGCGTTTGTCGGGGCGGGGCTTTATGCATTCCACAAGATCAACATCGAGTCCTATCCCAATCCAACGCCGGTGATTTTGGAAATCACCGCCGAGGGGCCGGGCCTTTCGGCCGAGGAGGTTGAGCGTTACTACACGATTCCCATGGAAATCGCGCTCTATTCGACACCGGGTGTGGAAGTCATCCGCTCCACGTCGTTTTACGGGCTGGCCTTCGTCCGGGTCGTCTTCAAATGGGGGGTGGACTATGACTTTGCCTTTGCCCAAGCGACGCTGGCGCTGCAACAGAATTGCACCCTGCCGGGCGGCCAGATACCGTCCGTCAATCAGAACAGCGGGAGCGGCGAGATTTATCGCTACACGGTACAGGGGGCGAAGCGTTATTCGCTGACCGATCTGCGCACCATTCAGGACTGGATCGTCTTGCGCCGGCTCTCGACCATCAACGGCATCATTAATATCAACAGTTGGGGCGGCACCACCAAGGAATTCGAGATGCAAGTGGACCCGGCCAAACTGGAAGCTTTCGGCGTCACCCTGCCGCAAATCCTAAGCGCTGTGGGCAACGCGAACGTCAATGTGGGCGGGCGGGAGATCGTCCTGGGCCAGCAGTCCATCAATATCCGCGGTGTCGGCTTGATTGATGATGGCGGCAACGATGATTTGACCCAGGGCAACAACGTGGACGATATCCAGAACATTGTCTTGGGCCATTCGAACGGCGTGCCGGTGCTGGTCAAAGATGTTGCCAAAGTAGTCGTCGGCTATGTGCCGCGGCTCGGCATTTTCGGCTTGGGCACCAATGATGACGTGGTGGGGTCCATCGTGGTGATGACCCGCACGAAACAGACCTCGGAGATGCTGCCCAAGGTCAAGGATATGGTGGCCAAAATCAACACCGACGGCAGCCTGCCGCAGGGTGTCAAGGTGGTGCCGTTTTACGATCGCGGCTACCTCATTGAGCTGACGACCCACACGGTGGTGCATAATCTCATCATGGGAATCACCCTCGTGTTCCTGATCCAGTGGATTTTTCTGGGGGACCTGCGCAGCGCGCTCATCGTGGGGATCAACATTCTGTTTGCCCTCTTCTTTGCCATCATACTGCTAGTAATACGGGGGGAAAGCGCCAACCTGCTCTCCATCGGCGCGGTGGATTTCGGCATCATCGTGGATTCGGCGGTGATCCTCGTGGAAAATATTTTCCGAAATCTCCAAAGGCTTCCCGAAGAACGGCAGGGCCTGCTGAAGCGCTTGGCGGACGGTTTTTACGGGCCTGCCCCGACGACCCTTCCATCGCACACCGTGCCGGTCGGCACTTGGACAGAGCGTTTGCGGCTGATTCTGATCAGCGCCCTTCAGGTGGACAAGGCGATATTCTTTGCGGCGCTCATCACCGTGGCCGGTTTCGTGCCGCTGTTCACCATGCAGGGCGTGGAAGGCCAGATTTTCGGCCCCATGGCGCGGACCTATGGTCACGCCTTGGCCGGTGCCTTGCTTGCCACCTTCACGATCACCCCGGTGATCGCCTCCTACCTGCTTCCCATGCAGGTGAAGGAAACCGAGACGTTCGTCGTCCGCCTGTTGCACTTGGTCTATAATCCCACTCTCCGCTTCTCACTGAAGCACCGGGTCATCATTGTCGCCATTTCCATTGTATTCCTGGCCCTGACGGCAATTCTCTCGCAACGGCTCGGCAGCGAGTTTCTCCCGGCGCTCGAAGAGAACAATTACTGGATCCGTGCCTCGATGCCGACCACACTCTCGCTACAGGACGGCGAGGCGGCCACGCACAAAATGCGCATGATCCTTTTGCGCCATCCGGAATTCATCGCGAACTCCCTGACGTCGCAGCATGGCCGGCCCGACAACGGGACGGACGCATCGCCGTTCTCGAATGTCGAAATCTTCGCCCCCCTGAAGCCGCTCGATCAATGGGAGAAAGGGATGACCAAAGACAAACTGACGGCGGAGCTTCAGCAGGAGTTCACCAGGGAATTGCCGGGCGTCATCTTCAACTTTTCCCAATATATTAAGGACAACATCGAGGAGGCGATCTCGGGCGTCAAATCGGCCAATTCGGTCAAAATCCTCGGTCCCAATCTGGAAACCTTGACGAAGTTGGCAGCGGACATTCAAGAACAATTGAGCCATGTCAAGGGGATTACCGACTTGGGCATTTTCCCGGTCTTTGGGCAGCCGAATCTGAACATCAAGATTGATCGCACCAAAACGGCACGCTACGGCCTCAATTCGGGCGACGTGAACACAGTCATTCAGGCGGCATTGGGTGGGGCGACAGCCACCCAGGTGCTGGAAGGCGACCGCGAGTGGAATCTGGTCGTCCGTTATGCGCCCGAGTATCGCGACACCATCGAAAAGATCCGCAACCTGAAGGTGGGCTATACAACCGCCAGCGGCGCCAATGCCTATATCCCATTGAAAGAACTGGCCGACGTCAACCTGTCCAGCGGAGGATCCTGGATCTACCACGAAACCATGACGCGCTACATTCCGGTGAAGTTCAGTGTGCGCGGCCGCGATCTCGCGGGGGCGGTGTCCGACGCGCAGGATCGCATCAAGCAGAACGTAAAACTCCCGTCTGGTTATCGTTTAATCTGGGCCGGCGAGTTTGAAGACCTGCAACTGGCCAAGGAGCGCCTGGAATTCATCGTGCCCATCAGCCTCCTGCTCATCCTCCTATTGCTTTATGCCCTGTTCAACGTGTACTCGGAAGTGTTCCTCACGTTGTTGGGCATTCCTTTCGCCATGTCCGGCGGTGTGCTGGCATTGTATCTCACCAGTCAGCCTTTCAGCATCTCCGCCGCCATCGGCTTCGTCTCGCTGTTCGGCGTGTCGGTCATGAATGGCATTCTACTGCTCACCTATTACAAACAATCCATGCTGCGCGGTTTGGCACCCTTGGACGCCATGTTTCATGCCGCCTCAACCCGGATGCGGCCGCTGTTGATGACGAGTCTCTCGGCCTGCATCGGCCTGCTTCCCGCCGCCATTTCCCACGGTATTGGCAGCCAGGTGCAACGACCGCTGGCAACGGTGATTGTGGGCGGCATGTTGATTGGTCCCGTCATGCTCCTCATCGTGGTGCCGACGCTGTCAATGGTATTTCTGGGTCGGCGTGCGGACAAGTCCGGCCCGGATGCACCCGCCATTCCAACGGCGCCTTCAACCACAGGATACTGATGAAAACGGCGCAACTTATCTTGACCATCGTTGGCTTTGGCGCTTTGACGCTGGCGGGCGGCCTTGCCGGCGAGCCATCCACCCCATCCGTTGGAAAAACGCCTGCGGAGCATCCGGCCACCAGTGATCATCCCGCCGCTTCCGCGCCGGGCAGCCAGACGCCCGGCAAAATGGATCGCACCGACGGCCAATATTCCGCACTAAAAAACGACGGCGATGTTCCCGAAAAGAACGGTCCGGCGGGTGCGGTGGACAAGACGATCCCCATGCATGGCCTCACGCATGGCCCAGGCCAGGTGTACCCCAAACCAGTCATCAGCAGCCACGAGGTTGCGGGCGAGAAACGAGGCGGTAACCTCCAAACCGGAGGCGCCCCGGAAAATCATATTTCTCGTCCTCAACCAGAGTTGAACCCGACCGCTTCGATGGCGAAGGCCGCTGCCAAGCGCGCCTTGTCGGCGAACCAGCGGGGAAATCTCAAAGTGGTGCCCGGCAAGCTGCCGATTGGCAGCGGAACCACGGAGGCATTGCCCGGTGAAGTTCGCAGCCGGAACGCCGGCACGGCGAACCTCGGCGGCCCAGCCGTCGGCGGCGCCAAAAACTCGCTGGCGGGAATTAACGGCCGCGAGGTGAACGTGAAACGTAAATTCTAACTTAATTCTAAAATGAGGCTTTCATACCAGTCGCTTGTCACCTCGATGATGGCGCCAGTCACGGCGCTGTTTCTTACCAGTTGCGCGGTGGGGCCGAACTACAAGGAGCCGGCGACGCCGCCTGCCGCCGGCTATACCTCGAACCCGCTGGCGACAACCAGCAGCGTGACCAACCTCCCCGGTGGCGAGGCCCAATCCTTTATCGCTGGCCAGGACATTGCTTTCGATTGGTGGAAGACCTTTCAATGTCCGCAACTGAGCCGGCTGGTGGACGAAGCGCTTAGCCGCAATGCCAGCATCACTGCTGCATGGGCGGCGCTGCGCCAGGCCAAAGAACAGGTCTATGCCCAACAGGGTGCTTATTATCCCTCGGTCAACGCGGACTACAGCCTGACACGGCAGACCGTGGCGGGCAATCTGGCCAACAGCAGTTCGCCTGGCTGGCAGGCCAATGGCATTGATATTGCCCCCCTGCAAAGCAGCTCCCCGCCCTACAATTCCGCGCTCACCTGGACGATGCATGTCGCCCAGCTCACAGTCGGCTACACACCGGACATCTTCGGCCTGAACCGCCGCACGGTGGAGTCTTTGGACGCGCAAGCGGCCATGCAGCGCTTCGAATTGGACGCCGCCTACACCTCCCTGGCCTCCAGCGTCGTGGGGGCGGCCATCCAGGAGGCCTCGACGCGCTCCCAGATGGAGGCGACCAAAAAGATCATTGACGCCAACGTCAAGATGCTGGCAGCCCTGAAAAATCAGCGGAATTCCGGTTATGCGTGCGACGTCGCGGTGGCGGCCCAAGAGGCCGCTTTGGCCCAAGTCGAGGCCGCACTGCCCACGCTGCAAAAGCAACTGGAACAAACCCGGGACTTAATCCGGGCGTTGGTGGACAATTTGCCCGACCAGGACGTGCCGGAAACCTTCCAATTTTCATCGCTGCATTTGCCGCAAGATTTGCCGCTCAGCCTGCCGTCAGATATCATCCGCCAACGGCCCGATGTTCGGGCTGCGGAGGAGAATATGCGTTCCATGAATGCGCAAGTCGGTGCGGCCATTGCGAATCGGCTGCCGGAGTTTACCATCACCGCCAACGGTTCGGGATCGGCGACACTGTTTACCGAGATGTTCAGCCACGGTGGCCCCGGGTGGAGCATCGCCGGCGATGTCTCCCAGCCTGTATTCCAGGGCTTTACGCTGCTGCACCGGCAGCGCGCCGCCAAGCAGGCGTGGATCCAAGCCAAGGCGCAATATCGCAGCACCGTTATCGCGGCTTTTGAGAACGTTGCCGATACGCTGCATGCGCTGGAAAGCGATGCCGATGCGCTCAAGGCAACGGACCGTGCGGAGCACGCCGCCAGGCATTCGCTGGATCTCGCCACTGCCCAGTACCAAACCGGTTATGCCAATTATCTGGCGCTTTTGAGTGCGGAACAAACCTATGACCAGGCGGTGATCAACACCGTTCAGGCCCTGGCCAATCGCTACGCGGATACGGCCGCCCTCTTCGAGGCGCTGGGCGGTGGCTGGTGGAATCGGCCCGATCTGACCAAGAATTAACCGGGAATTATGGCACCTTGTGCAACCAAACGAAAACGAACGGTCTTCCTTGTGGATGACCACCCCCTGGTGCGCGAGTGGCTGACCAACCTGATCTCCCAGCAGCCGGACTTGGCGGTGTGCGGTGAAGCGGAGAGTGTGCCGCAGACCGCCGAAAAAATCATGAGTCTAGAACCGGATGCGGTGGTGGTGGACATTTCGCTAAAAGGACCATCCGGCCTCGAATTGATCAAGGAACTGAAGCAGCGTTCGCCCGGCCTCGCCCTTCTGGTCCTTTCCATGCACGAAGGGCCGCATTATGTGGAGCGCGCGCTCCAAGCCGGCGCCAATGGTTATGTCACAAAACGTGAATCCGCCAGGAAGGTAATCGAAGCCATTCGCCGGATTCTGGAGGGAGGCTTTTATGTCAGTGCAGACACTGGGCAAATTCTGGCGGAGCGGCTTGTGGCCGGCAAAGCGCCCGCCGAACTTCCTTCCGTCGAACAATTGAGCGAAAGGGAACGGGAAGTGTTTGAACTGCTGGCCGACGGAAAGAACGTCAACCAGATCGCATTGGAACTTCGGATTGATGTCAAAACGGTCCATACTTACTGCGCCCGGATGCGGGAAAAGCTTCAACTCAACAGCACGGCGGATCTCCTGCGCGAGGCTTTTCGGTGGCAGGAAGAGCAGCGTTCGTCTTGAAACCGCGGTTTAACATTGACCGAGCGGCCAGCGGGAGTCCATAAAAGCGACAGGTTAAACGGCGCTTTTACACACTTTTCACCAGTCATTCAAAACATCGCTCCGGGCCGACCGGAGGCAGGTTGGCAGTTTTGGCAATTTAATTGATAGTTTTAACATTAGGGAAATGTAACGCTGCGGCGGTCAGCAGCGTCGAACACGCCAATACAAAATAACTGATGCAAATAATTCGAATTTTTTTAGGCCGTTGCCTCCTTTTAGCTCCGTTTCTGACGCTGCTGCTGGCTCACTCCGCATCTGCGCGAAAAGTGGCCGCCGATGCCCGCGGCTGAAAAGCAGCTCCAAGCCGAATGGAAACAGCACGAGCAGGAACTGCTGACGAACCTCCAGCCGGCCTTGGCCGAGTGGGCGCAGAAGCGCAAGCCTTTCATTCCTTGGGCGGCCAAGCCCGATGATCTGCCCCAGGCCGGCGTTCCGGCGTTTCCCGGTGCGGAAGGTGGCGGCAAGTTCAGCTTCGGCGGGCGCGGCGGAAAGGTTTATGTCGTGACCAGCCTCGATGACAATGGTCCCGGGACGCTGCGTGAAGGGTGCGAGGCCGCGGGGCCGCGCACCATCGTCTTCAATGTTGCTGGCATCATCCACCTCAAGATGCCTATTTACATTGAGGCACCCTATATCACCATCGCCGGCCAGACTGCGCCAGGCGACGGCATCTGCATTGCCGGCCAAAACGTCATGGACAATACGCACGACGTGATCATTCGTTATGTGCGGTTCCGACGCGGCAACACCGATATTTTCGACCGGCAAAGCGGCCTGGCCGGCAGTCCGGTGGGCAATATCATTATTGACCATTGCTCGGCCAGTTGGGGCAACGACCAGACCTTGGATACTTATCGCCACATGTATGAGCCGACGAACGGCGGCACCACCCTCAAGCTTCCCTGTGTCAATGACACGATTCAGTGGTGCATCGTCTCTGAGGCGCTCAATTTGAACAGTCACACCTTCGGCGGGGACTGGGGCGGGCGGAATACCGGCTTTCACCACAATCTTTTTGCCTGCAACACCGGCCGCAACCCAAGCATCGCCATGAGCTTTGACTTCAATTTCGTCAACAACGTGCTGTTCAACTGGCGCCACCGTTCGGTGAACGGCGGCGACAAGAACAGTGAATTTAACATCATCAACAATTACTACAAACCCGGGCCGGCGACCCTCGACAATCCGGTGCGCTACCGGATTCAGGAACCGGCGCAAAGCTGGACCAAAGCCGAGCAGGTGAGCCGTTGGGGAAAGGCTTATGTGGCCGGCAACATCGTTGAAGGTTATCCCAAAGTGACGGCGGACAATTGGGACGGCGGCGTGCAGTTCAACAAAGCTCCCGACCCCGATGCCAGCGGGGAGATCGGCAAAGGCTTGATTGAAGACCCCGTCCAGTTGAGGCAGATCAGTTCGCAAGTCCGCGTGGATAAACCATTCCCGATGGCCGCGGTGACGATGCAAACGGCGCAGGAAGCTTATGAATCAGTTTTGGCGGCTGCCGGCGCAACCTTGCCCAAACGCGATTCCGTGGACGAGCGCGCCGTCCGCCAGACGAAGACCGGCATCACCTGGGGCATGGGCGAGACGATTACGCCGCCACCCATGAAGGGACTCCCCAAAAACGATATTGGCTCCGCTGGCAACGGGATCATCACGGACATTTCGCAGGTGGGCGGCTATCCTGAATACAAGGGTGAGCCGTTCAAAGATGTCGGTGCGGATGGCATTCCGCGCTGGTGGAAAGCAAAATACAAGCTGGACACAAATGACGTTGCGCTAGCGCAGAAAGATTTGCAGGTCGACGGCTACACCATCATTGAAAAATATCTCAACGGCCTGGATCCAACGGAAAAAATTGATTGGAGCAAGCCCGCAAGCAATGTGAACGCATTAGCCGCGAAAAGTTTCAATCGGTGAGAGAATGACAGGATATTCATTTGTCGGGCTAACCGCCTGCCTGTATTTTCCGCCACTTGAAAATTGGAATAAATTCCGTCGCTAAAGTCGTTTCCACGCTGTCGGTGGCGCTTGGTCTGCAATTGATCGCCACCGCCGATGAGGACGATATTTCAGCCGCCACGAATTCCTGGACTTCGAAGAACGCCCGCTTTGGAATGTTCGACTGGCTCGACCACCGGAGTGGTTATTACCAAGACTGTTTTCCGCAAGCACTGATCGTGGACGACACGAGCCTGGAACCCGGGGGCGAACTCGAACTGAGTTATCTGCACACTGCGGCAGGTTCGCAGCACAGCGACTTTATGAGCGCGGAACTCCAAAAGAGTATCGACCTCGTCACGTTTGAACTGGAAGTGCCCTATGAACGTTTTACGGATTCTTCTGGTGCGGCAAGAGGAATTGGCGACGTTGAGTTTCATGCGCGTTGCCCCCTCTATCAATACGTGTCTGGCAACGGATTTTTCGACAACACGTTGGGCCCCATCGGCGGGGTTGGCATTCCTGTTTACTCCCAAGTCAGCCGAAACACAGAACTCGAAGGCGGGTTATTTGATGACGTGAAACTCGGCGATCATTTTACGATCCAGACCGTGCTTGAATATGACAAGCTGTTTGGCGGTGGCGCCGATGGCGGCTCGGAGGAGTTTGATTATGGTTTGGTGTTTGCCTGGTGCGTTTCCCATAAAGAAATGCCGGTGCCGGGCCTCGAGAGATTTACGCCCATGTTTGAGGTGGATGGTGATCTCGGGCTGAACCAAGCTGAAGCCGGACAGAACAGTGTGCTGGGCAGCATGGGTTTTCGTGTGGACTTTCGATCCATTGTCGGCTTCGAGCCTAGCCTAGCCTTGAGCTACGTGTTTCCCATGAGCAGCGCCGCGCGTAACGAGGTTCACTGGGGCATCGCCATGAACTTCACGATTGGGTTTTAACGGTTTTCTTTGATGTAAATCGAAGTCCCTCGCCACTCCATACCACATAACACATCCCCCCAACTCCCCGTTGTTCTGCCGCTGCGTCTCCAAGGTCGTGTAGAGCACGTCCAAACGCAGCAGTTCTCCATACAGACTCCAAAACCGATACTTCGGCTCCGCTTAGGCTTTCCGATAGAGCGCGATTTGAAGCTGCCGAACTTTATCCGGGGGTTTTATCTGTGGCGCCCCAGCCATCCCCGCGTCCTTCGCTTCGCCTCGGCGCCTTGAGCAAGTGTCCCCCCTTGGCTCCTTGCACCGTTTAATGTAGTGCAAATCCACGCTGCTAAGAGGGACTCCGACTTCTCCGGCGGCGCCGTCCGCCTCGCTGGTCCTGCCGGCTTGTCCGTTCGGTTGGGCCGCTGGCCCGCCGCCGGGGTTCTCCCAGCTTTCCCTGGCTGAACTTACATACGTGCCATCCACGCTGACCCCGCCGGAGCGTTGAGGAGACGCTGGCTGTTGTCCACTCTCCTCCCTGCGGTCTTCAGCCGTTGGATAGGGGCTCGGCTTGTCCCCGGTTCTGGACTTACCGAGGCTCATTAGATGTGGTTCACTTCCGTTATGGCTCGTCTGTTCATCTTCCTCAGCTTACAACCCCACCTCGCGGCGACGCTGTTGCGGTCGTGTTCCATCGTGAACAGCCCAACTCGACGGGCGGGACTTTCACCCGCGTTCCAACCAGCTTCGCTGGCGCAGCATCCGACCGTATCCGATCCCATCCGACCGTAGCCGATTCTATCATTTTGGACACTGTTTTAAACGCCGCTCCAAGGCTCAATTTCGGCAGCTGAAGTTGCCCGTTTCTTGTTTGCTTTAAACATGACTCCATCAAAACACCCCTTGCCAATTGGCGCAAAACTTTTCAGTGGATTGAAAATCACTGCGTCTTTCCCTCCCTTTAGTCCAGCCAAGATTCATCAATCATCGTTGGATATTTTGAATGCGTCATGAATGGCCTGCAACAAGACTCCTTGGCTGACGGGTTTTTGCAGAAATTTAAAAGCGCCGGCCGCGAAATGCACGAACCGCGCAAATAAAATACCAATAAAGGCAAAAGACATGTATCGTCTCCTCATGATTCGCAAAACGATCTGTTTCATGACAGCTTTGGTCCTGTTGCTAAATGTTCGTAGCAGCCTTGCAGCTGGATCTTCGAGCCAGGCATTGCCGCTTTCCGTCACCTCACCGGATGGCAGAATTGAATTACGAATCTTGGCGTCGCCCGCCAAATCGAGTTTCGAAGTCCGTTTCAATCAGCAAGAATTGGTTGGCGGTCAATTGGCCCTGTGCGTGAACGGAACCAATCTCTTGGAAAATGCCGCCGTGAAGGCATCATCACTGCATGAGTCAGATTCCACGTACTCCATGCCTTTCGGAAAGAACAACCCCATCCGCGATCATTACCGTGAGCTGACCCTAGATTTGGAAAATCCTGCCGCGCCTTTGAAGGCGTTTCAGGTCCAATTCCGCGCTTACAACGATGGCGTGGCCTATCGTTATGTGTTGCCCAAACAACCCGGTGTCAAATCCATCGAGATAACGGACGAACCCGGCAAGTTTCAGTTTGCCGGTGATCCCCAGGTGTGGCCGCTGTATTTCGACAGTTACGTGAACAGCCACGAAGCCATTCACACTCGCTCCGCATTTTCGGCGCTGGCCAGCAACCGCCTCATTGATGTGCCGCTGTTCGCGGAGTTCACCAACGATGTCTGCGTGGCGTTCACCGAGGCAAATTTGAAGAATTACGCCGGACTTTATGTCAGGGCGGAAGATGCCAATGGCCAAAAATGTTTGCGTTACGATTTGTCCCCGCTGCCCGGCAAACCGGCCGTCAAAGTGCGGGCGCAACTCCCGCTGCCGTCGCCGTGGCGCGCATTTCTCATCGGCTCCGAACCGGGCCGGCTCGTCGAGTCAGACCTGCTGCTGAATTTGAACGATCCCTGCGCCATCGGCTCCACTTCATGGCTCCAGCCCGGCAAAACCTCGTTTTACTGGTGGAACGGCATTCAGGAACCGCAGGACCCACAACAGGCATTTGAGTGGGAGAAAAACTACATCGATTTCTGCGCCAGCAATCACATCGCATTTCACGCCGTCATCGGCACAGAAGGTGATCATCCGTGGTATTACCAAACCACCGGACATTACAGCTCGCCCGGACCGGATGCTGACGTGACGCGCCCGCGTCCGGGATTTGAGATGGCGCAGCTCGTGCATTACGCGCGCTCTAAAGGTGTCGGCATTCGCGTGTGGGTGCACTGGAAACCATTGAGCGACCATCTGGAGGGGGCGCTCGCGCAATACCAAAAATGGGGGCTCACCGGCGTAATGATAGACTTTCTGGACCACAACAACCAGGACATGGTCAATTTTGCGAACCGGGTTGTAGCGTCCGCCGCGCGGCATCATTTGGATGTAAATTTTCACGGCATCTGGCCACCCACAGGCCTGGAGCGCACGTACCCAAATCTGTTCAACCACGAAGGCGCGCTGAACGAGGAATACCTCAAGTGGACCGAACGCTGCACACCCGGGCATGATGTCACCATGGCATTCACGCGCATGCTCGCCGGACCCATGGATTATCATCTCGGCGGATTTCGCGGCGCCTATCGCGATCAATTTCAGCACCGTGTTGTCAAGCCCGTCGTTTATGGCACGCGCTGCTTCCAACTGGCCATGTATGTAGTGTATGAAAATCCCCTGCCAATGGTTTGTGACACGCCGGACAGTTACCGTGACCAGCCTGGATTCGATTTCATCCAGCGAGTGCCCACCACCTGGGACGAGACGCGGGTCTTAAGCGGCCAGGTCGGCGAAGACATCGTCGTGGCCCGGCGCAAAGGTCCCGACTGGTATATTGGCGCAATGACCGATTGGACGCCGCGCTCGTTGCAAATTTCTTTAAGCTTCCTGCCGCCGGGCGAATATCAAGTTGAAACTTGGGCGGATGCCAAAGGAGATCCAAATCCCGATCATCTGGTCATTCAGAAGCAGCACTTGCAAGCGGGTGCGTTGTTGAACCTGGAATTGAACAGTGGCGGTGGAGAAGTGATTTGCATTGAACCGGAATCTAACCGGAATTAACCAACGACAATACACCCGCGCCAAGGACGGGTTGAAGCGCGGTTGCGCCTTTGATTCGTTGCGCGCCTGAAGAATGCCATGCGCTTCCAGCTTGTCGCTGGTTTTGAGGCTGGTTTGCTGGCCAAGCGAAGATACAGCAGAAAAAACTGTGCGGTGCCCGTTTTGGACACCGTGCGACTTCGCCATTTCGGCAAGTGCTTGCGGGAAAGAGTTAGCGAAGGTAAGCGAGGGTCGGACGGAAACCGTGGGTAGAGCCGAACCGGCTTTGGTCATCTCCAGAAACGCTGGTGCCACCGAATACCGGTCCATGGACATCCTCCCGCTGGCGTTCTCGCTGGCAGCCCTGGTTTGAATCCATTAATCCTCATTCAAAATATGGACTTTTGACATAGAATCGACGGTCGCCCTCCGACCCACTTTTTCGACAGGCCGAGTCGGCTCGAGAGTAAAAAGTTTTCAACAAAAACGGTATTTGACCATAGCTCACTGATTTCGAGTTCTCGCCGCATGGAGACCTCACCATCCAAGCAGCAATACCTAGAAAAATGTCCCCCATGTTGGGCTATTCTGATGGCTCGATGTCGTTTCCATTAGGTCTTCGTGGACTCATGCGCAGCATGAAGGGCTCAGTTTGGCGGGGCGGAAAGTGGTGGTGCGCCAACTGCGGTGTGGGACGGTGCAATTGCTGTATGCGGGCGCGAAGCTGCGCTGGAAAGAATTGCCGACGCGGCCGCAGAGGGCGGCGGCACTGCGGCGACCGAGCGGACGGATCCCGGGGTTGAAACCGGGGAAGCAGCATCCTTGGCGCAAGGATAGCGTGGGGCTGGGGAAGGAGTTTTGGCGGGGCGAAAAGGCGCGCGGGGCGACCGTGAAACGGGCGCGGCGTCAGGCCGCCGCCGCTTCCGGCGAACCTTTGGGGCTGCGCGAAAAAACGGACACAGGTAAAGAAAGACAATGAAAGAAATTACCTGTATGAATAAACCAGTGATTGAAACCAAGAAGACCAAAAAGAAGTTCGACAAGACCTTCAAACAACATGCT
>Ga0302320_10002505_pt1 | contig 43185 bp, 22 predicted proteins | sample Bog_T0_3_FD_202130 | JGI IMG/M metagenome (GOLD analysis project Ga0302320, IMG submission 202130) | Peat permafrost microbial communities from Stordalen Mire near Abisko, Sweden - Bog_T0_3 | ecosystem: Environmental > Terrestrial > Soil > Wetlands > Peat | place: Sweden: Abisko, Stordalen Mire...
TGGCGACAACGTGCAGTTGCAGATTGAGCTGATCACGCCGGTGGCCATGGAAAAGGGCCTTCGGTTCGCGATCCGCGAAGGCGGCCGCACGGTGGGCGCGGGTACGATCAGCGAGATTATCAAGTAACAGGGGTCAGGGATCAGGAAAGACTGGCCACATATCACTCAGAACTGTTTAGTGGAAGGGTTTGAAAAATGCGGGAAATTGTGACATTGCAGTGCACCGAGTGCAAGGAGCGGAACTACTCGACGACGAAGAACAAGAAGACGACCACTGGTCGTCTGGAGTTCAAGAAGTTCTGTAACCGCTGCCGCAAGCACCAGTCGCACAAGGAAACGAAGTAAGACAGGGATCAGGGATCAGGGACCAGGGATCAGTAAAAGGCGCGCAGGCCAATGCCTCAAGACTGATCCCTGAAACCTGATCTCCGACCCCTGCTTTTAGGGGCGTAAGCTCAACGGCTAAACTGTCGGTCTCCAAAACCGAACTTGGGGGTTCGAATCCCTCCGCCCCTGCCAGATTCGGAAGTGAGCCCCAAGCTGCTAGCCTCTAGCTATCAGCTTTTTCATAGGGCCGGCGGACTTTGCGGTCGAGCTGGAACGGGCTGGAAGCTGACAGCTAGAAGCTGAAGGCTGTTTTTGAGTGATGCGCGCGGCATGACGCCGAGTGCGAAGGAATGGAAGTATGGCTTCGAAAGCAGCATTGGCAAACTCGGAGGATCGTCAAAAGATGCCGGGCTTTGTTAACAGAATCGTTGATTCGTGGCAGGAATTCACGCAGTTTCTGACCGACGTCCGCGGCGAGATGCGCAAGGTGGTTACGCCGTCGTGGAAAGAGGTCAAGGCTACGACCTCCGTGGTGATTGTGGCGGTCTTCATTTTTGGCGTGTACTTCTTCGTGGTGGACTGGATCTTCGCGTTGGGTCTTGACCGGTTGCTGAAACAACTGGGCGGATTGCAGCAGTAAGTGCAGCCGCGAAACGAGAGCATGATGGCAGACGAGTTGGAACAACCCGCAGAGCAGGCAGAGGCGACGCCGGCGAAGAACGAGAACTTCCGGTGGTACATTCTGCACGCCTACTCGGGCTTTGAGCGGAAGGTGCGCGAGTCGATCGAGAGCCGGATCGAGGCATTCGGTTTGAAGGACAGGGTGGGCCGGGTGATGATTCCCACCGAGCCGGTGACGGAGATTGTCAACGGAAAGAAGCGCACGGTGGAGCGGGTGTTTTTGCCTGGCTATGTGCTGGTGGAGATGGAACTGGACAACCATCTTTGGCACGTGTTGAAAGACACGCCGAAGGTGACGGGCTTTCTGGGCACGGGCGACAAGCCTGTGGCGCTGAGCGAAGAAGAAGTGAGTTCGATTCTATTCCGCAGCGAGACGGCGAAAGACAAGCCGCGGATGAAGATCAAGTTTGAAAAGAACGAGCAGGTCCGGATTACGGACGGGCCGTTTGCCAACTTCAACGGCGTGGTGGATGAGGTGAACGAGGATCGCGAGACGATGAAGGTCATGGTGACCATCTTCGGTCGTTCGACACCGGTCGAGCTGGAGTTCAGCAAAGTGGAAAAGATTGAGTAACAGCTACTAGCTTCTAGCTCCTCGCTTCTAGCTGGTTCATCATCTAGCAGGGCCAGTTGGGGCAAAGCTGAGGGTTGTGACCTCAAAATCAATTGAAGGAACAGAGAGCTAGCAGCTAGCGGCTAGAAGCCAGCAGCTGGTTCCGAAGGAAACAACAATGGCACCTCCGAAGAAAATTACGGGTTATGTGAAACTGCAGATCGTTGCCGGCAAGGCAACGCCCGCTCCTCCGGTTGGTCCCGCGCTCGGGCAGGCGCAGGTCAACATCATGGAGTTCTGCAAGCAGTTCAACGCGCGCACCTCGAACAAGGAGATGGAGGGCCTGGTGATCCCGGTCGTCATCTCGGTCTATGCGGACCGCAGCTTCAGCTTCATCACCAAGACGCCGCCGGCGGCGGTTTTGCTGAAGAAGGCAGCCGGCGTGGCCAAGGGCTCGGGCACTCCCAACAAGGACAAGGTGGGCAAGGTGACCGAAGCGCAGGTACGCGAGATCGCCACGCAGAAGATGCCGGATTTGAACGCGTCGTCGGTGGAGACGGCCATCAAGAGCATCAAGGGCACGGCGCGGTCCATGGGGATTGAAGTGGTCGCGTAGTTGCAGGTTTTCGGTTGTGCAGGAAGGCCCTCCCCGAATGGGAGGGCCTTCCTGCGCTTTGGGGCAATCAATCATTGAAAGGGTGTTTTTCCAGCCGCCCTCGCTTCCCGGTACATCTTGGCCATGTCTTTCGCAATGTATCTGGCCGCCGCGCTCTGCGCTTCCGCAGCATCGAAGTAAATCAGCGATACCGCGATCAGTCCCGCTGCTTCCGCTGGGGCTCTTTTGCACGCCATGACGATCAACGGTATCGAGTCAACATCCTGAGCTTCGGCCAACCCCAGCGCAGCCTGATTCTCGATCATGTAGTTTGGAGAAAGGAGGGCCCGGCGGAGCAGGGGGATGGCCCTTGGATCACCGGTCATGGCCAAGTACTTCACCGGCCCGACGATCGAGCCCATCACTTCGATTGGGTCTCTTTCGAGGCTCACATTGTGGCTCTTCGCCCAGGCCGCCATCTCCGGCGAAGGCCCCGCTCCTAACGCGGGCTTGCCTTGTGCGTCGTAGCTAAATAGATCCGGGACTTCGCCGTCTATTCCAGGCGTTGCCACGGTCACCAAGTACTCCCAGTATTTGTCGTCCTTCTCTCCGAGCCTGACCAAGGCGCTTGCGATGTGCGCCTTATCCAACGAATCCTGCGAACGGAGAAATTGGTCCTTCAGAACGGGAATTGCTTCCACAGCTCTTGCCGCAGCAATCATCTCCACATGAACGCCGAGGAAGTCGCCCGATTTGACCTTTGCAATTGCATCGGGGACATTGCCCGGGTCGGCTGCATAGGCGTATTTGTCCGGCCGTGGTTTGGGGTAAGCCCGATCTTCCTGACCGTACGCCGTGCCGGCTAGCGGCACGAGCCACATCAAGAGACATGCGGCTTTGCTCAGAACGGCGATAGATTTGGAGTTCCGACCGATCGGCATTTCATCCTCCTTGTCGCACTTACTGCCGCTACTCGCTTTACGGGATTTGAGACGGCGCAAGCTGGTATGTGTTGTTGTTAAGGACGAAGGAAGCTACTGTGCTTTGCGGATAGGTGGCGACAAAGTTCCCGTTGTTGTAGACCGAATATGACAGGAACATCCCGACCTGGCTAAACGTTGGAGCATTGCTCGAGTTGAATTCGATCACGCTCCAGACCCAAGGCACCGTTCGCCCATTAATGGTTTGGGATATCTTTTGCCCGGCGCTGCCAACCTGTCCTTCCGCAAGCTGGTAAATTTCGCCGGATCCCGAAACGCCGGGGCCGCTGTCCGGGTAAGTATTCCCAACGGGGCTGTACCAACTCGCAGTTGCGCCCCCGCAAGGGCTAGGGGTCGAACCGACCTGGTAAAAGCCGCGTCCCGAACCAAAATCGTTAAACACCCGAAAGTGTCCAGCGCTTTGCTGGGCGGCGGGTGTGATAGTGGTGGTAGGCGGCGCGGGGTTTGCAGACTGCTGCAGGAGCCATGCGTTTGCATAGGCAATGTCGGTGGGAGTAAGAAGATTGGAAGAAATCCTGCTGTACCAGTCAAGCATGTGAGCTAGGCAAGTTAACGAACTGCCAGTCAGGTTGGTCCTTAGCGTCGGGGTGGTCGGGCCCGCACTCACCGTAGCGACGATATCCGGTGCTTGTCCGTTTATCCAGCCGATCACCGTTATTTCTGGCGTATTCAAGGGCGATTGTACCCTGGCGTTCACCGGTGCGCTCGCTGGCGACGCCCCGCTAGCGCCAGGATAGAAGGCGCTGCCCCCATACCCGTTGTTCGTTACGCTAACGGCGACGTCTTCATTCGGTGTGCCTGTCGCAACGTTCACGGTAGCCACGATCTGCGAGTCATTATAACTCGATAGCGTGTAGCCGATTCCGGCGCTCGGAGAGAAGGCGAGGGTAGGGGAATTCGTGTCGAAATATTGGCCGCTGAAGGTTACGGATGTGGTTGAACCTGAGATCCAAACGCTCGGATCAATCCCGGTGACGATAGGGGTCTGATTGCCCGTTACACTGAAGTTCTGCGGATTCACCGCGATGACCTCTTCTCCGCCTTCGCCGCCCGGAAAGTAAGCGGTGAGCGTGATATTGCCTGCCGTGCTGCTGGCGGTGACTCCCTTGATGGTCACCGTTGTGGTCGCTGTGATGGCCGTGCTTGCGCCTCTTTCCAAGATCAATCGTTCATCTAGTCGGCGGCCCCAAACTCGATGTATGGTTTGGAGACCGAGTTCGCGGTGTCGATTGGTGAGCCGTCAACGAACCCCTTGTACTTGGGATCAAGCGTAAATGAGATCTGAACCTTGATGTACGTGCAGAGCTTAAATCTGTAAACTGTCCGCGACCTTGAGTAGATCCCCCCGTCGGGGATAAACTCCTTCTCGATGTCGGCACGTTTGGTGTCCTTCTTTATCCTGCCGATAGCGTCGAGCGCCTGGCGCACGACGGAACAGCACTGCGATTCCCCCGCCGGTTGCTGGGGCACAGCAAGACCCTGAAAGAAAACTAGAAAGAACGCGGCCAGCGCAACCCTGAGACGTACTTGTGTGCTCATTCTTGTGCTCCCTTTGCCCCCCGGCCCACGTTTGGATTCTGATCATTTCGACGGTCCCTACTATGGGACTTTAGTGACGCCGCGTTGGGGCTCATTTAGGCTGAGTTTGGTGCGGGCTTGGCGCTGCCGCCAGTGCGAGGGCGCCCTCGCATCTCGCGAGAATCAAGTGGCACTCCCAGGTTGTGGTGGCGAACCGTGCGGCCTGGGAGAGTGTATCGGCCGATATGCCGGACGCCCTGGATGCTGCCTCAGCGAGGAGCCGAACGCCTTCGGGCGGGTTGGGCGCCTCGACGGTCATCAATCCGAGGGTTGCATTCTTTGCCTTCAATGTAAGCTCAGGCTCGCTCGCAATCGCTTGCACCAGCACAGGGATTGCCTCTTTTCGATACTCAATTATGTAGATGATTGCCGGAAATCTTCCCCCAAATAACACAGGGTGGCCAATCTTGGCGCCCCTTCCGAGATCCTTCTCCAATCTTGGATTCGGGACATCGAGGTAGCGAGCTATGAGTGGCAGAGCGCGTGCATCTTCCGATCTGCTGAGGTCATCCATGAAGGAGAACATACATTCCAAGTTCTGTTTGTCTGACCTGTTGATTTCCTTAGCGAGCAAAGCAATTCGCTCGTCCGGGGATATTGCGGCGGAATCCTTGCATTCCATTTGCATGACAAGTGGAGTCTGGGCACACAAGGAGCCTGCCGAGAGGACCGCTGCTATCAAAAGGACCTTCATTCGCGCCAGCTCCTTATAGAAGTGTTCTGGTTGTCTTCGTCGTACCTGATCCCACAGTGTTATCACCTGGATAGGTCGTATCCAACTTTGCGCCGGTAGTTAACTTCGCACAAGAAACTCTAGCAAACAAAGGCATCGGATTTCCGACTGTGACCGTTGAGGAGCTGTTTCCAAGAACTGCGTATTCGCTGAAATTGATCCTCGCGCGGTTGACCTCGCCCGAAGGGTCTAGGACGTCAGTTTCACTAATCCCTGGAGCGTCCCAATCGTACACATATCCGGAACTTTCACTTGGAGAATTCCAATTGTACGAGGACACGCCGGTATCGTCTTTGCTCGAAATGGGTGTAGGAGCTACCGGCGTGTTACTTGGATCCGCATAGAGATCCTCAAGGACAATTGTTCGCCTTAACGTTACCAAGCCGGGGTAATTCGCGGGGGTCACCAACCCCGATACGAAGTAGGGTGTGGTACAGAAGCTTTGGTCGGACGTAGTATAGTTTCCGGTCTCGGGGGGCCATACGGCGGGCGCCAAGCTCAAAATGGGCAGCGCCGAGGAGTCAGGATACGCGGAAGGAACCGTCCCCGAAGTCAGGAGGGATAAGGTCACGTTTACCACACTGAAGGTTTGCTGCGCCAATTCATCTAGTCCGCCATCCCCGGCTGGATAGTAGGCTGTCAGCGTAATATTTCCTGCCGTGCTGCTGGCGGTGACGCCCTGAATGGTCACCGTTGTGGTCGCATCTTTGTCCGCTTCGACCGACCATGGGTGGATGCCGCCATTGTTCTCATCCTTACTGTCTTTTTCGAGAAGCTCGACTTCATAGAGATTCCCATCGCTGCGGGCGACGGCGTTGCCGAGCACTTCTCCCGGCAGCCGATCGGTTTCAACGAAGATTGACTGGAGGAGGCCGTTCTGTGAAACGGCGTCATCCAGGGCCTCGCAGGTTCGCATCCTGAGTGACCGTTACGCTGCCGGAGGTGATTGGGGAGGCGAAGCCGGCCAGCAAGGACTGCATGGAGATTTCCATCTGTTGGTGGGGCGCGAGCACCTTTCGTCCCGTGCCAACCTCGCTTCCGGAGAGACTCCGCACCGTGATTGTGGCTCCAGCGCCGATGGCGGTGCTGTTGGCGATGACCAGTGAACTGGAGGTGTGTCCATCCTCAATGAAGATGGGCGCGACGAGGGGCATAGGCTCCATCTCGGTCAGGGGTGTGCGGCCCACGGTGCTCTGCGCGTCGATGGAGGTGGCGGGGTAGTGTCTTGTATTCCGTATGTTTTGCGCGGATACAATCGGCTGTGCAGCGCTGAACAGCACAAAGATCGGTAAGAAGGAGAGGGCTGACTTCGGGGGTTTCACCAAGCATCCTCCGATTTCGGGGGCCCGTGAATGTAGCTTGGACGATGGCAGAAAGATGGGTCACAGTCAAGTTAATATTTCCTGTTGGTTAATCGGCATCCTGGATACTTTCAGAAACGCCGCGGGCCGCTATTCGGTGCGGAGGGCTTTGAGGGGATCGACGCTGGCGGCGCGGGTGGCGGGGATGATGCTGGCGGCCAGGGCGACTGTGCATACGCCGGCGACGGCGAGAAAGTAGCTCACTGCATCCATCGGCTTGACGCCGTAGAGAGATGCGGTGAGCGCGCGGCCTACGAGCATTGCCAGCGGAATGCCGAGAGCTACGCCGATGGCGGTGAGCAGCAGGCTGTCTTGAAGGATCATCCAGACCACCTGACCGCGGCGCGCGCCGACGGCCATGCGGACGCCGATCTCGGCGGTGCGCATGCTTACCCTGTAGGCGAGAGTCCCGTAGAGGCCTGTGGCGACCAGGAGCACCGCAAGGAAGCCGAAGCAGCCGGCGAGGCGCGCAAACAGAATCTGCTGCGAGATGGTGGTGTCGAACTGGTCGCGCTGGGTCATGGGCTTGATCAGGGGCAGGTTGGGATCGAACTGCTGCACGACCTTGCGCGCAGAGGGCAGGATGGCAAGCGGTTCGCCGTGGACACGCATCTCGACAGACATGCCGCCGACATAGGGAATCTGCGCGTAGTTCCACCACGCCATGGGGATGGGTTCTTCGTCGATGCTGCGGTACTTGTGGTCTTTGACCACGCCGACGATGGTCATGGTGAAGCGGCCGTCGTCTGTGCCGATGGTGTGGCCGAGGGGATTGGTGTTGGGCAGGAAGCGGTTTGCGAACTCCTCGTTGACGATGCCGACGCGCGGGGCGTTGACGGTGTCAGAATCAGCGAACTCGCGGCCGGAGAGGATGGGAACGCCGAGGGTACGGAAGAAGTCCGACCCAATGACGTTGCTGCGGACGGTTCTGGAGGCGCCGTCGGCGACATCGGGCAGGCGGCCGTCGACGCGCATGTCACTGTTGTCAGACCACCAGGAGCCGATGCGCTCTTCCATGAGGGTGACGGACTCGACGCCCGGCATGGCGCGCAGCCTGCCGAGGAGGTTGGCATAGAGGACGTAACCTTCGGGGATGGACGGGATTTTTGGATTGACGCCGAAGACGACGAGGCCGTTGACGTCCATGCCGAGCGGCGTGTTTTCGAGGTTGCGCATGGTGCGAATGAGGAGGCCTCCGGCGACGAGCAGGACAACGCACATGGCGAGTTGCAGGGTGACGATAATGCGGCCGGTGCGGGATTTTCCGGCATCGCTGTTGGAGGTTGCGGCGGAGGTTTTGAGGGCGAGTTCAGCGTTGCCTACGAGGGCGACGCGTAAGGGGGCGAGGCCGAAGAGCAGGCCGGCCAGCGCGAGCGCGGCGAGCGTAAAGAGCAACACTGTCCTGTCGGGCGCGAGGCTGGACTCGATCTGCGCCCATTGGCCAAGGATGCGCGTGGCTGCCTCAGCGAATGCCCAGGCAAGCGCGCCGCCGGCGGTGACCAGCAGAAGGCTTTCCATAAAAAGAAGACGGAGCAACGCGCCGCGGCCTGCGCCGAGGGCAAGGCGCAGGCTGAATTCACGCTGGCGGGTTGCATTGCGGGCCATGAGCAGCATGACGACGTTGGTGAGCGCGATGAGCAGCACAAGGCCAACCATGGCCATGAGGATGCGCAAAGGCTTGCCATATTCCTGATCGGAGCCGGGGAAGTTCGTGGCGTCGGCAAAGTTCAGGACCGGCGGCTTTTCGCCCTCCATGGGCGAACCGAGTCCGATGTAGGCGGCAGATTGAAAGACGGGCTGCAACTGTGCCGCAGCCTGCGACCTGGTGACGCCGGGAGCCAGGCGAGCCATGACGCGCAGGCACCACCAGGTGGGGTTTGCAATGTAAGTCTTGCCGTCTTGAAGGGGATTGCCCCAGGCGTTCAGTGCGGGAACGTTCTGCAGGGGAATCCAGAAATCGGTTGAGCCGCCGGGCTCGACGCCTTCAAAGCCTTTCGCGGAGATGCCGACGATGGTCATGGGAACGCCGTTGACGTAGAGAGTTTTGCCCAGGACGGCGGGATCGCGGGCGAAGCGGCGGGTCCAGTAGTTGGAGCTGAGAACAGCCAAGGGCGCGTGATCGGTTTCATCTTGAGAGCTGAATCCGCGGCCCAAAGGGAGGTTGACGCCGAGACCGGAAAAGAATGCGCCGCTGACCATTTCGCCTTCCGCAACCTCCGGCTCCGCGCCATAACGGACGGCGACCTTGGTGTTGGAGAGCGGGACGTAGGCCATTACCGCGGAGAGCGCACCGGTCTGACGGCGCATGGCGTCGTAGACGGGGTAAGAGAGGGTCTGGTGGGTGTCGACGGTGCCGGTGCCTCGGGGCGGGTTGGAGGTTTCAATGTGAACGAGGCGATTGGGTTCGAACACGGGCAAGGAGCGGAGGAGCACCGCGTTCATGACGCTGAAGACGGCCGTATTCGCGCCCATGCCGAGAGCCAGCGTCAGAATCGCCGTGATGGCAAAGCCCGGGCTCTGGCGCAGGGAGCGGAAGGCGAAGCGGAGATCGCGGAGGGTCTTGTGGAAGAAGGCCCAGCGGTCGTTGAGATAGAAGCGCTCCTGCGCTACGCGGACGTTGCCGAACTCGCGGCGGGCCTGACGGCGGGCTTCTTCATCGCTGAGACCTTCGCGTTTGAGCTCGTCGGCTTCGAGTTCAAGATGCGACTTGATCTCTTCAGCAAAATCCTGCTGGCTGCGCTTGCGATTGAACATGATCAGGCCTCCTCGCGGGTGGGCGAAAAACTGTTATCGAGAATCAGGCCCATGGCGCGCGCCAGGCGTCGCCACTCGCTGGTTTTTTCAACCAACTGCTTGCGGCCTTTTGGGGTGAGGGTGTAGAAGCGGGCTTTGCGATTGTTCTCGCTGACGCCCCATTGGGCGGAGATCCAATCCTTGTCTTCAAGGCGCTGGAGGGCCAGGTAGAGCGAGCCGTGGTCGACGAAGAAGACTTCCTCTGACTGACGCTGAATGAGGCGCGCGACGCCCTGGCCGTGACAGGGGCCGAGGGCGAGGGTTTTCAGGATCAGCAGGTCGAGGGTTCCCTGGAGGAGGGCAATGCGGTCGTCGTTGTTCTCTTGGGTTGGCATCCGACCTAAGTATGCTGCTGCTTGGGTCGGATGTCAACATGAAAGGCCAAAATGATTTGTGGTTAAAGGCCCGAAGAGCAAATGCAGGTCCTTCGACTCACCACCCCCGAGCTCCACCCCGCAGACGAAGACCTGTCTGCGGGGGCCCCGGAAACTGAAAAACGTTCGGGGCCCCTTTCGCTCAGGATGACAGCGGGTTTCCTGGGGCTGCGCTTTGACCGGTCAATGACAGCATCTTCTACTTCGCGAGCCTTGAGGCGAGTACGTAAATGCCTCAGAAGAGGCGGCCGATGGTGATGAAGAATTTGCGGTGTCCGGCGTCGCCTATTGCTCCGCCGACGGAGATGGACCCGATGGGCGTGGCGGCGAGCAGGCCGGCGGTTACGTCCTGGCGCAGAATGGCGCGGGTTTCAGGGGACCAGATTTGGCCGGCTTCGTAGCCGAAGACGCCATAGAGACCCTCGCCCAGGCCGGTGGGCAAGGCGGCGAGGCGGTGCAGGTATCCGGCGCGGGCGAGGTAGGTATCGGTGCCGCGATACTCGTCCATGGAGGAAGCGGAGAGCATGCGGGGGCCGCCGAGGGTGAAGCGGTAAGGCTGGGCGACGTTGGCGCGGAGGTAGGAGTTGACGTCGCCGGTGAGGGCGAAGATGTTGGTGGCCTTCCACTGCCAGGTGCGCGCGGCCGAGGCCATGACCAGCGGGGCGTTGGCGCTGGATTGGGCGTGGTAGAAGGCGCCGGCGGCTGCGCTGAGACGAAAGCCCGATGGAGAGACTGTGCTGGAAGTTTCCCGGTCGATATTGATGTGGAGCAGGCCTTCCTGGGCGGTGCCGGAAAGATAGGGGCCGCCGCCGGAGCCGGTGGTCAGGCCCCATCGGGTGTCTTCGGCGCGCCAGGTGGCGGCGATCTGGAGCCAGTTGCCGATGGTGCGGCCGGCCTCAACGCCGGCGTCGAGATTCTGCTCAAGGCGCTCGGCGACGCGCTTCTGGTTGGCCCAGATGTAGACGGGCTCGCGGACCACGCCGGCGCGGGGTTCAATGAAGAAGCCGCCGGGCGTGAGCAGGCGGTAGTATTCGGCGTTGAGCACGGTTTTGTAGCCGACGTCGCCGTTGGCGCGCAGTTCCGACCCGTATCCGCCGAGGTCTTGGTCGACGAAGCGAAGGCTCAACTCCATGCGGGTGATGTTGGAGGTTTCCGCGGCGAGTTCGGGACTGATGAGCAGATAGGGAGGGCCGGTGGGATCTTTGCTGAGATGGACGAGGATGCCGCCGTCTGGATTCTCCGCGCCGGCGCCGGCAGGGGCTGCGCCGGTGGCCGAGGCCGGCTGCGCCGAAAAGGTCTGGTAGGAGGCGCTGTAGACGCCGTTGGACTGGACGGGATTGAGGGCGGTCTGGGTGTTGGCCGCCGAGATGGGCTGGCCTTCGAGCGGTTTGAGATCGGCCTCGACCTGCTGCTGTGCGCCGGGCTGGCCGCCGTCGACGCGGACCTGGCGAAGGACGCCGGGTTGAGGCTGTCGGCGCTGTGCGCGGTCGGCCAGATAGGCGGCCCAGTCCTGGGGGCTGAGGGCGTAGGGAAGCAGGGACTTGCTGTTGGCGTCGGCGGCCAGGTAGCCCTCGTGGATGAGCTGGCCGCCCTTGGTGTAGTCGGCTCCTGAGTAGTCGGCGACGGGAACGTTGACCACGATGTCGGCGAGCTGGACGGCGCGATTGACGTTGCGCACGATTCCCACGGAGAAGGCGCGGTTGAGGACTCCGACGATGGAGGAGACATCGCCTGGGCCAAGTTGCGCGTCCTGAAGCCGGATGGCGATGACGACGCCGGCGTGGAGGTCATTGCGGAGGACGTCGGTGGGGAGATTGTCGACAATGCCGCCGTCGGCGAGGAAATGTCCGGTGGAATCCTGAACCGGGGAGAAGACGCCGGGAATGGAGATGGAGGCGCGGACGGCCTGGGCGAGCGAGCCGCTGGAAAAGGTCACGGGCTCAAAGGTGTTGAGGTCAGTGGCCACGCAGCGAAAGGGGATGGGGAGATGGTTGTAGTCCAACTGCGGTTGGGTGTAGGCGAGAAGATTGGTGGCCAGGAACTGATTGACGCCGCGATCGGTGAGCACGGCGTTGCGCAGCTGGGCTCCGTGTGCAAGACCGACGGTGAGGACGGAGGGGGTTTGACGGCGGTCCTGGCGGCGGCGGAAGCTCGAGTCGACGTAGGGAGTTTGCAGAGTGAAGATGTTGGTGAAGTCGCTGCTGGTGGCCAGGGCGCGCATCTCGGCGGGGGTGTGGCCGGTGGCGTACGTTGCGGCGACGAGCGCGCCCATGCTGGTCCCTGCGATGCGGTCGATGGGGATGCGGTGATCTTCAAACCACTGGATGACGCCGATGTGGGCCAGGCCGAGGGCGCCTCCGCCTTCGAGGGCCAGGCCGATGGCGGGACGATTGGCGGGAACGACGGGGGGCAGGGCGGATTGCGGGAGTGGCTGTCGCGTCACGGATTGCTGCGCGTCGGAGGGGCTGGTCGGTGGCGGCGGATGCTGCGCGGGGGCCAGGGATACGAGAAGAAAAATGCCAAGGAGGATGAAGTTAACTTTCGACGGCACAAATGCACCTCATGAATGGATCGATTCGTTGGACGTGAGGCAAGGTTCAATAAGCGCTTGTCGAATTAGGTTGGGGGAGTTGAATTAGGGAATCTCCGATCAAGTCTCCAACTTCAATCAGACCGTCGCTCAGGGGTTAAAGCCCCATCTCTCTCGTCTAAGACAGATTGCGGCACGACTGAACAGGTTGCGGAAAAAGGCCGGCATTGGGTGAAACTCGGCAAAAGCATGCCTCAAGGGCTAAAGCCCTTGTTGATTCAATTGGCTTTATGCCGGGGATAAATCCCCGGCCTACCGCCCGAACGAGTTTTTCCGCAGCCTGTGAAGTCGAGCCCTTTCAAAACATCGACTTATTCAAAGGTTCCTTAGCGCGCTTGAAGAAGATGAGGGACATGGACGCAAAAAAGCCCTCCAGGGACACAGAGGGCCTTTGCTTTTCAGGTGACGCAGCCGGGAGCGGGGCAGCCGATGCCGCGCTTACTTGGGCGGGGCTGGGGCGAACCCTTCGCGCCTTTGGCTGGGCTCTGGTTTGGGTTTGGGCTTCGGCGCCTTCTTCGCTTCTTTTCTGCCTTTGTCTTTGCTTCCCATGGGTAGAAGTGTGACACAAAAGGGGCTTTCAGGGAAAGTCCCAATCGCGGGATGCGAAGCGCGCCAGCCGGAGATCATCGTTTCAGAAATATTCAGGGCATTTCAGGACTTATCTTGTGCCGTCTGGATAGGATGAGCTTGATTGTTTGCGATGGAGGTTTGCTGGATGGCTTTTCGATCGCTGATTCATGCACTGGTTACGGTGGCGCTGGCGATGGCGGGGATTGCGCAGGCGCAATCGGTCTGGACGATTGACAAGGAACACACCAACATCGGATTCAGGGTTTCGCACTTCCTGATCTCCGACACGGTGGGGTGCTTCAAGGATTTCGACGCAACGGTGAATCTTCCGACGAATGACTTTACGGGCGGGACGGTGAGCTTTACCGCGAGAACCGCTTCGGTTTCGACCAATAACGAACAGAGAGACGGGCATCTGCGGTCAAAGGACTTCTTCGATTCCAGCGAATTTCCTGAATTGAAATTCACGGGCGCGCTGGTGAAGGAGGGCGGCAAGGATGTGTTGCGGGGCAATATGACGATACGCGGCATCACCAGGCCGGTGTCGCTTGCGGTGACCTATGGCGGCAGGATGAAGGACAACACGTTCCATATTGAAAAGGCGGGATTCAGGATTTCCGGGACGGTCAACCGGCTGGATTTTGGCATGAAGTGGAATGAAAAGTTTGAAGGCGGCGGCGCGATTGTGGGCGAGGAAGTGAAGATCGATTTGAATGTTGAAATCAACCATTGAATGGAGCAGCCGGCACCTGCGGTGCGGCAGCCGCTCGCGGGAGGGTCGCACTGGCGTACTGCTTCCAACCCATTCGCTGAAAGACGCGAATGGATGGGGCACCAGCGACGAGCCGGGAGGCGATCCAGATGAAACGAGCGAGTCCTCCAAGGGCGAAGAGCCCGGGCGCGGACCTGGCGGTCCGCGCTCGCATTTCATGTCGATTTTTGTGGCGTTTTCGGCACGACTAAAGTCGTGCCTTGTTACAAAGCGCATCTAGAAGATCAGATCTTGCGCCATCCCACCCATCGAGCAAAAAGGCGCTCCGACCCAGAGGGTACCCCGATGGGGCACAGTTTCCTCTTCCGTGTGTCGGATTCGCCGGTGGAGGACTGCTCCAAGGCTCCAGCCTCCTCAGTGCTTTTCCGCGGGGACGGGCGGGTTGGCGAGGTGCTGGTAGTTGAGGATGGCGTTGAAGACCAGGGCGTAGGTGCCGACGGTTTCGCCGCGATAGACGGGGTTGTTGCCGAACAACAGCACATTGCCCTGGCCGAGGTGCGCGTTGACCACGATGGCGTGTTCGGCGATGGCGCCGCCCTTGTCGAGCAGGCCGTCGAGGAGCAGCGACTTCGAATCGGAGAAGCGCAGGATGACGTCGGGGCGCAACTCGGCGGGAATGAGGCTGAGGTTGTTGCGCATTTCCTCTTCATTGAGCCTTTTGGGTTCCCAGGGCTGCTGCTTGGTGAGCGGCTCGGGCTCGGTGATCTTGCGGGCGGTGGGCACGTCGCTTTCTTCCATACTGCCGCGGCCGGTGGGGCGTTCGGAGTAGGGGTCCATCAGGCTACGGCCGCCGCGGCTGCCGAGGGTGTTGCTGACGGTGAAGATCATGCCGTTGGCGCTGATGACCGGAACGCCCGCGCCGTAGCCGAAGGCAACCGGGCTGTCCTTGTCAACGAAGACGGTGTTGAGGATGGTGCCGACGACGCGCGTGTCTCCATGCGCGCCGGAGGTGACGCCGGGGGCGAGGCCGGTGTCAATGGCGAACTGCGCGGTGTCTTCGCAGGTGATGAGCAGGCCGCCCTGCTCAATGAAGTGCTTGAGGTGGGCAAGGCCGTCGTAGCCCAGGCCGGGGCGAATGTCGGGGGTGGAATCGATGCGGCCGAGGTTGGGCGTGAGGTCCGACTTCTGCCAGGGCATGGGGTTGTTCCACAGGGGAATGCCGTTGAGGATGCTTTGCGAGCCGCCGCCGCCGACGGGCGCGAAGATGATGACGTCGTACTTGCCGCGGAGGTCGGGTTCGGCGGCCGCGGTCTGGGTGCTGATGTAGCTGAAGGGCACACCGGCGGCGTCAAAGGCGTAGCGCCACCAGCCTTCAGTTTGCGTTGCGAGCCAGGTGTGCATGAAGGCGATGCGCGGCGCGGTTGCGGGGTGGGTGGCGACGGTGGGCGCCGCGGTGAGGTGCGCTGCGTCAAGCGAGAGACTGTGCAGGATGGGCGTGAGCCGCGCGTCGTCAGTCCCGGTGATCAGTAGAGAGCCGGCGGGATAATGCTTGCCGTCCGCGTCGAAGGGCTTCTCGGCCACCTGAACAGTTGCGCCCTTGAGCTTGTACACGAGTGTGAGGAGCGAAACCTGGCCGGTGTTGGCGACGGCCAGCACGGGGCCTGCGCCTGAGATTTTTCCGGTGATCGTCGAAGGATCGTCGAGGGACGCCATTTTGGATTGCAGGATGGCCGGATCGGTGACGCGGACTGTCTTCAGGTTAAAGAGGTGGGAGAACGACCAGCCGGTGTCGTCGTAGGGATGTTTCTGCGGATCGTCGGGCGCCCAGAACTGGCGGTCGAGCAGCGCGTCGGCAACGCGGGAGTAGGGCTGATCCATGCGAATGACGATGGAGCCGGCGGGGAAGGTGTCCTGGGTGGGCTTGTCGCCCCGCTTGGCCGCGGGGATGGAGGAGGTGGCGGCTTCAGTGAGCTGCTCGACTTCAACATGCTGGCGTTTGAGCACCTTGAGCAGTTCTACCTGGCGATTGGCTTCGGCTGGATCGGCAGGGATGACGTAGGCCGCGGGGCCCTCAAATGTGGGCTTCAGGACACTGCGCTTGCTCTTGGTGTAGTAGTTCTCAAGAAAATGATGGGTGTGTTGCGAGAAGTACGAAATGGTGGTGAGCAGCGCGGATTCTTCGTAGTTGTTGTTGTCGCGCTGCGACCAGGTGACGACGGGGAGCGGCGGATTCTGGCGGTACCAGGTGCGCGAGTATTCTTCGGGGCTGAGGATGCGCTTTTCAGTGTCCGCGCCGCCGTTGCCGAAGGTCTCATAGAGGCGGCTGATGCCGTTGTGCATGCCGGCGAGGAACATGAGATAGCCGGGGCTCCAGGTATCGAAATCGCCATGGGTGAAGACGCCGGGCATGCCGAGGGTCTGCATCTGGGCCACGTTATTCCAGCCCAGCTCGGCCCATTCGTCGGCCAGGGTGGGGTCAACCCAGGCGTTGTAGGGGCCGTCGCCGACGGTGTTGTCATAGAGGAACGGGACGGATTCATGCAGGTCATGGAGTACCTGCGCGTGCCAGTCGATGTAGGTGTCGAGGACGTTGCGCGTGAGGTTGAGGGTCATGCCCATGGCGTCGCGGTTGTTGTCGTGCGCGACGTAATGGCCCCAATAGATGAGGTGGGGATATTGCTGGTTGGGGTGCGCCTTGTGCCACTTGTAGAGATCGACCATGCGATCGCGGCCATCGACCTCAACGACCGGGGTGATGAGGACGATCATGTGCGAGCGGATGAACTTGATGTAGGGCGAATCGTCGACGGCGAGGCGATAGGCCAGCTCCATGAGGGCCGTGGGCGCGCCGGTCTCCGGGGAGTGGATGGTGCCGGTGATGTAGTAGACAGGGTACGACTGATCGATGAGCTTGCGGGCTGTCGAGTCATTGAGGCTGATGGTGCGCGGATCGGCGAGCTTGGCCAGGCGCTCGTTATTGGCTTTGGCGCCGGCGAGCAGTTCGGGGTCGGCGATGGCGGCGGCGATCATTTCGCGGCCTTCTTCAGAGTGGCCGATGGTGAAGACTCTCACGCGAGGACTCGAAGACTCCAGAAGGCGGAAGTACTTGTAAACGTCTTCGGCGTAGGGAAGCATGTCGGGCGCGCCGGAGACATCGCCGAGGACCTTGGCGGGGGTGGGGACGGTTTTGGAGGCGGGCAGGTAGTCGACGAGGGGCGAGGTAAAGGAGGGGTCGGTGGTGTACTTGTGGATCAGGTCGGTGTATTGCTGGTCGATGGGCTGGGCTGGGTCGCGGGCAAAGTTGGAGTTCAAGCCTTGAGAGACGAGGGGCGCAGCAGCGGATAGGACCGCAGAAGACACGAGGGCGAGTGCCAGCTTACGAAAGCTCATATTACCTCTTTGTTTGGGGGACGGATGAGGAAGTTCATTGGTTGCAAGTTTGGCACAAAGGGGTTGGGGGTGGGAATGGGCTTGCGAGGGATGTCCGATTGGGCGGGGTACGAAAAGCAAATGCAGGTCCTTCGACTCACCACCCCCACGCTTCACCCCGCAGACGAAGACCCGTCTGCGGGGACCCCGGAGGCTGAAAAGCGTTTGGGGCCCCTTTCGCTCAGGATGACAGCGGCTTTTGTTGGGGTGCGCTTTGATCGGTCAGGATGACGGCGGCTTTTGTTGGGTGCGATTCGCTGACCTCCCATGACTCAAAGGCGAGACCCTTCGACAAGCTCAGGGCAGGCGATGGGGCACCCGGCAAAAAGTGAAGCCCCGCCTTGCGGCGGGGCCTCGTGGTGAAGAGGGTTTGTTGTGGCGCGATGTTTATTGCTGGAAGATCTGGAGGATCGGCGTCGACTTGTTGTTTGAGATGCAGACAAACTTCGTGGAGCTGATGACGATGCAGGTGCTATTGGGATTCCCGTTATCCGCGACAGAGAAGGCGCCGTAGGTGGTGGAGAGCCAACTGTCTGTGAGTCCAGACTGCGGATCATCCCATGTGAAAGAGTTCTGGCCGCCGGTGGAAACGTTGCCGGTGACATTGCCGTTGCTGGCAGCATCGATTTCTCCCACGCTGATGTCTTTGGGCTTGAGCGGCGGGAATTGGCCCAGCATGTAGGTTCCAGCAAGAGCCGCATCGGTGAAGGTGGTCTGCGTTTGCGGATCGACGAATCCGCCATAGAGATCGCCGTTCCCGTCCACAACCAGGATGCCGGCGGCGTTGTTGTTGTAGAGGTACAGGTAGCCTGTTCCGCCACCGGGTACAAATGTGACGCGGCCGGGATTGGAATTGTCGAACGAGAGAGGATATGTCCCATTCGAGTTGCCAACCGAATAAGTCCCAAAATTGTCTGAATAGCTCTCGTTGACGTTGAAGCTTCCGGCGCCGTTGCCGGTGGCCTGCAAGACTGAGGAATTGTAGCCGGAGAAGGCGCCAGCGGAGGCATCGAGGCCCTGGAAATAGAAGACCATGTTGCCGTTCACATTGGCCGCCGAGTACGAGGTCTGTTGCTGGGTGCGCACATGGCCGGCTAACGTGCCTGACGCGGCGTCGGTTTTGAGAGTAAACATTCTGGCCGAATCGATGACGTAGACAACAAAGTCGGCACCGCCGCTGCTGCTGGTGAGTGTGAGGGTATAGCGTCCGTTGGTGGTAAAGCTTGGCGAGGTGGGCAGGGTGTAGCTGCCGCCGGTGAGGGCGATGTGGGTCGCGGTTGCAGGGATACCGACGGCCTGGTCGAGGGCGCCCGCGGTTATGTTCCCGTTGAGCGCGTCGAAGCTTCCAATGGTGGTTTTCGGAGCGTCGGTGCTGTCTTCGCCGTTGGCAAGATAGACAAAATTGTGGCCGCTCACGGTGGAGGCGGCGAAGGCGCTTGTGGTTGCAAGGTAGCAATCGGCTTGGCCCTGGCGCCCCGAAGGCGATGCGCCAACGTCGTCGATCTCGACCATGCGGAACTCCTGCGCGGGCGCAACGGCGTTGGTCAGTGCGAACGCCCACTTCGTCGTGACTGTGTGACTGGAGGATTCAACTGAGGTCAGGGTTGCAATTCCGTTGTTGTCGGCGGCGATGCTATAGGTGCCGGTGACGGTTCCTGACACGGCTGCACTGAAGTCTGTGCCATTCGTGTCGAAGACTCCACTTGTAAAGGTTCCGCTGCCGTTGGCCTGGAAACTGGATAGAGATGCCCAGAGCGTGCCGTCGCTGTCGGTGAATCCGCCGGATTCGCACACGTATCGGCCGTTCAGGTTACTGTTGTTGACGCCATTCGGCAGGCTGCTGACGTCGATGGTATAGCTGTCCGGTCCAGCGATGTCGTTTACGCTGTCCTTCACCGCCAGCGTGAAGGTGACGTTGGTGGTCGTGGTGGGTGTTCCGCTGACGTTGAATCCGCTGCCGCCTGAGCTGGAGGCGCTGAGGCCGTTGCCGATGCTCACAAGCGTTCCATTGGTGGGGAGGGCGGTGCCGTTCAATGTAAAGACGTAGCCGCTGCCGGAGCCTCCTTGCGCTTGAAGCGATGCTCCGTAGGGGTAGCCGACCAGAGCGGAGCCGGTGTTGGTGGCTGGATCGGGCAGGGTGAGCGGACTCGAACTGCCGATGTTGATGGTATAGGTCACCGTGCCGTTGGAGTCGGTTGCGTTAGTGCTGTCAGTGACCGAAGCGGAGAAGGAAACCGTCTGCGCCGAAGTTGGGGATCCGGTGACGGACAGCGTGCTACTGCCGTTGCTGTTGCAGACGCTGAGGCCGTCGCCGATGCTTAAAAGAGTGCATCCGTTGGGGTTCACGGCGGCGCCGTTCACCGTCCAGGTATAGTTGGGCACGCCGCCCGATGCGGTAATGGAGCCATTGTAGGTCTGGCCGACGATGGCCGGCCCCAGCGAACTGGGATCGGGGGTGGGTAGACTCAGGGGAGCCGTGCCGCTGGTGGTGAATTGAACTCCGGCTGTGGCCTGGTTCCCATTGGCGTCCTGGAGTTCGATACTCCAGTTGTATTGCGTTCCGCTGGTCAGGGAGGCCTGGGTGGGGGTGCTGCCGCCGCCGGTGGGATCGGTGGGCCAGACGATTGTGGTGTAGGCGCTGGAGAAGCCGTTTGCATTGGAGTTGTTGCCGGGAATCTGCCAGATGTAGTTCCCGCCGCTCGCCGGATTGATGGAGAACTGGTAGATGTAGCTGCTGGCGTTGGCAGGGTCAGTCCAGGTAAAGGTGGGCGTGGTGCTGGCGCCGGTGCTGTCTGGCAGAAGGTTGGTGGCCAGGTCGCTGGATGTAAGCACTCCGGTGATGGTGCCGGTCAAAGTCTGGGTTGTTCCGTTGCTGTAGGTGACGAGGAAGGTGTAAGCCTGGCCAACTACCGGGACAACGGGACTGATGTTCGCATAGTACTGCCATTGCGGAGTTCCGCAGCCCTGGCAATTGCCACCCATGTCGATGGGTTGAATCACATTGGGGCCGGACATCAGCGTGACGGAAACGGGCAATTCGTTCCCCTCGCGCACATCGAAGCTGAGGGCGTACTGCGCATAGGTGCCGTTCTGGTTTGTCTGTTTCGAGTACTGCGTGGTGACCGAGACGGTGCTGTTGGCGGTGGGCAGGGTGACGTCTTGACCGGTCAGGTTACCGGCTACAGCCAGCCCGGCTGAATTGTTGTTGTTCGTATTGCTGACGTCTGCAACATCGATCAGGCCGTTGTTGTTCTGGTCGAGGATGGCGAACAGGAAGTAATCGGGGCTGGAATCGGCCAGGGCGCTGACGGTGTAGGAATTGGCCGCGGAGTTCGACGGGCTGGCGATTCTGGTTGCGAAGATGGCTCCGGTGTTCTGGTTATAGACGCCGACATAGAGCGGGCCGGTTGGGGTGATGGAGGAGGGAATGGTGACCGAGCCGGCGATGGTGTGATAGCCGGTGCCCGAGGGTGCGCCGATGGTTACGGCCGTGGGAGTGGCCCCGCCCCAGGTTGTGAAGGGCCCGCTTCCAGCGGTCACGTTGCCCTGAACGCGGAAGTAGTACTTTGTGCCGTTGACGAAGCTGCCGGAGATGCCGGCGGTCGAGTTATTCAGTATCCAGACATTGGAGTGGGTCCCGATGGCAGCGAAGTTGATGCTGGAAGGGCTTGTGAATGAAGAGCTGGTGCTCCACTCGACGGTATAGCTGGTGACTGCCTCCTCGCCATTGGTGGTGATGGAACTGAAATTGATGGCCACTCCCAGGTCGGTTGGGGTGATGTTCTGGAGGCTCGGACCGGAGGTTGGAACGGGCACCGTGGGATTGGACATGGTGACGGAAGCGGCATTCACATTTGCCGTTGAAATGTCGATATTGGACGAGGCTTTGCCCGCCGGGTCTGCGATGTTCTGCGATCCCTGGCCAGTGGTGTCCATCCAGGCCTGCAGGGTGTAGCTTCCGGGTTGCACGCCGCGGATGGAGAAAGCGCCGCCCGCGGTGAGAGTGGCCGGGGTCATGCTGGTGCCGTTGCCGCTGCCGCAATTGAGGCTGTTCAGCACGACGTAGGTCTGGCCGGTCGACGGTCCGCCATAGTTCACGTTTCCTGAAACGGTATAGCCCAGTACGGAGCCGAAGTTGAGTCCGGTGATGGGATTGCCGCTGACGGTGACGTTCTGGGTGGCGGGATAGAAGACCGATTCGGCTCCGGTAATCGACGGCGTGACGGTGTAGGACCCGTTGGGAATGTTCGAGAAGGAGAAATTCCCGTTGGTGTCCGTTGTGGTGGACTGCGTGGTGCTGGTGTTGATGCTGACAGTGATGGGAGGTAGATTGCCGGTGCCGCAATAGTTGTTCAGGACGATTTGCCCGCTGATGGTGGCCAGGCTGGTGACGGCGATGGTGTAGGTGTCGGTTGCAGTGCTCTGGCCGGCGCTGTCCGCCACCGAAGCGGTGAACGAGATCGGGGTTCCGTTGGTGAGGGTATTGGGCGTACCGGTGATGGTTAACGAACTGCCGTTCGCGGCGATGCCCAGGTTGCCATTGTTCAGGCTAATGGCAGTGGAGGACAGGACACTGCCATTGACTGTCCAGGTGTAGGTGCCGGCGCCGCCGATTGCCCCGACTGACCCGTTGTAGAAGGCGTTGACGGTGGCAGACGGCAGCGAACCCGGATTGGGAGTGGGCAGCGACAGCGCGGGCGGGCTGGTAATCGCGATGGTGTACGCACGGGTGATGGAGTTGCCCACTGTTAAATCGATCAGCGTTGTATTGAACGCGATGGTATAGGGAGCAGCCGGCGAGCTGGTGGGCGTTCCTGAGATTGGAACCGAGGGGCCGATATAAAAGCCATAACCGCTCGGAGCCGTAAAGCCGGCGCAGGAGACGCTGTTGGGCACGGGTGTAGACAGGCCGTGGAGCATGCCCGACGAAATGGAAGCTACGGTCGGAACCGTGTAGCAATAGCTCCCACTTCCACCTGATCCGGCAATCGTCTGGCCGTAGGTGAGACCGGTTGTTCCTCCGGGCAAAGAACCCGGAGACAGCGCCAGCGAATTGTAGATATTGACGGTCAACGATTGGGTTGCTGTGTCGTTGGCCGAATCCTTCACCTGCGCGGTGAAGGTGGCGCTGCCGGCGATCGGCGTTGCGCCCGAAAGGACGCCGGCACTCGACAAGGTGAGTCCGACCGCGGTGAGTTGTGAGCTGCCTGACGAGACCGACCAGGCGTTGCCGCCCGTGCCTCCGGAAGCTGCGAGTGGCTGCGAGTAGGCGATGCCCACGGTTCCGGAGGGCAGCGAGGTGGTGGTGATGGTGAGCGAGGCGTTGACGGTGACGGAGAAGCTGGCGCTGGCGGTGTTTCCGCCCGAGTCCTTGGCCTGCACGGTGAAGGTGGCGCTGCCGGCGATCGGCGTGGCTCCGGAAAGCACTCCGGCGCTCGACAGGCTGAGTCCGACGGCGGTCAGGTTGGTTGAACCGGTCGTGACGGTCCAGGTATAGGGCGTTCCCGTGCCGCCGGTTGCGGCAAAGGTCTGCGAGTAGGCGGTGCCCACAACGCCGGTCGGCAACGGGCTGGTGGTGGTGATGGCCACCTTGGCGTCGATGGTGACGGAGAAGGTCGCGCTGGCCGTGTTGCCGGCGGAATCCTTGGCCTGGACGGTAAAGCTGGCGGTTCCGGCTACCGGTGTCGCGCCGGAAAGCACGCCCGCGCTGGAGAGGCTGAGGCCAACGGCTGTCAGGCTGCTTGAGCCGGAAGTGACGGTCCAGGTGTAGGGCGTTCCCGCGCCGCCGGTTGCGGCGAAGGTTTGCGAATAGGCCGTGCCCACAATGCCGGCCGGCAACGGGCTGGTGGTGGTGATGCTCACCGCCGAATCGATGGTGACGGAGAAGCTGGCGGTGGCCGTGTTTCCGAGAGAGTCCTTGGCCTGGACGGTGAAGGTCGCCGAGCCGGCAATCGGTGTGGCTGCGGAAAGCACTCCGGCGCTCGAAAGACTCAACCCTACGGCGGTCAGGTTGGTTGAACCGGTCGTGACGGTCCAGGTGTAGGGCGTTCCCGCGCCGCCGGTTGCGGCGAAGGTTTGCGAGTAGGCTGTGCCGACGATGCCGGCAGGCAGCGGGCTGGCGGTGGTGATGCCGATTGCCGAGTCAACGGTGACGGAGAAGGTTGCGCTGGCGATGTTGCCTACGGAATCTTTGGCCTGGACAGTGAAGGTTGCCGACCCTGCAACCGGCGTGGCTCCTGAAACAAGCCCGGCGCTCGACAGGCTCAGCCCGACTGCGGTGAGGCTGGCCGACCCGGAGGTGACTGTCCATGTGTAAGGCGTTCCCGCGCCGCCGCTGGCAGCCAGTTGGTCTGAGTAGGCGGTTCCCACTATGCCGGCAGGAAGCGGGCTCTTGGTGGTGATGCTGACGCCCGCATTGACGGTGACGGAGAGGGTTGCACTGCCGGTGTTGTTGGCGGAATCCTTGGCCTGGACTGTAAAGCTGGCGGTCCCGGCAACAGGAGTGGCGCCGGAGAGCAGTCCCGAGCTGGACACGCTCAGCCCGAGCGCGGTCAGGCTGCTGGATCCCGAGGTGACCGTCCAGGTATAGGGTGCGCCTGCTCCGCCGCCCGCGGTGAGTTGGTCAGAATACGCCACGCCCACATAGCCGGCGGGCAGTGGGCTGCCGGTGGTTACGGTTACGCCCGTATTGATGGTGACGGAGAAGCTGGAGCTGCCCGTGTTGCCGGCTGAGTCCTTTGCCTGGACGGTGAAGCTTGCCGATCCGGAAATGGGCGTAGGTCCCGAGAGCACGCCGGCACTGGACAGGCTGAGGCCGACGGCAGTGAGATTGGTGGCGCCTGTTGTGACGGTCCAGGTGTAAGGAGTGCCCGTTCCGCCGCTGGCTGCAAGAGTCTGCGAGTAAGCAACTCCCACGACGCCTGCCGGCAGCGGGCTGGAGGTGGTGATGGTTACGCCGGCGTTGATGGTGACAGAGAAGGTTGCTGCGCCGATGTTGCCGGCCGAGTCCTTTGCCTGCGCCGTGAAGCTGGCCGTGCCTGCGATGGGAATGGCTCCCGCAACCACGCCGGAGCTTGAAAGGCTCAGTCCGACAGCCGAAAGACTGCTTGCGCCGGACGTGACCGACCAGGTGTACGGCGTGCCTGTGCCGCCGGTCGCTGCGAGTGTCTGCGAATAAGCGGTGCCCACAATGCCTGCCGGGAGCGGGCTCTTGGTGGTGACGATTACGCCCGCATCAATCGTTACGGAGAAGGTCATGCTGGCGGTGTTTCCGGCTGAGTCCTTGGCCTGGGTGGTGAAGCTTGCCGTTCCGGCGACTGGGGTTGTTCCAGAAACGAGGCCGGAGCTGGAGAGGCTCAATCCGACGGCGGTCAGGCTGCTTGTGCCCGATGTGACTGTCCAGGTGTACGGTGTTCCCGCGCCGCCGGAGGCAGCCAGTTGTTGCGAGTAGGCCGTGCCGCTATAGCCGACAGGCAGCGGGCTGGTGGTGGTGATGGTGACTCCCGCATCGATGGTGACCGAGAGGGTTGCGCTTCCTGTGTCTCCGGCCGAGTCCTTGGCCTGCACGGTAAAGGTGGCAGGTCCGGCGATCGGTGTTGGGCCGGAAAGAACTCCCGCGCTCGATACGCTCAATCCGACGGCTGCCAGGCTGCTGGAGCCTGACGTGACCGTCCAGGTATAGGGCGTGCCGGCGCCGCCGGATGCAGCCAGTTGCTGCGAGTAGGCTGTTCCAACGTAACCGACCGGCAGCGGGCTTGGGGTGGTGACGGAGACGCCGGCGTTGATGGTGACGGAGAAGGCCGTGCTGGCGGTGTTGCCGGCCGAATCCTTGGCCTGTGCCGTGAAGCTGGCGGCGCCTGCGACAGGAATGGCTCCCGCAACAACGCCGGAGCTTGAGAGGCTCAGTCCGACAGCCGAAAGGCTGCTTGCGCCGGAGGTGACGGACCAGGTGTAAGGCGTTCCCGCGCCGCCGGTGGCTGCGAGAGTCTGCGAATAAGCCGTGCCCACAATGCCTGCCGGGAGCGGGCTTTTGGTGGTGATGCTTACGCCCGCATCAATGGTTACGGAGAAAGTCGTGCTGGCGGTATTTCCGGCAGAATCCTTGGCCTGGGTGGTGAAGCTTGCGGTTCCGGCGACCGGGGTGGTGCTCGATAGAAGTCCGGTGCTCGACAGGCTCAGCCCGACAGCGGTCAGGCTGGTGCTGCCTGAAGTGACCGTCCATGTGTAGGGCGTGCCTGCGCCGCCTTTGGCAGCCAGTTGTTGCGAGTAGGCCGTGCCGCTATAGCCGACAGGCAGCGGGCTTGTGGTGGTGATGGCGATGCCCGCATCGATGGTGACGGAGAGGGTCGCGCTCCCCGTGTTTCCAGACGAATCCTTGGCCTGGACCGTGAAGCTGGCGGGGCCGGCCACCGGCGTGGATCCGGAGAGAAGCCCGGAGCTCGACAGGCTCAGCCCAACGGCTGTGAGGCTGCTTGCGCCTGAAGTGACCGTATAGGTGTAAGGCGCACCCGCGCCGCCAGCCGCTGCCAGTTGCAGTGAATAGGCGGTTCCAACGTAACCCACGGGGAGCGGGCTTGCGGTGGTGATGGCGACTCCAGCGTTGATGGTGACGGAGAAGGTTGTGCTGCCGGTGTTGCCGGCCGAGTCCTTGGCCTGGGCGGTGAAGCTGGCGGTTCCGGCGACCGGCGTGGTTCCGGAGAGCAGTCCGGAGCTAGAAAGGGTGAGCCCGACGGCAGACAGGCTGCTTGCTCCGGAGGTGACCGACCAGGTGTACGGTGTGCCCGCGCCGCCGATTGCGGCCAATTGCCTGGAATAGGCTACTCCCGCGTAGCCGAGAGGCAGCGGGCTCGTGGTGGTGATGCTGACGCCCGCATCAATCGTGGCGGAGAAGGCCATGCTGGCGGTGTTACCGGCAGAATCCTTGGCCTGGGCGGTGAAGCTTGCGGTTCCGGCGACTGGGGTTGTGCCCGAGAGAAGTCCGGTGCTCGACAGGCTGAGGCCAACTGCGGTCAAGCTGGTCGAGCCCGATGTGACTGTCCAGGTGTACGGCGATCCGGCGCCGCCGGTTGCGGCCAGTTGCTTCGAATAGGCTGCTGCTGCGTATCCGACAGGCAGTGGGCTGGTGGTGGTGATGCTGACGCCCGCATCGATGGTGACGGAGATGGTTGCAGTGCCGACGTTCCCTTTTGCGTCCTTGGCCTGGGCTGTGAAGCTGGCGGTTCCGGCAACGGGTGTGGTTCCGGAGACAACGCCTGAACCAGACAGGCTGAGTCCGACGGCTGCGAGGCTGCTTGCGCCTGAAGTCACCGTATAGGTGTAAGGCGCACCGGCGCCGCCGGTAGCTGCCAACTGCTCCGAATAGGCAGTGCCGGCATAACCTGCGGGCAGTGGGCTTGCGGTGGAGATGGTCACCGCGGGGTACGTCACTGTGAGCGAGTAGGCCTGGGTGGCCGAGTCGCCAAACGCGTCGGCGGCCTTGATGGTGAAGTTAAACGTTCCGCCGGCGGTGGGTGTGCCGGTGATGGCGCCGGCGGTGAGCGTGAGGCCGGTGGGAAGCGAGCCGCTGGTGATGCTGTAGGTGAGCGCGCCTGCGCCGCCGGTTGCCGCTACCGAGCCGGTGTACGACACGTTGAATACGCCGGCCAGGAGAGTGGCCGGTGCGGGCAGCACAATCGTGGGCGCGCCGTTGATGGTGATGGTGAGCTGCTCGGTGGCCGAGAGCGCGGTGGGTGTGCCGGAATCGGTGACCTTGAAGGTCAGGTTGGCGGTGCCCGCGCAGGAGGCGACGGGTGTGCCGGAGAGGACTCCCGCCGCAGTCAGCGTGAGGCAGCTGGGTAGCGTGCCGCTGCTCAGAGTCCATGTGTAGGGAGAGATGCCGCCGGAGACGGCCAGCGTCTCAGAGAACGCGGTTCCCACGGTGGCCGGGGGCAGCGTGCCGGTGGTGATGGATGGCGCCGGGGGCACGGTGATGCTTGCGGTCGCGGTCTTGGATGTGTCGGCGACCGAGGTGGCTGTGATGGTGGCGGTCTGCGAGGACGCGGAAGCTGCCGGCGCGGTGTAAGTGGCCCCGGTGGTGGTGGTGTTCGACAGCGTTCCGCCGCCGCTCACCGTCCAGGTTACGCCGCCGTTGTTCTTGTCGTTGGTGACCGCGGCCGTCAGCGTGACGGTGTCTGTGGGGTCCACCGTTGACGCGGACGATGTGATGGCGATGCTGACTGGTGCACTGCTGCCTCCGCAACCGGCTAACAGGCTGGCGATAAAAAGGCAAGGAACTGTAAACGCAGCAGCCCTAAGAAGGCGGACAAACCCTTGATTCAGCATCCCGGTACTCTCCTCAACACTCGATTCCACCCGACGGGGAAGTTGGAAAATATCTCGGGAAGAAGTGGCCGAACTATACCGCTACGGAAGAAGCACTGTCAATGTAACGAATGTGGGCTACGGGGATGTTAGTCCAAAATGAATTGTTGTTCATCTTCGTTTAATCATTCGTTGTTGTCGAAGAGGTTAGTGGACCTTTCAGACCCATTCTGGAACTCATGTAAACAGGGCCCGGAAGGTGAGGCTTTGAGTTTTGGCTGCACTCCGGAAAGGGCAAGGAATTGCGCGGCGAAACGTGTACTCTGCGCTCTGCTCTATATATGTTGATCAATTGGTCAATATACTGTGCACGGGGAAAGGTGCACTTAGGGGATGCTTTGTTCGACTAAGATTGGCACACGCTGTCTTCTAGAGACGGGCCAGCGCCTGGCGCAGGTTCTCATCCCCGGCAAGCCAACTCCGTTGCACGTGCGGCTCAAAGCGCGTAGCTCCGTTGTTCAACTCGCACGGTTCCTGAGGCTGCGCCGCGCAGACAGGACAGACGAAATCCAAAACGGGAATGCAATCCACCATGAGGCGTTTTTACTCTTGCGGGTGTCGCAAAGAATGGTCAAAGAAGAACGCGGGCCGCAAATGCCTTCTTCGGCCCGGGCCGCCAGCTACAGTACGAGCCGGGCAGAATCATGGTTTCCGTCAGGGCAATCGCATTTGAAAAAGCCCTGCTTGGGATCTCGAAGAGAATCTGCTTGCAGGCACGGAAAGGTGGAAAGAGAGAGGATTGGCGGATCGAAATGCAGCAGGGGTTAAAGTGTTTGCGTGAGAACCAGTGCTCAGACCGCATGAATTGGTAATTCATCATGGACGAGCGTGGACCGGGAGGTCCACGCTACAGCCGGCCAGGAGGCCGGCGCTACATTCATTTAATTGCGACCTCACGCGGTCACGGTACTAGCGATTTCTGCAACGGGTTGTGTTTATCGATTCGATTCCGAAAATTCGTTGTATTCAATGCGAGTTCTCACGCAGACACTGAAGCCCTTTCTCTCAATCTAAACGGCTTGCGGCACGAGTAAACTCGTACCCTGATACAAAGGCCATCCAAAGCAGAGTTTTCACCAAGCTGTGAAGTCAGGCCCTGTTACAAAGCTCGCTTCGACGGAGTCTGTACGACAGCCAGAGACGTTCGCCTGCCCTGAAGGTTCAAATGCGATTGCCCTGTGGTTTCCGTGCTCGATGTTGCATTTTGTCTGCCTTTTGGCTATGATTCAAAGATGCGCCCGGAGCACATCTCCGGACAGTCATAAGCACCACGGCATTTGGACCCGATCTAACCTGGCTATGGCGGGCGACGCGAACTGATTCAGGGTACGCGAAGCGAGTTGGCCGTACGCCCAGTACCGGGGTTCCCTGCAAAGCGGGGCTGGCAAATGCGGTGGGAGACGAGGGGAAAATGGGAAAAGAAAGCAAAAACATTGTGAAGGCGCGCGCGGCTGTGACCAAGCCGGCGTATGCGCTGCCTGAGGCCGTAGGGCTGCTCAAGCAGGTGAAGTACGCCAAGTTCGACGAGACCGTCGATTTGACGATGCGCCTGGGAGTGGACACGCGCCACGCCGACCAGATGGTGCGCGGCACGGTTGTGCTGCCGCATGGGTTGGGCAAGACCAAGATCGTAGCGGTGATCGCAAGCGGCGACCGCCAGAAGGAAGCCACCGAAGCCGGCGCCGATTTTGTGGGCGGCGAGGAGATGGTGGAGAAGATCCAGAAGGAAAACTGGACCGCCTTTGACGCGCTGATCGCGACCCCGGACATGATGAAGGTTGTGGGCCGGCTGGGCAAGGTTCTGGGTCCCAAGGGCCTGATGCCGAACCCCAAGACTGGAACCGTGACCCTGGACGTGGCTTCGGCGGTGAAGGAGATCAAGGCCGGCAAGGTGGAGTTTCGCGCCGACAAGACCAGCCTGGTCCATGTGCCGGTGGGCAAGCTGAGTTTCGATCCGCAGAAGCTGATCGACAACACGACCACGGTGATTGGCGCGATTGTCCGCAGCAAGCCTTCCGCGGCCAAGGGCAGGTACATCAAGAGCGTCACGCTGAGCTCGACGATGGGGCCCGGGGTGCCACTGGATTCGGCTGTCGCGGACGCGGCGGGAAAACACTAGAAGAGCAGGGATCAGGGGTCAGGGATCGGGGATCAGTTAAAGCCCCTTAGTTCTCTCGTCCCCGGATCTGAATGGCAGAACGGGTTTTGGAACATAGCGCCCGGTGAGGGCGCGGAGCAGGGATTCAAGGCAGGAGAGCGAATCGGCGGGTTTTAAAACCGACCCCTGATCTCCGACCCCTGACCCCTGTCGAAGCGGAGCGAAGACAAATGGCGATTTCGAAGGCGAAGAAGGCGGAGAAGGTCCAGTTGCTGAGCAAGGAGCTGGAGACCTCGACAACCGCGATAGTGGGCACGTTTGCCAAACTGACCGTGACGCAGGATTTTGCGCTGCGCAAGGTGGTTCGCGAGGCGGGCGGCAAGTATCGCGTGGTGAAGAACAAGCTGGCGGCGATCGCCGGCGAAGGCACCCAGGTGGAGTCGGCGCTGAAGGGGCTGAAGGGCGTGAGCTCGGTGGCGTTCACCTCCGGCGACCCGGTTCTTCTGGCCAAGGCATTTTCGAAGTGGGTTGGCGAGAACGCGGAGTTCCAGTTCAAGCTGGGTATCGTGGACGGCAAGCTGCTGAGTGTGGCGGAAGTGAAGGCGCTGGCTACCCTGCCGGGCAAGGAAGAGCTCTTCTCGAAGCTGCTGTTCCTCATCAATTCGCCGGCGCAACGGCTGGCGACGGTGCTGAATGCAACGGGACGCGACCTGGCGGTGGTTCTGGGCCAGGGCGTGGAAAAAGAGAAGTTTGCCGCGGAAGCCGCGGCGTAGGTGCGCAGTTTTCAGTTGTCAGTTTTCGGTTGTCAGCACGACAAACTGAAAACTGACAACTTACAACTGACAGCTATTTTACGGATTTGGTCGTAACGCGGGCGGGAAGTGCGCGGGTCTGGCGCGTCGGAAACTTCCGGTTTGGGTGTTCGGCCCATGGGCAATTCACAAGAAACCGGCAATTCAAAACGAATCTGATTGGAGAATACAAATGGCGGATCTCGCGCAGTTGGAAGAGCAAATTGTAAGCCTGAGCCTGCTGGAAGCAGCGGCGCTGGTGAAGAAGTTGGAAGAGCGTCTTGGCGTTTCGGCAGCAGCAGCGGCCCCGGTGGCCGCGGCGGCTGGCGGCGGCGCGGCGGCCCCGGTGGTTGAGGAGAAGACCGAATTCCAGGTTATCCTCAAGGACTTCGGCGCCAACAAGATCAACACCATCAAGGCTGTACGCGAGGTTACCTCGCTCGGCCTGAAGGAAGCCAAGGACCTGGTCGATGGCGCCCCCAAGGCGTTGAAGGAAAGCGCGACCAAGGACGAGGCGGAAGCGATCAAGAAGAAGTTCGAAGGCATCGCGACCGTCGAAATCAAGTAGTTTCGGGTCGGGAAATCTTTCGGTACTTGCAAGTGCGGCCGGGACGCGCTACGATATTCGTTGCGCGTCTTTTCGGCTCTTTCCAGTTTCATGGAGAGGAGCGGGGGCTGAGCGGTGCGTTTTGAGCTTACGTGGAGTGGCACGCAGGCGTCGAAGATCCAGGGGCGTGCCAGGCATTCTGGAGACGGGCGCGGCGGTGAGGTTAAGTGCCGTAGAGTCAACGGGTAGCAAGGGTTCCTGTTGACGGTTGGCGAGTAGCTGGTGGGCGAGCGGCAGAAGCGAGCTTTGGGATCGGCGAGAGCAGGGTTCAGAATTCGGATGGGGGCACAGGCAACAGGCCGCGCTCGTGAGGCATTGCGTCCTTGCGGGCCTTTCGTGTCTCTCGACCGTAGCAGGCGGTTTTTTCTTCACCAACCTGTTCTTGACTCATAAGTGAGGCACATGGATGTACCGAACGGGTTCAACCGTTGTGCTTGCTTCCTTCGATTGTGCGCAGTCTAGCGCACTTGCCGGATGTACGGCAATGCCCATTTCGCGAATTTGACGGATCGTCCCAGGCCTGACCCGAATGTCCGGCTTGGATATGAAGCGCGCTCGAAGTCTGGCTGAGCGCACGGGTGGGGACTGGAAGAGCGCAGTGCTCCAGTCTGATTTTGGAGTTTTTACCGTAAATAGCCGGCGCCCCCGAGACTCGGGCGCTGGCCCGGAACCGGCCTCGGGAGTAGGGGCGGAACCGGTGATACGAAGCCTCAGGAGTGAAGCATGCCCAACGAGAAGCGCGCGATTCGCAGCAGGCTCGATTTTTCAAAGATTCCCACCGCAACCCAGATTCCCAACCTGATTGAAGTGCAGCGGCGCTCGTATGAGCGTTTTCTCCAGATGGACAAGCTGCCCAACGAGCGGGACGACTCGGGTTTGCAGTCGGTGTTTGTTTCGGTTTTCCCGATCACCGACTTCCGCGGCATCTCGCAACTGGACTTCGTGGATTTCTCGATCGGCAACTGGGAGTGCAAGTGCGGCCACTTGAAGGGGCTGCATCACCTGCGCACGGCCTGCGTGCATTGCGGCGCGATGGTGATCACGGATCCGTTCCTTCCCGGCGACGTTCTGTGCCAGAAGTGCGGCACGTACAACAAGAACACGCCTGACTTCTGCAACAAGTGCGGCGACCCGGTGAGCCTGCAGTTGAAGTACGACCAGCAGGAGTGCGAAGAGAGGGGCATGACCTTCTCCGCGCCGTTGAAGGTGACGGTGCGCCTCACCATTTATGAAAAGGACCCGGAGACGGGCAACAAGTCCATCAAGGACATCAAGGAGCAGGAGGTGTTCTTCGGCGACATTCCGCTGATGACGCCGAATGGGACCTTTATTGTGAACGGGACTGAGAGAGTCATCGTTTCGCAGTTGCACCGCTCACCCGGCGTCTTCTTTGAGACGGCGAACAACCGCACCTACTTCCTGGGCAAGATCATTCCGTATCGCGGATCGTGGGTGGAGTTTGAGTACGACCAGAAGAACACGCTGTATGTGCGCATCGATCGCAAGCGCAAGTTTTTGGGCACCATCTTCCTGCGCGCGCTTGGACTGCGTTCGGACGAAGAGATTCTGAAGACCTTCTATACTGTGGACCGCATTCACATCGCGGACGGCAAGCTGCATTGGGCTGTCCAGCAGGACGCCAAGACCGGCACGCATCTGCTGGGCGCCAAGCCCGCGCACGCGGTGCTGCACAAAGGTGAGGAGATTGCGCACTCCGGCCGCAAGGTCACGCCCAGCATTCTCAAGGCAATTCGCGCTGCTGCCATTGATCGCATTGAAGTGGAAGCGGCGGAGCTGGACGGCGCATTGACGGCGTCTGACGTGATCGATCTGAACACCGGCGAAGTGATTGTGGAAGCCAACGTGGAGTTGACTGCCGACCGCCTGCACAAGGTGCTTTCGAGCGGCGCGGCCAGCTTTGAAGTGTTCTTCCCCGAGCGCGACGACGTGGGCAACATCATCACCAACACGCTACGCCGCGACTCGGTACGCAAGCCTGAGGAAGCGCTGATCGAAATCTACCGCAAGCTGCGGCCGGGCGATCCGCCGACGCTGGACACGGCGACCGCGCTGTTTGAAGGCATGTTCTTCGATGCGCGCAAGTACGATTTCTCGCGCGTGGGCCGTTTGAAGTTCAACATCAAGCTTTACGAAAATCAGGACGCGACGCACCTGGATCACCGCACCCTGACGCCGGAAGACTTCTACGCGACCATTCGCTACCTGCTGAAGCTGCGCCGCAATATCGGCATGGTGGACGACATCGATCACCTTGGCAACCGCCGCGTGAGAGCGGTGGGCGAACTGATGGAGAATCAGTTCCGCATCGGCCTCGTGCGCATGGAGCGCGCGATCAAGGAAAAGATGAGCGTGTATCAGGAGCTCTCGACGGCGATGCCGCACGACCTGATCAACGCCAAGCCGGTGATGGCGGCGATCCGCGAGTTCTTCGGATCTTCGCAGTTGTCGCAGTTCATGGATCAGACCAATCCGCTGTCGGAGATTACGCACAAGCGCCGTTTGTCGGCACTTGGGCCGGGCGGCTTGTCGCGTGAACGCGCAGGCTTCGAAGTGCGCGACGTGCACCCGACGCACTATGGGCGCATCTGCCCGATTGAGACGCCGGAAGGTCCGAACATCGGCCTGATCAGCTCGCTGAGCTGCTTTGCGCGCATCAACGAGTACGGATTCATCGAGTCGCCTTATCGCAAGGTGAAGGACTCGCGCATTCTGGACTACGTTGAGATTGTGAACGCCGGCGAAAGCGGACTGCGCGTGGGCGATCACATCGAGAAGGAAGAAGCGAAGCGCCTGAACGAATCGCTGAAGAAGGCGGGCAAGAGGGCGATCGATCACATGCCATTCAGCTTCTACCTGTCGGCGTGGGAAGAGGACAAGCACACCATCGCGCAGGCCAACATCGAGTTCAACGACGAGGGCGTAATCACCGAGGACCTGGTGAATGCGCGTCGCCAGGGAAACTTTGTGCTGGTAAACCGCGCAGAGGTGGACTACATTGACGTCTCGCCGAAGCAGCTGGTTTCAGTGGCCGCATCGCTGGTGCCGTTCCTGGAGCATGACGATGCGAACCGCGCGCTGATGGGCGCCAACATGCAGCGCCAGAGTGTGCCGCTGCTGGTGGCAGAAGCTCCGCTGGTGGGCACGGGCATGGAGGGTGTGACCGCACGCGACTCCGGCGCCGTGATTCTGGCCAAGCGCAACGGCATTGTGGACTCGGTGGACTCCGAGCGGATCATCGTGCGTGTGGAGGGTGAGCATCACCCGACGCAGCTTTCGCGCGAGGTTGGTTCGGACATCTATCAACTGATCAAGTTCAAGCGGTCGAACCAGAACACCTGCATCAACCAGAAGCCTGTTGTTCGCGAGGGCGACCGGGTGGTGAAGGGTCAGGTGATCGCCGACGGACCTTGCACGGAGCAGGGCGAGCTGGCGCTGGGACGCAATGTTCTTGTCGCCTTCATGCCGTGGCGCGGTTACAACTTCGAGGACGCGATTCTCATCAGTGAGAAGCTTGTCCGCGAGGATTACTACACCAGCGTGCACATTGAAGAGTTCGAGATTGAAGCGCGCGACACGAAGCTGGGACCGGAAGAAATCACGCGCGATATTCCGAACGTGAGCGAGCACGCACTGCGCGATCTGGACGAGAGCGGCGTGATCCGCATCGGCGCCCAGATCAAGCACGGCGACATCCTGGTGGGCAAGGTGACTCCCAAGGGAGAAACCCAACTCACTCCGGAAGAGAAGCTGCTGCGCGCCATCTTCGGCGAAAAGGCCGGCGACGTGCGCGACGCATCGCTGACCTGCCCTCCGGGCATCGAGGGCACGGTGGTGGATGTGCGCATCTTCAGCCGCAAGGGACAGGAGAAGGACGAGCGCGCCAAGCTGATCGAGGCCGAGTATGTGTCGAAGCTCGAGAAGAACCTGGGCGACGAAATCCGCATTCTGACCGACGAGCGTTTGAAGCGCCTGGACGGAATTCTTGGCAACAAGGAAGTGCTGGCCGATCTGCACGACGAGCGGACCAACAAGCGCCTGCTGACCAAGGCTGCGATTCTGGATCGCGACACGATCGAGCGCATCTCTACGAAGAACCTGAAGCGCATCCGCTACGCCGACAAGGATCCTCGCGTCAACGAGCAGATCGATGAGATCGAAGAGATGACCTCGCGCCAGATTGAAGTGCTGCGCAAGATTACGAACGAGAAGATCGCCAAGCTGCAGAAGGGCGACGAGCTTCCTCCGGGCGTGATCAAGATGGTGAAGGTGTACATCGCCATGAAGCGCAAGCTGAGCGTGGGCGACAAGATGGCAGGCCGTCACGGCAACAAGGGCGTGATTGCGCGCATTCTTCCTGAGGAAGACATGCCGTATCTGCCCGATGGAACTCCGGTGGAGATTGTGTTGAATCCCCTCGGCGTGCCTTCTCGTATGAACGTGGGCCAGATTCTTGAGACGCACCTTGGCTGGGCTGCCCATGCGCTGGGCGCGAAAATTGCGGCGCTGATCAAGGAAAACAACGATGCGGCCTACACGCGCGAACTGATGAAGAAGGAGTTCGCGGGGACCGCAACGCTGCGGCAGTTGCTTGAGCTCGACGACGAGATGCTGTTGCGCGTGGGAGCAGGCATGAAGCGCGGCATCTGGTTCGGAACCGCTGTGTTCGACGGCGCGCAAGAGAGCGAGATCAAGGCGCTGCTGGCTTCGGCCGGCCTGCCTTCCTCTGGCAAGACGGCGCTGTTCGACGGCATGACGGGCGAGCAGTTCGAGCAGCCGGTGACGGTGGGCTACATCTACATGCTCAAGCTTTCGCACCTGGTCGACGACAAGATTCACGCGCGCTCGATCGGACCGTATTCGCTGATTACGCAGCAGCCTCTGGGCGGCAAGGCGCAATTCGGCGGACAGCGTTTCGGCGAGATGGAAGTGTGGGCGCTGGAAGCCTATGGCGCGGCCTACATCCTGCAGGAACTGCTGACGGCGAAGTCCGACGACGTGTATGGCCGTACGAAGATTTACGAGGCCATCGTCAAGGGCGAAGCGGCGATCGAGCCGGGCGTACCGGAGTCGTTCAACGTGCTGATTCGCGAATTGCAGTCGCTGTGCCTTGACGTGGAGTTGATCAAGCGCGCGGACCTGATCAAGAAGCTTCCGGTGCCGGAAGCAGCAGTAGCCGATTGAAGCGAGTTGTCAGTTATCAGTTATCAGTTGTAAGTTGTCAGTTTTCAGAAACCCGCGTTCATTATCCGCGGGGTCGACAAAATTAGTAAGCGGCACGGTCGAACTGAAAACCGACAACTGAAAACTGAAATCTATCGTTCAGGGTCCTTCTTGAAAGCGGCAAACACCGCTACCCGGGAAGGGAGGATCCTTAAAAAATCCCGGGAGATACCGCGGCAGGCGTCAAAAAAGGCTTGCCAAGGAGGGTCGCCTTGTTCCGTTCGAACCCGTTTGAGCTTACCAGCCCCATTACCGACTTTGACGCAATCCGCATCATGCTGGCATCGCCTGAGAAGATCCGCAGCTGGTCGCATGGCGAAGTAACCAAGCCAGAAACCATCAACTACCGCACCTTCAAGCCGGAGCGTGACGGCCTGTTCTGCGCGCGCATCTTTGGACCGGTGACCGACTGGGAGTGTTTGTGCGGCAAGTACAAGCGCATGAAGCACCGCGGCGTGATCTGCGATAAGTGCGGCGTTGAAGTGACGGTGAGCAAGGTGCGCCGCGAGCGCATGGGCCACATTGAGCTGGCGTCTCCCTGTTCTCATGTCTGGTTCTTCAAGGGTCTCCCGTCGCGTATCGGCCACCTTCTGGACATCTCGCTGCGCGATCTTGAGAGCATCTTGTACTTTGAGTCGTATGTCGTGGTCGATCCGGGCGATGCGCCGGTGAAGGAACGCGAGATCATCAAGGACGAAGGCAAGTTCCGCGAACTCGATCAGCAGTTCCGTCCGTCGGGCTTCAAGGCCATGATGGGCGCGGAAGCGATCAAGGAACTGCTCAAGCGCGTCCAGATCGACGAGCTTGGCATTGAGCTGCGCGAGCGCATGAAGACTGAAACTTCGGCGCAGAAGAAGCTGAAGTATGCCAAGCGCCTGAAGGTTGTGGAGGCGTTTCGCAAGAGCTCGAACAAGCCGCAGTGGATGATTCTGGATGTGCTGCCCGTGATTCCACCGGAGCTGCGCCCGCTGGTGCCGCTGGATGGCGGACGCTTCGCCACGTCGGATTTGAACGATCTCTATCGCCGCGTGATCAACCGCAACAACCGGTTGAAGAAGCTGATGGACCTGCACGCGCCGGAAGTGATTGTGCGCAACGAAAAGCGCATGCTGCAGGAAGCCGTGGACGCGCTGTTTGACAACGGCCGCCGTGGCCGCGTGCTGAGGGGCGCCAACAACCGTCCGCTGAAGTCGTTGAGCGACACGCTCAAGGGCAAGCAGGGGCGTTTCCGTCAGAATCTGCTCGGCAAGCGCGTGGACTACTCAGGCCGTTCGGTCATTGTGGTCGGGCCTGAATTGAAATTGCACCAGTGCGGGCTGCCGAAGAAGATGGCGCTTGAGCTGTTCAAGCCCTTCATCTATCACCGCCTGGAGCAGACGGGCCACTGCACGACCATCAAGCAGGCCAAGGAGATGGTTGAGATGCAGGAGCCGGTGGTGTGGGACATTCTTGAAGAAGTGATCAAGGACCATCCCGTGCTGCTGAACCGCGCCCCAACGCTTCACCGCCTGGGCATTCAGGCTTTCGAGCCGGTGCTGGTGGAAGGCAAGGCGATCAAGATTCACCCGCTGGTGTGCACGGCGTTCAATGCGGACTTCGACGGCGATCAGATGGCGGTGCACATTCCGCTGTCTCCCGAGGCGCAGATTGAAGCGAGCGTGCTGATGCTGGCTTCGCACAACATTCTGTCGCCGGCATCGGGGCAGCCGATCACCGTGCCCACGCAGGACATGGTGCTCGGTCTCTATTACCTGACCAAGGCCAAGAAGGGCGGCAAGGGCGAAGGACGCGTGTTCGCCAACACCGAAGAGATCCTGATGGCGCTGGAAGCGAAGGAAGTGGAGACGCTTTCGCCGATTCGCCTGCGCTACACGGGCAAGGTGCTGGACATGACGACGGCGTACGACGACCAGGATCTGACCCACACCGAGGCGGTTGACTTCAACAAGGAGTACATCTCCACCACCGTGGGCCGCGTGATTCTGAATGACTCGCTGCCGCCGGGGATGCCGTTTGTGAACGGCCTGTTGAAGAAGAAAGGGATCGGGCAACTGGTGAACTATTGCAACCAGAACCTGGGCCTTGAAGTCACGGTGGGCATGCTGGATCGCATCAAGTCGCTCGGCTTCAACTATGCGACCAAGTCCGGATTGTCGGTCGGCCTGGACGACATGGTGATTCCGGCCAGCAAGTACACCACGGTGGACGACGCCGACAAGAAGGTGATCGAAGTCCAGAAGCAGTACATGGACGGCGCCATCACCAACGGCGAGCGCTCGAACAAGGTCATCCAGATGTGGTCGGCGGTTACGGACAAGGTTGCGGACGAGATGTTCGGCAACATGAAGCGGGCTGACGACGAAGGCGCGATGAACCCGATCTACATCATGGCCGACTCCGGCGCTCGTGGATCGAAGCAGCAGATTCGCCAGCTTTCGGGCATGCGCGGACTGATGGCCAAGCCTTCAGGCGAAGTGATTGAGACGCCCATCACGGCGAACTTCCGTGAAGGACTGACGGTGCTCGAATACTTCATCTCGACGCACGGCGCGCGTAAAGGATTGGCCGATACGGCGCTGAAGACGGCCGACTCGGGCTACCTGACCCGCCGCCTGGTGGACGTGGCGCAGGATGTGATCGTGACCGAGTACGACTGCGGCACGGTGGAAGGCATCTATGTAGGCGCGATCGTCGAATCGGGCGAGATCATCGAGCCTTTGCGCGACCGCATTATTGGCCGCGTGACACTGGAGCGCATCAAGGACTACGACGGAAACATTGTGGTGGATGTGAACCAGGGCATCGACGAAGACAGCGCATCGGCCATCCAGGGCGCGGGCGTTGAGAAGGTGAAGATTCGCTCGGTGCTCACTTGCGAATCGCGCCGCGGCGTGTGCGCGCTGTGCTACGGGCGCAACCTGGGCTCGGGACGCATGGTGGAACTGGGCGAAACCTGCGGCGTCATCGCTGCGCAGTCCATCGGCGAGCCGGGAACGCAGTTGACCATGCGTACCTTCCACGTGGGCGGAACTGCGAGCCGCGTGCAGGACAAGTCGCGCCTCGACGCCAAGAACAACGGCTTTGTGCGCTTCATCAACCTGAACACCGTCGAGAGCAAGGACGGCACCCTGGTGGCCATGAACCGTTCCGGTTCACTGGCTATTCAGGACGAGCGTGGCCGTGAAAAAGAGCGCTACGTGGTGGTTTACGGCGCGCGCCTCAAGGTCAAGGACGGCGAGCATGTCAAGCTGGGCCAGTTGCTGGCCGAGTGGGACCCGTACACGTACTCGATCCTCACTGAGATCGGCGGCACGGTGCAGTTCAAGGACCTGCAGGAAGGCATCACGCTCAACGAGGAGGTCGATGAAGTCACCGGCCTGTCGCGCTGGGTGGTTGCCGATGCGCCCGACGAAAAGCGCCAGCCTGCCTTCATGGTGAAAAACGCGAAGGTCAGCAAGCGTTACCTGCTGCCGCGCGGCGCTCACCTTATGATTCAGGACGGCGAAGACGTGGGCCCCGGCGACGTGCTGGCCAAGATTCCCAAGGAGAGCACGCGCACCAAGGACATCACCGGCGGTCTTCCGCGGGTGGTGGAATTGTTCGAGGCGAGGAAGCCGCGCGAGACGGCCATCATTTCTGAAATCGATGGCGTGGTTCGCTTCGGCGAAGTTGCCAAGGGCCAGCGCAAGATTTACGTGACCGCGGACAACGGCGACGAGAAGGAATACTCGGTGCCGCGCGGTATCCACGTGAACGTGCAGGAAGGCGAGCGGCTTCGTGCAGGCGATCCTTTGATGGATGGCCCGCTGAACCCGCACGACATTCTTGCCGTGCTGGGCGAAAAGGAACTGCAGTCTTACCTGGTGAACGAAATCCAGGAAGTGTACCGTCTGCAGGGCGTGGCCATCAGCGACAAGCACATCGAAGTGATTGTTCGCCAGATGCTGCGCTGGGTGCGCATTGACGAAGTGGGCGATACCAACTTCCTGCTGGAGCAGCAGGTTGACCGGTTCCGCTTCCGCGAAGAGAACGAAAAGGTGCTGGCCAACGGAGGCCGTCCGGCAATCGGACGTCCGCTGCTGCTGGGCATCACCAAGGCGTCGCTTTCCACGGACAGCTTCATCTCGGCGGCCAGCTTCCAGGAGACGACTCGCGTCCTCACCGAAGCCAGCATCAACGGGGCTATCGACAACCTGCGCGGCCTGAAGGAGAACGTGATTGTGGGACGGTTGATTCCCGCAGGCACGGGCCTGGAGTACTACCGCAACGTGCAGCTTTCTCCGGAACTGGAAGAAGCGGCGGCACGCGTGCAGCAGGAAGTCACCGCGGAGATTGAGGCAGCCGAGCGCGAACTCGAACTCATGCGGCAGGAAGGCGAAGCCGAGGAGATGGCAGCGGAGTAACCACCTGCGGTGGGGCAGACGGCGCTTGCGCGCCAATGCAGCATTGTGCAGAGCATGCGGTTGACCATGGAGGGCCCGGTGCAAACCGGGCCTTTTCATTTGGTGCGCCGCGGGAAATAGGCTGATTTGGTTGAAACCGGGACGGGATTTGTGGGGCTGAAGCCCCATCTCTCTCACGTTATGCGGCTTGCGGCACGACTGAAGTCGTACCCCGATACAAGGCGCGTCCAAGGCGGCGTTCTTGAGTGAGCTTTGCAGCCAGGCCTCTTTATTTTGGGGTTTGCTCGCTGCTGCCGGTCTGGCGGAGGCTCACGGTATCCTCAAGCGGATGGTGGGTATGCTTGCGCACGTACATGGCGGCGTCGGCGGCGCTGAGCAGGCTGTCTTTGGTGGCGCCGTCCTCGGGGTAGAGAGCGACGCCGACGCTTGCGGAGCCGGAGAGGACAACGCCCTCGACGGCAAACGATTCCGCAAAGCAGCGTTCGAGGCGGTGGGCCACATCCTGGACTTCGGCGCGGCTCCGGACGGTGGGAAGGAGCGCGGCAAATTCGTCTCCGCCGAGTCGCGCCAGGGTATCGGCAGGGCGGAGCTGGTGCTTCATGCGGGTGGCTACCTCCTGCAGATACAGGTCGCCGGCCAGGTGACCGTACATGTCGTTCACCTGCTTGAATCCGTCAAGGTCGATGTAGATGAGGCCGAAGATGCCGGCGTTGAGGCGGGCCTCTTCAACTTGTGCGTGGAGACGCTTGTCAAAGGAAAAGCGGTTGTGGATGTCGGTGAGCAGATCGAACTCGGAGCGGCGCAGCAGGTCAGAGTAAAGGCGGCGGGTTTCGATGGCCAGTGTGGCCAGTTCCGCGGCCATGGAGAGGGTTTCTTCCTCGATGGCGGCGGGCTTGGCGAGCTGGTCAAAGGCGGCAGAGATCTGGCCGAGCGGGGGGCCGGAACGGGCCGGGATTTTGTGGTGGAGGACGCGCATGGCGGAGGGTTTCTCGGGGCAGTTTCCCAGCAGTGCTCCGTCCGCCACCTGGCACCAGCAGGGCGCGCCCTTGAGCTTAAACGAGACCAATTCCGTGATTTGTTCAATGATCTCGGCGAGGGGACGGGAGCCGTTGATGTCTTCAAGGATGCGGCCGCGGCGGCGTTCGATGTAAGCGGTTGCCGCGGATTGGCGGCGCACCTTGCGTTCAAAGGCCCAGCTCCTGGCGCCCACAAACAGGACCAGGACAAGCAGCACTCCGATGGCGATGGTGAGGTTGCGCACGTTGAGAGGCGACGGCCGGGCAACGACGGCGATATCGGCGGGAGTCCGCATGATCAGATCGAACGGGACATTGCCGCGGAAGGGATTGAGTTGCCCGAGCGTACAGATGCCGGATGCGCGCACCGTTGAACCGAGCGGAACATCGTTGAAGGGCAGCGGGGAAAGGTCTCCAGTATTGGGATGGCGATAGATGGCGGAGAAGACCTGACCGTCGGAGACGAGGACATACTCATCCTGCGAGGTCTCCCGAACCTTCATCACCACCTGTCCCTCAATTGAGACCAGGTCGAAGATATGTTTGCCGGAGGTGAGCTCGGCGAGAGTGGCCGGCTGGGGAGCGATGGGAGCGAAACCCTGGTGTTCCAGCACCTCTCCGGCGGTGAGAGCGAGAGAGCCGTCATACAAATCGGGAAAACCTGTGACATCCACCTGGTCGCCGACCTGAACGGGCTTCTCCGAAGCAGTCACAATCCACAGGCTCCTGGCTCCGCTTTGAAGAACTATGGCCGAACCCGGCTGGTAATAGGTCACGGTTCCATGGACACGGACTCTCCGGCTGAAGTTATTGACATGGTAGTTCGCCATGATTTCGTCCATGCGGGTAACGGGCAGAGCGGACGGAAGGGTCTGCGCATGGTGGAGGACTTTCAGGTCGGTTATAGAAGAAACGGCGAGCGCAACTCCGGTTTGTTGCTTCTTGCCATCGAAGAAGGCCCCCGATACGCCGGTCACCTCAACTTCGGCGTCCAGCAGTCCAATCAAAGTCTCCGGATCGGTGTTGTCGATGTAGGCGTTGATGAGGCCGCCATCGGTAAGCAGTTGAGCGTGCGTCGTAGGCTGGCCGGGGGTCCATACCAGGTCAGCGCTGTGCACCTGTGCCCGCACTTTCACGCGGACGGAATCGAACCTGGAGCCGACCATGTCATCGTAAGAGGCTGGGACTGGCGCAGGCATGTCGCCATGATGGAGAACGGAAACGCTGTCAGCGAAAACATAGGGCCTGAAGCTGTCGTCGGCTCTTCCGCGCACCAGCACGCGATCTCCCACCGCAGCAACGATCTTTGCGTCCGCCCACACATAGATGCCTTCGTTCGCATCCTGGACGAACAAGGCGTCGTCGCCTCTTCT
>Ga0302320_10002506_pt1 | contig 43164 bp, 38 predicted proteins | sample Bog_T0_3_FD_202130 | JGI IMG/M metagenome (GOLD analysis project Ga0302320, IMG submission 202130) | Peat permafrost microbial communities from Stordalen Mire near Abisko, Sweden - Bog_T0_3 | ecosystem: Environmental > Terrestrial > Soil > Wetlands > Peat | place: Sweden: Abisko, Stordalen Mire...
AAAAGAGATGAGTTGGACAGAGGTACGCGTACCGGCCACGAGCGCCAATCTCGGGCCTGGATTCGATGCGCTCGGCATGGCGCTGAGCATTTATCTGGAAGTTCGCTTTCGGCCCGCCGAAACGCTGAGCATCCGAGCCACGGGACGGGATGCGGCGTTGATTCCATCCGAAGAGAGCAACCTGATCTGGCAGACTGCGGTGGCGGTGGCCGAGCACGCCGGACGTCCGATGCCTGTCGTTGAGATCGAGATCAATAACGGCATTCCCATCGGCAAAGGGCTCGGATCGAGCGCCGCGGCGTTGCTGGCCGGCGTCGTCATCGCCGACGAGGTACTCGGCCTGGAATGGTCCCGCGACCGCATTCTCGACGAGGCGGCGCGCATCGAGGGCCATCCCGACAACGTTGCCGCCGCCGCGCTCGGCTCCATTGTTGCCAGCGCCATAGATAGCGAGGGCGTGACACGCGCCGTGCGGATGCAGTTGCCGGCGCGGTATGGCATCGCCGTCGTTGTGCCCGACTTCATCCTGCCCACCTCGGAAGCCAGAGCGGTGCTCCCGGAGTCGTATTCGCGCGCCGACGCCGTGTTCAACATTCAGCGCTCGGCGCTGCTGATCGCGGCCATGCTGACGCAAACCACCGACGCGTTCCACGCCGCGCTTGAGGACCGTTTGCACCAGCCCTACCGGGCCCGGCTCGTACCCGGCCTCGCCGAGATGATCGAGTTGCGCGCGGAGGGCCTGCTCGGCGCGGCTCTGTCGGGCGCAGGGCCGTCAGTTCTTGTTTTTTATGAACGCGGGCATGAGGAGGTGGTAGAACGGTTCAACGCCGTCTTCGCCTCCCACGGCCATGCCAGTGAAACGCTGGTGGCTCACATTCCCGATCACGGCTACGACGTGCTGCGAGGGCTTTGAAGCCGCGTCGCGCGCCTAGCGCTTCGGGCGTAGACTGCATGCGGGGAAAGGACGGCAATCCATGGATATGAGACAAGGCGCCACGTCGGGAGTCACCTTCGGGTGCGCGCTGGCGATCGCCATCAGCTACGTCCATAACCATTCCATTTTGTGGGCCATCATCCATGGCTTGCTCTCCTGGCTGTACGTCATTTACGCAGCGCTCAAGTACTGAACCTCGCTGCATACTCCCTCGATCCTGACGGTGCAGGGCTTCCAGACAATTAGGGGTCCGCGCTGGTCTCCGTGCCGCGTTCACGCCCGGCTGGTTTTATCGATACTCAGCGGGTCAGTTTTTCTAAAAAAATGTCAAAACCGGTCGATCTGAATCAGAGTGCCACCCATGGTCGGAACTAAGATGACGTCACCTGTATTCACTCCGCCTGTCAATCTCGTTGCGAAGTCCGAGACGTTCGTTCCGTTTCGGTCCCCAGGCTTTGGCGTTGAGTTTCTCACCAGTCTGAACCACGCCATACGGACTCCCTTGAGCGGCATTCTGGGGCTGTCCGAGCTGATGCTGGAGGATCCAACCGGCGCGGAGAATCGCGAATACCTGATCTCGATCCGATCCTGCGCCGCGGCGCTGAACGACCTGCTTTCCGCGACACTGGACTACGCCTCGCATGTCTCGGGGGCGATCCGCTTGGAGGAGCAGGACTTTCCGCTGAACACGGCCATTGAGGCGGGTCTTCGGGACGCACGACAACGAGCCGAGGACCATGCAATTCCTCTGGAAGCCGAACTGACCATCGGTCTGGACCGGATCGTGCGCTCGGATGCGTTGCGCCTGCGGGATCTGATCGCTCTCCTGGCGCGGGTCGCAATTCATTCGGTGTCCAACGGACGAATCCTGTTCCGGGCCACGCTCGCCCCTTGGGGTCTCCATTTTGGCGAGCTGACCCTGGAGGCGTGGCGGGAGACAGAATCCGAGACCCACGTGGAGCGGTTGCAGCAACTTGCCGTCAAGCCTTCCAAGGAACTCCTCGGAGGGTCGTTCCGCATTGAAACTCTCGAAATCGCATTGGTGCACCACCTCGTCGAACTCCTGCGAGGATCCATCCGGATTACCTCGGAACCCCATGCGCCGATTGCCCTCCGAGTCGTGCTCCCGATCGCGTTGTGTGACTCTGAGTTGCAGGAGGATCGGGCAAGCGAATCAAACGCGCGCCCGGCCGTCCTGATTGCCGACGACAACCAGATCTCGCTGCGTGTCCTGTCCTCCATTCTCAACCGGGCAGAGTTCGAGAGCGTGGCCGTGAACAGCGGCCAGGCCGCGGTTGAGGCGCTGGCGCTTCACGATTTCGACTTGGTTCTGCTCGATCTCGCCATGCCCGGAATGGACGGCGACGTTGCTACGGCTCGCATTCGCGAACTGCCCAATTGTGCGGGCATCCCGGTGGTTGGAATCACTGCAGGTGTGACCGAGGAGCTGCGCGAGAGTTGCCGCCGTAATGGCATGGATGCCATTCTTGGCAAACCGGTCGATGCGGAGGAGCTGGTAGCCAGCGTGCGGTTCCATTTAGGCCGGGCGGCCTGCAACAAGGCTCACCATGGCATCAGCTGAGCCAGACTCTCAACGCCGCACTACAGCCCGCTGATGTATACTTCGCGGAAGCCCATGTACCTTCGTAATTCGGTCCCGAAATTGCCGGCGCGTCTGGTAGCCGCGGCTCTACTGCTAGGCTCGTTCGCGTCTTCCGAGCCAATCGCGGCCACACGCCGCTGGGTGGATGCCAAGCTCCTCGGCGTTGCCGATCCGAACCCGGCGTCCTCGCATCTTCTGGTCCGTCTGAAGTCGGGTGCGCTGCGGCGCAACCGGATCCAGGACCGGCGCTTTCTGATTGCCGGAAGCCACTTCGAGCGTGGTGTGGCCATGCCTTCGCCGGGCGAGATCGTCGTGCGGCTGACCGGCCCCGCCGAACGTTTCCGGGCCGTGGTCGGAGTGGACAGCAACGACATCGGTTACTACTCCAACGGCGGACGCGGCAGCGTCGTTGCCAGCGTCGAGGTGAACGGCCAGGAGGCATTCCGCTCGCCAGGCCTGCACGAGGGACTTGCCGGGATCCCCATCGACGTCGATTTGAAGGGCGCACGCGAGTTCACTTTGAAGTTGACAGCGGTAGGTGAACGCAAGCCCACGGATCAAGCCGAATGGGACCAGGCCGATTGGGCCGATGCTCAGGTGACTCTTGCGGGCGGTTCTAAGCTCTGGCTGGCCGACTTGCCGCTCGGACCACTCTCGGGTGCATATTCGGCCGCACCGCCTTTCTCTTTCCGTTACGGGGGAAAGGACTCGACGGAACTGCTGCAGAGCTGGCGTCAAGAACGTCTGAGCCGTCAGCTCGATGCAATCCGCACGGAGCATGTGGTGACCTACACTGACCCGCAGACGGGCCTGTTGGTACGTTGCATGGGTGTGGCCTATTCTGATTTTCCTGTCGTCGAGTGGACGGTGTTTCTCAAGAACACGGGCTCCGCGCCCACGCCTATCGTAGAACAACTCCAGGCTATCGACACCGAGTTTGAACGCACGGCCGAGGGCGAGTTTGTGCTGCACCACTCGAAAGGCAGTCCCAATTCACCAACCGATTTCCAGCCCTTCGTAACGCCCATGTCATCCGGCGATGTACAGCGCTTCGTTGCCGCCGGAGGCCGTCCCACCGATGCCGACCTCAGCTACTTCAACCTGGAGTGGGCCAAGCAGGGCGTCATTCTGGGGATCGGCTGGCCCGGGCAGTGGGCGGCCACGTTCACGCGCGACAAGCAGCGGGGCCTGCGCGTTGCCGCCGGTCAGGAGTTGACGCACTTCCGTCTATTGCCCGGCGAGGAGGTTCGCACGCCGCTGGTCGCGCTGCTGTTCTGGGAGGGGACCTGGATCGATTCCCAGAACGTCTGGCGCCGTTGGATGATTGCGCACAACGTTCCTCGTCCCGGCGACAAGCTGCCGCCCCCTCAGCTCGCGGGCGGCAGCGGACGCCAGACGATTGAGATGCAGGGCGCGAACGAAGAAAACCAGAAGTCGTTTCTCAACCGGGTGCTGAAGACCGGCCTCAAGATCGACTACTGGTGGATGGACGCTGGCTGGTATTCCTTCCCGACGGGTTGGTGGAACACGGGCACGTGGGATCCCGATCCGCGCCGCTTTCCCAACGGTTTTACGCCTGTCTCCAAAGAAGCGCACGCGCGCGGCGTCAAGATCATCGTCTGGTTCGAACCCGAGCGCGTGACCGCCGGATCGTGGCTCTGGGAGAAGCATTCCGAGTGGTTGTTAGGGAAAAAGGACCACGATAGGCTGCTCTTCCTGGGCAACCCCGAAGCGCGCGCGTGGCTCACCGATCACGTCGCCCGCATGATCGCGGAGCAGGGAATCGACACCTACCGCCAGGACTTCAACTTTCCGCCGCTGGACATCTGGCGCGCGAACGACGCGGAAGACCGGCAGGGCATCACGGAGATCCAGCACATCACCGGCTACCTTGCCTATTGGGACGAACTGCGGCGGCGTTTCCCGAGCCTGCTCATCGACACGTGCGCCTCTGGTGGCCGCCGGCTGGATCTGGAAACGCTGCGCCGTTCCGTGCCTCTCTGGCGGAGCGACTACGCCTATGACCCGCCGGCCATGCAGCAACTCACCTACGGTCTCGCGCTGTGGATGCCGTATTTCGGCACCGGCTTCAATTCGACCGATCCTTACATCTTCTGGAGCCAGATGACGCCCGCGCCGGGCATCGGGCTGGACATCGAACGTATCGAGTCCGACGCCGCGCAACTTCGCAAGCTCACCGGCGAGTGGCGCTCCATCGCCGGTCTCTACTACGGCGACTACTACCCGTTGACGCCTTACAGCACGGAGCCCACAGCGTGGCTGGCCTGGCAGTTCAATGATCCGGCCGCACACAGAGGCATGATCCAGGCATTCCGCCGGCCGGAGAGTCCATTCGAGTCGGCGCGCTTTCGGTTGAGTGGTCTCGAACCGGATGCGGTCTACGTGGTCCGCGATCTCGATTCGGCTGCCGGGACGAAGCACACGGGCAAGTCGCTGATGGAAACCGGCCTCGCCGTGAACATCTCACATCATGCTGGGGCGATTGTTCTTGTGTACTCGAAAACAGACTGACGGCATGCTCATGGTTCAATACGATTGCACTCGATGACCAATCAATCGATGCGCGCCGCGGTGCTCGTCTGCTGTACCGCCCTGGCCATGCCCGCCGGCACGCTGTTCGTGGATTGTGCCGGAGGTGATGACGCTCGCGACGGCCTCTCGCCGGCGACTGCGGTGCGTACGATTGCCGCCGTGAACAAGCGTACGTTTTCCGCGGGCGACTCGATCCTGCTGCGGCGCGGGATAACCTGTGCGGGCATGTTGTCGCCTTCCGGGTCGGGGACCGCGCAAGCGCCGGTGACGCTCGGCGCTTACGATTCCGGCGCCGCGCCGGTGATCGATGCAGGCGCGAACGAGAGCGCCATTCGCCTCTTCAATCAGCAGGGCTGGCAGATCGAGAACATCGAAACCACGGGCGGCTCGCGCTACGGCATCCACGTGGGTGGAGACAAGGCGCGGATGAGCCATTTCCGCATTGCCGAAGTCGCCGTGCACGACGTCCACGGCGCTTTGACCTCCAAGGACTCCGGCCTGATCGTTTTCAGCGCCTCGGGCTCAGGCGCCTTCGACGACGTGGTAATCGACGGAGCGACCGCTTGGAACACGACCCAGTGGGCAGGCATTGAAGTGGTTGGTGCGGCCTACAGCAACAGAATGGACGGATCCCACGGGACGAACGTCACCGTCCGCAATTCGGTCGTGCACGACGTCTACGGAGACGGCATCATCCTCTTCATCGTGGAGCACGGCTTGATCGAGCGGTCGGCGGCCTGGCGCACCGGCCAGCAGCCGAAAGAAACCGTCGGCACGCCCAGCGCGATCTGGACGTGGATGTGCAACGATTGCGTGGTTCAGTACAACGAGAGCTGGCTCAGCGCGTCACCGTCCGTTGACGGTGGCGCGTTCGACATCGACTGGGGCAACCGCGACAACACGGTCCAGTTCAATTACGGCCACGACTCGAGGGGCTATTGCGCGGCCGTGTTCGGCGCGAGCGGCCTTACCACCGTGAACAGCATCATCCGCAAAAACGTCTGCGCGAACAATGGACGCGACGCCGCGCTCGCCAAGCGGCAGGGCGATTTGTTTCTGAGCACGTGGGACAACGGGAAACTCGACGGAGTTTCCATCCATGACAACGCCATCTATTGGAATCCGGACGGCGACTCTTATGCGCTGAATAACACGGCCGATTTTACGGGAGCCGCGACTAACAGCTTCGAACAGAACACCGTCGTTTCACGCGTGCCTGGCCTGATCCTCAGCAACGCTTCGCTCCATTTCGACGGAAACGGATATTCGGTCGCCGGTGATGCTCCAGGGAAGTTCGAGTATGGAGGGGCGAAGCCCGCGAACTTCGCAGAATATCAGGCCAATTCCGGCCAGGACACGCACAGCCGCTTCGCGCCGCTTCGATCCCGCGTGGCGGCAAAAGCCAAAGGCAAGCTGGATCGTTCGCTGCTAGGCGACGCCGCGGGCAGTCCTGCCCTGGTGTCACTGCTCGACAACTCGGCCGACGCGCACAGCCAACTCGTGTTCTTGCGCAGCATGCATGAGCAGTACGCGAGCCGCGGATTGAAGGTCCGCATCGTGGGCTCGCCCGATCCGAACTGGCGACTGGACGGGATCCCGTTGCGCAGCCGCCCATCCAGCCCTCACGCGCGGATCGAGACGTTCCTGGTCTCCGCGAATGGCGCCATCGTCGAACACTGGCGAGGATTCACACCTGCCCAGAGCCTCGGCTTAGCCATTCAGAAGCTGCTCGGGCTCTGGACGTTTGGCGACCAGTTCGTGCCTCAGGCTCCGTGAGAGACGAAATCGTGCTCGGAAACGGATCCGCCGGCGAAAAGCAGGCAGATTCGAAGTGGCTCGAAGCCCCTCGTCACTTCACCGCGGGCGCATTCTGGAACGCCTCATCTGACTCCGCTCCCGGACGCGGCTTCCAGTCCAGGCTATAGTATTCGCCCCGGTCGCGCGCCCACGGATCGAAAACGTTCACCACGCTCTGTAGCTCCGCACTCAGCTCCGGAACGTTGCGCAGCAGCACGCGCTTCAGCGGCGACACTGGCTGCGTATGGCCGTTGGGCGCGCCCTTCTCCATCTGCGCGGGTCCGGGACCGTTGTTGTTCACCCAGTCCACGCCGAGTTTCGTGTAGAACTCTGGCCGGAACGACGAGGTGAAGAAGCGGTCGCTGAACAGCCGCCGGGAGGCGTTGAGAATGAAGACGACGAACTGCGTCTCCGAGATGGCGTAGCCGTGCGGACGGGTCGATTCGGCCAGCCATCCGACCACGGTGTCCACGTCCTCGATGTTGTCCATCGTCGAGCCGTTGGGCTTGCCGAGGCAATCGTTGATCGGCGTGCCGTCCTCATTCCGTTGAGCGTCCGTGATCACCTTCGAGGCGTCGCAGACGTGCTGCCCGTAAACCTCGCGCAGGCTGCGAACCATGTCCTGCTGCTCCTGCCATTCGGGCGTGCCGGTGGCTACATGCTTGTCAACGAAGTCGTCGTAGCTAGTCAGTTGCCGCAGTCCGTACTGGCGCCGGAACTCATTGAAACGCGGCACGCCATGCTCGCGGTCGCGAATCAGATCCAGCGCCGCGATGTCGATCTGCTGCGTCGGGCTATCCAGCCGTCCCAGTTTCAGGTTCTGCAGGAACTGCGGATGGTTGTGAAGCGTCAGCAGGCCCAGACGCTGCCGTCCCATGCTCAGCGCCCAGTTTGCCAGGCCTCTGGAGTGCATCGCGTCGGTCGCCTTCGCCTGGAAGGTCTCCACAATGGGGACCTTGGCGACAATCTTGTTTGGATCCTTGTCTGCCTCGCGATACTCGATCAGGTCGGGCACTAGCGGGTGCAGCCTGTAGACGGTCACGAACTCTTCGGGAAAGTTAAAGGGCGATCCGAAGTGGTTCACGCCACCGTTGGTGTACTGCGGCTTCGTGATGTCGTAGCCGTGTACCCTGCTGCCGATACCGAAGATGCCGGGTCCGGAGGCCAGCACCGAGTACCAGGCGGTAGCTTTGTCGGCATTCTCGGATTTCCCCAAGCCCTTGGTAACCACCGTGCTCAAGGCCTTCGAGACGTCGCTGCCGCTATCGCCCAGCAGCCCGTTCCAATTGGCGTTCATGCCCTTGTACAGCGGCTCGTTGTAGAGCAACTGCGGGGTCCATTCGATGGTGTGGATTTTCGCGATTTCAGCCGACACCACCAGGCGCGCAGCCTCGAACAGTTCATCGGCGCTCACGTCCTTGTAGTGGATGACCTGTTTGGGCTTGGCGGGATCGCGCAGCCCCGAGTCCGCGTTCGGCGTCTTAGCGGTTAATGCGCGGAACTCCGTGACGAAGGCGTTGTGTTCGCGCGTGAAGAGGTTGTGGTAGAAGCTCGTTCCGATGGTCCAGTTGTCCGGAAACGCCGCCACCTCCTGGCCTGTCCACTCCGGGTTGATCGGCGCGTCCGGCGCGAACACCGGCAGGTAGCCCTGCCCGGTTGAGCCCGCCGGCGTGAGCAGCAACTTCGCGGTGTCAGCCGGATCGCGTTTCACCCGCTGGCGCGAGCGGTCGTCGTAGCCGTAAATCTGCGAGGCGTCCCACCATGCGGTGTTCGTGTTGCGCATCGTCTTCGGAGCGCGCGCCAGATACTCTTTGCCTCCGGCGCTGAACTTGCCTGGCTCGGAATCTTCCGCGACGTACGCTTTGTCCATGCGGTCGTCCGGCCGGCAGCCCAGTTTCTGGATGTCATCCGGAGTCAGGGGCGTCTCGACGTTGTTCACCTTCTGGCTCTCGCAACCGACCTTCATGTACTCAGCCTGGTTATGGCCTTCCTCGAGATGCGAGAACCAGTCGTGCGTCATGAACTGGATCCAGAACGCGGCGAGTACGTTAAAGAACGGCGCCTTCTTGTAGTCGCAATCGGCCGCTTTCGAGTTGTCCGGCAACCCATAGCCCGCATGACAGGCATCGGGATTGGTTTGCGGACGGGTGAACAGTTTCCGGCTGATCACCTGCGGATCGGGCGTCAGCAGCCCCAAGCGATTGCCGTGCCGGTTCCGCGTCAGCTCATTTTGTCCGAGATCGGGATACGTGGTGTCGAACTCCACGTTGCGCGCAAAAAGCTGGCCGGTTGAACCCATCAGGGGATTCAGAATGTCGTTACAGATTCCGCTCACCGTGCGGCTGCGGATCAGGTTGCCATTGCAGGTCTGCGTCCCGTCGCCCCCCACCGCCTGGTACTGCGGGTGGTCCGGCGGCAGGCGCATTTCGGGCCAGGTCTTGAGCGAAGGACCGGGTACTCCGCTCCTCCCGGTAACGAATTGCTGGTAGGTCTTATTGTTGTCGAAGAGATTGAACTTGATCAGCTCGACTCGCTGGAATTCGAGGTCCAGCAGCGCCCCGCTGACGCCGCGCAAAGAGGGGCCGCCCTTCGTGATCAGCCCGGGCGGACGGCTGGTCTCGTCGCCCGCTCCCCAGTAATTCGACCAGTCTACCCACGGCGTGTTGCGGAACTGTAGGGCCTTCTGCCCTCCACGGCAGAGTGCGGTCGCATCCTGAACCTTGCCCTGAAATCTCGTGTCGCGCGTCTCCGCGATCTTGCGAAACCCATCTAAAGCCATACTTGCGCAGGCCTTCAACGACTCCTCTTCTTCCTTCTTCGGGTTGTCCGCGGCCGCTAAGCCGAACAGCGCCGGCAATGGACCGATCGACAACATTAGGCACAAGATCGCTCTCATTCATGTTCCTCCGGTAGATCCGGGATGCGGATCAAAGCGATTATGCGAGCCTGTTTCGGTCAAATCAAGACTATTTTTTCCGCTTATGGCCACGGCAAGGGGATTTGGGGAAACGGCCTGCACGCAGATCGCAGGAGCGATAGAGTATTCCCCATGACGAGACGGACTTTATTCACGGGTATGGCCGTAACGGCCGCGGTTGCGGCCAATACGAAGGGAACTTCCAAGATCCGATTGGGCGGGCCGGTTTTCGGCAAAATCGAAGACCCGCGCGAACTCGCCCGTGCGCACCGCGCGCGGGGCTACTCGGCAGCCTACTGCCCGGACGTCAAGATCGAGGACGCGAGCCGCATCCAGGCGATTGAAGCTGCGTTTAAAGCGGAGAACGTCGTCATCTCCGAGGTCGGGGCATGGGTGAACCTGCTCGACCCGGACGGGGACAAGCGCAGAAAGAACTTCGACTACGTCGCCTCGCGGCTCGCAATTGCGGAGGCCGTCGGAGCAACCTGCTGCGTGGACATCGCCGGCTCCTACAACCCGACCGTCTGGTACGGGCCGCACCCGAAGAACCTGAGCCGCGAGTTCTTCGACGCAACCGTAGAGAACTGCCGCAACCTGATCGACCAGGTGAAGCCGAAACGGACCAAGTTCAGCATCGAGATGATGAGTTCCTCGGTGCCGGATTCGGCCGACAGTTATATCCGCCTGCTCCGCGCCGTGGATCGCCAGGCCTTTGGTGTGCACATCGACGTCTGCAACGTCATCAGTTCTCCCGAACGCTTCTACAATACCGGCGCGTTCATTCGCGAGACGATTTCAAAACTGGCGCCTTGGATCCTGTCCTGCCACGCGAAGGACTTGATATGGCAGCCCGAGATGAATCTCCACTTCATCGAAGTGGTGCCGGGACGAGGCTCGGTAGACTATCGCGCCTATCTGGAGGCCCTCGCCGCCTTGCCGCGCGAGACGCCGCTGATGCTCGAACACCTCACCAAGGCGGAAGAATACGCCGAGGGCGCTGCTTATATCCGCAAAGTCGCGGCAGAGGCTGGGGTCGAGTTCGCCTAATGCTGGTGGGGCGGCGCTCCAGCGCCGCATGGGGCCTCCAGGCCCCACAGGTTTGGAGCGGGCTCTGGGAGAGCCCGCGCGGCGCTGGAGCGCCGCCCCACCACGCCTACGAAGCCTTGCCGGGCAACATCAGCCGGTAGCCGATCCACGGCTCTGTTAGCAGGTAGCGCGGGTGCGCCGGGTCGGGCTCGATTTTCTTCCTGAGCTGGTTAACGAAGACGCGCAGGTATTCCACCTGGTTGCCGTAGTCCGGTCCCCAGACCGCCTGAAGCAGGCGCGCGTGCGGGATCGCCACGTTCGGATTGGCGAGCAGGTATTGCAGTAGATCGAACTCCTTCGGGGTCAACCGCCTCTCCTTGCCATCCAGGAACACGCGCCGCGTTGCCAGGCTGATCTCGACCTCCCCGAGCCGCATCGTCTCTGCCGCGCCCTCCCCCGCGGCCGGTTGGCGGCGCATCGCGGCCCGGATGCGCGCCAGGAGCTCCGGAGTGCCGAACGGCTTGGTAATGTAGTCGTCCGCGCCGGCATCCAGAGCGTCGACCTTGTCCTGCTCCGTGTCCCGCACGGTGAGCATGATAATGGCCACCTCGGAACTTTCGCGAATCTGGCGGCAGGTCTCCAGCCCGCCCATCCCCGGCATGTTGATGTCCAGCAGGATCAGGCTGAACCGGCTGTCGCGCACCATCTCCAGCGCATCCTCGCCGGTGCGGGCGTCCAGGACCTCATAACCGCTGGCGGTTAACGTGGCGCGAAGCACCCGGCGGATCTGCGGTTCGTCGTCGATTACCAGAATGCGTCCGTTCATGCCTCACGGCCCTCCTGCGGCGCGGGGAGCGCCATGCAAAACTCCGAGCCGTGGCCAGGCTCGCTCTTTGCCCAGAGATCTCCGCCATGCGCGCGGACGATCTCCCGGGCAATGTGCAGCCCCAATCCACTGCCGGGAATATGCTGCTTCCCCGAATCCTTGCGGTAGAACTTTTCGAAAATCCGGTCCAGGTATTTCTCTGGAATCCCCGGCCCGCGATCCCGCAGCAGGATCAGCACCCGGTCGCCTTCCGCCTGCGCCGAGATCTCCAGCGGCGAGGCGGGGGCCGAATACTTCAACGCATTGTCGATAAGCTGGCGCAGCGCAAGTTGAATCAAGTCCTTATCGACGAGTACCAGAGGCAGCTCGCCGCCAATACTATTCGATAGGGTCCTGCCTTCGAGACGTTCTCCGAAATGGGCGAGCGCTCCTTCGCAGAGCTCGCGTATGCCGACGCGCCTGCGTTCCAGGCGAATCTTGCCCGCGTCAATCTGAGCCATGCGGACCGCATCGGAGACCAGCAGACTCAGGCGATCCGTCTCCTCATCAATGATCGTGGTGAGTTCGCGCCAGGGCGCGGGCATAGCGCCGCCCTCCGAGAGCAATGAAGTGGAAGCGGCCTTGATGGACGTCAGCGGCGTTTTGAACTCGTGGGCGATCGCATCCAGTAGCGTCGATTTGAACTCCTCGCTCTGCCGTGCAACCTCCGCGCGATTGGCGGTCTCCTCCGAGCGAACCCGTTCCAGGGCAATCGCCACCAGATTGAGCAGTGCCTGCAATGCTCCGTCGGAGAGCGAGCCGCGGCTCAGGGCCAGGCTCCCGATCGGCCGGCCTCCCAGCGTGACCGGCGCCACCAGCAGGTCCGAGCCGGCCTCGTGCAGCGGCATCGCCTGGAGCACTGCCTGCTTTAACTTCGATTCGATGCCTGTCAGATCCTCCGACCCGCCGGAGTATACCTCACCCGATGGGGCATCGTACAACGCCACAGCCTGGCAATCGAAGATCCTGGCAATTTGGATCGCCACCTGTCTGCCCGTGGAGTGGTCCGGATGGCTCAGGAGGATCGCCCGGCTCAGCGCGTAAAGTTGTTCCATGTCGCGCTGGTGGCTTCGAGCCTCCAGGGCCTGCTTCTTCGCCCGGTCCGAGAGATGGCTGGCCACGAGCGCCGTGGCCAGAAAGGAGAACAGCGCAACCCAGTTTTGAGGGTCCGCGATGACCAGTCGCCCGATGGGCGGGAGAAAGAAATAATTGAAACAGAGCATGGCCACCGTACTGGCCAGGACCGCTTCAACGATACCCCAGGTGGTGGCGATCCACAGGACGCCCAACAGATAGGCGAATCCGGCAGTGGTTGCGTTGACCGAGAACAAGCGGCCGCAGAGCAGTGTAATCCCCGCCACGATCGCCAGGCTCAACGCACCGCGCAGCGCCAAAATGCTAATTCGAATAGGCAATGTTCGCTCGCTTTCCCAATTTGCATTCTAGTGTAGTGCTCCGGGAAGGCGGCCCTTTGAGATGGCGTGGCGGTCTGAATGTGCGCCGTCGAAGCCACAGGCATGGGCGGCGGGAGAGGCGGTCGGGCTGGCTCCAGGCGAGGGACTTCAACACCGTGGGGCAGACTCACCCACTTGAGACATGGCATAAGAAGCCCATCCCGCCACCTTACATTTGGTCCCGGGAAGGCTGGCCGTATCTCCGAGAGTTGCCGTTCGCCCCTGCCATAGCAATTGAAATGAAATTGCGCCAGTCATCTGCCGCACGAGGTATTTGACATAGCTTTGGGATTATTTATTGAAAAATCTAGTCGCAAATAGAGGATTTACGATTAATTTACAATTTCAGGCGGGAAACTGAAACCCAGCCTGGCTCGCCCTGCGGCCGCAGCCTCGACATAGCTGTCGTATTGCCGGGTCCGAAAGATAGTCATATTGGTCTGCACAGTTTAGTAGAGACGCTCGAAACCGCCAGCCGGAACACGTGTTCTTAAGTTAATGGCGGCCAAACCGGCAACGAAATCAGATAGCTCGCCAATGTTCCATTTCGCGGCTCTTGGGTGCTGAACTGAGTACTTCCAATGCGCAGGGGCGGAGATGCCAAAGCCGCCAGGTCCACAAGTCAGTCCTGTTTCCGGAGAGACGCGAAATGCTCCCGGAACTTCTCCACCTTCGGCTGGACCACGTAGGCGCAGTAAGGCTGGAGGGGATGATCGCGCAGATAATTCTGATGGTAATCCTCGGCGGGCCAGAAGGTTGACGCCTCCACCAGCTCGGTAACGATGGGATCCCGGTGCTTGCCGTTGCGGGTCAACTCTTCAATCAGCGACGCGGCGGCGCTCTTCTGCTCCTCGTCGTGCCAGAAGATCGCTGAGCGGTACTGCGTCCCTGCGTCGTTGCCCTGGCGGTTCAGCGTCGTTGGATCGTGGGTGGAAAAGAACACGTCGAGGATGTCTCGATATCGAATCAGGGAAGGATCGAATACGACTTGAATTACTTCGGCGTGACCGGTGTCGCCGGTGCAAACGTCCTGGTAGGAGGGTCGCTCCACGTGGCCGCCCATATATCCGGATACTACGGAGTCCACGCCCCGCAGCTCTTTGTAGACAGCCTCCATGCACCAAAAGCAGCCCCCGCCGAGTGTCGCCGTTGCCATATACCATTTGATTCTACGGCCTTCCGCGGAGATCCCAAAACGAAGCAGGGGGCCGTCCTTTGACGGCCCCCCATACTTCTAACGGCTTGCGGTATGCGTTGGAACACCGAATCCGGCGCCGTTGGGCAGGTAGACCTGGGTCAGTGCGAGCTTGCCACCCACAGGGGTGAGTGTTACTTCGCCGGGCTGAGTGCCAGGAGTTCTGCTGATCGGACTTCCGATCACCATGACCGTAGCGTGAGTCGCCGCGTTGGTGACTTCCAGAACGCCGGCGGGAGAAATCAACTCAATGTTGTATACGCCCGCGGGCATGGCGGTCCCTCCCACTGTGAACGGCTGAGGAGCCTTGATTCGGAACTCGCTGAGCGGCGCTGCGCCAGCCAGACCGGATACGAACGAAGCAAGAGCGAAGGCCAGAATAGACTTCTTCAAAATAAAACCTCCTGAGGTTTTGGGGAACAGAATGCACAGCGGCATTGCGGCTGCGCCACCACCGGCCAATATGGCCGGATCGATGCATCCAGGCGATAGTCCCGGCTGCGAGTGATGCTCCTTATCGTGGAGCTTGTTTGTTTCTACGGAGCGAAACCTCTGGCGCGCTATTCCGCGACGGTTTCGGTGTGATGCGATCTGATTTCAGGCTACGGGACGCATTTCCAGAAGTCCAATAAAAAATCTTAATCTAGCTCATAACACCAATGGTTTCAGTTGGTTGACAGCCGAGTGCCAGACGTACCGGCCGAAGGAGCTCTCACGTGCGCAGCCACGTCCGCCCGGCGGTCGATGAGAATCGGCGTCACTGGAACCCATTAGCTCCGGTGCCGGCCGGGCGCAAAGGGCTATCCTCGGGATGGAGCGGCGAAGGCTGTAAATGCCCGAAGAAGATTGGGGCTGGCGAATCACACCCGAAGAACTGGCGTCCTGGATCCTCGAAGATACCGGAGACGTATTAGTGCTCAATAAGCCCGCCGGGGTAGTCTGCCATCCGTCCAAACACGGAGCCTGGTCCAGCCTTGCCGGGGCCGCCCGCGAGTTTCTTGGCGCCCGGAAACTCCACATGCCCTTCCGTCTGGATCGCGAGACGAGTGGCGTGATGCTGGTGACTGGATGCGAGCAGACGGGTAAACGTCTGCAACATGCCGTCCAGAAGGGGCAGTACCGAAAAGCTTACACGGCCTTGATGGAAGGGCAACTCAGGGGGCGAACTACCGTCGCTCTGCCCATAGCCGGAGCCGTGGGGTCCCTGGTAAGACTGAAACGAGCTACAGGCCAGGATGGAGCGGGGCAACAGGCGCTTACGGTTTTCGCGCCGGTAGAATCGAACAGCAAGGGCACGCTGGCGCTCGTACTGCCTGCCACCGGCAGGTTACACCAGATCCGCGTTCACGCCTCAGCGATAGGCCACCCGTTGTTCGGTGACAAGATATACGGTCCGGACGAGAGCCTGTTTGTGGAGTTTATCGAACGAGGTTGGACGGAGAGACACCATCGCCTGCTGGGGTTGAAACGGCAGGCTCTACACTGTTCATTGGTCGAGTTCAATTCAGACGCAATCCAGGGCAAGTGGCGCTTTACCGCGCCGCTTGCCCAAGATCTCAAAGGCTTTTGCGAAGAAAGGCTGGGCTTCTGCCCGCCTGACTACTTCGACTTCGCGTAACGACGCTTTACCGTCGCCTCAATCATCTTCACTGCGTCCTCGGGAATGGCCGTCAGCCCATTCTTCTTCGCCAGTTCCAGCGCGCGATCCATGCCCGCCTTCTTCGCTTCGCTCTGGCTCTTACCGGCCTGGGAGTAATTCGTAACCATGCGGGATCCGCCGACCGCAATGTTGGCAGCCGCTGACCGGGGTTTCCGGCCGCTGCGGGTTTTGACTACATCGGAAGAGCCGCCGAACCCGAACTTACCGGCCAGATCACCCTGGCGCTTCTGAAACTCCGCAAAGAGTTTCTTTCCCTCGGCGCGCGCTTCCGCGAGTTGCTTTTCAAGGTCAGCGACTTTCTGGCTGACCGCTTCCATCGTGTTCAGTAATTCCTGAAGAGTGTCCATTTCTATACCTCTAGGTCATGCTCAACTTGGTACCGAACGGTACGACCGCCCGGCTTGCGAACTCACCCGGTTCTACTGTGCGCGGGGGGCGGATCTGCTGGTGCGAAATACGCTGAAGACACTCGAAAGGCGACAGCTCCCGAATTATTCGCTCACCGAATGGTTGATCCAAGCAGACTCCATAAACAGTCTATCCCGCTATTTCAAATATGTCACGGTCATGAAGCAAAATTCTTGGGGATCCTTGCGATTACCTTCCGCGCCACCCGGCTCATGGAGAATCGTCTGGCCGTGAGGGATAATCAAGATCGGATCGTGGCAGCAGGATGGACTTTGTCGAACATTTAAAATCGTCCGTCGACATTGTCGGCGTGATTGGCGAATACGTGCACTTGCGCCGGATTGGGAACGGCCAGCGGTACATGGGACTCTGCCCGTTCCATGCGGAGAAGACCGCCTCCTTTTCTGTCCATTCCGGTCATCAATTCTATAAGTGCTTCGGCTGCGGCGCCGGCGGAGACGTCATCAAATTCGTCATGGAGATGGAGCGCATGAGCTTCTGGGAAGCTCTCCGTCACCTCGCCGAGCGCAATGGCATTCCCCTGCCGAAGCGGAATGACCTCGCCGATGAGGAAGCAAAACGGCGCGCACGCACACTGGATATTCACGATTTCACCGCGCATTATTTCGTGCGCAGTCTTAAGGGCTCCGCTGGAGCCGAGGCGCGTGCTTATCTGGTCCGCCGCGGAGTCCGGGCGGAGAGTATCGAGGAGTTTGGGTTGGGATACGCCGAACGCGGCGGCCAGGCTTTAGTGCGGGCGCTGGAGAAACAGGGCTTTACCGGCGAAGAGATGGAAGAGAGCGGCCTGGTTCTCCGCCGTACGGACGGATCCGGTTTCTTCGACCGTTTCCGGAACCGCCTCATGTTTCCGATCCACTCCGAGTCCGGCAAGATCATTGCCTTCGGCGGGCGAGCCTTGGGTGATGGGGAAGAGCCGAAGTATCTCAATTCCCCTGAAACGGCCGTGTATCACAAAGGTAATGTCTTATATAACCTGAACCGCGCCCGGAAAGCGGCCCAGGAGGCAGGATTTACAATTGTCGTCGAAGGCTATATGGACGTCATCGGCGTCTACTCAGCCGGCGTCAAGAATGTCGTCGCGCCTTGCGGCACGGCTTTGACCCAACAACAGGTAGCGTCTTTACGCCGGCATGCGCCCGAAATAGTGGTCAATTTCGACCCGGACAAGGCTGGCCGCAACGCGACCGAGAAATCCATCGAAATTCTGTTGAACGAACGGATGCAGGTCCGGGTGCTGGAACTGCCCGATGGCGTGGACCCCGACGAATACATCCTCGCCAACTCGGCCGAGGCATACGCCGATCTGGTAAAGAACCACACACAGCGCTATTTTCACTGGCTCGCCGAGCGCGCGCGCGGCAAGTTCGATACCCGCACGCCCGAAGGCCGGGTCGGGATCTTCCAGTTCCTGCTCCCGCAGATCCACAAGATGCCCGACCGGCTCGACCGGTTGGAGGTGGTCAACGATCTGGCCGAGTACCTGAGGGTTGAGGCCAGTGTTGTGCTCGACGAGTTCCGCAAGGCAGCCGCGGAGCGCCGGGAAGTGCGCAACCTGCCCAAACTTACGTCACTATTCAAGACCAGCGAACGGCAACTCCTGCGCGCCCTGCTCGAGAATCCCGAAGCGCAAAAGGAACTTCCCGCCCGCTTGCGGGCCTTGGGTCCGTTGAGTGGCTTCGTCTCGGCGCGCATCTTCGAAACGATCCTGAAGCTGGCCACCGAGGGAGCGCCGCTGACCCATTCCTCTATCGAGGGACGCCTCAGCGAGACAGATAAGGACCTGCTCGCGAAAGCACTGCTGGACGACGAAGAGGTTGCGGAGACGCCCTCGATTGAACAGGCGAGAGCGTGTGTACAACGGCTGGAGAGCGATGCGCGGCGAGGTGAAACGGCCGATCTGCGCACTCGAATCAAGGCCGCGGAACGGGCCGGGGATATGGCCGAAGCTCTTCGGCTCGCCGCCGAACTCAAGCACGGCGACAACGGCAATTGACCTTGCCGCCCACGTCTCTTAGCCGCGTGTTGTAATATGACACAGATACGTTGACGTTTTGGTGGATAAAGAAAAACGCAACGTTCGGTTCTGAATGGATTGATTCGGAGGAAGAGGTCGAGTCGTGGCTGCTGACGAACGCTACAGCCGGTTTCAGCACCTCATTGCAATGGGCAAGGAGCGCGGTTACGTGCTCTATGACGACGTATCCGAGGCCCTCCCGGACGAGGCGGCTACGGGCGCCGAGCTGGACGATCTGCTTGCAGGGCTCGACGCCGCGGGCGTCGATCTGCTCGAAGAGCCCAAGGCCGAATTCAACAAAAAGCCGGAGGAAACCGAGGAGTTTGGCGACCTCGACGTCGTTCAGGAAACCCAGGAAGCCCAGGAAACCGGCGACAAGACCAACGATCCCGTGCGCATGTATCTGCGCGAGATGGGCACCGTTGCGTTGCTTACGAGGGATGGTGAAATCGAACTCGCGCGCCGCATCGAAAAGGGCCAGAACCGGGTGATCCGCGCGCTGTCGCGTTCGTCTCTGGTCGTTCGCGAGCTTGCCGGACTCGCCCTGGAAGTTGAGGACGGACGGCTCAGTCTGCGCGATGTTCTTTCGACCCCCGACGCGATGACCGCCGACGAAGATGCCGACGATCAGATTCGCGATTTCCGGGCAGCCATCGCCGATATCGAAGAGAAATCTCGCGAAGCCGACAAGCTGCGCCATCAGATGTTCGCGAAGTCAGCCGGAGCCAAGCAGAAACTGGGCCGCGAGCTGCGCTGGAAGCTGGCCCGGGCAGTCGTCCGCATAAGCCAGGACATTCGCGCGCTGCAGCTCAGCTCAACGGCGTGGCGCCGTTTTTCCAGTCGTCTCCGGGCCGCCGTCGAGCAGCTCAAGCCGCTTGAAAAAGAGGTTGCCCGTCTGCAAAGGGCGGCAGAAGATTCCGAGCAGCATGGCGTCAGCTCCAGGGAATTGAAGCGTGAGGCCAAGGTATCTCTCGACCGGCTTGCGGAGTTGGAGAAGCTGTTCGGCGCGCCCGCCGCCGACCAGCGACGGACGCTGAGCATTACGGACCGTGGCGAGAAAGACGCCGATGAGGCGAAAAAACGCCTGATCGAAGCCAATCTGCGGTTGGTCGTCTCCATCGCCAAGCGCTACACGAACCGTGGGCTCCAGTTTCTGGACCTGATTCAGGAAGGCAACATCGGTCTGATGAAGGCCGTGGATAAGTTCGACTACCGGCGCGGCTACAAGTTCTCGACCTACGCAACCTGGTGGGTCCGGCAGGCCATCACGCGCGCCATCGCCGATCAGGCGCGTACGATTCGCATTCCGGTCCACATGATCGAGACCATCAACAAGCTGGTGCGGACGCAGCGCCTGCTCCAGCAGGAGTTCGGCCGCGACCCGACTCACGAGGAATTGGCCCGCCGGCTCGATCTGAGCATTCCCAAAGTGAGAAAGGTTCTGCGCATCGCGCAGGAGCCGATCTCGCTGGAAACGCCGGTCGGCGAGGAAGAAGAGTCGCACCTCGGCGATTTCATCGTGGATAAACGGGTTGTGTCGCCCTCCGAGGCGGTTATCAATCTCAACCTGCGGGAGCAGACCGCCGAGGTCCTGAAAACCCTCACGCCGCGCGAGGAGAAGATCATCAAAATGCGCTTCGGCTTGCAGGACGGCAGCGAGCACACGCTCGAAGAGGTCGGCCAGCACTTCGCGGTAACGCGCGAACGCATCCGCCAGATCGAAGCCAAGGCGCTCAGGAAGCTGCGTCATCCCAGCCGGAGTCATAAGCTCAGAGCGTTCCTCGATCGTAACCCGCGCGAATAGATCCGGCTCAACGGTAAATGGCGCCAGCCTCCCCAGCGATTTCATCCGGCACCAGATGGGCCCAGGGCTCGCCGCGTCCGATACGCTGGCGTATTTCGGTCGAGCTGATGCCGCACAGGCTGGGATCCAGGTCCAATGCGCGGATAGAGCAGCGGAGCGAATCCGGCGGTTCAAAAGGTTCGCCGCGGGGCGCCACCAGCAGCGAGAACTCCCGTAGCTGCTCCCCGGCGCCGGGTTCACGCTCATAGGGCCAGTTCAGAAAGCGCTCGGCGGCATCGCGACCGCAGACCACATAGACGTGTTCTATCCGCGTGTCGGCCGCACGCAGCGCGCGAGCCATATCCAGAAACAGGCCGCCCTCGGTCACGCCAACGCCCAGCCCTGCTCGAGCGGCGGCGATCCGGCGCAACCACTCCAGCCGCAGGTCGAATCCGGCGTGCTCAAACCCCTTGTGCGGGAAGACCCGCGGCAGCACCAGCAGGACTTCGTCCGCGAATTTGAGGGCAGCCTCCGCGAGCGCCAGATGCGCGAGCGTGGGCGGGTTCCAGGCTGCGGGAAGCATTGCAACCCGGCGCGCGTCGCGGGCTCCCCGGCGCACAAGATCCATGCCATGATCGTAGCGGGATGAGCACCGCTCCGGGAACGCCAATCCCCCGATTGGCGCGGATACTCATGCGGCTGCGGTGAACCGGTCAGCTCCGCGAGATTGTGTTGAAGAAAGAGAGGAACTCGGCCAACGATGGCAACCGGCGTGCAGCCGGATGCATCACTAGGCTAGAGTCAAGACTAAGCAATGTTCACCTGGATCTGTCCCCAATGCGGCCGCGAAGTGCCGCCATCGTATTCGGAATGCCCCAACTGTGCGGAGAACCGGCAACGCGCGGCGCAGAGCCTTCCGCCGGTTGGTTCGGAACCTGTAGCGCCGCCGCCCCAGCCGTACCAGCAAGGCTACCCGCCGGCCAGTCCATACCAACAGCAGGCGCCTTACCCGCCACAGCCACAGCAACAGCCTTACCCGCCACAGCCACAGCCCCAGCCGCAACCTCAGCCCCAATACGCTCCACCTCCGCCGCCACAGTGGCAGACCGCCCCAGTGCCGCCCCAGCCCTCTTATACTCTGCCGGAGGCGCCTCAGCGCAGAGGTTTGCCCGCCTGGCTGGTGACGATCCTGGTTGCCGGTATAGCCATCGGAGTCATCTTTGGCATCGTGAAGCTTCTGGGCGGCAAGAGCGGCTCAGGCTCTGACACGGCGGCAACCGCCCAGCAGCAATCGGCGGCCGCGAGCGACAGCGCTAACCCGTACGCGAAAATTCTGGAGGTCACCGGCGTTCGAATCGTGGAGGACGCAAAGAAGCACGCCAATGCCCAGCTCCTGATCGTGAACCACTCGCCGGCGGACCTGCCGGATCTCGAACTGGAAGTGATCCTGACGACCACTACGGCCAAGGCCGGAGACGATCCGCTGGCCGTCATGACGGTGAAAACCGGTCCGGTTCCGGCGAATGGCTCCAAGGACGTTTCCGCGCCGTTGAATACGAAGCTCCGCGCCTATGAGTTGCCCGACTGGCAATTCCTGAGGGCGTCGTTCTCGATGAAGTCGTCGCACTAGCGCCCCGGAATGGTGCCGCGACCGTGAGGGAGTGGTTGTATCTTGCATTGACCGCTCTCTGTCGTACGCGGCTCCATACTATTGAGGCGCAATCGTAATGGACCCCAAGTCCGCTCCGCATGGTGCATAAGCGAACCATGAAAGAACTCGATCAGAGCAAGACCAGCGCTCCATCCAAGCCCCGGACCGGCGGTCCATGCAAGCCAAAGACCGCAGCGGAGCGTAAACTACGCGTCGCCGCGATTGTGAAGGCATTGGACCAACGCTACGCCAGCGTCACCTGCGCCCTGCACCATCGCAATGCCTGGGAACTCCTGGTGGCCACGATTCTATCGGCGCAGTGCACCGATGAACGAGTCAATAAGGTCACGCCCAGCCTATTCGCGAAGTACCCCACGATGCAGGATTTCGCGGCGGTCAACGTCCAGGAACTTGCAGCGGATGTTTACTCCACCGGCTTCTTCAACAACAAGGCGAAGAGCATCGTTGGAGCGGCAAAGAAAATTCTCACCGAGTTCGAAGGAGAGATCCCGCGCGATATCGACCAGTTGCTGACCGTGCCGGGCGCGGCCCGCAAGACCGCGAACGTCGTGCTCGGAACGGCCTTCGGCATCCCCAGCGGCGTAGTTGTGGACACGCATGTTGCGCGCATCGCGCAGCGTCTCGACCTGACCAGGGAAGACGCCCCGGTCAAGATCGAACAGGACCTGATGAAACAGGTTCCCCGCGAGCATTGGATTCAGTTCTCCCACCAGGTGATCCACTTCGGCCGCGAGTTGTGCGCGGCGCGCAAGCCCAAGTGCGGCCAATGTCCCATCGAAGGCCTTTGCTATGCGAAGGACAAGGCTCTTGTCCAGTCCGGACTCGTCTAGGCTGAAAGGGAATGCCTCAGTATTTTCTCGGCGTGGATGGCGGGCAGTCCAGCACCACGGCGCTCATCGGCGACGAGAGCGGACGCGTGATCGGCTTCGGCCGGGGCGGTCCATGCAACCACGTCTCGGCGGAAGAAGCTCGCGCGAGGTTCACTTCAGCCGTCGGCGGATGCGTGGCGCAGGCCCGCCAGGCGGCAGGCCTTGGTGGAGACGTGCGGTACGAGACTGCCTGCTATGGCTTCTCGGGCGGACCCGCCGACAAGGAGTCGCTGGTGGCGGAGATGTTCCGCGCGGGCAAACGCCTGGTCACGCACGACGCCTTCATCGCGCTGTGCGGAGCGCACGCCGGCGCGCCGGGCATTATCACGATTGCGGGAACCGGGTCGATCAGCTTTGGCCGCGGTGCGAACGGCCGCCTGATGCGGGCCGGGGGCTGGGGCTACGTCTTTGGCGACGAGGGCGGCGGCTTCGACCTCACACGGCAAGCACTCCGGGCGGCACTACGTGTTGACGAGGGCTGGGGCCCGCCGACGTTGCTGCGCGACGCACTCCTGAAGGCGACGGGCGCGAAAGACGCGAACGAGTTGATGCACCAGTTCTATGGCGGCAAACTCACGCGCCCGCAGATGGCGGCATTGTCGCGTCTGGTGGATAAGGCCGCCTTGGCGGGAGATGTCGTGGCCTACGGGATCCTCACGGAGGCGGCTCAGCAACTGGCGGGAATTTCGCTCGCAGTGCGTAAAAAAACGTTTGGTGCAAAGGAATGCGCACCGGTGGCCTACATCGGCGGCGTGTTCAAATCCGCCGGTCTGCTGGAGAGGTTTCGTACTCTGCTGGAGCGCGATGGTCTCGCCACCGTCGCTCCACCGAAGCACGGACCGGCGGCCGGCGCTCTGCTGGAGGCCTACCGCATGGCGGGCATTACCGCCGTGCTGAGCGGATTGCCCGAAGCGGAGAAGTGATTTTCGCGAGAGGGCGGCCAGCCTGTACCGGATGTTAGGATCTTGAATGAGGCCCTAATAACGACTATGCCTAAACTCTCAATCCGCGATCTCGATCTCAAAGGGAAGCGCGTCTTCATGCGTGTGGACTTTAACGTGCCGCTCGCCCCCGGCGGCCAGGAGATTACCTCCGATAAGCGCATCAAGGCTGCGTTGCCGAGCATTCAATACGCTCTCGATCACGGCGCCGGACTCGTGCTCGCCAGCCACCTGGGCCGCCCCAAGGGCAAGGTCAACCCCGAGATGAGCCTGAAGCCCGTGGCCGTGCGCCTGAGCGAACTGCTGGGCAAGCCGGTTGCGTTTGCCCCGGATTGCGTCGGCGCCGCCGTGGAAGCGATGCTTCCGAAGCCGGGTGAGATCCTGCTGCTCGAAAACCTGCGCTACCACTCCGAAGAGGAGAAGAATGACCCCGGATTTGCCGCGCAATTGGCGAAATTGGGCGATGTTTACGTCAACGACGCGTTTGGCACCGCGCACCGCGCGCACGCCTCCACGGAAGGCATCATCCAATTCCTGAAGCCCGCCGCAGCCGGACTCTTGATGGAGAAGGAACTCACCTATCTCGAAAAGTGCACGAAGAACCCGGCTCACCCGTGCGTCGGCATCCTGGGCGGCGCGAAGGTATCGGACAAGATCGAAGTCATCGAGAACCTGCTCAAGTTCGCCGACCGGCTGCTCATCGGCGGCGCCATGGCCTACACGTTCCTGAAGGCGCAGGGCAAGCCCACTGGCAAGTCGTTGGTCGAGGCCGATAAGGTGGAACTGGCCAAGAGTCTGCTGGACAAGTTCGGCGACAAGCTGATGCTGCCGGTGGATCACATCGTGGCCGCCGAGTTTGCCGAGAACGCTCCGAACGAGGCCGTTGACGAGATCCCTGACGGCATGATGGGCATGGACATCGGCCCGAAAACCGCCGCGGCGTTTGGCGCGGTGCTGCGCGGCGCCAAGACCATCATTTGGAACGGCCCCATGGGCGTGTTCGAGAAGAAGCCGTTCGACAAGGGCACCATCGCGGTCGGCCTGGCCGTGGCCGAGAGTGGTGCGCTATCGGTGGTCGGCGGCGGCGATTCCGAGAAGGCCGTGAAGAGCGCCGGAGTGGCCGACAAGATCAGCCACATCTCCACGGGTGGCGGCGCATCGCTCGAGTACCTGTCGGGACTCGTCCTGCCGGGCGTGGCGGCTTTGACGGACAAGCAGGATTGAGTTGTCTGCAGGGCGACGTTCTCAAACGCCCACGTCCGGCGCGATCGAGCCCGAACGTGGGCGTTTTTACGTCATTTTGCGTCGTTTTGAGGGCATTTTCTGCCATTTTTTGCTGTATTTTTGGAAGCGAGGCAATAGCCAGTGATTCGCACAGTTGTACTTGGATTCCTGCTGGCCGTGGTTGCCGGCGCACAGTCACCCTCGGAGATGAAGTACAACCCCAAAGCGGACCCGCGGGCCGACTTACAGGCCGCGCTCACGCGGGCATCGAAGGAAGGCAAGAACGTGCTGATGGACGTAGGCGGCGAGTGGTGTAGCTGGTGTCACCGCATGGATAAGTTCCTCACCGAAAACGCCGTACTGCTCGACCTGCTGCAGAAGAACTATGTTGTCGTGAAGGTCAACTTCAGCGACGAGAACAAGAATGAGACGTTCCTGGCCGGCTATCCCAAGGTCGAGGGCTACCCGCATTTGTTCGTGCTCGATGCGACGGGCAAGCTTCTGGAGTCGAAGAACACCGGCGACCTGGAAGAGGGCAAAGGCTACAACCTCGACCGCTATCGGGAGTTTCTCGCTAAATTCGCACGCAAGCGCTGATTGACTGCACCGACGGGGGAGGCCGCAGTGACATCAAAACGCTACGCTGTGATTCTCGAGCCCGCTTCCACGGGCTTTTCCGCCTACTCGCCGGATGTACCCGGCTGTGCGGCTGCGGGCGACACGTTGGAAGAGACCCACGACAATTTCCAGGAGGCTCTGGACTTCATTTCGACGCCAAACGCATCGTATGCGAACCCATCCCCGAACCGGCGCCCGACGTCGTTTACGTCGAAGTTCGAGCCGCCTGACGCTCCTTAGAAGCCACTTAAAATTGGTTCGGTCGAATCTCCATAGATCACGCTGAGGAGCAGGGTGCAAGGTCGCCGAATTGCGTTCGCTCAAGCGACAATAGCCGTATGCCCTTTCTCTGGCGTTCGCGTGTTCGCTTCGTCGACACCGATTTCTCCACCCGCATTCATTACTCTGCTCTGTTCCGGCATTTCGAGATCGCGGAGACCGAGTTTCTGCGCTCCCTTGGAGTGGGCTATGCGCACTGGTTCGAACGGGGTTTCTCAATGCCGCGCGTTCACGTCGAGGCTGATTACCTGGTTCCGCTTCGCTTCGACGACGAAATCGACGTGGAAGTCCGGCTGGAACGTATCGGTAAGGCCTCCCTCACATTGGGGTTTCGGGTAATTCTGGCGGAAAGCGGCGTAGTGGCGGCAAATGGGCGGATTGTTGGGGCGTGCATCGACGTCAGCAGCGGGAAATCAACGCCCATTCCGGCTGACATTCGCGAGGCTTTGGAGCGGGTGCAAGCTGAGTAATCCCATAAGCATTTTTAATAGCATTTCATGCTTGCATATGGAAAACTTTCGAGATAGTCTGAATTAGATGAACAACGCATTCAGCACTGCCAACCGGCCACTGCAGAGCGCGCTGCTCGTTCTCATTTCGGTCATCCTTGCCGTACCTGGCATTATTGTAGCGGGAATTTACCAAAGTCCTGCCTGAGTTGGCCGAAACCAGAATCCAAAGGAAACCGGGGCCACCAGGCGGGAACAATCCGCTTGGTGGCCCTTTCCTGTATAAGATTCAGCGCAGCGCGTGAGCGATGACAGTTACCATGGCAGTTACACTGTTTTCTCACGCGCTGGAACGGGTTCGTGGGGAGTGAGCCTGCGGCCGAAATAGCCGGTCCGCACTGTGGGTCAATTTCGATGAGCGAAAGGGATTTTGACAACGATGTCTAATCTGATGAGCGGAGCGCGAATCCTCCTGGAGTGCCTGACGCGCGAGAACGTCGACGTAATCTTCGGCTACCCGGGCGGAGTAACGCTTCCGCTTTACGACGCGATGTACGACCACCCGATCCGGCATGTACTGGTCCGCCACGAAGAGAATGCGGCGTTCGCGGCCTCCGGCTACGCGCGAGCTTCAGGTCGCGTCGGCGTGTGCTGCGCAACCTCGGGCCCGGGCGCCACCAACCTGACCACCGGTCTGGTGGACGCGATGATGGATTCGATTCCAGTTGTTGCCATCACGGGGCAGGTCACCAGCAAGCTCATCGGGAGCGACGCATTCCAGGAAGCGGACACGTTCGGCATCATGCGGCCGGCGACAAAGCACAACTTCCTGGTGAAGGATGTGAAGGACCTGGCGCAGACGGTTCACGAGGCGTTCTACATCGCTTCGACCGGGCGGCCGGGACCGGTGCTGGTGGACATCACGAAAGACGCGCTGCAGGCGCAGGCCCACTATACGCCGGTGAATGAGATCCACCTGCCAGGGTACAAGGTGGTGATGGACGGCCACGCCGGGCAGATCCGGCGCGCGGCGCAGATGATCTGGGAAGCGAAGCAGCCCTTTGTGTACGCGGGCGGCGGCATTATCCACGCGGGCGCGCACGGCGAACTGCGGGAGTTGGTGGAGACCGTCGATTGCCCGGCCGTCTGCACGCTGATGGGACTCGGTGGGCTGCCGGGCTCGCATCCCAACTACGTCTCGATGCCAGGCATGCACGGCAGTTATGCGGCGAACATGGGCCTGACGGAGTGCGACCTGATCATTGCGCTGGGCGTGCGTTTCGACGACCGCGTGACCGGCCGCCTTTCAGGTTTCGCACCGCATGCCAAGGTGATCCACGTGGACATCGACCCGGCGGAGATCGGCAAGAACCGGGCCGTCGACCTGCCCATCGTCGGCGACTTGAAACGCGTCATTTCGAAGCTGACCAGGATTCTCAAGGAACTGGAGCCGGAATTCGCCGGACAAAACGCGGCGGCGCGGAAGGCGTGGTGGCAGAAGGTGCACGGCTGGCAGGCCGAACATCCGCTGACGCCGTCATTCAGCCCCGACGAGATCAAGCCTCAGCATCTGATGTACGAAATCAACCTCATCAGTGACGGCAAGGCGATTGTCTGTTCCGACGTGGGCCAGCACCAGATGTGGGCGGCCCAATTCATCCGGTTCGATCAGCCCAGGCACTGGATCAATTCGGGCGGGTTGGGCTCCATGGGTTTCGGCATGCCGTCCGCAATCGGTGCGCAGATGGCCAACCCGGACAAGTTGGTGTTTGCCATCGCCGGCGACGGCGGCTTCCAGATGTCGCTGCCGGAACTGGCAACGCTGGTGAACTACGATCTGCCGGTGAAGATGATCGTCATGAACAACGGCTATCTCGGCATGGTCCGGCAATGGCAGGAGCTGTTCTACAACAACCGCATGAGCGGTGTGGAGCTGAACACTTTCCCGAACTGCGAACTGCTGGCGGCCGCCTACGGCATGAAGGGGCGCATCGTGCGCACGCCCGAGGAGTTGCCCGACGCGTTGCGCGACGCGGTGAACTCGCCGGGGCCGTATCTGCTGGACGTGCGCGTCACTTCGTTTGAGAACGTCTACCCCATGGTGCCCGCGGGATCGGCAATCAACGAGATGGTACTGACGCCGCCGCAGCCTGTCGCCGTGGCGTCGAAGTGAGAAAGCGGAGCGGCAGGAGAACACAAACATGTTGATGACAATTTCGCTCCTGATGGAGAACAAGCCGGGTGCTCTGATGCGCGTGACGGGACTGCTCTCGCAACGCGGTTATAACATCGAGTCGCTGACCGTCGCGCGGACGCTGGATCCGAGCTTGTCGCGAATGACGATCATGGTCGATGTCGATTCGAAGCTGCGCGCGCAGGTGATCAAGCAGATGAACAAGCTGATCAACGTGCTCCAGGCCAACGACCTGACGGACTCGCCGGCGGTCGTGCGCGAACTGGTTTTATTGCGCGTGCGTTCCACCTTGGAGCACAGGACTGCGATTCTGAAAGAGGCGGAGATTTTTGGCGCGCGGGTCGTGGACTCAAGCGTCGAAGGCTTCGCGCTGGAAGTCACCGGGGAATCGGAACGCCTCGAAGAGTTCGTCTCGGTGATGGAAAGCTATGGCGAGATCGACGTGACGCGTTCCGGCGCCGTCGCCGTTTCGCTGGAACAAAAGAAGCTGCGCCTGTCGCCGCCGGTCTCGAAGAGCGGCGGAGTGGTGGAGCCCCTCAGCGTCCCTGGGCGCTGAGCCGATGGTGCCCGCGATGATTTCGCGCCGCGGCCACGCTGGGATCGCCATGGGGACCCGGTACCCAGCTCAGGCCGCTCCGCTCCGGATTAAAGGACATGTGTCCCCGCTGTCACACTAATTCGAGGAAGAAGTAACTGCATGCCAAGACGTTTCTATGAGAAAGACGGTTCGCTCGCGCCGCTGGAAGGCAAGACGGTCGCCATCATCGGCTACGGAAGCCAGGGCCACGCGCACGCGTTGAACCTCCGGGATTCCGGAGTCAACGTGGTGGTCGGGCTGTATCCCGGGAGTAAGAACTGGGCCAAGGCCGAAGCCGCCGGGCTTAAGGTGCTGAACAGCGCGGACGCAGCCAAGATCGCCGACGTCATCATGATCCTGACGCCGGATCATCTGCAGGCCGACATCTACGAAAAGGATATCGAGCCCAATCTGAAGCCGGGCAAGACGCTGATGTTCGCGCATGGTTTCAGCATCCACTTCGGCACCATCAAGCCGCCGGCCGGCATTGACGTTTCCCTGATTGCGCCGAAAGCGCCGGGCCATCGCGTGCGCGAGGTGTTCACCGAGGGTTCAGGCACGCCGGCTCTGGTCGCCATCCACCAGGACGCATCGGGCAAGGCGCTCGAGAACGCGCTGGCCTATGCTCTGGGCCTGGGCACGCTGAGGGCGGGCGTCATCGAGACCTCGTTCAAGGAAGAGACCGAGACCGATCTGTTCGGCGAGCAGGCTGTGCTTTGCGGCGGCGTCAGCGCGCTGATCAAGGCGGGCTTCGACACGCTGGTCGAGGCCGGCTACGCGCCCGAGATGGCGTATTTCGAGTGCCAGCACGAGTTGAAGCTGATCGTCGACCTGATCTACGAGGGCGGCCTCAACTACATGCGCTACTCCGTGTCCGATACGGCCGAGTACGGCGACTACACGCGCGGCCCGCGCGTGATCACCGACGAGACCAGGAAAGAGATGAAGAAGATTCTGTCGGAGATCCAAAGCGGCGAATTCGCCCGCGCGTGGATCGCCGAGAACAAGAGCGGCCGTCACAACTTCTTGGCGATGCGCGAAGCGGCTCACACCTCGCAGCTCGAAACCGTCGGCACGGAGTTGCGCGCCATGATGCCCTTCCTCAAGAAGAAAAAAGAAGAGGGGATTCCGCAGGAAGCGCAGGCCGAGACCGCAAGCAAGAAGTAGTGGACCGGTACTCGGGGCCGCCCATGCGCGGCCCCATCCGTTTAATCAGACAATTCGAGAAACGAGACCATGCGGATCTGGACATTCGATACGACGCTACGAGATGGTACGCAGGGCGAAGCCATCAGCTTTTCCGTCGATGACAAGATTCTGATTGCACAGAAGCTCGACGAACTGGGCATCGACTACATCGAGGGCGGCTGGCCGATGTCCAATCCGAAGGACAAGGAATTCTTCGAGCGCGCCAAGGAGATCAAGCTGAAGCACGCCCGCCTGTGCGCTTTTGGAGCGACCCGCTTTGCGCGCAATCCCGTGGAGCAGGATGCGAACGTGCTGGCGCTGCTCGAAGCGGAGACACCCGCCGTCTCGATCTTCGGTAAGACCTGGGACCTGCACGTAACGCGCGTGCTGGGCATCACGCTGGAAGAGAATCTGACTATCATCTCCGACACCGTGCGTTTCCTGAAAGCTCACGGGCGCGAAGTGATCTACGACGCCGAGCATTTTTTCGACGGCTACAACGCAAACCAGGAATACGCTCTGCGGACGCTCGAAGCGGCGCGCAGCGCCGGCGCGGATGTTCTTGTCCTGTGTGACACCAATGGCGGCACGCTTACCGGGCGGGTCTCCGAGATCGTCTCGGATGTACGGCGCCGCTTCGACGGCACCATCGGCATTCACGCGCACAACGATTGCGACCTGGCGGCGGCGAACACTATCGCGGCCGTGGAGAGCGGCGCGACGCACGTGCAGGGCACCATCAACGGTTACGGCGAACGTTGCGGCAACGCTAATCTGGCGTCGGTGATCGCCATCCTGGAGGCGAAGCTGGGGCACACGACCATCGGTCCCGAGAAACTGACCAACCTGACCGGCGTGACGCACTACATCGCGGAGCTGGCCAATCTGCCGCTTCCCACCAATCAACCCTTCGTCGGACGCAGCGCGTTCGCCCACAAGGGCGGGGTTCACGTGAGCGCGGTGCTGAAGGAACCCACGAGCTACGAACACATGAGTCCGGAGGCCGTGGGCAATCACCAACGCGTCCTGCTGAGCGATCTGTCCGGTCGCGGCAACATCATCTACAAGCTGCAGCAGCACGGGCTCGGCGACCGCCTGGACGATAAGGCGCGGCGCGAGTTGCTCGAGCGCATCAAGCAGATGGAATACGAGGGCTACGAGCTCGAAGCGGCCGAGGGGACATTTGAATTGCTGGTGCGCGAAGCGATCCAACCGGGCGCACAGTTCTTCGAAGTGGTCAGCTTCGAGGTCGGCACGCGCATGATCGGCAACCGCGAATCGACCACGAACGCGACCGTGATTCTGCGCGTGAACGAGGCCATCCATTCGGAGATCGCCACCGGTTCGGGCCCGATCCACGCTCTCGATCTGTGTCTGCGCCAATGTTTGTCGGCCGTCTATCCGGCCATCGCTGACGTGCGGCTGACCGACTACAAGGTGCGCGTGCTCGACTCGCGGATTGGCACGGCCGCGAAGGTGCGCGTGCTGGTCGAGTGGTCGGATCACCGGAGGTCGTGGGCCACCATTGGCGTTTCCGACAACGTGATCGAAGCAAGCTGGCATGCCCTGGTCGCGGCGCTGCGGCTGGAGCTGATGCGGCTCGCCGACAAGGACGAGACCATCGAGAAGGTGATCGAGAACTACTGCTGGGGCGTGTAAGCGTACATGCCTTAGTGGGGCGGACCCCCAGGTCCGCGGCCGGCCCCCTGGCCGGCCTGCCTTCGGCGAGAGATCTGGAGTGCAGGCAAGATTAGTTTCCGGATGGGCGACCTGGGGGTCGCCCGCGGACCTGGGGGTCCGCCCCACTTTGGACCTGGGGGTCCGGCCCACGTTCGGGCCAGCAATTGCCGGCTTGCGCCACAATAGAAGCAGTGCGTTACGTTCTGACACGCCGGCATCCCCCGACTTCTCGCGTTCTGGTCGTGGAAAGCGGCCCCCGGCATGTGCTGGAACGCCTGTTGCCGGCGCTCGACAGATTCTACCCGGACCTGCTGCAGATTGACGTTCTGACCTGTCACTCGGGCATCCCGCAGGGCTTCGATGCACAGCGCGGGCAGATCTTCCGCGTGCAGGACTATCGGGGCGCCACGGCGCGGCGGCGGCTCTTTCGCGAATTGAAGAGCCGGCGGCCGGACATCTGCGGATTGCTCTGCACGGGTGACCCTATCATGACCGCCTGGAAGTGGCTGGCGGCCTGGCACGCCCCGTCCAAGGTATTTCTGGTCAACGAAAACGCCGACTACTTCTGGTTCGATCGCGGCCACTGGCGCATGCTCATCCGTTTCCTGCGGGTGCGCGCGGGCCTGGGTAGCGGCGACGCGCTTTCTCATCTCGGAGAGGCCCTGCTGCTCCCTCTCTCGTTTACGTTTCTGCTGCTTTACGCTGCGCAAGTCCACTTCAGGAGGTGGTTGAAAACGGTATGAAAGCCATATTCGTAACTGAGCCCGGCGGCGTCGACAAGCTGCGCTACGAGGATCTGCCGGTGCCAGAACCGGGGCCGGGACAGGCACTGGTCAAGCTGCATTTCTCGGGCGTCAACTTCATCGACGTCTATTTCCGGACGGGCCTCTACAAGGCTCCGCCGCCCATCGTGCTGGGCATGGAAGGCGCGGGCGTGGTCGAGAAAGTGGGCGTGGGCGTGACGGAAGTGGCGCTGGGCGACCGCGTCGCTTACGCCATGGCGCGAGGATCGTATGCGGAGTACGCGGTCGTGCCGGCCTGGCAACTGGTCAAGATCCCGCATGAGCTCGGCTTCGACGTGGCCGCGGGCTCCATGCTGCAGGGCATGACGGCGCACTATTTGACCCATTCGACTTATCCCTTGAAGCCGGGCGACACGGCGCTGGTCCATGCCGCCGCGGGCGGCGCGGGCCAATGGATCGTCGCCGCTGCCAAGCTGCGCGGCGCGCGCGTCATCGGGACCACATCCACCGCCGCAAAGGCCGAGACGGCCCACAGGGCCGGCTGCGACGAGGTCATCAATTACACGGAGCAGGATTTCGAGGCGGAAGTGAAGCGCCTGACCGGCGGCAAGGGCGTGGACGTGGTCTACGACTCGGTCGGGAAGGTCACCTGGGAGAAGAGCCTCAATTCGCTGAAGCCGCGCGGCATGATGGTGACCTTCGGCAACGCGAGCGGCCCGGTGGACCCGTTCTCGCCGCTCGTCCTGAACCAGAAAGGGTCGCTGTACCTGACGCGCCCGAGTCTTGGCAACTACACCGCGACGCGCGAAGAACTGCTGTGGCGCGCCACGGATGTCCTGGGCTGGCTGAGAGATGGGCACCTCAAGCTGCAGATTCACGCCACTTACCCGCTGCGCGAGGCAGGCCGCGCGCAAGCGGATCTGGAGAGCCGCAAGACGACCGGCAAACTGCTGCTTTCCATCGTGTAGTGGGTCGTGTGGGGCTTGCCGACCACGCACGTAGAAGCCGCATTCTACCGCCTCTCTCAGTCGGCCTCCGAGAATGGGCTTCCCAGAATCCCTTACCCCTAGGCGCCTCTCGGGTTAAGTAATTGTCACCACAGCCACGCTTGCTCTTCTAAGCTGCTGATGTGTGGTATCGAGAGGTTCTTCCCCTGCTCCCAATTCTTCAAAATGCCGCCTCGCCTTATCCCAAGACGTAAACTGAATGAACGGTAAGGATGTGCCGTTGACTCCGAGACCCGCAATGTTGGCCGATAGCCCAGTGATATCCACGGCCAGGATGGTGTGCGAGAGGCTGTGGAGAAGGAATCGATACTTCATCGCCTAGAAGTATGTCACAGGGCGAATTGAACCTCGTCGCCATTCTAGCCTGTTCGCGCTTGACTACAGCGTGTCGAGGAATGACTGGTGGTCGTCCCCCAAGCCCCCACACGCTGGATCGCATGATAGGATCGTCGCAGTATGACGAAACAGACGATCCTATCCACAATTCGCGAAATCGGCCTGGTGCCTGTCGTCCGCACCACTTCGGCCGATAGCGCATTCAAAGCCATCGAAGCGATTTATGAGGGCGGCGTCCTGACCGCGGAAGTCACCATGACCGTGCCGGGCGCGTTGCGCGTGCTGGAGAAGCTGGCCGACCATTTCGGGGACCGCATGCTGCTCGGCGCCGGAACGGTGCTGGATCCTGAAACCTGCCGCGCGTGCATGCTCGCCGGAGCGCAGTTCTTCGTGACGCCGGCGCTGAACTTCAAGACGATCGAGATGGCTCACCGTTATTCGAAGCCGATTATGCCGGGCGCGTTAACGCCGACCGAGGTTCTGGCGGCGTGGGATGCCGGCGCCGATCTCGTCAAGATTTTCCCCTGTGACAACGTCGGCGGGCCGAAGTACATCAAGGCCCTGAAGGGACCGTTCCCGCAGATCGAGATGATTCCGACCGGCGGCGTGAGCCTGACCACCGCGGGCGATTTTCTGAAGGCAGGCGCGAGCGCCGTGGCCGTGGGCGGGGAACTGGTGGACGGCAAGACCATCAAGGAAGGCAACTATCCGATCTTCACGGAACGCGCGAAGCGCTTCCTGGACGTCGTGAAGACGGCCCGCGCGGAGATGAAAGGCTGATAGACCTTGACGCCAGTCATGGATGGGCGCAACAAGAAACAGCAACCAAATAGCTCTGGAGGAGCGTAAGAGTGTAGCCCACGGCGTAAGCCGTGGGTGGGTCAGTCACAAAAAGGAACCCCGGAATCGGGGCGTAAGAATGTACAGCCTCTTTGCTTTCGCCCCGATGCCGGGGCTCTTCTTGGATGACCACGGCCACCGAGCGCTTACGCACTGGGCTACATTCTTGCGCCCTGCGGGCTCCTACGAGCCGGACCGGAGAACGGCAAAACGAAAACTCCGTTTTCGTTTTGGCCTGCTGGTATGGCCGACTGAGGGCGTCTGTTAAACTGTGAGTTTCCGGAAGGTGGCGTATGGCACTGAGTCAGGACCTGCTTGAAATCCTCGTTTGTCCAATCTGTAAGGAGCCGGTCCAATTGACGGAGGATCACGCCGGGCTGAAATGCCCCAGATGCCGGCGAGTCTACCCGGTCCGCGACGACATCCCCGTCATGCTGGTGGACGAGGCACGGATCGAGGACTGAAGCGGACGACAATGCAGGCAGTGCTCCATACGCTGCCGCCATCCGCGCGCGTGCTCATCATCCGCTTGCGGTCGCTGGGCGACTGCGTTCTCACCACTCCGGCACTGCACCTGCTGAAACTTGCGCGCCCGGATTTGCGCCTTGCCGTGATGGTGGAAGAACGATTCGCCGCCGTATTCGCCGGCAACCCGGAAATCGAGACCGTGCTGGCTCCCCGCGCGGGCGGCGCCCGGGCGTGGCGGCCCGCCCTGACGCTGAATCTGCATGGCGGCACGCGCAGCGCCGTGCTGACCGCCGCCTCTCTGGCGCGCTGGCGCGCCGGCTTCAGCCACTACCGGTACCAGAGCTTGTATAATCTGCGCATTCCGCGTGCTCAGGAGATCCTGGGCGAGGAAAGGAAAGTGCACACGGCCGAGCACGTGGCATCGGCGATGTTCTGGCTGGGTGTTTCCAAAGCGGAAGTGCCCCGCGCGTGCCTGTATGCCAAGGACACCGTCGGACGCCCCAATTGCGCGGTGCTGCACCCGTTCGCATCGGCGCCGTCGAAGGCCTGGCCGGTCGAGCGCTTTGTCGCGCTGGCTCACTACCTGGACGAGCGACATGGGCTGGAACCGGTGATCGTCGGCGGCGGGAAGGACGACTTTTCAGCCTTCGCGGAGTTCGATTGTTTGCGCGGCGCGCCCTTGGATGAGGTGAAATCTCTGCTTGCCACAGCGACGTTGTTCGTGGGCAACGATAGCGGACCGGCGCACATGGCGGCCGCCTTCGGAGTGCCCTCGCTTGTGCTGTACGGTTCCTCCGACCCCGTGGTCTGGGCTCCGTGGCGCACCGATGCCGAAGCGATCGTCGAACCGGCCGGACTCAGCCAGGTGAGCCTGGCACGCGTGACCGAAGCGGTTGAGAGACTGAGGAAGCGGTCATGAAGGAACTGTTTCGGCTGCTCGGATACGCGAAGCGCTACTCGCCGCTATTGGCGCTTTCCGTGTTCCTGATGATGATCGCCGGGGCGATGAACGGGGCGCTCCCGCTGTTGTTGAAGCCGGTCATCGACCAGGTGCTCAACCCTCACGCCGCGGATGTGAGAACCGTGCTGGGACAGGTGCCGTTCACCACACACACGGTCTACCTCGATCAGGTGATCCCCTTCCCGTTGCACAACGTCTGGTCTCTCGTCGCGGCGGCCATCCTGCTTGTCTTTCTGATCAAGGGCATAACCGACTATTGCGGCAACTACCTGATTAGCGTCGTCGGTTTCTCCGCCGTCACCGACTTGCGCCAGCAGACCTTCGAAAAGGTCGTGCGCGAGGAGCACGAGTTCTTCCAGCAGCACTCGACAGGCCGGTTGATGTCGTCGATCATGAGCGACATCGACAAGATCCAACTCGCCGTTTCTCAGATGCTGGCCGATTTTTTCCGGCAGTCATTCACCGCAATCGCGATGCTATGCGTGCTTTTCGGACGCGATTTGCGCCTCGCCCTGGTGGCGATCACCGTGCTGCCTTTCGTGCTGTTGCCTACCGCCCGTCTCGGTAAGCGCATCCGGAGAACGACGCGTTCAGCGCAGGACAACGCGGCCGAACTGAACCAGATCCTGCAGGAAGCCTTCAGCGGGCAGGCGGTGGTGAAGGGTTTCGGCGCGGAGGAATACGAGAGTGAACGCTTCCGGCAAGCGTCTCACAGATTCAAACGCAACAACCTGCGCTACATCGCGCAGCAGGCGCTGCCGTCGCCGATTATCGAGTTCTTTGGCGCGCTGACGATCGTGGGCCTGCTGACTTATGCACGCACGCAGATCAAGTCCACGAATATGACTGCCGGGGACTTCACGACCTTCGTAATGGCCCTGTTGCTGCTGTATGAGCCCGTGAAACGGCTGACAGGCATCACGAACATCTTCCAGCAGGCGATCGGTGCGGCGCAGCGCGTCTTTGAGTACGCCGACCGGGTGCAGGTGATCTCCGAGGTGAAGGACGCGAAGCGGCTGAAGGGCTTGAAGCGGTCCATCGAATTCGAGGACGTGTGGTTCCGCTATCCGAATGCGGAGACCTACTCGCTCCAGGATGTTTCGCTCTCGGTGAGGCGCGGTGAAGTAGTCGCGCTGGTGGGATCGAGCGGAGCGGGGAAGACGACGCTGGCCAATCTGGTGCCGCGCTTCTACGATGTGGAGAAGGGCAGCGTCAAGTTGGACGGAGTGGACGTGCGAGAGGCGTCCCTGGGCTCGCTGCGAAAACTCTGCGCACTGGTGGGCCAGGAGACGTTCCTGTTCGACGACACGGTATCGAACAACCTTCGATACGGGCGGCCGGAGGCGAGCGAAAAGGACGTTCAGGAAGCGGCGCGAAATGCTCTGGCCGCTGAGTTCATCGAGGCGTTGCCGCATGGCTATCAAACCAGAGTCGGCGAGCGGGGCACCATGCTCAGCGGCGGACAGCGGCAGCGGCTCTCGATCGCGCGGGCGCTGCTGAAGAATGCGCCCATCCTGATTCTCGACGAAGCGACGTCTCAATTGGATACTGAGAGCGAGCTATTGGTGCAACAGGCGCTCGGGAACCTGATGACCAATCGCACGGTGATCGTGATCGCCCACCGGCTCTCGACCATCCGCCGCGCCGACCGCATTGTCGTGTTGGAAAACGGACAAATCGTGGAGGCCGGGACCCACGAAGAACTGCTGGCAAAAAGCGGCGTCTATGAGCGGCTATACCGGTTGCAGTATGTTGATTTGGAGCACTAAAACATGAGCGTGCGCAGTATGACGGGTTATGCCCAGGTGCGGCGGCAAGGCGCCTGGGGTGAGATTACGGCGACGGTGAAGAGCGTGAACCACAGGGCGCTGGATCTTCACACCTACTTGCCTTTGGAATTCGAGAGCCTGGATCCGGCCCTCCGGCAGGTCGTGCGCAAGAGCATCTCACGCGGCCACGTCGAACTCAGGCTGTCCTATCGGCCCGCGGAGAACACGGCTGGGCCGGCGCTGAATCGGGCGCTCTTCGACTCCTATCTGCGCGCCCTGAAGCAGGCCTCGGACATCTGCGGCGTCCTGGCCGATCCCGATCCGAATCGCGCACTGCGCATTCCGGGCATGCTCGCGCAAAGCGAGGCGGCGGCATTGCCGCCCGAGGTGGAAGCCGAAGCGGTGAAGGCGGCGGAGGAAGCGCTGGAGGCGTTGAACCGGTTTCGCACGCGGGAGGGAGCCGAGACGGCGGCCGCCATGCTCGGTCACAACGAACTGGTGCGGCAGAACGCTGAGGCAATCCGGGCGCTGCGCGGCGAGGTCAACGAGGTCATCCGCACGCGTCTCGATGAACGTATCTCCAAGCTTTTCAATGGAATGCCTCTGGAGCCCCAGCGGCTGGCGCAGGAAGTGGCGTATCTGGTGGACCGCAGCGACATCTCCGAGGAAGTGGACCGGTTGAACGCGCACGTGCGCGAGTTGGACCAACTGCTCAGCCAGGGGGGAGAGTTGGGAAAGAAGCTGGATTTCCTGCTCCAGGAGATGAACCGCGAGATTAATACCACGCTCTCCAAGACTTCGGGCGCCGGGGAACCCGGCATGCAGATCACCACGCTCGGACTGGAGATCAAGACGAGTATCGAGCGCATCCGCGAACAGGCATTGAACCTCGAATGAGCTGCGTTTTTATAATCTCCGCGCCCTCCGGCTCCGGCAAATCGACGCTGGTGAACCGGTTGATGGCCGCCGACAAGAACTTGATTTTCTCGGTCTCCTACACCACAAGAGATCCGCGTGGCATCGAAGTCGACGGGCACCAGTACCATTTCATTAGCCGCGCGGAATTCCTGGCGAGAATCGCCCATGACGAGTTCCTGGAGTACGCCAAGGTCTTCGGCAACTTTTACGGTACGCACCGCGGGATTCTGGAACGGGGGCGGACCGAGGGCAGGGACGTTGTTCTCGACATCGATGTTCAGGGTGCGCGACAATTGAAGGAGAAGATTCCTGACGCCGTCAGTGTATTTATTCTGGCTCCATCCAGAGATGAACTGGCGAAGCGCTTGCAGGCCCGTTCGGAGGATTCCGAGGAAGTGATTCGCCGCAGGCTCGCCGGGGCTGCCCAGGAAATTCAGGATTACCGCCTGTATGACTACGTTCTGGTCAACGATGATGTTGATCTGGCGAGCCAACGGTTGCAGGCGATCGTGGAAGCGGAACGCACGGGGCATGACAACCCAGGCGTGAACGCGATGCGCCGGACTAACCCGGAAGTGACCGCGCGCGTGGAACAGATCTTGGCATCATTCGCGGTTTAGGGAAGACTGAAGGAGAGCAAAATGGCCGAACGGACGAATCGCAGCCCTATCTACGCAATTCCGGACGATCCGGAATTGAGCGCTTACCGTTACATCATTGTTGCGGCCAAGCGTGCACGGCAGTTGCAGAGCGGCGCCCGGTCGTTCCTGCCCAGCACCTCCAAGAAGCCGACCGTCGCGGCCATGGAAGAAGTGCGTCGCGGTCTGGTGAGTTGGTACGATCCTGGCGCGCCCGCGACCGAAGAACCGGCGGAAGAGCAACTCTGAGTCGCACCCCCGCAGAGATATGTCCGGCATCCCTGTAATTCTTGGAGTCGGTGGCGGGATTGCCGCTTACAAATCGGCGGAACTCGCAAGGGCCTTGATGGAGCACGGCTGTGACGTGCAGACCGTGATGACAGAGGCCGCGCAGGAGTTCATCCGTCCACTGACTTTCGCGGCGCTCACTGGACGCAAGGTGATCTCCGGTATGTTCGCGAGCGGCAGCTCCGATGAGGTGCTCTCCAGTTCCGTCGAACACATTCGCGTGGCCCAGGACAACCGGCTGCTGGTGGTTGCGCCGGCAACGGCGGATCTGCTGGCGCGCTTCGCGCAAGGCCTGGCCAACGACTTCCTCACAACCCTTTATCTGGCCTTCCAGGGGCCTGTTTTGCTCTGCCCCGCTATGAATTCGGCCATGTGGGCGCATCCGGCGACGGTGCGTAATATGCAGATTCTGCGCGAGCGCGGGCATCACATCCTGGACCCCGATGACGGCCCGCTGGCCTGCGGCACGGTGGGTCCCGGCCGCCTGCCCGATCCCGCGCGGATTGCCTCTATCGCCGCCAGAATTCTGCACCAGCGCCATGACTTCGATCATGAGACTGTGTTGATTACGGCCGGCCCGACGCGTGAACCGATAGACCCGGTCCGGTTCATCTCCAACCGTTCGAGCGGCAAAATGGGCTATGCGCTGGCCGAGGCCGCGGCGGCGCGTGGAGCCCGCGTCATTCTGGTGAGCGGCCCGGTGCATCTGGCCGCGCCCGAGGGCGTTGAACTGATCCAGGTGCAAACCGCCGCGGAGATGTATCACGCTGTCATGAGCCGGTTGGGCGAGGCCAGCGTCGTCATCAAGACTGCGGCCGTGGCTGACTATTACATCGCGAACGTGCCCAAGCAGAAGGTCAAGAAGACCCCGATGAGGCTCTCCTTGGAACTCGAACCGACACCGGACATCCTGGCGGAGATCGGCCGGCGCAAGAAGGACCAACTCCTGATAGGGTTTGCCGCGGAGACCGAGAATCTGGCGCCGGAGGCCCGGCGGAAACTGGAATCGAAGAATTGCGACATGGTGGTGGCGAATCTGGTTTCCCAGGACGGGATCGGCTTCGAGTCGGAGGAGAACGAGGTCCTGCTGGTTCAGCGCACCGGTGAAAATCTGCGCCTGGACCGGGCGCCGAAGCGCGTGATCGCCGACCAGGTTCTGGACCAGGCGTTGATCCTGCGGCTCGCGCTGCACAAATTCGAGGACTAGCGCTGAGGGAAACGTCAGCATGGATCGAGACTCTCTCAAGCGCCGCCTCGAGTTTTACCGGGATCTGGGCATTCGCCAGTTGAACATTCCCGCAGGCGTTTTACCGCCCGAGCCCCAGGCCGTTGAGGCGACGCCCCCCGCTCGGATGCTCCCTCCGCAGCCGACGCCTGTCGCCGCCAGGGTTCCGCCTACGCCTGCACGCCCGGTCGCCAACCCCATGCCTATACTCCTACCCGTCGCTCCTTCAGACGACACTCTGCAAAAGATCAGCGACGAGATCGGTGATTGCCGCCGCTGCCGCCTGTGCGAGAAGCGCAACAAGATCGTTTTCGGTTCGGGCAATCCACAAGCCAGGCTGGTTTTCGTCGGCGAGGGGCCCGGCGCGGACGAAGATGAGACGGGCTTGCCCTTCGTGGGTCGCGCCGGCCAACTGCTGACGCAGATGATCAACGGCACCGCGGCGAAAGAAGGACTCGCCATTCGGCGCGAGGACGTATACATCTGCAATGTCGTGAAGTGCAGGCCTCCGGAAAACCGGGCGCCGCTGCCGGACGAGATGGAAATCTGCGGCCAGTTCCTGTTCCGCCAGTTGCTCGCCATTCGTCCCAAAGCGATCTGCGTGCTCGGAGGCACGGCGGCAAAAGCGCTGCTGGGTACCAGGGAGGGCATCACCAAACTGCGGGGGAACTGGCAGAACTGGCACGACATTCAGGTCATGCCGACCTATCACCCGTCGTTTCTGCTCCGGCCCTACTCGCAGAACGCCAAGCGCGAATCGTGGGAAGACCTCAAGAAGGTGCTGCACTATGTCTTCGACTGACCCCGCGACATCTGCGACTGGCCTCACGGCCGGCTCTCCGCAACGGGGATCTTTCGTCACGTTCGAAGGCTTGGACGGCAGCGGGAAGACGACGCAGATGCGGCTGCTGGCCGCGCACTTGCGCGAACGGGGAACGGCAGTCATCGAGACGGTCGAACCGGGAGGCACCGCCATCGGCCAGGCCATCCGGCGCATCCTGCTCGACCCGGCGCACGACCACCTGGGATCAGTGGCTGAGATGCTGCTCTACTTTGCGGCGCGCGCCCAGAATGTGCACGAAGTGCTGGAGCCCGCTCTGGCGCGGGGCGTGACGGTGTTTTCAGACCGCTGGACGGACTCGACGTTCGCCTATCAGGGCTATGGCCGGCAATTGGGCGAGCAGATCGTCGCGGACCTGGACGGGATCGCGTGCCACGGGCGAAAGCCGGACCTGACGCTGTGGATCGACGCGGAGTTGGAGACCAGCTTGCGCCGCGCTCGTTCCAGAAATGTGGAGGAGTCCGCCGAGGGGACGAGGATGGACGAGCAGAGCCGGGTCTTTTACGAGCGGGTTCTCGAAGGCTATCGCGTGTTGGCCAACCGCGAGCCGGAGCGCTTCGTCCGGGTGGACGGCAACGGCACGCTGGAAGAGGTCGCTGAGCGCGTGAAAGCGGCGCACGCCCTGCTGGAGGGCCGTCGTGTTCGATAAGTTCTGGGGCAACGCCAGCACGGCGGCGACGCTGGAGCGGATGATCACGTCGCACCGGATCCCGCAGACTCTGCTGCTTTCCGGGCCGGAAGGCGTGGGGAAAGCGACGCTGGTGCGGCGTTTCGCCGCACGTCTGTTGAGCGAGGCCGCGGCGCAGACTTCATCCCAGATATTCGCGCGAGGGGGCCACGAGGCCCTCAGCCTAGACGAGAAGATCGAGCAGGATGATCTCAGCCGGGAAGAGAACCGGACGATCATTGCGGACCGCGAGAAGTGGACGGGGGAGAAGCGCGGAGACGATCCGCTCTTTTTCAGCACGTATCCGGACTTCGTGACATTCTGCCCGGAGGGACCCCTCCGCCAGATCACCATTCCGCAGATGAGACTGGTCCGGGACCGCGCCCAGTTGCTTCCTTCGCGCGGGCGCTGGCGTGTCTTCCTGATTGACCAGTTCGACCGGGCCAGCCACCAGGTGGCCGACTCCCTGCTGAAGACTCTGGAGGAGCCGCCCCCGCACCTGATTCTCTTTATGACCGCGGAAAATCCCTTCGATCTTCCGC
>Ga0302320_10002507_pt1 | contig 43162 bp, 32 predicted proteins | sample Bog_T0_3_FD_202130 | JGI IMG/M metagenome (GOLD analysis project Ga0302320, IMG submission 202130) | Peat permafrost microbial communities from Stordalen Mire near Abisko, Sweden - Bog_T0_3 | ecosystem: Environmental > Terrestrial > Soil > Wetlands > Peat | place: Sweden: Abisko, Stordalen Mire...
TCTCTACTCCAAGATCTTTCAACCTCCGCCGGTGAAATTTAAAGATCTGAAAGCCGTGGTCACTTCGCGCATCTCCTCCAACCTGTTGCCCTTTGATGCGCGAATGGATTTCATTCGAGTGACCGACGAAACCGTGCTGACCCCGATCACCGTCCAGGTGATGAACAGCGATTTGCAATTCCAGAACAAAGATGGCGTCATGCACGGGGTCTTGGATATCTTCGGCGAGATTACCAGTTTGGGCGGCCACATCGTGAACACCTTTGAGAAGAGCCTGGTGCTGGATGTGCCCGAACACGAATTCCAGCTCTACCAGACGCACCGCTCTGTCTATCAGGAAACCGTACCGCTTAAGCCTGCGCGTTACAAGCTGAGCCTCGTCCTGAAGGATGACTTGAATGGGCACATGGGATCAGAGGAACTGGGAATTGTCGTGCCGAATTTTGGGGACGATAAACTTTCCAATAGTTCCCTCATCCTCGCAGATCAGATTTCGCCGATTCCAACCAGCCAGGTGGGATCCGGACCTTTTGTCATTGGCGGCACAAAAGTGCGCCCCAGCGTCAATAACACCTTTACACGCGACCAAAAGCTGGGTATTTATATGCAGGTGTACAATCTCGGAATTGACGATAAGACGCACAAACCCAATTTGGAAGTGCGCTATCAAATTGATAAGGATGGAAAATCTCTGATCGACCAGCCGGAGGACCCGACAAACCTCAAGAAGGCCTCGCAGCAGTTCACTGTCATCAAGACAATGGGCCTCCAGGCACTTACCCCAGGAAAATATACGGTGCACATCAACGTCACCGATAACATCAAGAAACAAACTCTTAGCCCTTCGGCCTCTTTTGAGTTACGCTAGGGACTCTTTCCAGCCGGCAATCGGCGGGAAGCTCGTTATCATAAGAAGAAAGCACGGCGGCAATCATCATGATGACTCCGAGTTTGGGGTATCGGCTAAAGGCTTTTTTGCTTGTTAGTGGGCTTTTGTTTCCCTGCCTGCAACCTGCCACGGGTCTTGCAGCAGGGTATGGAAGCCTGGCGGGAGTGGTTTCGGATAATAAAGGCGTGCCCCTGATGGGTGCGATCGTCATGATTGTCGGCCCCACCGCCTTCGCCTCAGAAGCCAACAACCAAACTGCGGAGCGCATGCTGACTGATGCGCATGGTCGATATACAATTGCCCATCTCCTGCCCGGATGGTATTCCCTTAAAGTCAGTTCCCCAACTCGTCTGCCGGAGATGCGGAATGGCGTTCGCGTGGAGGCGGGTGAGACTGCCATCGCCACTTTTGTGCTTTCCGACATCTTTGCCCCCATCCGTTTTCAAGTGCCCAGCAGTACCGTTTCAAGCTGGGGAGACGATTGGAAATGGGTCCTGAGAACATCTTCCAGTACGCGGCCCATTCTGCGCTACCGCCAGCAGCCACAAACCAAGCAAGTGGCTTCCAAGGGTGAAAAGAGCCCGTTGCCGCGAAGCGAGGGCTTTATCGGCGTGCTTCCCGGGTCCAATCTGCATGATCCCCTTGCCGAAGATTTTGGCATGGCCAGCGTTTTCGCCTATCTCCAGCCAGCTTCGGAGAATTCCGATGTTCTCGCTGCTGGATCGTTTGCTCCCATGGGTTCGGGGGCAAGCACGCTCGGAACGGTCATGCTCCGCAATCAGCTTCAGGGCGAACCCCAGCAGTTCGGGGTAGTTTTCCATCAGTTCAGCCTGGTTCCCGGACAAAGCTCCTCCCCTGGATCCAACACATTGGCCCAAGCCCGAGGGCTGGTGGCAACTTATTCGCAAACCCGCCTGCTCTCTCCCAAGGTCACAGTGACCACAGGAATGGACATCAGCTATCTCAGCGCCATTGACAGTGTGTTTACCGCCCAGCCCCGCATTGAAATGGAATACCAGGCTACGCCCCAGACCGTGATCTCCGCCCAGTATGGCTCCGCCCGGGAGAATGGCAACTCCATGCTGGATCGCCTCAGTATTCTGAATGCTTTCCCCCAGGTTACCCAGCGCGATGGCCGCCTGGAGATGGAGCAACTGAATCACACGGAGCTGGCAGTAAATCATCGCATCGGAAAGACGGCTCGGGTGCAGGTGGCGGCCTATCACGATGCCATGCACAACGCTGCCATCTGGGGATGGGGCCAGTCAGCGGATGAGCAGGCTTTTGCCGGCAATGCCCTGCCCAACCCTGCCGGAAACGGCATTGTCATCAATGGTGGCAATTACGGTTCCACCGGTTTTCGTGCCGTGTATGCGCAGACCTTTGATTCCCGTGTGGAACTGATGGGGGCGTTTTCAACTGGAAAAGCTCTTTCGGCTTATGGCTACACCTATGATGGACCGATCCACTATTCACAGCATATGCTGACGCCCGAGCAGACCAGTGCTTTGATTGGTAAGATTACGGCGGAACTGCCGGGCACACACACACGCTTGTCCACCTCCTACGAGTGGGTTCCCAATGATCGAGTAACCCTGGTCGACCCCGCCATGCAGGGGAATCTTCAGGCGCAGCCCTACCTAGGCGTCCAGATCCGGCAGCCGATCCCGACTCCCAACTCCTGGCCCGTCCATATCGATGCGGTGGCGGATTTCCAAAACCTCCTGTCGCAAGGCTACGTTCCCGCGGGCCAAGGCAACCAGAAGCCTCTGGTTCTGAGTTCTGGATATCACTACGTTCGCGGCGGATTCTCCGTCCAGTTTTAAGAAACGTACATTTCTAATGTAGCGCCGACCGAAACTTGTCCCGACTTGGTCGGGAGGTCGGCACGTTTGCCGTCTCCCATCGCGCTGAATTCCAGGTCGGCAATATTCCCCCAATTGATCGTTCTTGACCTAAAGGTCAAAGCTGCGTCAGTTAACTTTGCTGCCGGCTGGTTGGCCCCAACTCCAAAATCATTTGCAGCCCAAGGGTACCCCAGCACCTCTGCCAACATCCCTATTAGAAAGCATATCTCGTATCCATTTTTCAGTAGCGCTCTACCGCATTTTGGAGCCAGCAACCTATATTTAACAATCAAAAAGAGTTAAAGATTTCAGTTGAATCGACTGCTGGTAGTCGACGTGCTATAATCTCTTAGAACTTTGGTTCTCAGCACTGCCTTAAGCGGACTTCAGACGGACTTCAGAATGAACAGGATTCCAAGTTTTCGACTCACCACGCTCTCCCTCGCGCTTTTGAGCCTGGTTTTGGTCGGTTTTGGAATTCTCAACTACCAGCAGCGGGACCAATACCAAATTCCAGATGACGGGGTTTCCTGGATTGACACACCGCAGGGGGTGACTGCTTGGATTGTAGCCAAGGCCGGGCCCGCCGACTTTGCGGGGATTCATGAAGGGGATCTGCTGAAGGCCATCAATGGTCAGCCAATAACCACCCAATCCGAAGCCGGGCAGCAGGTCTACCGGCTGGGCGTCTGGACCCAGGCTGCCTACAGCTTGACTCGCAATGGCGAACCCTTTGACACCAGTCTGGTGCTTGAGGCTCAAGCCACGGCCGGCTCCGTGCGGAACTACCTGGCGCTGGTTGGACTGCTTTACCTCCTGATCGGAACGTTCATCCTTTTCCGCCGCTGGACGGCTCGCAAGTCATTTCACTTCTATATTTTATGCCTTGCTTCTTTCATCCTCTACACCTTTGCCTACACGGGCAAACTGAATCTGTTTGATTGGACGGTATACTGGCTCAACGTTGCCGCCTGGATGGTGCAACCCGCACTTTTCCTCCACTTCTGCCTGACTTTCCCGGAGCCGTCGGCGCTGATCCGCGAGCGCCGCTATCTGGCGCCTCTCCTCTACTTGCCCGGCGTCATCCTGGGGGGAATTCACGTCCTCGTGGCCATGAACATTCTGGTGCTCCCCTTGCCGTTGACGCAGGCGCGCTGGCTGCTGGACCGGGTGGAGTTGTTTTACCTTGGAGTCTATTTTCTGGCGGGCGCCCTGGCGCTGCATTATGCCTACATTCGCGCTGTCGATCCTATCCTGAAGCACCAATTGAAATTGGTCACACGCGGGACCTGGGTGGCCATTGTTCCGTTTGCCGCCCTCTACGCCCTGCCTTATTTCCTGGGCTTTGTTCCAACTGGCTGGATGAACACCTCGGCCCTGTTCCTGGCAGTCCTGCCCATTACCTTTGGCTATTCCATTGTGCGGTACCGGCTGATGGATGTAGACATCATCTTCCGCCGCGGCATCTCCTACACCCTGGCCACAGCCGGAATTGTTGGCCTCTATTTTGGCATTATTGCTTTCTTCGCGGATTTCTTCCGGACCACTCTTCCGCCGATTAACAGCCGGGGCATGTGGGTGGTGGCCATTGTTCTGACCGCCGTCCTGTTCCAACCAGTCGTGAACTACACGCAGCAGTGGGTTGACCGCATCTTCAACCGGGAGCGCTATGACTACCGTCGAACGCTGTTGGAATTTGCGCGCGACCTGACCTCGGAACTCCACGTTGACCGCCTGTTGCAGCAGATTACCGATCGCCTCTCTGAAACCCTTGGCGTCGACCGCTTGGCCGTATTCCTGGCCTCGGAGCAGGACGGCTTCCGCCTGGTGCGTTCACGCGGCATGAACTTTACCGCCAAGACGGACATGAGCTTTCTTGACCCTGCCCAGCCGGCCCTGACGAAGGGCTACCTTTTCTTCGACAGCACCAAGCGGGTCTTTGGGTTTTCGCCTGCGGCGCAGAAGTCCATTGAGCAATTGAAGCTGAACTACTATGTGCCCTTCAAGGTCAAGGAGCGCACGCTCGGTTATTTGGGATTGGGCAAAACGCGCGAGGGGGATTATCTCTCCAGCGAGGATATTGACCTGCTGCAAACGATTTCCGGCTACGTTTCCATTGCCCTGGAGAATGCCCGTTTGTACGAATCTCTGGAATTGCGCGCGCACGATTACCAGGCGCTTCGGGATTTCAGCCAGAACATCATTGAGTCCATCAATGCCGGCGTGCTGGCCTGCAACCTGGAAGGAACAGTTGAGGCATGGAACTCCGCCCTGGAGCGGCTTTACGGCCTCAGCCGCACGGAGGCGCTGGGGCGGTCGCTGGAGGCGATATTCCCTCCCGAACTTCGGGCTGAGCTGGCGCGGTTTTCCGACCCCCACCAATCGTACAACTTGTATAAATTCCGCATTCGCAACGCGGAGGACCGCCCCCTGATTCTGAGCGTCTCAGTGGTGCCCTTGATCGGAAAAGAGGATGAGGTGATTGGCCGGCTGTTGATCTTCAACGACCTTACCGACCAGGTTAACCTGGAAAATCAGTTGATGCAGGCGGAGAAGCTCTCCTCCATCGGCCTGCTTGCCGCCGGTATTGCCCACGAGGTCAACACGCCCCTGGCTGTCATTACTTCCAACGCCCAGATGATGATGCGGCAGATGGATCCGGACGACCCGCGAACGAAGACGCTGGATAAGATCATCGCCCAGGCCTTCCGAGCCTCCGAGATTGCCAACAACCTGCTGAAGTTCTCCCGCGTGGGCGGCAGTGAATGCTCTGACCTGGACGTGAACCGGATCATCAGCGAAAGCCTCTCGCTGGTTGACCCCATGCTGAAGACCGCCCGCATCAGCGTCCAAGCCCAGTTGAAAACTTCCCTGCCCGCTGTTTACGGGAATGCGGGCAAGCTACAGCAAGTCTTCATGAACCTGATTATGAATGCGCGCGATGCGATGCCCCGGGGCGGCGAGCTTACCATTGCGACGGAGTCGGAAGATTCCGCCGTGCGCGTGGAAGTGTCCGACAACGGCATGGGAATCCCTGCCGAGCATATCAACAAAATTTTTGATCCATTTTTTACCACCAAGGCAACCAGTCGGGGTACCGGTTTGGGCCTCGCAGTAACCTACGGCATCATCCAGGAACACTCCGGCCTGATCCAGGTGGACAGCGTGGTGGGTCGCGGTACGACCTTCCGGCTGGAATTCCCCGCAGTTAGGAAACCAGTGAATGTCAGCTAAAGGCTCAATTCTTGTAATCGACGACGAAACAGAGATTCGCGAAAGTCTCGCTGAACTCCTTGAGTTTGAGGGATACAAGACGGGTACGGCCGCAACGGGCGAAGAAGGACTGCGCTGTCTGGAGAACGGCCTGTATGACCTCGTCCTCCTGGATATCAACCTGCCGGACCGCAACGGCCTTGACCTTCTTCAGCAAATCAAACGTGAAAGCCCCGAGCTCGGGGTCATCATGATCACAGCTTACGCCTCCACGCAGATGGCATTTCAGGCCTCCAAGCAGGGCGCGGATAGCTACGTCACCAAGCCCTGGGACAATGACAAGCTCCTGCTGGAGATCCGCAACACCGTGGACAAGTCACGGCTGCAAGTTGAGAACATCCAGCTCCGTCGCGCCTTGAAGCGGTACGACCTGCCGAACGTCGTGGGCAAAAGCGAAAAGATGCACAAGGTGATGGACCTCATCACCCAGGTGGCTGCCAGCCGCGCCACGGTGCTGATTACCGGCGAGAGCGGAACCGGTAAGGAACTCGTGGCCAAGACCATTCATGCCACCAGCCCCCGCGCTGACCGTCCGTTTGTTCCCGTCAACACCGGCTCCATGCCTGTCGATCTGCTCGAAAGTACCCTGTTTGGGCACGTCAAGGGCGCGTTCACTTCCGCCATCGCCACCAAGCGTGGGCTTTTTGAAGTGGCCAACCAGGGCACCATCTTCTTTGATGAAATCGGTACGGTGGGAGTGGAAACTCAAACCAAACTGCTGCGGGTCATTCAAGAGCGCGAGTTTATGCGCCTGGGTGGAACGGAAAACATCAAGGTGGATGTGCGCATCCTCGCCGCCACCAACGCCGACCTGCGCAAGATGGTGGTGGAAGGCAAATTCCGCGAGGACCTGTTCTACCGCCTGAACGTCATCACTCTCACGCTGCCGCCCCTGCGCGACCGCAGCGAAGATGTCCCTCAATTGGCGGAGCATTTCCTGCGAAAATTCTCCGCGGAAAATGGCCGCGAAGACCTTGCGTTCACGCCCGAAGCCTTAAAGGTGATGATGGATTACGCCTGGCCCGGGAACGTCCGCGAGCTTGAGAATGCCGTTGAACGCGCCGTAGTGCTCTCCTCGGGCCATTCTCTGGGGGTAGACCTTTTACCCGAACAGCTCTTCCAAAACGCCGTCCGGGAGTCAGGGTCAAGCTTTCCCTTGGAGAATATGGATGGGTTGTCGCTTTTTGAGATCATGGAAAGCTGTGAACGCCGCATCATCCTGGAAATGCTCACCCGCACCAAGTGGAGCCAGACCGACGCCGCCGAGCGGTTCAAAATCCCTCTCTCCACCCTGAACCAGAAAATCAAGCGATTACAAATCGACGTCAAACACCGCCGCGACGGGTAGAGAGCCTCTTGCCTGAGCAGCTGGCCATTCGCCGTCAATTGCGTTGGCAGCTCCTGCCCCTGCTTTTGCAATGCTCACAGCAAAGATTGCTTCCCTAAGAAACAACCTTCGTCATCGTGCATTCGACTGTAGCGGCGGTCTCCGACCGCCGCCTGGAGTTTACCCCGCAGGGCGGAGATCGCCGTCGTCAATCAGAAATCGACGTCTCATTTTACCTCGTGCTGTTACCACCGCAGGCGCCCACATCACCGCAAAATCGGGATTCTCGGTTTCGTTTGCCACTTGACGGCACACTTCACCTTCGCATATACCCAATTGCGGCAAGTTTGCCCAAGGAGCTTTGTATGAAGAGACGCGACGTACTGAAGAGTCTGCTCGCCGGCCTGGCTGCACACCCCACGCTGAACTCACTGGCGGCGCAGGCAGCTCCGCAAAGTTCCGGCAAATTGTTCCCCACCGACCTTCCCTACCAGAAGTGGGTTGAATTCGCCGCCCAAGGGTACAGCAATCGCGCCTGCGGGCTGATCTACAACCAGTTGCAGCCGCCTCGCCAGGGAATGGCCCTGGGCGGAATTGACACGGGTTACATGAGCCTGGAAGTGGACGGGACCTTGGGCTACTGCACGGTCTTCAATTCCATCGATCCCCAGCGCGGCCCGCTTGCCCTGCCGCTGCTCGGCATGAGTGTGGGCGAAAACGTCTACATGCTTGCCAGCCCGCGCAGCACCTTCGGAGAATACACCTGGATTCCCGGCCGGCAGATTCAGACGGCATCACGGGTCCACTATTGGGGACACTATCCCGTGGTCGACATGGAGTTCGAACTGCCTGACAGCCCGGTCAGCGCCGGGGTGCGCGCATGGTCGCCTTTCCTGCCGGGAGATTCGGCCACCAGCAACACGCCGGGAGCGTTCTTCGATGTCCACCTGCGCAACACCAGCAAGACTCCGCAGGAAGGCCGCGTCGCGTTCATGTTCCCCGGCCCGACGCAGGCCGAGGCCCAGATCACCAATGGCAGTCCGCGCGTGCAGCGCGAGCACCCGCACATCCAGTGGGTTGCCACCGCGCCCAAGCCCACGCGAGCCTTACGCCAGCAGGTTCGCGGTGACTTCTCCGGTCTGGTCGTGACTTCCGAGGCCGTCAAGGATATCGGTTACGCCATCGGTGTGGTGGGCGACGCCGAGGTCTCGACGGGCGGAGGATTGGTGGGTGGAGCCAGCGCCGGCTCAGTGGATGGCGAACCGCCCGAGACGTCCTACCACCGCAGCCGCGTTTGGACCACCATTGGCACTGCCCTGCCCGTGGCAAAAGAGGACGACTTCACCGGCTCCGTCTCCGTGGCCTATGAACTCAAACCAGGCGAAGAGAAGACCGTGCGCTTTGTGCTGGCCTGGATGGCGCCCATGTGGATCGGCGAAGGCCCGCACACCTTCAGCCACAAGTATACGGAGCGCTTCAAGAGCGCCCTGGAGGTCGCGCAGTTCCTCACTCGCGATCACGACTCGCTTCTCCGCCGCGTTCTGGGCTGGCAGGACGTCGTCTTCGGTGAGCGCCAGTTGCCCGTCTGGCTGCGTGAAGCCCTGATCAACATCCTCTACCTCTTCCCGGTCAACAGCCTCTGGGCGGCGATGCATCCGCCCATCGGTCCGTGGTGCGATCCCAAGGACGGTCTGTTCGGCATGATCGATGGCCTGGTGGAAGACCCGGGCATGGAGCCGCTGCCCGACACGTTCTATGCCAACGCTCCCATCGTCTACTTCTTCCCCGACCTCGCCCACTCGACCTTGCGGGGTTACAAAGCCTATCAGTTCACCAATGGCCAGGCCCCGTGGGTTTTTGGCGGCATCATTGGCGGCGCCAAGGGCGGTTATGAGCCCACGGCGGGAACGGAGATGGCCTCACCCTCGCCCGGCTATCAGTCCACCACCACGGGGCCGAGCTACGTGGATATGGTTGACCGTTATTGGCAGCGCACGGGAGACGCGGAGTTCCTGAAGGAGTTCTATCCCTCGGTGAAGAGCAACACGATCTTCACCATGTCGCTGCGGCACGGCGATGGCGATGGCAATGTGATCAGCGTGCCGGACGGCAACCAGGACCCCAATCGCTCCACGCCGCATCCGGGCATCCTGCTGGAATGGTTTGAGTGGATCCAGTGGTTCGGCATGGCGTCGCACGTGGGCGGCATCCACCTGGCAACCCTGCGAATGGTGGAGCGCATGGCGGAAAAGGTGGGCGACAAAGCCTTTGCCCAACAGTGCAAGGATTGGGTGGCACAGGGGAGCCATGCCATGGAGACCCAACTGTGGGGCGGCAGCTATTACTTGCCCTATTATGAAGTTAAGACAGGAAAGAAATCAGATAATATCTTCGCCTATCAATTGGATGGCGACTGGATGTCAAAGTTCCATGGCCTGGGCCCGGTGTTTCAGCCCGACCGCGCCAAAACCGCGCTCGACACCATCGGCAAAACCTGCGTCCGCCTGACGCCCTACGGCGCCACCAACTTTGCCCACCCCGATGGCAGCTATGTTGAGGACATCGGCTACGGCCCCAACACGTTCTTTGTGCCTGAGGTCTATATGCTGGCCATGACCTACATGTACGCCGGCGAGCGCGAATTTGGATTGGAGCTGGCCCGCCGCTGCGTCCGCGCCCTGATCGACAACGGCGGGGAATGGAACCAGCCGAACATGCTGCGCGGTGATACGGGGATAGAACTCTTCGGCAGCCACTACGACCAGAACATGATGCTGTGGGCGCTGCCCGCCGCGCTCGAAGGCAAGGACATCGCCGCCGCCTGCGCGCCCGGAAGCCTGGTGGACCGCGTCATCCAGGCGGCCAGAAAACCCTGACGGGAATTGCTTTGCTCTTTCGTTGCTCTCAAACATCTGTGCGGCTGTCCTCCAGCTTTCCGGCCAAGCTCGTCCTGACCGCCCATCGCAGCGCCGATTTCTGGTCAATCCTCAAACAGTTTTCGTCAATCCTGCCGCGCCCAAGCGCCTGAATCCTGCCGCCGAAGCTCTTGTGCGGCAATCGTCTATTCTGATCCCCGAAGTCTGTTTTGTTGCCCTTCGCGGTGAAATAAGGGCGTCGATTCGTGTAAGATCCGGCAAAGATCGCGCTCAACCAGGCACTTATGCCCGAAATAACACCGGGCAATTTGTCGTGCGATCCTTTGTTTTCATACACATTTCCGGATCGACCTTCATTTTTAACATCTTTAGGGGATGTTGGTCTCCCAGTGGTGACATTTTGATGGCTTGATGCGTGGAGGAATCCCCAACCGGTGCGGAGATTTGATTTATCCAAGCTGACCATGCAAAGTACCTTTGAGATCGAGGTCCTGACTCCTAAATCCTGGATCCTGGCTCCTGAATCCGTCTTCTGTCTCCTGCCCTCTAATTGACCGTCATTATCAGCTCATTTGGTGCAAAAATGTCCGACGACTCGCGTCGTTTGGTACAAAAATGTCCGACGATTCGCGTCGTTTTGCATAAAATGTCCGACGATTTGGGTGGCAAATTGTCCGCGTTTCCTTTGTTTTCATACACATTCCGGCTTTGGTCCGTATTTTTTTATTTTTTCTTTCAGGAGCTGCTTGCCGCACGACATAAAGCCCGCAAATCTGCGACAATTTTGCCTTTTTTGTGTTGGGGGATGAAGCAGGAAGGATGAAGCAGGAAGGATGAAGGATGAAGCCGTAATCAGTATTGCGGGCGCCGGGTTGCGCATTCGCCTGATCCTCCGGGAGGCGCCGCGGGACCCCGCCGCCTTCCGCTTTAAAGACTACACCAGAGGCTAGCTATTGTCAAGTAAATTCTTGGCCGTTTCCCGCAATGTATCTGTAGCGCGGGTGTCCCCACCCGCGCCTACGATGGATTGCTATCGAGATCGTGATTGCGCAGAACTGCTTGGTTTGCGCGCGGGTGGGGACACCCGCGCTACAGCGCAGGGCGGTTCGCGGCACGATCCTTGAACTAGGGGAAAGCGTGTAGATATTTCCAATTTCTTTTGCCTCGTAAAGGAGAGCATGCCGGGAATTGGAATCCAATTCCCCTGCCTGGCTTACACGTGACAAAAGGTCTTGAATCCTTCCAGCCTTTTCAGAATTTTAGGCATGTTTACCACTCAGGAATTTTTCCCTTGACCCCAGAGCCCGCCGGGCGCAGGAATTGCCATGACGTTCCAGTTTGCAGGCGGAAGACTTGGATGAGGAATCGATAGAGCGGGGATAGGAGCGCCGACGCCAAGGCCGGTCGCCCGCGAAAACCGCTGGCGCATCTGAGGAACTCTTTGCGACTCGGGTGATCGGCGCGGGTGGATGCCAACGTCGCAGGGTTTCACCCTGCGCCAGCCAGCCAACACTGGGCGGAGAGCCGGCGCCCGAAAAAGGAAAATTCCCGGCCCCAGGACGGCCGAGTCTTGCTCCGATGCCTGGCCGCAGCAGCCCAACGCTTGGTTGCACCAGCCCAACGCCAGCTCGGGCACCGCTCTCAGCGCGCCCCGCTCCTCGCCAGCTCGCCAATTCGCGCCTGAGAAGGCGAGTTTTGAGACGGCCTCCCAAGGGAGAAGGAAAAACATTCCTTGCCCTCTCCCGAGGGGAGAGGGTGTCGGCCCTGTGCCGACGGGTGAGGGGTCCTTCCACCGAGTTTGGTTGTGGTTCCGGCGCGCTGCGCCACCTTTCCCCTCTCGACCCGCGCATCCTCGCCTGCGTTTATCACCCGCCAATTGCGCTCACTGCGGTGGCGGGTTAGAATCGCGTTGAGTATTCAATTCCTGTGCAAGGTGAAGTTTCATGACCGAGTGGAGTGGTCCCCTGAAGATTCGCGCGGCGCGCACCGATGACGCCAAGGAAATCGCCCGCATCTACAACCAGGGCGTGCAGGACCGTGCGGCGACTTTTGAAAATTCCTTCGTAACGCCGGAAGAGCGCTATTTGTGGCTCGCGGCGCGGCCGGAAAATTTCCCCGTGCTGGTGGCGGAGGTCAAGCACACGCTGATGGGCTGGTCCGCGCTGAACCCCTACAGCCCGCGCCATTGCTATGACGGCATCGCGGAACTCTCCATCTACATTGAGCGCAGCCTGCGCGGCCACGGCGTGGCGCAGGAATTGATGAAGGCCATGCAGAGCCTCGCGCGCGAAAAAGGTTTTTACAAGATCATCGGCAGAATCATGGAAGTGAATGAGGGCGCGCGCAAGCTCTGCCAACTCACCGGCTGGAAAGAAGTTGGCGTTCACGAAAAGCACGGCAAACTGGGTGGGGAATGGCACGACCTCGTGCTGGTGGAATTCCTGATTCCTGAAAATCTGAAATAGGCGACGTGAAATGGCAATTCCCGCCATGGACTGATACGGGCGGGTGAAGAGAAAACAACTCACGCAAAGACGCAAAGGCGCAAAGGGCCGCCAAGGAAACAAGGGAGTTCACCTTTGCGCTTCTTTGCGTCTTTGCGACTTTGCGTGAAATTGTTTATTTTTTGCAGCTTTGCTTGCCCGCAGAACTTCTTTCTCAAGTGGCGTACTGATGAATCAGAGGAAACAATGGCTGCGCTGGGGCACGCTCGCCGTTATCGCGGTGGGAGGCTGGTGCGTGCCAAGCCTGCGAACGCCTACGCAGGATGCCACGCCGCCGCAAACATCTTCAGCCCAAACCGCAGTCGTCCCAGGCGCGCCGGAAAAACGTGAATACACGCTGCTCTTCACCGGCGACATCATGCTTTCGCGCACGGTGGGCGCACGCATGGAAGCTCAAAAGGACTGGTCGCTTCCCTTCCACCTCATTTCAGACACGCTGCACGACGCCGACTTGCGTTACTGCAATCTGGAGTGCCCGGTTTCTGACCGCGGACGCAATCTGCACCACCTCTATTCCTTCCGCGCTGATCCCAGGGTCATCGAGGGCTTGAAGGCCGCGGGTTTCAACGTCGCATCACAAGCCAACAATCACACCTACGATTGGGGGCCGGATGCCCTGCTTGACAGCCTGGAGCGGTTGCGTGCGGCGGGCATTCAACCCGTGGGTGCAGGACAGAATAGTCTGGCGGCGCATTATCCCCTGCTGGTGCGCGTGGGCAGCCTGCGCATCGCGTTTCTCGCCTACGTCAACATTGACCCCAAGGAAGCAACTGCCGGCGTAGACCGCCCCGGCGTGGCGTGGCTTGACCCGGGCCAGGCACTGACCGACATCCGCTTTGCCCGGCCGCTGGCGGACCTGGTGATTGTCTGCCCGCATTGGGGGGTTGAATATGCCTTGCAGCCCACGCGCGAACAGGTGGACCTGGCGCACCAGATGATCGATGCCGGCGCGGACATGATTGTTGGCAGCCACCCGCACGTGGTAGAGCCTGTCGAGAAATATCACGACCATTGGATTGCTTACAGCCTGGGCAACTTTATTTTCGATCAGGAAGGCCCCAACACGCATCGCGGCTATTTGCTGAAAGCCATCGTGCGGGATCGACGCATCGCGGATGTTGAGTCCATCCCCATCGATATCAATTCCGTCTTTCAGGCCAAGCTCGCGCCTGCCGTTGACCGCGCCGCGAAGCCGCTTCAGCCGGGACACAAACCGGCAGCCACTTCGGCACAATAAAATTGAAGGTAAGGTGCAGAGGGTACTGCTACCGCTCCCCCACCTTTTCCAATTCCGCGCCGGTTGCGGCAGACACTTCGGCGTGCAACGAACCACCGTGTGAATCCATGGTGACGATGGCGGGAAAGTTATGCGCCTCAAACACCCACATGGCTTCAGGGATGCCGAGTTCCTCCAGCAGATGGACGCCCAGTACCTTGGGCAGGCAGCGCGCGTAAAACTGTGCGGCTCCGCCGATGGCGTGCAGATAGACGGCCCCGTATTCTTTCAGCGCCGCGCCTGTTTTTGGTCCCATCCCACCCTTGCCCATCACCGCGCGCAAGCCAAAACGGCGAATGATGTCCGCCTCGTAGGGTTCCTCGCGGATGCTCGTGGTGGGACCGGCGGCTTTGACGCGCCACTCGCCATTCTCCTTCAGCATCACCGGGCCGCAATGGTAAAGAATCGCTCCGTGCATGTCATAAGGCGTGTCGTGATGCAGCAGGTAGTGGTGCGCGGCGTCGCGACCGGTCACCATGGGACCGTTGATGAGAACCACATCACCCACTTTCAGCGCTCGAACCAGTTCCTCGCTCAGCGGCGCTTCCAGCCGAACTTCACGGCCCGACAGTTGGAAGCCCGTTCCGGCGGAGATTATTTTCTCAACGGGACGTTCCGGATCGCGATAGAGCCATTTGGTAATGGCGCCCGATTCCGCATCCAGCAAAATTCCCAAACGCCGGAATGCCCAGCAGTCATAAGCCACCGATACGAAGAAGCTGGCGGGAAGCCGGTTGGCGGCGGTGATCTTGCAGCCAATCAGTGAATTCGCGCCGCCGAAGCCCATCGCTCCGACGCCCAGTTTGTTCGCCTGCTCCATGATCTCTTCTTCCAGGCGCCCCAGAATTTCGTCGGGGTTTGTATCATCCAATGTCCTAAAAAGTTGTTGCTTGGCAAGGTTATATCCACCGGCGCGGTCGCTGCCGATGCAGACGCCAATGGCTCCTGGCGCGCAACCCTGGCCCTGCGCCTGCCATACTGCATGAAGAATACATTTCCTCACACCTTCCAGATCGCGGTCCGCGCGGCCCAAGTGCTCAAGCTGGCATGGAACCGAATACTGGATGTTCTTGTTTTCGCAGCCCCCGCCTTTCAAGATCAGGCGCACCTCAACCTCAGGCCTCTCCCATTGTTCAAAGTGGAAGATGGGCGTTCCTGGACCGAGGTTATCGCCGCTATTCTTGCCGGTGATGGAGTCCACGGAATTGGGCCGCAGCTTGCCGCGCTTGGTGGCTTCGACCACCGCTTCCAAGGTCTGCTTGCGGATGGCAATCTGGTTCACACCCACAGGAGTCTTGATTTCAAAGGTCAGCATGCCGGTGTCCTGGCAAATCGCGCCCTGGTCCTGCTGTGCCATGTCAATGTTTTGCCCGATGATGGCCAGCGCCTGCCCCGCCTGCGACTGGGGATTCTCCGTTCGCAGTGCCCACGACATCGCTTTGCGCACATCCGGCGGCAGGTTGGTGGAAGTCTGGATGATGAGTTCGAGCATGCTCTCTTTGAGAAATTGCATCAGTATCTCCGGGTATGAACTGCGAGGCCTCACGGGCAAACCTTCGCCAAACCTAAATTATACCCCCGCCGCTAAATGAACGGGTGCTTGAGGATTGGACGCAGGCCAAAGCGCTGCCCAAGTTCATCCTTCAGAATCCCAAATGCCTGCTGTGGTGTATCGACAAAGCGGATCAGTTTCAAATCTTCGCTGCTGATGGTCCCTGACTCCAGCAGCCAGCCGAAATTGATGGCGCGCTTCCAGAACTTTGAGCCGTAGAGAAGAATGGTCACGCGATGCCCCATTTTGTGCGTCTGGATCAGGGTGAGGAACTCAAACATCTCATCCATGGTGCCAAAGCCGCCGGGGAAGACAATCAGCGCCTGCGCGGGCTGCGCGAACCAGAGCTTGCGCATGAAGAAATAACGGAACAAGAGGCTGAGTTCAGGACTGATATAGGGGTTGGGGCTCTGCTCCATTGGCAGCTTGATATTGAGGCCAATTGATTTTCCGCCTGCCTCGCTGGCCCCGCGATTGGCGGCTTCCATGATGCCGGGTCCGCCCCCCGAGCATACCATCAGAAAGCGCGGGCTATTGTGCACTTTCAGCGCCCATTCCGTGACCAGCCGGGACAACTCTCTCGCTGACTCATAGTAGGCTGACATGTGAACATCCATGCGGGCGCGCTTCAATTCGCCCTGCAACTCCGCCGCCGGACTTTGTTTCAAGCGAAGCTCCACTTCGTGCAAATTCTGGACCGCCACCTCACGGGGATGAATGCGCGCGGAACCGAAGAACACCACGGTGTGCTGGGCGCCGGCTTTTCGAAGGTGCGCCTGCGGATCAAAATATTCGGATAGAATTCGGAGCGCCCGCGCGTCGGCGCTCTCCAGGAAGCGGAGATCGTGATAGGCAAGTTCCGGCATCTGCGCGTCCGGCTTCTTTTCATTCGGCATTAGTTCCTCACCTCAATGGAATAAACGCCTAAAAGAATACCAGACCGGGTATCACTTCCACCGCAAATTCCTGCCTGCACACTGTTGCGCCGGAAGATTCCAGTTGACCCGCGAGCCCTGTGAGAGTATGAGTATTGGGTTGACCCGACCTCGCCAGGTTGACCGATCACGTTAGAACGCCTGCCTTTTTATATCTGCATGGAGGAACGAACCAATGTCATCATTTTCTCGTCGTGATTTTATGCGCCGCAGCGCCGTGGGAGCCGCAGGATTGGGCATGCTGGTGAACGGAAATTGGATTCCCCTGGAAGCCACTCCCCTGCCCGCGCCCGCCGGTCCCAATGACCGCGTCAACGTGGCCTTTATCGGCTTCGGCATTCGCGGCAACATTCTGATGGAAGCTGTCAAGAAAACCGGCCAGGCCAATCTGGTGGCCGTCAGTGATTGCTACCAGGGGCATCTGGCGCGCGCCAAGGAGCGCACGGACGGCAAGATTGAAACCAATTTTGCGCAGTACAAGGCGCTTCTCGAGCGCAAGGATATCGACGCGGTGATCCTTGCCCCTCCCGACCACCAGCATCTGCCCATGGTTCTGGACGCGCTCGCCGCGGGCAAGGACGTTTACATTGAAAAGCCCATGACGCATCGCGTTGAAGACGGCCCCAAAATGATCGAGGCGGTAAAGCGCTATAACCGCGTGCTGCAAGCGGGAAGCCAGGGGCGCTCTTCTTATCTGCAAAAGAAGGCACGGGAAATCGTCGCTTCCGGCCAACTGGGCAAGGTCACCAAGGTCATTGCCTCCTACAATCGCAACAGCTCCACGGGCGCATGGAACTATCCCATTCCCCCGGATCTGAAAGAGGGCGTGAACTTCAATTGGAAGGAGTGGCTGGGAAACGCGCCGAAGTGCGAATATGACCCGGAGCGCGTCTTCCGCTATCGCAAGTATTGGGATTATTCCGGCGGCATCTCCACGGACCTGTTCGTTCACCTGATTACATCCGTGCACTACATCCTCGACGCCAAGGTTCCGACAAGCGTCACGGCGGCGGGTGGAATTCTGGTGCGCAAGGATGGCCGCGAAGTGCCCGACACGCTTGATGCCCTATTCGTCTATCCCGAGGGCTTCAACGTCAACATGGGTTCAACCCTCAACAACGCCAGCACGCCGGAACAGGGCATGGTGTTCCTGGGAACCAAGGGCTCACTCTCGCTGATGGGAAGCAGCTTCACCGTAGCCGCGGAAAATCCCAAGGAAGGGTACGCCTATTCCATCGATTCGTGGCCCAAGGACTTGCAGGAAGTGTTCATGAACATGGGCGACCATCGGGTGGAGGCCACGCCGCCCATCATCGAAGACGGCACCGTGACCTACAAAGATCAGGGCACGGACTCCGTGGTGCTGCACCTGTTGGAATTTCTCGATTGTGTCCGCACCCGCAAGGAATGCAGTGAAAATGCCGTGGTCGGCCATCATGCTGCCGCCGCGGGCCACATGATCAACCTCTCGTTCCGCTCCGGCAAGAAAATGGTGTGGGACGACGCGACTGACACGGCGAAGGAAGCGTAGAAAACAGAAGGCGGACGGCAGCACCGCCACCGGCTGAGTCCAGATTGAATAGTCTGTGACGCGGAATAAGGTTGGGACGTAGTCACAGGCCAGTCGGCACTGCCTTTGCGACCTTGGCGATCTTTGCGCCTGTGCGTGAAACCCTGCCTGCGGCGTGCTCTGATGCGGGCATCAATATTGTGCCGGAAGAGAAAACAGCTCTCGCAAAGGCGCTAAGGCGCCAAGGAAGCGCAAAGAGTGCTCTTGCGGGATGGGGCCAAATTGAGGCCTGCACTGGCCAATTGCCTTTTGACTGGTTCTTCCAGCGACAACGCTCCTGGCAAGCCCGATTGCAGTGGCTGCCTACTGCCTTCTGCCAACTGCCTACTTCGAGAGGGCTGCGACAACTCTACAAGGCGGGGCGCTGCCATCCGCCCTGCGCATCCTGCAACGCCTGGGCAATCGCCAGCGCCACATCTTCCCGCCACGGTTTCGCCACTATCTGAACGCCAACGGGCAAACCCTTCTCCGTCGTCCCGCCGCGAACAACTGCTGCCGGCCAACCCGTGAGGTTGGAAGTCATCGTATAGCTGAAGCTGGAAAGCTGGTCGTAGGTTGAGCCATGCTCAATTCCGGCAAAGGAACATACCGGGCAGAGCAAGGCATCATAGTTGGACATGAAGAATAGCATCTCGCGCCGGAAGGCATCCCAGCGGCCAATCAGTTCGGAAAGTTCAGAGACGGTCTTTGCACCCTGGTGCTGTAGATCCAGCACGCGTTGCATCAACGGATGAACATGCATCGTCCCCACATCCTTTAGCAGCGATTCGATGCCCGCGCCACCATCGGCGGTGAAGAGGCCGAGATAAATGTCATACGTCTGTTCAATCGCTGGCGGCCGGACCGCTTCAACGGAAAGGCCTGCCTCCGCCAAAGTCTCTGCCGCCTTCTTCACGGCCGCAATGATCTCAGGCGACGGCGTCACAATTCCGTTGTCCGTGTGAAAAGCAATGCGCAATTTCCGCAAGTCAACAGCGCGAGGATCACCCAATGGCATCGGCACGATGGCGGCGTCTTGCAGATCCACGCCGGAGATCACGGCAAGCACCAGTGAGAGGTCTTCCACGTAGCGCGCCAGCGGCCCGATTTGCCACAGCGAGTCGAGCAAGCCTCCCGGTCCGGGAAAGTGCCCCGTGCGTGGAACTCGTCCTGAAGTCGGTTTTATGCTGGCAATTCCGGTGCAGTGGGCGGGAAAACGAACGCTTCCACCCGCGTCGCTCCCCAGCCCGAAGGCTGAACCTCCCGCCGCGATGATGGCGGACTCACCCCCGCTGCTTCCACCCGGCGACAGGGTGACGTCATAGGGATTGTTGGTGCGACCGTAGATCAGGTTATCGGCCTCCCACGCCCAGCCCAGCTCCGGGCAATTGGTTTTTCCCAGCAGGATGGCGCCGGCGGCTCGCAAGCGCTGCACCACCACGGCGTCTTTGGAGGGAACATATTGCGCGCGGCCCTCCGTCCCCCCGGTGCAGATCACACCCTTCGTTTCAATGGCGTCTTTCAACGTAAAGGGCACGCCATGCAGGGGGCCGATTATATCTCCCCGCGCCAAGGCGTTGTCAGCATCGCGCGCGTCCTTCAGTGCTTGTTCGGAACAGACTTGCACCACCGCATTTAGGCGGGGATTCACCGCTTCAATTCTTTCCAGGCAGGCGCGCACAAGCTCGGATGCGGAAATTTCCTTTTTTCGAATCGCCGCCGCCATGGCAGTAGCAGATTCATAAATCCATTCAGGCATGGGAAACGTTTCCTTTGGCAAGCACACGGCGGAGATGCGTTCTGATCAATCGCACGTGAATTTGAGAGTAGCACCCGACAATGGCAGTGACAACTTGGGGGAAATAGGGGTGGTGAGCCGGCTGGGATTCGAACCCAGAACCCCTGCCTTAAAAGGGCAGTGCTCTACCATTGAGCTACCGGCCCGGCTATCCATCACAATCGGGCAATTACTTCGCAGCCTGCCGGGGCAGAGAGTGTCGCTGGCCGCAGGAAGACCTTGTGAAGTCTATCCCTACAAAATTACATCACTCGACCCCTTTTCGTAAACCCCCAACTGAAGAATCAGCAAAATCAACGTCGTCTACCCCAGTTGCGCGACGAGCTTTTCCAGGTAATCCTTCTCCATCTTGATGTCTTCAAACTGCTGTGGGCCTGAGATTTCCCGCTCAATTGTCAGCGGCCCGGTGTATCCAAGCGCCTTCAGGCGCGGAATCAACAAGGGGAAATTCGCTTTCCCTTTTCCAATGGGAACCTCTTCGCCGAGTTCACGGGGATTCGTTGGGAAGAGACCATCTTTGGCGTGCGTCCCCCGCACCAGATGCCCGACCACATCGAGCGCGTCCAGAGGATTCCCCTTGCCGTAGAGAATCAGGTTGGCGCAATCGAGATTCACAAACAGGTTATCTACCCCGGCGTCGGTGATGGCGCGCAGCATGGTGATGGGCGTCTCCTGCCCCGTCTCCATCAGCACGATTTGGCCGTTGCCCTTGATGTGCAAGGCCACTTCGCGAAGGGCCTCAACGGTGCCCTTATAATTCGGATCATTGGGATCCTCCGGGATGAATCCAAAGTGCGAATGGAGAGCCGGTACATCCAGCCGCTTGGCGAAATCGGAGGCGCGCTTGTAATTGTCGATTCGTTGTTGGCGATACTTTGGGGGAACTACGCCGATGGTCGGTGGGCCTTCGTAAAAAGTATATTTGTTGGGAGCCCCTCCTGAAGTGTTGATGGCCGTCACCTCAATCCCGTACTTCTCCCTGGCGGCTTTGAGGGCGTTGTAGACACGATCGGAGAAGTCATCCGTCCCCGCCTGGCAAGTCGGAACCCCAAATTCATGCACACGCTTCAGGGCCGCGTCCGGATCTTTGGCCACAGGGATGATAATTCCCAGCCTGAAGGGCACGCTCGCGGGCTTGGCGGTTGCGGACGGAAGGCTTGTGATCAGCCCCGCCGCGCCTGCCACCGCTGAAATTTCCAGAAAACGACGACGATTAATATTTTCCATGACCCATCCCCTTTTCTCAACGCATTGACAAGCTTTTACGGTACAGCATAGTATCCAATCTTCGGCAGAATTTCCTGCCGAGAATTGTGGTGGGAAGTGGAAAGCGCGATTGCAGCAGTGCGGCGAATCCTGCGCACCGGGAATATTGTAGCTTTCACCGGGGCAGGTATTTCGGCAGAGAGCCATGTTCCGACCTTCCGCGGGACGGATGGGCTGTGGAGAAACTACTCTCCGGAAACTCTGGCCACCGCCGAAGCTTTTGAGCGCGATCCGCGCCTGGTGTGGGAATGGTACGACTGGTTGCGTGGCCTGATGCATGAGGCGCAACCCAACGCAGGGCATCTCGCATTAACAGAATTGCAACATAGAGCCGGGAAAAATTTCACCCTGGTGACGCAGAATATCGACGGCCTGCACGAAAAGGCGGGCAGCCATGATGTGGTGAAGTTGCACGGTGACATCTGGCGGCTGCGTTGCACCACCTGTGGACGGGAAAGCCGGAACGAACAGGTGCCGATGAAACTGCTGCCTCCGCTTTGCCGTTGTGGGGGCACACTGCGTCCGGCAATTGTCTGGTTCGGAGAGATGCTTCCTGAAGACGAGTGGGTTCGCGCCCTGAATGCGGCACGAGGGGCGGATGTTTTTCTGGCCGTTGGGACTTCCTCCCTGGTTTACCCTGCGGCGGGACTGGTTCGGGTGGCCCGCGAATCCGGCGCCCAGGTGGTGATTGTGAATCCTGACCCCACGCCGGCCGATGGGCTTGCCAAGTGGATTCTGCGCGGCCCGGCGGGTGAAATTCTACCGAGGTTACTATGAAACAAGCTTATCTGGACTGCTCATCCGGCATCAGTGGCGATATGTTCCTGGCCGCGTTGATTGACGCGGGAGTTCCCGGCGACCGGCTGTTCGGCGAACTGAAAAAGCTGGCGCTGGGGTTCTATGAATTCAAACGCACGCGCGCCATGCGTGGTGGATTGGTGGGAACGCGCGTGGACATTCGCGTTCCCGGCGAGCAGCCGCACCGCCACCTCTCCGATATCCAGACGCTGATTGAAAAGGCCTCGCTGCCGGAAAAATCCGCAGCCCAGGCGCTTAAGATCTTCCGCCATCTCGCCGAGGTGGAGGGAAAACTGCACAATGCCTCCCCCAATGAAATCCATTTCCATGAGGTCGGCGCGGTGGACGCGGTATTGGACATCGTGGGCACCTGCGTTGGCCTGGAGCTGCTGGAAATTTCCGAACTCATCTGCTCGCCCTTGAACGTTGGCAGCGGGCACGTGAATGCGGCGCACGGAAGCCTGCCCGTGCCTGCCCCCGCCACGGCGGAACTGCTGAAGGACATTCCGGTTTACTCCACTGGCGTGCAATGCGAACTGGTCACACCCACGGGCGCTGCCCTGGTGGCCAATCTGGCGTCTGGATTCGGCCCGCTGCCGGCCATGAAGATTGCCAAAATCGGCTACGGCGCGGGAGAAAAGGATTTCCCCGGCCACCCCAACATTGCCCGCCTCTTCATCGGGGAGCGCACCGATGGCGTTGCCGGCCAGCATGGACTGCCCGGCGACGAAATTGTTTCCGTCATTGAAGCCACGCTTGATGATCTGAGCTCGCAACTTTACGGCGAGTTCGTGGAACTGGCCCTGGCCGCGGGCGCGCTTGATGTTACGTCAAGCTCGACGCGGAGAAAGAATCGTACTGGCCTTTTTATCAGCATCCTTAGTGAACCCGGAAAGAGCGACGAACTTTCAAAGCTTCTCTTTGCCAAGACTTCACCCAGCGGGGTGCGCATCTACGAGGCGCGGCGAAAAGTTGGGGAATCCGAACCGGCGAAGGCAAAAGCGCCAGCGGGCGATGAAATTGTTTCCGTCATCGAAGCCAACATCGATGACATGAATCCGCAACTTTATGGCTACGTGCTGGAGCAGGCTCTGGCCGCGGGGGCGCTTGACGTTACGTGCAGTTCCGCGCAGATGAAGAAGAACCGGCCAGGCCTGACCATCAGCATTCTCTGTGAGCCTGACAAGAGTGATGCGCTTTCGCAATTGCTCTTCGAGCAGACCACCACCATCGGCGTGCGAATCTCGGAAGCGCGGCGCAAAGTGCTGGACCGCGAGCAGGTAACGGTGGAAACCGCGTACGGCGCCGTGCAGGTGAAGGTGGCGCGGCGCGAGGGCAAGGTGGTGAACGCGGCCCCGGAATTTGACGATTGCCAGCGCCTGGCCACGGAAAAATCCGTACCCCTCAAGCAGGTGATCGCCGCCGCCGAAACAGCTTACTTGCAAAAGGGTGAGAAGCCCGCGGAAGTCACCGCGGAAGCGCCCAAAGAATCGATCGAGGCTGGTCCCGCCATCGACGAGTTTGAAATCGAGCGGTAGCATCGGCGGTCGCGAACGTGCGTCAGGCGGGGAGTGCGGGGTCAGACCCGGAAAGCATCGACGTTCCTGCCCCCCGCCAGTTCCCTGACCGCGTTTTTGTGGGTGCCTGGCTGTAGCCTCATATTTTGCTTGACACAGGCTAGACTTGTATCTATTCTGGGGGGTGGCACGCCCGGGAGGGGAAGATTTGCCCCGCACCCCGCCCACACACGCACCAGGCTGCAAACGCCGGGAAGACGGGAGCCTCAACCCGCAGGCAGGTCAAGATGCCCTCTCCATCCAAAATCGGCCAATCCACCCTTCGCGAAGCGGACAAATTCGCCGTATTCCATTCCAGTTGGCAGGGGGGAAGCATCAGAAAAGAAAAGAATTAAGGAGCAAAGCCGGAATGTGTATGAAAACAAAGGAAACAGTGACAAAATGACACCCAAAATGAGCCCTATTTGCCACGAAATGAACGACATTTTGCATAATTAATGCCCAATTAACACGAATCGTCGGCACTTTTGCCACAAAATGCACGGTTTTGAATCGAATTTCGTCTCTCTTTCATCTGTAGTAATCCAGATTGCGGGCAAACTCTCCCGGAAGGCAATCACTGGCGGCCCGGCAGCAAGGAATCCACGAGAATGAAAAAGACCTATTACCTGACGACTCCCATCTACTACCCCAACGCCCGGCCCCACGTGGGTTCGGCCTACACCACGATTGTCTGCGACGTGGTGGCGCGCTACAAGCGCATGAGCGGGTACGATGTAGCCTTCCTTACTGGCACGGATGAGCACGGCGAAAAGCTGGAACGGGCCGCCGCGGCCGCGGGCAAGACGCCGCAGGAGTTTGTGGCCGAGAAGCGAAAGCTCTTTATTGCGCTATGGGAAAAGCTGGAGATCCCGGTAAAGGTCTACCCTGATTCCGACCCCAATTCCCTGCGCTTCATCTACACGGACCATCCGGACCACGTCAAATCCGTTCAGCGCCTGTTGATTCGCGCCCGGGAGAATGGCTACATCTACTCGCAGCGCTACGAAGGCCGCTATTGCGTCTCCGATGAGCGCTACGTTTCCGACAACACGGACCCCGTGAACTGCGACATCTGCGGCCGCCCGGCGGAACTGATCAGCGAGGACAATTACTTCTTCAAGCTCTCCGCCTTTGAGCAGCGCCTCTTGGAGCTTTACGATCGGCACCCCGATTTCGTGAAGCCCGACTATCGCATGAACGAAGTGAAGAGCTTTGTGAAGAGCGGATTGCGCGATATTTCTGTCAGCCGCAGCCGCCTGAAATGGGGCATTCCCTGGCCCGACGACCCGACCCAGGTTTTTTACGTCTGGTACGACGCGCTCACCAGCTACATGACCGGCATAGGCTATGCGCAGGGCGAAAACGGCGGGCCCGAATTCCAAAAGTACTGGCGCAACAAACCTGGTGAAGCTGAACTTGTGCACATGATCGGCAAGGACATCCTGCGCTTCCACGCCGTCTATTGGCCGGCCTTCATCATGGCCGCGTATCCGGACCAGCCGGAGATGCTGCCCTCGACGATCTTCGCCCATGGGTGGATCTATTACGAGCAGGATAAGATGTCAAAATCAAAGGGCAACGTGGTCTACCCGGAGCCCATCGTGGATGCGCTCAACTCCTTCGGCGCGCCCGGCAACGACGCACTGCGCTATTACCTGCTGCGCGAGGCTACTTTCGGGCAGGATATGAGCTTTTCCTACGATGCGTTACTCCAACGGTACAATTCAGATCTTGCCAACGGCCTGGGAAATTTAGCGGCGCGAACCATTTCGATGGTGCATCAATTTTGCAAGGGAGTAATACCTGCACTAGCAAATTCAAGCCAAGACGATGCCATCGTAACCGCGACGGGGGTTCTGGCTTTCACGGATGAGGCATTTGGCAATCTGGATTTTTCATCGGCACTCGAGGCCGTATGGGCATACATTGCCCAGGCGAACAAATTAATTGTTGAAACGAAGCCGTGGGAACTGGCAAAGTCCGATTCTCTTGACGATCGGGAAAAATTACATCGAACGCTATACACCGTTGGGCAAACACTTCATACAGTTTGCATTATCCTTTATCCAATCATGCCTGCCAGCGCGGAACGTCTTTGGAAGCAGTTAGGGCAGCAGGGGAACCTTCGCGACGAGCGTATTGACTATGCCAACGGTCATCCAATATTTCGTGCAATCGAACCGGGCACGGAGCTCGGCAAACCTGAGCCTATCTTTCCGCGACTCGACAAAGCCATAACGCTCGCCAAGCTGGAAGAACTTGCTGAAGCTGACCGTAATCGTGGTAAGCCGCCGGTAGGGGCGCTTCGCGAAGCGCCCCTACAAACCAACTTCGCCAAAGCGGACGGCCATGGCGATCAATCTAAGGAGATATCAAAAACCGTGGAATCAGAAAACGTAAAACCAAATGAAGTGACCGCGACAGACGCAGCCGCAACTCCGGCCACTACTCCCGTTGCGAGCCCAGCGCCGCAACCCCCGAGTCCCGAGTCCCAAGTCCCGAGTCCCGCCCCTCCAGCCGCCAGCGTAGAGACGCCGAAAATCACCATCGACGACTTCGCCAAAGTGGAGCTGCGCGCAGGAGAGATCAAGACCGCGGAAGCCATTCCCGGAGCCAAGAAGCTGTTGAAGCTGACCGTGGATATCGGCACCGAAGTTCGCCAAATCTGCGCCGGCATCGCGGAGTTTTATGCGCCGGAGACGTTGGTGGGCAGGAAAGTGGTGGTGGTCACCAATCTCCTTCCCCGCAAAATGCGCGGCATCGAATCAAACGGCATGATCGTGGCCGCCTCCGTGGGTGAGCAGGGCCGGCCCGTCCTCGCGACCTTCGGAGAGGATGTGCCGAACGGAACGAAACTGCGTTAGGTGTCAGTTGTCAGGCGCTAACAGCCTGACGCGTTGACCCTGGCACCTAACACCTGGAACCTGACACCTATGCTTCTCGACTCCCACGCCCACCTGGACGACACGGACTTTGACGCGGACCGCGCCGAGGTGATTGAGCGCGCGCGTGCCGCCGGCCTTCGCTACATCATGATCGCGGGTGGCGGCACCGGGCCCAATCGTTTGGACTCACCGCTCGAGATTGCCGAAAGTCATGATTGGATATACGCCTCGGTGGGCATCCACCCGCACGATGCGCAACACTTCACGCCCTCGCATGCGGAAAAGATTCTCCAACTCGGCCGCCATCCCAAGGTGCTTGCCGTGGGCGAAATCGGCCTCGACTACTACTACGACCATTCACCCCGCGAGGTTCAGAAGCAGGTCCTGATTCAGCAAATGGAATTGGCCCGCGAGCTGAAGCGGCCCATCATGATCCATTGCCGCGACGCGTGGGAGGATCTGCGCGAGGTGGTGGATGCCCATTGGAAATCCACGGGCCTGGGCGGAATCCTGCACTGCTTTACGGGAAATCACGAGGAAGCTCGCACATTTTTGGATTGGGGCTTCCTGATTTCGTTTTCCGGAAATGTGACGTTCAAGAAAGCTGAGAACCTGCGCGAGGTTGTGCCCATGATTCCCGCGGACCGGCTGCTGACGGAGACCGACTCGCCCTACCTTGCACCGGTGCCCTATCGCGGCAAGCGCAATGAGCCGGCGTATGTGCGCGGAGTCACGCAGGAACTCGCGCGGCTTCGCAACGTGAGCGAAGAAGAGCTCGCACGTCAAGTGCTGAAAAACTTCGAGCAACTCTTGCCTGCTTAAATCGAAGAGCTACACTCTCGAATCAAAGCCACCTTCGGAAGCAGCGGCGGGAGGTGGGGAGGCGAGAGGGAAGCCGGGCACGGCATGCTGGTCAAACTTGTTTGCCCAATCCTCCAAGGCATTCTGGAGCCGCTTGATTTCATGTGCAAGGGCATCCACCGCGGAGGGGACATGCTCAAACTCCCCGCGGCGGGCGGCTCTTTCCAAGCGGAAAGCTGCGTCAAAGGCAGGCTTGGCGGCGAAGTTTCCCACCGACCCTTTCAGACGATGGGCAAGGCGCTCCAGGTCAGGCCCCTGCATCTTTTCTGCCGCGTTGTAGATGGCCTTCATCTGTATGGGAAGGTCGTCCAGGAACAGCAACACCAGCTCGCTCAGTAGGCTCTGATCCCCTTCCATGTTCGCCCAGGCGGTTTCCCAATCGATACAATCATTCCCCGGTGGCGGATTCTGCACGGGCGGATCGGGAAGCCGGGTGACCCGTTCAATCTCCGCCGCCAAATCCGAGGGGCGGATCGGCTTGGCAATGTATCCATCCATTCCCACCGCCAGGCATTGTTCGCGGTCCCCTTTCATGGCGTGAGCCGTCATGGCAATGATGGGCGTGTGCCGGTGAAGGGCCGCCTCCTTTTCCCGGATGGCGCGAGTTGCTTCAAAGCCTCCCATTTCCGGCATCTGCACGTCCATCAGCACGAGGTTAAATTCGTGCTCCTGCACCATCAGAACGGCGTCGCGCCCATTGGCCACCACCATCACCGTGTGGCCCATCTTTTCCAGTTGGCGGACGGCCACCATCTGATTTACGGGATTATCCTCGGCCAGAAGAATCCGCAGGGAGCGCCCATCCGCCCGCGATGACTGACGGGTGACAATGGTCTGGCGCTGCTCTGTGGCTTCCGGCTGGTGTCCAAGAACAGCAAGGATGGCTTCCTGGAGTTCGGCCTGTTGGATGGGCTTCACCAGGCAGGTTGAAATCTGCAATTCGCGGTATCGTGCCCCTTCATTACGGGCACTTCCTGAGGCCTGCATCATAATGATGGCCCCCTGAAAACGTGGATCACTTTTGACGCGCTTGGCGAAAGTGAAACCGTCCATGTCCGGCAGCTGACCATCCAGGAGGATCAGCGGAAAGTCCGCGCCCAGCGCGGTTGCCTGTTCCAATGCCCTCATCCCGCCATTCCCCTCCTCGGCCAGCCTTGGTTTCATTCCCCAGTGGGAGAGCAATTCGCTCAACATCTGGCGGTTGGTGGAACTGTCATCCACCACAAGAACGGGGACATCCCGTAGGAGCGCCATGCTGGCAACATCGCCCTTTCCCAAGGGCTGCCTTGCCCGCTGGAGCTTCAGGGTGAAGTGGAAGGTGCTTCCCTTGCCAACTGCGCTTTCAACCCACATGCGCCCGCCCATGATCGCTACCAGGCTGGAGGAGATGGTCAAGCCCAACCCCGTTCCCCCATACAGGCGGCTGGTGGATTTGTCCGCCTGGGCAAAGGCTTCAAAGATCACTCTCCGCTTCTCCGCCGGGATTCCGATTCCCGTGTCAGCGACGGCAAAATGCAGCATTGCTCTGTCCGGCTCACCGGGTTCCAAACTGACATGGACCGAGACCTCTCCCTTCTCGGTGAACTTGATGGAGTTCCCCACGAGGTTGAAGAGGATTTGGCGAAGGCGCGTCGGATCACCCTGCAATTCGTCCGGGACATCGGGGCGCACACGGAGGGCAAGTTCCAAATCCTTTTCGTGGGCGCGCAAAGAGAGGGTCTTCAGCGCTTCCCCCAGGCAGGCGCGGAGGTTGAAGTCCGCATCATCAATGCTCAACTTACCCGCCTCGATCTTGGAGACGTCGAGGATGTCATTGATCACCGTCAGCAGCGACTCCGCCGAAGACTTCACCAGCCCCAGGTATTCCCGGCTGGTGGGGTCCACAATGCTGTCAAGCGCCAACTCCGTCATTCCCATGATGGCATTCATAGGCGTGCGGATTTCGTGGCTCATGTTGGCCAGAAACTCACTTTGCGCGCGGCACGCCTGTTCCGCCTCTGCCTTCTCCGAAGTGAGTTGGGCAATTTGAGCCCGAAGTTCCCCCGTGCGCGCTATGACCTGCGAATCCAGATCTTGCCGGAGCTTCCGAATCTCGTTGTCGCGGCACTCAATCTGCGCCCGCATTTCCTTAAGGCCCACGCCCAACCGGGTCAAGTCATCGATGTATTTCGATGGCGCAGGAAGGGGAGGAATGGACGCCTCATTCAATGCCGGAGGAGCAGGGGCATTGTCCTGTTGGTGGTCCAAAACCGGGCGGCGGCGACGACGGTGGAAAAGCCAGGCAAAGCCGACGAAGGAAACGATAGTGAAAAGGGCAACGTAGGCAATTCGTGTCGATGGCCAACCTCGTTGGGAAATCGTGATCGGGGCCGAAATGCTGGCTGGGGCACTGGTAAAGAAGACGCGGGGGGTGGCAAGGGCGCCGTCCGATCCCACCAGAAGGGCAGACTCCCATGCAAGTGGCCGTGCCGAAACCTGCGGTGACCAGGACAATTGGCGGTGCCAAGGCACGGGCGGAACGACTTTCCCCGGCGCAACACCAGCCAACACCAGGGAGACATGGCAAAGAAACGGCAGCGTCCTGATGACCTTGCGGCGGAGGATTTTCCGACAAATTTCCCGCACTGGCTGCCTCTCCATTCCTATGCCCGAAATTAATCAGGGATCAAGTCTCGCGGCCGGATGGGTCCCGGTCTGCTGGACAGAAAGCTGTCCAGCGCGGGAAACAGTCCTTCATCCTTACCTTCGGCGGAGTTGGCCTTTAACTTGAGCGAAAAGGGGAAGATCGGGGGGCAATATCCGGCCATCCATCTGGTGAAGCCGACCGAAAGTGTCACTGCGGGATCCGCTGCCGGATCGCTTTCTTTTGCAGAAATCGTCGGTCGTCGTTCGAATCTTGGCAAAGCGGGGCAGAACGGATTAGGGGAGTCAAGAAACCTCTGCACCTGCTGCGAGGCAGCGAGATGCTCCCCGCTTCGTGAATTCCGATTCTATTCCAGGTTGGAGCCAGGTGTGCCACAAGCAAGGCAAATAGGGTAGAATCATCCCCGCCGCGAGCTCACGAAGGGGGAAAGGACACGGGAAAGAGCGCTAACAGTACTGCCCAATCCAGACGCAAGCGCCGGGTGACTTTTCGGCTCCAACGCGGAAAATGGTGCATTCTGAAATTGTGGCTGCGAGTTTGCCCGCCCAAATGGCCGGGTAAAGCCGCCTCGAAGTCAAACGTAGCTGCAGGCGAACCTTAAGCGTTTGTAATCGGCTCAAACCTGGGTGCAGAGAATATCGAATGCAACTGGCAAAGCAAATCGCCTTCGTTTTGGTGGCATTAACGGTCCTGGTGTACTTTGTGGATTACCTTGCGGTGCGCATTCCCATTCCAAAGTCGCGCGCTGCTTTCGGCACCGTCACGGTGCGGCCTTACTATGATGTGGGGTTGAAAGGCGGCAAGTCGGATCTGTATTTTCTCGACCCCCAACAACTAACCTGCGTGAACTCCCTGCTGCCGCATATGGGTCTCACGCCGTGCTGGTACCTTCAAACGCATGCCCATCCGCGAATTGCAATGTGAGGGGTATGCAGGCAGTGGACTGATGTCGCTCCTGGCTTTCCCTGGCAATCGAGCCCGTTGAAAGCTGGCCGTGCTCGCTCATTTCTGCCCAAGGCGATGCGGGCTCAGCCAGCATTAAAGTGCGGCCGTTTATTTATTCCTTCTGATATCTTTATGAAATTCTTATGCCTCAGGACATAATATAGGGAAATATGGTTGCATTCCCAACACAACTTGTTCCACTTCACCCTGGCGCGACACTCGATCATTTCCGGATTGACGCCATGGTTGCCACCAGTGGCATGGCCACCATCTATCGCGCCACAGATTTGACCACGGACCGCGTAGTTGCCATCAAGCTGCCGCACTTTGAGATGGAAAGCGACCCGGTGTTTTTCGATCGCTTTCAGCGCGAGGCGGCGATTGGCACAACGCTGAACCATGCCGGTATCATCAAGGTGTTCCCCGAGGATAACCGCAGCCGCCTTTACATGGTTTTGGAATGGGTGGATGGACGCTTGCTGCGTGAGATCATTAACGAAGAGGGAAAGCTCTCTCCGGAGCGGGCGGTTCGAATCGCGCGGCAAATCTGCGACGCGCTTGATTATATTCACGGGCAAGGGGTGGTTCACCGTGACCTGAAACCGGAAAACATCATGATTGACGCCGACGATCACATCAAGCTGATCGACTTCGGCATCGCTTTCAAGTCGGGCGCACGCCGCCTCACCTTCGGCAAGTTTTCCCACACCCAGGGGACCGCCGAATATGTTTCTCCCGAACAAGTCAAAGGAAAGCGGGGGGATGCCCGAAGCGACCTCTACTCACTGGGGGTAATCCTCTTCGAGATGTTAGCGGGTGAGCCGCCGTTCACCGGGGCTGACCCATTTCTGATCCTGAATGCCAAGACCCACTCAGACGCCTCGTCTCCACGGCAGCTCGCTTCGGAAATTTCTTCTGAGCTGGAGGAGATCGTCCTGCGTGCCCTGGAGCGCGATCCCCTGAACCGCTATCACGATGCCCGGGAACTGTCGTGGGACCTGGACCACCAGGACCAGGTCGCGACTGGTGCCAACGCCGCACGTCGAGTTGCCAACCAGCAGGACCAGCTTAAGAAGGGGCATCTTTTTCCCTACCTGCTCCTGGCCATGATTCCTCTCGCCATCTTCGCCCTTCTTCTCTACGTCGCCAGGCACAGTTAATTCTACTCGCAAGCCATTCCCATCGCCGTGGTCGTGTCTCGAGATTTCGGATTCGTTCCCCAAAGGTGGGTTGGACGGCCCTCCCCGAAAGGCTGACGAACCCCAGAGCCTTTCTTCTTAGAGGCAGGCTGCTTGAGGCGGATTGTAGACTACCGTGCCCGGGGTCATCATGCTTCCTTGCTTTCCCGCGGACGTGGGAGTAGATTGAAAGCGGGTTCTGACGATTTTGCGCCCGTAGCCCAAATTGTGCCGGGGAGAAGACAGAAAACGCCCCCCCTTAGGGGCAAAGGGTTGACCGATTGGAGGGACGAGGGGGAACAGTAGCTTCAGCCGCAAAATATCAAGGTCAATTTGGCGGCTTTCCGTCTTGGATGGGTACAGGAAATCAGAACATTCTGTTCATTCGGTAGTAGAGCAATCGGAACCGGTAATTCTTATCGGAAGAGTACTTATAGTCCAAAGTGGGTAACGAAATTGCTCACATGGAGATGGGGTGGTTCAAAAGCACCTCAATCCTCTTTCTAAAGGGCGATTGCGGCGCAGGATCAATATCCACCCGGGGGATTTTATGCGTTTGAAAACTCTAATTTTGGCGTTGTTTTTGGGAGCTGGTTGCCTCTGGGCCCAGGAGAATAAGGAGACAACTCCTCCCGCCGCTCCCGCCCCGGCTCATCCGGCAACAATTTCTGCTGAGGACAAGGCGCGAAAGAACCCCCTCAAGTTTACCGAGGTTTCCGTCGCACGCGGCAAGAAGATTTTTGGCACACAGTGCGCCCTTTGCCATGGTGACAAGGGAGATGGAAAGGGCGAGCTTGCGGCAGACATGAAACTGACCGTCCCCAATTTCACCCAGCCGGATACCCTGAAGGACCGGACGGACGGGGAGCTCTTCACAATAATTGGCACTGGGAAAGAGACTATGCCGGCGCAGGGAAGCCGTCTCTCAGACGAACATCGGTGGAACCTGGTGAACTACATGCGCGCGCTTTCCGGCAAGATACCGGAAAAGGCCACGGGGAAGGAACCCGAGGAAAACACCATCACGGTTCCCCAGTAGATTGAGCTGGCTATTGACGGAACGAGGGCAGGGGGACTGTTCCGAATGGTCAATTGAAGAACAGCCCCGCGAGAACAGAATATCCCAGACTGCGTCGGCGCCGGAAGCGATGGGCTCCGTTGGCAGGCGCTAGGCAGTACAGAAGTTAGCGGGTCGCCAGTTTCCTTGCCAGGGTCAACACGACATCGCGGTCAGGCTCGGCAAGTTTAGCCATAGCGTTCTTGAACTGCACCAGGAAGCGAGCATCTTCCCCGGCCTTCCCCGGTTGGGCTGCCAGATCATCCAAACTCTTCCGCCGAACCAGGTTGGGCGTGGGAGCTTCACCTTCCCCCGAATAGAACATTTTGTACAGCGGAACATCCAATGCCCCGGCAAAACGCTCCAACGTTTCCAGGGACGGAATGGTGTGGCCGTTTTCGATCCGTGAAATGTAACACCGCAGCAGACCCGTGCTTTTCTCTATATCTCCCTGCGAAAGCCCCTTTTCCTCCCGGAGAGTACGCAGCCTAGTTCCGATAATCATGAAATCACCCTCGCTCGTCTTTTTCCTGTGCATTGGCATTTTGTGTATCTCAGGTATTATAAACAAAGTCATTTCTGCGCTCAAAATGTCGGACGTACTAGTACGGAAGTACCATCCTCTCCACTGTCACCTGAATGGGCTAACTGTGAAGTCCATGAATCGGCTCTTCTGCGCCCACTCAGACCGTTAAGCCGCAGGTCTTTGCTGGTTATGCCGCAGAGTTGATGGCCTCAATTGCGGCAACCATCTCAATTGCCTGAATTGGTTTGGGAATATAGCCGTCCATTCCTGCCGCGAGGCACTTTTCGCGGTCTCCTTCCATGGCGTGCGCAGTCATAGCAATGATGCGCAGGTGCTTGCCCGTGAGCTTCTCCCTTTCACGAATGGCCGCCGTGGCTTGAAAGCCATCAACGTCAGGCATCTGCACATCCATCAGAACCACATCAAATCTCTGCTTTTCCAGTGCCACAAGGGCTTTTTGCCCGTTGTTTGCCACCACCACCGAGTGGCCACGCTTTTCCAGCAGTCGTGCCGCCACACGCTGATTGACGAGATTGTCTTCCGCAATCAAAACCGAGAGGGCAGGGCGGCGCTCACGCAGGGCATGGCGCGTGATCAAGGGCGGATTGGCGGCGCTTCCTCCCTTACTATTCAATGCGAGCAGGACGGCCTCCAGGAGTTCCGACTGCTTGAAGGGCTTGAAGAGGTAGGCGGTGATTCCCAGTGCATGGCAGCGGGCGGCATCACCCCGCTGTCCGCCGGAACTGAGCATCATGATGGTGGTAGAAATAAGCTGGGGCTGCTTGCGGATACTTTCTGCCACGTCAAACCCATCCATGCCAGGCATCTGATGGTCAAGAAGGATCATGGAAAACGGCTTGCCCGCGGCTTCGGCCGATTCAATGGCTTTGAGTGCCGCATGCCCACTGGAAGCAGGCTGGGGTATGGCGCCCCATCGCTTGAGGACTTCCTCCAGCAGGCGGCGGTTCGTTGCGTTGTCATCCACAATCAGCACATTCATGCCATGAAGAACTTCCGGAGCGGCGGGCGCCTGCTTCAGGCGGGGCCAGGCGGGAACTCCACAAACCGCGGTGAAATGGAATGTGCTTCCCTGCCCTTCTTCACTCTCCACCCAAATCCTCCCGCCCATCAGTTCGACTAACTGTGAGCAGATGCTAAGTCCCAGGCCCGTCCCTCCATACTTCCGTGTCGAGGAACTGTCCGCCTGCCGGAAGGCTTCAAAAATGACCTGTTGTTTGTCTGGAGCGATTCCTATTCCAGTATCAACAACCCGGAAATGCAGGGTGGCTTCCTGCTCGGTTCGAGCATCCGCGCTGACATAGACAACCACGTCACCTATGTCAGTAAACTTGATGGCGTTGCCCACGAGATTCAGCAGGATCTGACGCAGGCGCCCGGGATCACAGATAATGGCATCGGGCAAATCCGGATGGATGTCCGCTGAAAGCTCCAAGCCCTTCTCATGAGCGCGGGAGGCGACGGTCTTAAGGCACTCGCCGACGCAATCCTTCAGGCTAAACTCAATCTTCTCCAGATCCAACTTTCGCGCTTCGATCTTGGAGAAATCCAGGATGTCATTAATCACCGACATCATGGATTCGGATGCGCTGCGCACGGCGAGCAGGTATTCACGCTGCTCCTCATTCAATTCGGTATCCAGGGTAAGCTCAGTCATGCCGATGATGCCGTTCATGGGGGTACGAATTTCGTGGCTGATGTTGGCTAAGAAGTCGCTCTTGGCTTTATTGGCCGCCTCCGCGGCGTCTTTTGCGCGAAGCAGCGCCTCCTCCGTTTGCTTTCGGTGGGTAATATCAATTACCGTTCCCTGAATCACCGGCTCGGGGGATCCATCGTCAGGGGGAAGAAGTGCGGCGGAAATGAGCCCCCAGATCAAACTTCCATCCATGCGGCGAAAGCAGATCTCGCAGCCAACCACTCGGCCGTCCTTGCGCAGGGCTTCGACAAAGGCCTCCCGGTCCCGTGCCTGATGGTAGAAGTCTGTGGCGCATCGACCAATGGTCTGCTGGCGTGAATAGCCCCCTACAGAGTTTACAAACGCCTGGTTACAATCCAGGATGGCCCCCTCCAGCGACGTAACAAAAACGGCCGCCAGATTGTGTTCAAAGAGCAGGCGGAAGCGCTGTTCAGAGCAGCTTAGAGCCCGCTCGGCCCGCAGGCGCCTGCGGACGTCACGGCGCAGGATGATGCTGGCCCAAATCAGGATGGCCACCGCCAGCACGCTTCCCAGGACGACGATAAAGATGGTTGTGCGGGCGCTCGCATCGGATTCGGCATTGCGTTGATCCAGCAAGGCGTGCTCTTCCAATTCCATCGCTTGGAAGTCTTGCCGGATTTCATCCAGGCATCGCTCCTCCCTTACCCGAAGTTGTGCCGCGTTGTCGGCCGTAGACTGTTCACCCTGCGGCAGGTTCATCACCAGATGGAAGATGCTGAAGGCGTTTTCAATTTCTTCATCAAGGTGGTCAAGCTCAGCCTGTTGGTGAGAATTGTCGGAGGTCAGACTGCGGAGACGGTCAAACTCTCGCTGGGTCTCAGCAACACTGGCGTAATAGCTGGCGCGATACTCTTCGTCGTTAACCATGGCAAAATCGGTGGCCCGGTTCTGCGCACCCTGGATGGCGGAAAAGGTCTGGGAGATTGAGGCGAGAACTTCATTTGTCCGGGTCACGCGGCCATTCACCCAAATCAAGTGCTGCGTATTCTGGTAAGAGAGCACTCCGGCAGTGATAAGCACCAACGCCGCCAGCCCGGAGATGATGCCGAGTTGATTTTCAACCGTTGATTTCATCCACCGCCTCTAAGGTCCGACGTCCTGACACAATACCTCTCAATAAGTGTTATCGGATTCCGGTGCTTCCTCCATGAGCTTTTCTAGAGGATTAGAGTTTTGGAGTGGAGGAATCGAGTGCGATGGTGGCGAACCCATCTCCTGCGCCGGCCTCCTGGCCTTGTCACATGCACGGGCAGGATTTTTGCGTCATTTCACGGGATGCAGACCATCCTCACACATGGGCTCATCGAGACGCGGTGAGCCGCAGACTTTGTTGGACTGGCAATGGCCGGTGAATCAAGGTACCATTCATCCTTGGAGGGTGCTTCCCACCCCGGAGGACATGGCCATGGGTAAATTTCATACGCGAAGAAGCTGCCGGGTTGCAATGTCGCTTCCGATTCGTGTTTTCGGTATTGATTTTCGCGGCGTGGATTTTACCGAGGAGGCCCTGACCACCATCGTGAACCTGCATGGGGCCAAAATCCGCTTGGCTCATCAACTGCTGCCGGATGGGGAGATCCGTCTGTTCAACCACTCAACCGGGAAGGATGCAATTTTTCGCGTTGTGTCCAAATTGCAGAGTTCGGACCTGAGGTTTACCTATTGGGGCGTGGAAAGCATGGACCCGGATCGAAACATCTGGGGTGTGAAGATTCCTGAACTCCTGCCCGGGGACCAACTGAAAGTTCGGGTAACTCTCCAGTGCCCCATCTGCTCGGGGCATGAATCCCTGCACCTGGATGAAGCGCTGCTGGCCGCACTTCAGGAAAAAGGCGGCATGCAGCGAACCTGCAAGGCCTGCAAGGCCACGGGACTGTGGAAGCTCCTGCCCTATGAACAAGCCTAGCGGGTTGATGTGTTCGCCTCGGGCCTATTGCTCCCGATAACCCAAAATCTCCGCCACAACACCACGCAACACTCTGCCCTTTCCCGGCGCAGTCTTATCGACTCGTGAAGCATACTCAATGCTCTTCACAATCAGGCGGTACTTCTGGAATTCGCACTCCTCGGGCAGCATCAGCAGATCGCTTTCATTGATCTCGTCAAAGTGAATCTCACTGCTGTTCGAACGGATCTCCACGCCCGACACTCGAGCCACGATGTTGGCAAGCTGATAGATGGCGTTTTCTTCATATTTCCCCGCCTGCACTGCCGGGGCGGTTGCGGACGCTGGTGCTTTGGTCTCTTCGCTCACGTTGGTTATTAGCTCCTTAAGAGAATCGCTCTGCTCTGATCGGCACGGCCACCGGCGGGAAGACGCAAGACAGTCCCTCAGAGGAGAATTTTGCTGTAAGACTGTTGGACGCGGCGGCCCTTGCACCCTGAGCAGAGCAAAATCAATTCTTTAGGAAAGTTGGCGAACGGTCAAGGGGTTTAAGCCGCATGCTCTGCCCGATTTCCACCTTTAAAATTTGACTTTTGGCACATTTGTCCAGAGGAGGCCGTTCCCTGAAGCATTGTGGATATTCCAAACAAGCCCAACATTAAGGGCCATTTCCCGAAGCCAGACAGCGACAACATGTCGATTTTTGCCTCTAGGGCATCTGATCTCAGCACTTGGATAAAAGTAAGGTCATGATTATTAGTCTGGGAGGAACGAAGTCTTGCGCGGCCTGTTCGTCTGCCCGGCGCAGGGCAGGCTGCCACAGGTTGAGACCCTTCGGCGTAGGCATCAACGCGCGTCGATCAATCGACTCGGAGCGCGTTGCTCTGCGCCAGCCTGCCTAATCCCTGATCCCCAATCCCTCCGTCTTGAATTAAATCGCCTGGTTCAACACACGGTTGAGGCGCTGGACGAAGGCGGCGGGGTCTTTCAGCGGCACGCCTTCCAGCAGCAAAGCCTGGTCAAAGAGGAGCCATGCGGCGTCTTCCACCCTTGCGCCGGTCGGGTCGGCCAGGAGCTTCTTGATGATCTCGTGGTCGGGGTTGATCTCAAGTGTGGGGATGGCGTCCGGAATCTCCTTCTGGCCCATCGCGCGCATCATGTGGCGCATGCGGGCTGAGGGTTCGTCTTCGTCGGAGACAATCACCGACGGGCTGTCCGCCAGGCGCGACGAGGCTCGCACCTCTTTAACGGCATCGCCCAGCGTGGCCTTGATCTTTTCCAGCAGAGGCTTCAACTCCTCGGTCTTCTCCGCAGTGGGTTCGTTCTTCAGGTCCTCGCCGGCGGCGGACTTGTTGACGGCTTTCAGCTCAATGTCGCCATACTTCGGCACGGAGGAGAAGACGATCTCATCGACGTTGTCATCAAGGATGAGGACTTCGATATCCTTCTTCTTATAGATCTCAAGCAGGGGCGACTTGCGCAGAATGTTTTCGTCGCCGCCGGTGATGTAGTAGAGAGCCTTCTGGTCGGTTTGCATGCGGGACTTGGCCGCGGCAAGCGAGGTGAGGCCTTCGACCTTGCTCGACTTCACCCGAATGAGCTCCAGCAGCGTCTCACGGTTCGCATAGTCGCCGTAGAGACCTTCCTTGAGCGGGCGGTTATACTCGGCGATAAACTTCGCGTACTTTTCGGGATCATTCTCGGCAACATTCTTCAGCTCGGAGAGGATCTTCTTCACGCTGGCCGTCTTGATGTTTGTCAGGATCTTGTTCTGCTGAAGGATCTCGCGCGAGACGTTCAGCGGAAGGTCTTCCGAGTCAATGATGCCGCGCACGAAGCGCAGATACTGCGGCAGCAGCTCCCGGGAGTCGTCCATGATGAAGACGCGCTTCACGTAAAGCTTGACGCCGCCTTTGTAGTCGGCCTGGTAGAGGTCCAGGGGGGCTTTGGCCGGAACGTAGAAGAGGGTGGAGTATTCCAGCGCGCCTTCGGCCCGGGTGTGGAACCAGAAGAGCGGATCCTCCGGGTCGCCGGTGATGGACTTGTAGAACTCCTTGTAGTCCTCGTCCTTCAGCTCGGACTTGGGGCGCTGCCACATGGCGTTTGCGGCGTTCACCTGCTCAGTGGCGCGGCTCTTGATGGACTCTTTCTTCTCCGCGTCCCAGTCGCTCTTGTCGTAGGTCAGGAAGATGGGAAAGGCAATGTGGTTGGAGTACTTTCTGACGATCTCCTGAAGACGCCAGCCGTTGGCGTACGCCTCGCCCTCCTTGTTGAAGTAGACCGTGACGGCGGTTCCCGCGCTCTTGCGCGCGGCCTCGCCTGAAACCTCTTCAATGTCGAAGTCGGACTTGCCATCGGAGGTCCACTTCCAGGTTTTGTCTTCACCCGCCTTGCGCGAGATCACCTCCACCTTGTCGGCAACCATGAAGACGGAGTAGAAGCCGACGCCAAACTGGCCGATGAGGTTTGAGTCCTTGCGGGCGTCACCGGAAAGCTGGCCAAGGAAGTTCTTGGTGCCAGAGCGGGCGATGGTGCCGAGGTGGGAGACGAGATCTTCCTCGTTCATGCCGATTCCGGTGTCGGTGATGGTGAGCGTCTTCTTCTCTTCGTCGAGCTCCAGGTCGATGCGCGGCGCGTCAATGCCGTTGCCGGCGAGCGCCTTGTACTTCTCGTCAACGAGCGTGAGGTGACGGAGCTTATCCAGCGCGTCGGAAGAGTTGGAGATGAGCTCGCGCAGGAAGATCTCCGGGTGCGAGTAGAGCGAATGGACGATCAGGTTGAGGAGTTGGCTTACTTCGGTCTGGAATTGTTGTTTTGACATGGCATTGTTGATTATTACCAAAAACGGGAGCGAGGTAAAGAGCGAGTCGAGTTAGCCTTGTTGGAACCGGGCGTTACGATGTTTCCTGAACTTCCCGTGATCCCCCGCATTCACCAATCTCGATTTTCGAGTTCCGAGTTTCGATTTTCCATTTCCGATTTCAATTTGAGATTCGCGATTTTTGGAGCTCAGACGGCGGCTATCTGCCTTTCTTTTCTATAACATCACGGCTTCAGACAAATAAGTTGCTTATTTTGTTCAACATGACGGGTTCGGAGAAATCTGTGGAAAACCGGTCCTTTGTTTTCATCAACATGACGGGATATACCTTCATTTTGGGGCCCCCTTTTTTTCGCCTTCTTCCCCGCCGAGCCAGGAAAATAACCCGTTGTTTTTCAATAACATAACAATTCCAAAAGCGCCTCGCCTTTCCCTGGAATCTTGCCGAAGTGGCTTATTTTCATATATTTCTCGGGTTAGCGAGAAGCCTTCCCTGACCGTCCGGGCTTCCCAGGTTTCGCTTCGCTTCGTTTCGTGCGGAATCAACATGCGGAACCTCCCTGCCGGCGGAAAGGCAGCGCCTGCCGAGGCCGAACCCATGCCCCGCTGCGCCCCCGCCCCAACATCCAAGCCTACCATAGAGCCTAGACACTTGTCAAGCAAATTCTGCCTGTTTAGCCTATTGAGCGGCACGGAGATGGCCCCGCCGGGAATTTGCGCCGGCGGGAAAGCACGGTTTTACGATTTCCGCAGGGGCTGGCGCAGGGTGAAACGCTGCGGCGTTGGTATCAACGCGCATCGATTGCCCGGCTCGCAGAGCGTTGCTTGGCGCAGGCCGGCCTGCCCCCTTTTCCGACGCCCTTCGCTCGAGAGTAGGTTGACTTTACATAAAGGTATGGGCGATACTGTACATACAGATGCGCATTGAATGGGACCCGGCAAAGAGTGAAAGGAATAAGGCAAAGCATGGCCTCGCGTTCGAAAGGGCGCAACTGGTATTCGACGACCCGTGCTGCGTCATCTTTCCCGAACGTGTCGTGGACGGGGAAGACCGCTGGCACGCCATCGGCTTGATCGCGGGTATCGTCATTATCGTGGTGGTGCACACGTACCGCGTGGAAGAGTCCCAGGGAAAATCTCAGGAGGTGGTTCGCATCATCTCCGCCCGCCGGGCGACCCGGCGAGAAAAGGAAATCTATGCCCAAGCTATCGACTGAAGCACGCAAGGAATTGGAGGCGCTGGCGGCCATGCCGGAGAGTGCCATTGACACGTCCGACATACCCGAGATCCGCGAGCTTCCCTCCAACGCGGTAGTCGGCCGGTTCTATCGCCCGAAGAAGACGGCCGTCACCATGCGCCTCGATGCCGATGTGGTGGCGTGGCTCAAAGCTTCGGGTGAGGGCTACCAGACGCGCATCAACGCCTACCTACGCGAACTGATGTACCGGCGCAGGCCGCAACGGAAGGTGAACGAGGCAGCGGAGCCTGGCCGCGTCCGCCAGCCCCTCGCCCGGCATGACCGCCCGAAACTCGCGCATCGCTAGATTCGAACCGGCACCACCGGAGGGGGAGCAGGAAATATTCGTGTCACGCGTGCCAGCCGCCATCGCACCCAGCCATCGCACCCAGGGTTGCCATATCGATGTATTCCATGATACATTTTGCCATATGAAGACAACCGTAGAGATTCCCGACTCTTTGCTCGAGCAGACCAAGCAGCTTGCCATGCGGGAACGCACGACGGTGAGGGCCTTGATGGAAGAGGGACTGCGCCGGATTGTGGCCGAGCGCAAGGGGACCAAGGCGTTCAAGTTGCGCAAGGCTTCCTTTCGGGGCAAGGGTCTGCACCCCCAGTTGGCCGGCGCGGAGTGGCGCGAGATTCGCGACACGATTTACGAGGGAAGAGGCGCTTGATCGCGATCGACACCAACGTCCTGGTTTATGCTCACCGCGAGGATTCACCCTGGCACGAGGCGGCGGCCAAACGCCTTGCCGAACTCGCCGAAGGCCGCGCGGCATGGGCCATTCCCTGGCCGTGCGTGCATGAATTTCTGGCCATAGTAACTCACCCGCGAATCTATCATCCCCCCAGCCCGCAGGAGGTCGCACTGGCTCAGGTGGAGGCTTGGCTGGAGTCTCCCAGCCTGGTGCTGCTGGCAGAGGCCCCCGGCTACTGGCAGGAACTGCGCTCGACGCTCAAGGCCAGCCGTATCGCGGGACCCGCTGTCCATGACGCCCGCATCGCCGCACTGTGCGAGTTGCACGGAGTCCAGCAGCTTTGGACCGCCGATCGCGACTTCAGCCGTTTCACCAAAATCCATTCAATTAACCCTTTGGTCGGTTAACCCAGGCTGATCATGACGGCCCGGACTGCCTGGCGCAGTGTGAAGTGTCGGCGTCCCGATAAGATCGGAAAATATTCCGCCGCCTCTGCCGCGTCAAACTACACGACTACCCGATAGCGGAAGCTCATGAGATATGCCACGCAAAACCGCCTCCCCCCTCTGGTAGAATGGGCCTGATGCAAAAACACCTGAGCGCCGAAGACATTTTCCCTCTGGTCGATTGCCTATCGCCCGACGAGCGTCTCCGCCCGCTTCGCTTCATCACCGTGCGGCCCGCTGCCGACGATCAGGATGCTTACCGCGCCCTCCCTCCCCGAAGCCGGGAGTTTTCCAGTGAAGGGGACCTGCTGGCATTGGACGCCGACGGTTGGGAGGAAGTCCATTGAATCGCGGCGAAATCCGTTGGTAGACGTTTCAACCACCGGACAAGTGCCGCCCTGTCCTCATCCAGACCCGGGACGAGGTGATGGATCATCTGCACGAAATCATCGTTGTGCCCGTGACGCGCACGATCCGCGGATTATCAACAGAAGTTGTCCTGTCGCCGGATGATGGAATGCCGGTAGCGGCGTAGCGCTGAGTGATTTTTCTCCGAGATAAATCACTCAGCGCTACGCCTGGGCAATTGAACTCGCCTTAAAATGGCGTGTTGCGGTGTTTCAAACCGAAATCCCGACCGATTCGCTTGCCGCGGGCTGGCAAAGGGCGTAATCTTACAGAATGAACACTCTGGATGCCAAACAGGCAGGGGAAAAGCTTGACCGAATTCTGTACGAGGCGGCCGAAGCGCATCAACCTGTCTTGATTACCAGTCTGCGCGCGAGTGCCGT
>Ga0302320_10002509_pt1 | contig 43150 bp, 43 predicted proteins | sample Bog_T0_3_FD_202130 | JGI IMG/M metagenome (GOLD analysis project Ga0302320, IMG submission 202130) | Peat permafrost microbial communities from Stordalen Mire near Abisko, Sweden - Bog_T0_3 | ecosystem: Environmental > Terrestrial > Soil > Wetlands > Peat | place: Sweden: Abisko, Stordalen Mire...
TGGCGTGGTTTGCCAAAGCATTTCGGCAATTGGCATACCATCTACACGCGAATGAATCGCTGGAGCAAAGCCGGCGTCTTGGATCGCGTCTTTGCCCGGCTCGCCGAAACGAAATTGAACGACTCTTCCGGCGGCTCAAAAGCTATCGCCGGGTCTTTTGCCGGTTTGACAAGCTCGACGTCCTTTTCTTGGGGTTTATCGTCTTGGCGCTCATCGTCGAAGCTTTACGCATTAGTGTTAACACGTCCTAAAGGCGGCCTGGAACTGGCAATTGACCTGGCCGCAAAAAATCATTCGATCAATGGCGTTGACGATCCTGATCTGGAACCATTGTGGAAGGACATTGCTGAGATCTGAAAAGTGGCTGATGTGGACGTATTTCTCACCTGACTGTTTTTCTCTTTTCTCCAACGACGGTCTCTCGGTGTTCATTCCATCTTGGGAACGTCAACTGCACTCACGTCCACACCAGCCAATTCAACATCGTCCTGTTTCGTGGAATATCAATGGGCTGCTTGAAAAATCCGCTGCCCATCGTCATCAAAGACGGCGTGCCGAAAATTCGCTTGCGTGGTATTGGTGTTGGAAGTAGGCTTCGGTCGTCACCGACAGCACACAAACTATGAACTACACCACATCTATACTGCTTTCTATCCTGCTGTGCGCCATTTCGGCGGTTTTGCTGTCTAGGTCAGTGTCCACCTTCCTTGCGCCGCGCCTTCGGATGGAGCGCCGGGCACGCGCACTTCTCGCGCAGAATCCCAACGCCGAGCAGACGTCGGTTTTTCTGAAGCTGCATTCCACTTTTGCTTGGAACAAGCAGCGCGAGGTCGATGCCAAGATTGCCGAAATGCAGCCGCAGGGCTGGACTTTCTTGCGATTGACGGCGGCCAGCCCATTGCGCACGATACGTCCGTGGGGTGGCGGCGTGACATTGCAGTTTATTAGAGGGTGTTCCGAAAGCCAAAATGCGACACCTTGATTTTATTGAGGGAAACGATGTTTCATCGTTTTCGTTTGATAATTCCCCATCAGGTCGCAGACCTGCTGATTCGATAGAAAGGTCGACCATCATTGGAGATTTAGGTATTCGACATGGTCAAAAAAGCATAGTGGCTTGGATTGGCCGGATAAATAGTGATTTATTGGCGCAACCTCAACCGAGTAAATATGTTCCGAAAACTTTCGGAACACCCTCTATTAGAGAGAGCGGATTTTCTTTTGGCCTGCCGCCCCAGCTTCAGGCAAAATCAGGCCATGAAAGCAGCCAGCTTCCAGATCGCCGCCGCACGGCTCAAAAAGATTTCGCCGCTGCGTCCAACGCTTGCCATCGTTCTCGGCAGCGGATTTCATCATGTCCTGACGGATCTGCGCGTGTACCAGACAATCTCCTACGCCAAAATTCCCGGCTTCCCCAAGCCGACCGTCAGCGGCCACTTGGGTGAATTGGTCTTTGGCCATCTCGGTAAAACGCCGGTGCTGGTCTTGAGCGGTCGTGCCCATTTTTACGAAGGCCATCCGATGGAACGTGTGACTTTCGCTGTCCGCGCGCTGGCGGCGTTTGGCATCCGCGATCTGCTGCTGACAAACGCGGCGGGTGGCATCAATAAAAAATTCCGCGCAGGCGATTTCATGGTTCTCACCGACCACATCAATTTCATGGGCGTCAACCCGTTGCGGTCACTGCGTTGCGGTCACCGGGAAAAACTACCCCGCTTCGTCGACCTCACGGAAGCTTACGACAAAAAGTTGCGCGAGCTTTTGTTCCGCGCCGCGAAAATTTCAAAACTAAAATTGCTGCGCGGTGTTTATCTGGCGGTGAGCGGGCCGAACTACGAGACGCCGGCGGAAATCCGCGCGTTCGCAAATCTCGGCGCGGACGCGGTGGGCATGAGCACGGTGCCGGAAGCGATCGTGGCGCGGCAATGCGGATTGAAAGTTGCGGCGATTTCGTGCATAACCAATCTGGCTGCGGGCATCAGCAAGAAACATCTGTCGCACGTGGAAGTGCTGGAAACTGCCGGAAAGGTAAAGACTTTGGCGGCAAAACTGCTTAAGACCTTCTCGGAACTGTATGGCGATCAATAAGAACAGGCTGGTTCAGGCGGCGGCGAAGGCGCGCAAAAGCTCGGTGTCGCCGTTTTCCAAATTCAAGGTCGGTGCGGCGCTGCTCACGAAGTCGGGCGAAATCATCGGCGGCGCGAACGTGGAAAGTGCTAGTTACGGGCTGACTTGTTGCGCGGAGCGGATCGCATTGTTCAAGGCGTTGACGGATGGGAAGAAAAACTTTGCCGCGATCGCGGTCGTCGCGCGTTGTAACGGCGGCCCGATGCCCTGCGGCGCGTGCCGGCAGCTTTTGGCGGAATATGCGCTGGATGCGAAGGTGTTCGTCGCGGACAGCGGCAGCCTGAAAAAAGTCCGCGAGTTCACAGTCCGGGAACTTTTGCCGTCGGCATTCGTCATCGTTCCTTGAAAATTTTACAAAGGCCTATAGCCTCTCCTGTGTGGGAATCGAATGAGTTCGGAAATTGTATTTGGTTTTGAGAACGCGGCATGGCCGGCGTTGCTGGTGGACGCGCAAGGCTCGGTGCTGCGTGCGAATACGGCGGCGACCAGCCTGTTTGGCTCGGGGCTTTCGGGGGATGTGCCACAGTTGTCCAATATCTGGTCTCCGGAAAATGGAGTGACTGCGGAAGCGTTTCTGAAGCTCACGGCACAATCTCCGGTCCCGGTGATGAATTTGAAGCTGCGGGCGGCAAAAGATGCAATCGCGGACTGTATCGCCTCGGTCTGCGTTTTCAACCGGGACGGGCGTCAGTGGTACGTCCTGCAATTGCTCCCCAAGGCGGCTTTGACACCGCTGATAGCAAAACCGGCGGTACCACCACCAGCTCCGCCGGGCGAAACCAAGCCCGTGCTGGACGCGGGCGGCTTGCAGCTCAAGCAGAAGCTCGATTGCGCGCTGCAACTGGCGCGGACGGTGTCGCTGGATTTCAACAACGCGCTGACGAGCATTCTCGGGCACACCTCGTTTTTGTTGAGCAAGGCGGAGCCGGGCCATCCGTGGCGGCATTCGCTCATGGAGGTGGAGAAATCGGCGGAACACGCGGCGGAAATCGCCAACGAGCTGCAGACCTTCAGCCGTCAGGAAAAGGAGTCCCGCCGATCTCCTCTGGGCAACGTGAATACCGTGGCGGGCCGCTGCGTGGATTTTTTCCGCAATGCCTCCGGTCCGTCCATCACCTGGAAATTGCAATTGGAAAAGGGCCTGTTCGGGGCGCGCTTTGACGAGGCGAAGTTCCAGCAGGCGTTGACGAAAGTTTTGGAGAACGCCGTCGAGGCCATCGCCGGCAGCGGCGAAATCACAGTGCAAACGGGCAATCTGGAATTGACCGAGCCGTTGCAGGACCAAAACGCGCACCTCGCGGCAGGTTCTTATGTCCGCGTGGAAATTGCCGACAATGGCTGCGGAATCTCGCCGGACGTGTTGCCTCGGGTTTTCGAGCCGTTTTTCACGACGAAGGGAAAAAACCATCGCGGTCTTGGGCTGGCGCTGGCTTATGGCATCGTGAGTAATCACCGCGGCGGCGTGGCGGTGTCAGGCATTCCGGGCACGGGCACCTCGGTGCGCATCTATCTTCCGGCGGAAAAGCAGCCTGTGGGCGAAAGCGTCCGCGCCGATGACAATTTGAATGGCACAGAAACAGTCCTGGTGGTAGACGACGAAGCCCTTTTGTTGTCCATGACGGAAACGATCCTGACCGAATTCGGCTATAAAATTCTGACCGCCAGCAGCGGCCAGAAGGCGCTGGTGATTCTGGCGCGCGATGATACAACGGTTGATTTGGTGATCACGGATCTGGTCATGCCGGGCATGGGCGGTCGCGAACTGGTGGAGCGCATCCGGGAATTGTCGCCGGCGACCCGCATCCTGTGCATGAGCGGCTATGCGCTTCCGGCGGACAAGCAGACGGGCGCGCCGTATCTGCGGAAGCCCTTCACAAGCGCGGAACTGCTGGTCAAAGTAAGGCAGGTTCTCACCGCGAATCCGGGTGTTGACGAATAAGTGAATATGTTGTTTAATCCAGCTTATGCAAATTGAGAGCTTGAAAGTGTTCTGCGACCTGGCTGAAACGGAAAGTTTCACCAAGGCCGCTCAAATCAACGGGGTCACCCAATCCGCCGTCAGCCAGCAAATCAGTTCGCTGGAGCGGCTGTTTAAATCGTTGCTCATTGAGCGCAGCAAAAAGCGCTTCCGCCTCACGAGCGAGGGCCAGGTGCTTTATGATTACAGTAAGCAAATCATCCAGACCTACGAATCGCTCCACAGCCAGTTGCAGGAGTTAAAGGATATCATCTCCGGCACGATCCGTGTGGCGACGATTTACAGCATCGGCCTCCATGACCTGCCGCCCTATGTCAAAAAATTCATGAAGAGCTATCCGACCGTGAATGTCCACGTCGAATACCGCCGGGCCAACCAGGTTTATGATGACGTGCTCGGCAACGTGGTGGATATGGGGTTGGTCGCGTATCCGACCAAGGATGCCAAGCTGGAGATCATCCCGCTCCGCAAGGATTCGCTCGTGCTCATCTGCCATCCCAGCCATCCCTTCGCCAAGCAAAAGAACGTCAAGCTCAAGGCGCTCGTCGGGCAGAAATTCGTCGGCTTCGAGCCGGACATCCCCACCCGCAAGGCGCTCGACAAAATCCTCCGTGAATACGGCGTCACCGTGAACAACGTGATGGAATTCGACAACGTCGAAACAGTGAAGCGCGCGGTGGAGATCGATGCGGGCATTTCCATTGTGCCGGAGGGCACGGTCACGCAGGAAATTGCCAAGCAGACCCTCGCCGCCGTGCCGTTGGAGGATGGCTCCTTTCATCGTCCGCTGGCCGCCATTTACAAGAAGAACAAGGTGCTTTCGCCGGCGATCAAGCAGTTCCTCGCGCTCCTCAAGGAAGCTCGCTAGACCGGGGCTTGGATTGAAGGCGGGCGGCAGGAAATTGCCGCCCGTTTTTTATTTCAAATGCGCCGGGTTCAACGGCTTCAAATCCTTCGTCAGAAAAATGCCGTCCTTGCGGATCAGTTCGCCGTCGAACCATACCTCGCCGCCGCCCCATTCCTTGCGCTGGATCAAAACCATGTCCCAATGCACCGCCGAGCGGTTGCCATTGTCGCATTCCTCGTAAGCCTGGCCCGGTGTGAAATGAAATGACCCGGCGATTTTCTCGTCGAACAAAATGTCGCACATCGGGCTTAAAATAAATGGATTGAAGCCGAGTGAAAATTCGCCCACGTAGCGCGCCCCGGCATCTGTGTCCAGAATCTCGTTCAACCGTTTCGTGTTGTTCGACGTGGCTTTGACCACCTTGCCATCCTTGAACTCCAGCCGGACATTTTCAAATTTCGTTCCCGAATAGATCGTCGGCGTGTTGAATTGGATCACGCCCTTCACGGAATCTTTCACCGGACAGGAAAAAACCTCGCCGTCGGGGATGTTCCGGTCGCCCTTGCACATCTTCGCGCCGATGCCCTTGATACTGAACGTCAGATCCGTTCCGGGCGCCACAAGCCGCACCTTGTCGGCGCGCTTCATCCGGCGCTCCAGCGGGACCATCGCGCGCCCCATCTTCGCGTAATCCATCGTGCAAACGTCGAAATACAGATCCTCGAACGCCTCGGTGCTCATGCCCGCCGCCTGCGCCATGCTCGGCGTGGGCCAGCGCAACACGCACCAGCGCGTCTTGTTGATGCGATAATCCTGCACCGGACGGAGGATGCGCGAATAAAGCTGCATCCGGTCGCTTGGCACGTCGGAATTCTCGCTGGTATTCGCGCTGCCGCGAATGGCGATGTAAGCTTGCACCTTTTTCATGCGGAACATCTCGATGTCGCGGACGACCGCAGCCTGCTTGTCGTTGGCTTCCATCAACAGCTCGCGGGAAACGCGGGTGTGACGCACCTCGACCAGCGGCGTGCCGCCAGCGGCGCGGACGGCGCGGATGAGTTCGACGGTGAATTCATCCGGCACGTCAATCATGTCGAGCAACGCACGGTCGCCCTTCTTGATTTCCGTAGAATAATTGACAAGCAGCCTGGCCAGTTTTTGATTACGCGGATCGGTCATAAATTTTGGAGAGTGTAAATCAAATTGCCCGAACAATCAAACCTTGCGGTGGAACTTCCCAGCAGTTGGCCAATGATACTAAACTTTGTGAGACTGATCTCCTGCCAAAATCTTATTCTTCCACTCGTCGGCTTCTTCTACAGTTTTGAAACGAAAGACTCCTTTGGGGAAACGAATCTCACCGGATATCATTCGCCGTGATATTTCCGTCGCTCTATCAATACCCGCCTGAAGGCCAGCTTGCGCAAAGATTTCGTGAAGCGATTTCGGCTCTTTCTGGAAGTCGATGAACGGCTGTTTCACGGCAGCTTTAGCATAGGCTGTAATGCGTGCCGAATCAAGCAATTGCAAAACAGAAACTATTTATTGTTATTCGATAAAAAAGACTTGAATAACGGAATTGATGGGCTTATTCTTACGCCATGAATGCGACCGAAATGGCTCCCAAAACAGGTAGTGCCCGCTTAAATCGAATCCAGAAAACCAGCCGCCGCCTGAAGGTCTGCGTGCTCCTTTATTTCGTCGTGCCGCTGGGCCTTATGGCTTTGAACTTCAAATCCATCCATGTGGTGTCCGGCATGGTTTCCATCTTCAACCATCCCTACGCCAGTGTGTCGGACATTCCCGCGCCGACGATGGTGCTCGCCGCCATCGCCGCGGGCATTTATCTGCTGGGCATGATTGCTTTCTACCGTTTGCTGAACCTGTATGAGAAGGGCGTGATTTTTTCCGAAGCCAATGTCCGGGAAATGAAGCGGCTGGGGACTTATCTGGCGTGCTACGGCATCCTCGCCGTCACGGCCGATGCCTTTTACAGCGGCGGCATTTCGCCGCTCACACTGCTGGGCTTCGTCGCGTCGCCGTGGATCGTAGGTGGCGGGGCGATTAACATTGTCGCCGGGATCATGGACGAAGGCCGGAAAATTCAGGAGGAACAGGAATTGACCGTGTAACTAAATAATCTCTCAAATCTATGAATGCGAATGAAATTTCTCCAAAGGAAAATCCTCGGTTAAGGCGAATCCAAAAAGTAAGCATGGCTCTCCAAACCTTCTTTTTTTTCGCTTCTGTGCTTGCCGGGATTGGCGGTGCCTCGGAAATCATTTATGTGCTGGCGTCTCACCAAACTAACCCTATGGGCATATTCTTATACCTTTATTTCGGTGTTACAAATTTGGCTTGGGCTGGTTGCCTCTGGTTCGCCTATAGGCTTTTCAAGTTTTATGCCCGCGGCGAATTGTTTAGTTCGGGTGTCGTCCATTGTTTGCGAGGAATTGGCAGCATGAGTATTTTGATAGGAATTATCGGCTGCATTTTCGGGGTGATTCAATATGCCAAATTTGATCCAATGACATTTCATTTTTGGTCGGCTAAAGTGCCACTTCTCATCCTCAATTCGTTTTATAAAATTATTCCCGGCATTGCCATCATTTGCATCGCCTGGATCATGGACGAAGGTCGGAAGATTCAGGAGGAACAGGAATTGACGGTATGAGCGCCGAAAACAACCAACATCCAATGAAACTTGCGCAGGCCAAATTGGATGTTCAATGTTCGATGTTCGATGTTCGATGTTTCCCTTAAAATTCCGTTTATGCCCATCATCGTCAATTTGGACGTGGTCCTCGCGCAGCGCAAAATGCGTCTGAACGATCTGGCCGCCGCCGTGGACATCACGCCGCAAAACCTGTCCATCCTCAAAACCGGCAAGGCCAGGGCCATCCGCTTCTCCACCCTCGAAGCAATTTGCGAAACGCTCGGCTGCCAGACCGGCGAAATTCTGGAATTCCGCCCCGAGCCCACCAAAAAGAAAAAGGTTTTTACTACGGATGGACACTGATAACCACGGATTTGGAATTTAGCAGGTAGGGCGCGTCACTCCGTGCGCGCCGCCTTTTGCAAACAGACGTTCGGCTGATAAAGGACCAGAAAATCCGTGTCCATCCGTGTCCATCCGCCTGCCGTGCCGAAATCAGACCTGTCGCGCTGGAATGACATGAAAGCGGATGAAGGCGGGTGGTTAAACTCTCCGCTTCACGCCATCTATCATCCATCATCCGCCCCGCGCTCCACACTTGTCGCCTGGCGCGCACCAAAGAGGCATGACAAAAACGTCAAAACGCGCCAAAACGCGCCAAAACGCGACATGCCCCCTCAAAATAGATTGTTGTTTCTCGCTGTGGCGCGAGTTGGTGGTAAGCAGGGCCAAGCCGTGGCGGATGTGTGAGCGCACGCAAATCGCCCGGACAATCAAACACTCATCGAATCATGATTCAAACTGCCGACGCAATCGCGTTGCCCATCTCGCGTGTGCCAACCTTGCGGACATTGGTTTCACTCGCGCTGAAGATGTCGCCGGTGCGGTTCCCCGCCTCGATGGCCCTGGCCACGGCCCTTTCAATCGCCGCTGCCGCATCGTTCAAATCAAAACTGTGCCGCAGCATCAACGCGGCGGACAATATCTGCGCGATGGGATTTGCCAGATCCTTGCCGGCTATGTCCGGCGCGGTGCCGCCGGCGGGTTCGTAAAAGCCAAAAGTGTTTCCGCCCGTCGTCGCGCCGAGGCTCGCACTCGGCAGCATCCCCAGCGAACCGCCCAGCGCCGCCGCCTCGTCGCTCAAGATGTCGCCGAACATGTTTTCGCACAGCATCACGTCGAACTGCGTGGGCTTGAGCATGAGCTGCATCGCGCCGTTGTCCACGAACATGTGGTCCAGCGCCACGTCCGGATAATTTTTGCCGACACGGGTGACGACCTCGCGCCAGAGGATGCCGTTCTCAAGCACGTTTGCCTTGTCTATGCTCGTCAATTTCTTCCGGCGTAATTGCGCGGCCTTGAATGCGACGTGCGCGATGCGCTCGATTTCCGGCGTGGTGTAAACCATCGTGTCAATGGCGCGCTGGTTGCCGCCGCCGATGTCCTCGGTCTTTTTGGGCTGGCCGAAATACATGCCACCGGTCAGTTCGCGCACAACGAGGATGTCAATGCCGTCGCCCTGCCGCTCTTTCGCGAGCGGGCAGGCATGGGCAAGGGCCTTCGGTAATTTCACCGGGCGCAGGTTGGCGAACAGGCCGAATTCCTTGCGGATGCGGAGCAAAGCGGCACGTTCGGGCCGCTCCTCCTTGGGAATTGTCGGGTCGCGGTCGGGCAAACCGACGGAGCCGAACAAAATGGAATCCGATTTTTTGCAGAGCGCAAGCGTGGTGTCAGGCAGCGCCTTCCCGGCGGCGTCAATGCCGGCCCAGCCGACGGGCGCCTCGGTGATTTCGAGTTTGAAACCGAATTTCTTTTCTGTTGCGCGCAAAACGTTGATGGCCTCGCGCATGACTTCCGGGCCGATCCCGTCACCGGCGAGCGCCGCGATGTTGAATATTTTCATGAATTTGAGCGGACAGTCTAATTTTTTGTCGCAGGGTGACAATCTTAAACAAGAGCTGACAGAGAAAACAGAGGTGAAAAATCCTCAGTTCCCTACGTTTCCTCCTGTTGAACGATTTCTTCACTCGACTTTCGGCATCCGACATTTGAAATTTGCGCAATGGCATTGCCCTACAAAGTCGCGTCGCTGCTTTATTGCTTCAACGGGCAGGATGAAGCCCTGCTGCTCGAACGGACGCAGAACCCGAATCGAGGCTTCTGGAGCCCGTGCGGAGGCAAGGTGAAAATGGACATCGGGGAGTCGCCCTACGTCTGCGGCTGCCGCGAAGCGCGCGAGGAGATCGGTTTGGAGATCCAGCCCTCCGACCTGCATCTGACCGGTCTCATCAGCGAATACGGCTATCAGGGCCAGACACACTGGCTGATGTTCCTGTTCGAGGTGAAGGTGAAACTGAAATCGCTGCCGCCGCCGATGGCTGAAGGACGCTTTGAATTTTTCCCCCGCGAAAAAATCGCGTCGTTGAACATCCCCCAGACGGATCGCGAGCGGCTCTGGCCGTGGTTCTGGAAATTTCGTGGTGGTTTTTTCTCGGCGCACAGCCATTGTCATCCCGACGGACGCAACGACTGGACGCTGGAAGAATCCGTGGCAGCGAGCGTGAGTTCGCTCTGAAATCATTGCGAAATGGAACTAGTCGGCTCATGTCGGCTGCTGCGATAATTATTAAATATGGCTGACGACCCCATCATTGATTTGCACAGCGACGATTATTTCATGGGCGAGGCGCTGCGCCAGGCCGCGAGGGCGCGCGAGGCGGACGAGGTGCCCGTCGGAGCGGTCATCGTGCGCGGAGGCAAAATCATCGCGCGGGCATATAACCAGGTGGAGGCGTTGAAGGATGCCACGGCGCACGCAGAAATGCTCGCGCTCACCCAGGCGGAAAGTGCCGTCGGCGACTGGCGGCTGACGGAGTGCACGCTTTACGTGACGAAGGAGCCGTGCCCGATGTGCGCCGGGGCCATTGTCCACACTCGGCTGGCGCGGGTGGTCTTCGGCGCGGCCGATCCAAAAGGCGGTGCCGCCGGGAGCGCGCTGAATCTGCTGCAATTCCCGACGCTGAATCATCGTTGTGAAATCACCGGAAGTGTCCGTGATGCGGAATGCCGCGCGCTTTTGAAAGACTTTTTCGCGGCGCAGCGGCGGGCGGGGAAGAAGAGTGTGGATACGAAGTTGCCGGTTTGAGGTAGTGTCCTGATTTGTAGGCGACGAGGTGACGAGTCGTTTGGGTCAGCACTCCTTGCGTCGTGCCCTACAGTCAAATTGGGACACTGCCCGGTTTGCGCTGAACTTGCAAATTGCGCCGGATTAGGTTCTCATCAAGGGAATGTGGCGACAATGTTGCCTGCTTTTGACAGTTGGAATGGCGTTGTGTGCATCGGTTTGTGTCGGTGCGGAGTCCGCCGACGTGAATCTGGATTACGTGGCGCAACGCGCGCTCGAACGTGCGCAGAAGCCGTTCCATTCGCCGCGCGCCGACTTGCCCAGAGTCCTCCGGCAGGAGAATCTGGATTACGACAAATATCGGGAGATTGAGTTCCGGCATGAGAAGGCGCTGTGGCTGGCCGAAGGACTTCCGTTCCGCGTCGAATTTTTCCATCCCGGCTATTTGTATCAGGAACCGGTGCATATCAATGAATTCACCCCGACCTATGTGCAGCCAATCCGGTTCGTGCAGGACTTTTTCAATTACCGGGCTTTGCATATCCAAAATCAGATTCCTTCCAACACAGGCTACGCCGGATTCCGGGTGCTGGATCAGTTGAATGATTCGAACAAGTGGGACGAAATAGGGTCGTTCCTCGGCGCGAGCTATTTCCGCCTGCTGGGCAAGAATGAGCGTTATGGCGAGTCCGCGCGCGGTCTGGCGCTCAATTGCGGCGGCGATGGGCCGGAGGAATTTCCCATCTTCACCGATTGGTGGCTGGGCAAGCCGCAACCGGACGACAGCGATCTGACGTTGTATGCCATCCTCGACAGCGTGAGTTGCACGGGCGCGTATGGATTCACAATCCATCCCGGCGAAAGCACCGTGGTGGATGTCACTGCCGAATTGTTTTTTCGCGAGCCGGCGCAGATTCACGCGGCGGATACCAATGCCCGGCCTGTCCAGACCATGGGTCTTGCGCCCCTGACGAGCATGTTCTGGTTCGGCAAAAACACCGAGCGCAAGTTTGACGATTACCGCCCGGAGGTTCATGACAGCGACGGGTTGCTGGCGCGCATGGACAGCGGCGAAATCCTCTGGCGGCCATTGGACAATCCGCCGGCGCTGCGCCATCAGGTTTTTCACGCACCCAACATCCGCGGTTTCGGCCTGCTGCAACGGGAGCGGTCGTTTCGGGCGTATGAGGACACTTTCAACTTTTATCAGCAGGTGCCGAGCGTTTGGGTGGAGCCGCGTGACAATTGGGGCGATGGCGATTTGCATCTGGTGGAATTGAGCACCACCTACGAGGGACTGGACAACATCGTGGCTTTTTGGAGTCCAAAAAACAGACCCGCTCCGCTGCAACCCTGCCGTTTTCGCTACCGGCTTTATTGGCAGAGCGGTGCGGCGGACCTGAATCTCTCCGAAAACCGCGCCGTCTCAACCCGCGTCGGCATTGACACTCATTTCGTGAATGCGCGGCAGTTCGTCATAGATTTTGTCGGGCCGAAACTGGCCGCCATTCCGGAAAATGATGCGCCGCAGGCCATCGCCAATTGTAGTGCCAATGCCGTTATTGTGGACAACCTCGTCCTGCCCAACCCGTTTCTCAATGGCTGGCGCGTGGTCCTGAAAATGCAGCCCAAACCCGGTAACGCCGACCCGGTGGATCTGCGCTGCACGTTGCAAATGGGAACCAACATTTTGAGTGAGACTTGGGCTTACCAATGGAGTCCGCCATGAACGCGGAAGCCTTGACTGGCGTTTCCGGCCAGTTGGCCGGACGACCGTTGGAAGAATGGAACGCCGCTTATGTGAAGGTGGAGAATTACTTTCACGCCCTGCGTGTCCGCAACAAGGCGCTTCTCGGCCAGCTCGTTCTGCGCGTGCTGGATCGCGCCATGCGCCGTGCGCCCGCCGAGCCGGAACGCTCCGCCACGCAGCTCGCCGCCGAGGAGATGGACCACCTCGTCACTGAATGGTTTGCCGAGGTTTTGCAATCCCCGCCCACCAAGGCCGACCAGACTCTTTCCACGCGCGGGCGGCTCGCCTTGCTGCTGGCCGACATGCCCGGCAGGTGGCAGGAACAGTTTTTGCGCCCCAGCCCGTGGCCGGAGGAATTCACCACCTCCATGCGCGACGCTTTCTTGCGCGCCGGCCCTGATTTTCAGCTTTCCAAAATGACGCCGCGCCCCCTGGATCTCGGCCCCATCACCACGCTCACCACCCTGGGACAAATGCCCTATTTCCGCATGGTTATGGTTTGGGCGCTTTTCGCGACGCTGCTCATCGCCATTTTCTGGCTTACTCACGGGGGATTTGAAGAATTGAAATCGCAACTGTCATTGATGATTGACGGGTTCAACAACCTCCGTCGCTGACATGGCCGCCCCACCAACTGTTTCGTCCGCCGCGCTACCGCGTATCCGTCGTGGCTGGCGGCTCTTTATTTTCTTTTCGTGGGCGCTGCTGCTCACCGGTCTTGTCACCATGCTCTTCGCCGATTTGCTCTGGCGCACCGGCTGGTCCGCCTCCTGCACCGTGCTGCTCATGCTGTTCGTGGTCTTGATGTGGTTCACGGCCGTCGGTTGCGTGCATGGCGTTTATGGATTTTTCCTGCGGACGTTCGGCACACGTCGGCGCATCACGGCGATGAAAAATTTCCGTGACCGGAAGATTGACGGCACGAGCACTGCGGTTGTCTTCCCGGTTTACAACGAGAACGTCGTGCGCGCCTACGAGGGTCTCCGCGCCACCTACGAATCGCTCGAACGAACCGGGCAACTGGAGCGCTTCGACTTTTTCATCTTGAGCGACTCGACCGACCCGGACAAATGGGTCGAGGAGGAGCGCCGTTGGCAGGAATTGGTTCGCGATCTGGACGCGCTCGGCAAGATTTATTACCGCCGCCGCTTGAACAATGAGGGCCGCAAGAGCGGCAACGTGAGCGATTTCCTTAACGCCTGGGGCCGCCGCTACCGCTACTTCATGGTTTGCGACGCCGATAGCATCATGCGCGGCGAAACGCTTGTGGATTTGGTCAAATTGATGGAATCGTACCCGACCGTTGGCCTCATCCAGACCGTGCCGGGGGTCGTCAATGCGGAATCGCCGTTCGGCCGTATCCAGCAGTTTGCCAACCGCCTTTACGCGCCCATTTTCATCGCCGGCCTGAATTACTGGGCGCTCGACCTCGGTAATTACTGGGGACACAACGCCATCATCCGCACCGAGCCGTTTATGCAGTTCTGCGATTTGCCGCAACTGCCCGGACGCAAGCCGTTCGGTGGCCAGATCTTAAGCCACGATTTCGTCGAGGCCGCTCTGCTGCTGCGCGAAAACTGGGAGGTCTGGTTCGCCTGCGACCTCGAAGGCAGCTATGAGGAGACGCCGCAGACGATGATTGAAAACGCCCGGCGCGACCGCCGCTGGTGCCAGGGCAATTTGCAGCATGGCCTCGTGCTTTTCGCCAGGGGTTTGCGCGGCGTGAGCCGGCTGCATCTGGCGCTCGGCATCTGCGGCTACCTTACCGGCCCGCTGTGGCTCGCTTTTTTGCTGACCTTCAATTGGATTTGCTGGTTCCACTTGCACACCGGACTCTCGGACATCCCCGTTCACGCCTTCACGCCGTATTTGAACTTGAGCGCCGCCGGTCACGCCCTGCTCGTGTTCGTCATCTGCATGGTCGTCATCATGCTGCCCAAATTCCTCGCGTTGATTGACCTGGCGAATGACTGGCCGCGCCGCCGCGCCTATGGCGGCCTCGGGCGCGCCACGGCGGGAGTGGTCGCCGAGACCATTTTCTCAACACTGCACGCGCCGCTGCAAATGCTCTGGCACACGCGCTTTGTCATCACCAACTTGCTCGGCATCAGCGTCGGCTGGTTGCCGCCCGTGCGCACCGACACCGGTATCACGTGGGGCTTCGCATTCCGGCGGCATTGGGGACACACGCTCATCGGGCTGGTGTGGGGCGCGTTCATGTGGTGGCTCGGCCCGACCCTGTTCTGGTGGTTCACGCCCGTCCTGGCGGGCATGGCGCTGTCCATCCCGTTGAGCGTGCTCACCAGCCGGCGGCACCTTGGCGCGCGATTGCGGAAGCTGGGACTGTTCTTCACGCCGGAGGAAACAACGCCGCCGCCCGAACTCGTCGTCCTGCGCGCGCGGATGAAGGTGCATGAAATCACCGCCGAAACCGCGCCCGCCACCGGCGAAACCGCACCGCGCCGATTACACGCCGGGCTGGCCGAGGCTGTGCTCGATCCGTACGTCAACGCCATTCACGTCTCGCTTTTGCGCGAGAAGCAGTTGAACCCCACCTATGCCGAGCAGCTTGCCAAACTCGGCGCCGGCAGCGAAGCCGTCGGTGCGCTCGGTCAAAAGCTTCTGGCCGAGGGGCCGGACAGGTTGACCCAGCCGGAGCGCATGGCCGTGATGGCCGACCAGCGCGTGATGGTGTGGCTGCATCAGCAGGCGTGGATGCGCCCGGAGGAAAAGCTCGCGCCGTGGTGGAAGGCCATGATCCGCGAATTCAGCCAGCGGGAGACGTGACATCCAGCATCGGCCGCTACTTTCTCGCTAGCCTTTCCGTGCCGTAGGGTTTAATTGCAGCCGACGTTGCAAGAATCATGCTTGACGCGGGGCGCGGTTTGGATTGGACTGTAGCCAATATGAAGACGAACATTTTAGCAGCGTTTGCCGGATTGGGCATGGTTCTCCTTGCCACCGGTTGCATCCACACGGTCAGCGGCACCAGGACGCCGGCGATGTCGTTCGGCGAGGACAGATTTTCGGGCCGGTATCCGCGGACGCCAGACCAGGTTTATCAGGCTTCCGTCACCGTGCTGAGCCATAACGGGGTGCTGCTCACGGAATACATACCGCACGACAGCACCAACAGTATGCGATCAATGTATGGCAAGGTGAACTCGCGGAACGTCTGGATCAGCGTCGCGCCGGTGGATACCAGAATCACCGAGGTGACGGTGCAGGCCCGAACCCGCGCCGGTTTCCGCGACCAGGACCTCGTGCATGAGCTGGAGAAGGAAATCGCGCTGCAACTGCAATCAATGCCTTGAGCGGTATTTCAGGCCGATGTTTTGTTCGTAAACGCCGAGCGTCATGCCCGGCGTTTCTTTTTGCCCCTTGATTTCCAGTTTTAAATGCGCCAGGCGCGACCGCGCGAGGTCCGCCACGGCCATGCCGGGGAAATGTTCGATGATTTTTTCCAGGGTCGGGCGCACGGTGTCGTAGTCCACGCCGCTGCGAATCTGCAAATCGGCCAGCAGGTTCAGCCAGTGCGCCACGTGCTTGGGCGGCTGGTTCGGCTCGTTGATGAGCTGCGCGAGTTCATTCGTCGCCAGGTCGAGCCGCTTGTAATGGGCGGCATAGAGGATGGCCAGTTTCTCCCGCGCCTCGGTGTCAAGCGGATGCTGCCCCAGATGCTTCACATAATCCGCCACCATCTGCGCGGGATCAATTTCGGCGGGAATCAAATCCCGCAGGGAATCGCGCAGCCCGATGCTTTTGACGCCTTCCGGCATCGTCATCGGCTGGCGGTCTTGCGCGGCCAGCATGATTTTTTCCACCCCGCCTAGATGCGCAATGCGTTGCGCCGCCGCCAGCGCCATATCGGTGGCTGGAAATCTGGCGATGATTTTTTCCAGCGCGGCGCGCGCGGAATCGGCGTCCTGTGCGAGTTTGAGATGCCAGTCGGCGAGTTGCGTGAACGCGGCGGCGATCTGTTTGGGCGGCGCTTCGGGCGAATCACAAAAATGGTTCAGTGTCATTTCCGCGCCGGGCAAATCCTTCATGTCCTCGGCTTGAACGGCGGCCAGCAGGTGGACGCCTTCATAATCGTTCGGGAATTGGGCGAGCTGCTTGCGGATTTCCACAATCGCTTCGAGCGGCCGGTTTAATTTCCGTTTGGCGAGCGCGATGGAATAATAGGGCTTCGGCTCCGGCGGTTCGGTGCCGCCGTCAAGCAAATCCGACAAGGGACTTATCAAAAAGTCGCTTAACTGTGATGTCCAGATGATGCTTAAAATGATCCCACAGGCGGCAATGGAAGCCGCCATCATGAAAGCCGTGCCATAATCTTCACCGCCGCTCAAATGTCGGGTTAGTGAATGGACAAATAAAACTTCGCCGCCGATTAGCCCGATGGTCAAAAGACTTTTGAAGAGAATTTTTGCCGGCTCATCACTGCGCTTCAGCGCTCGAATCGCCAGCCAGATGAGAAACGCAAAGCCGGTGGCCGACAAAACGACATGAAGCGCAATTTGAAGGATTTGACTCATGGCTGACGGCTCAAGCTCGTTCCGTTCCCGGACTGACGCAAGCACTTTCTGCACGGCATCCTGCGACTGCGAGCAAATCCGCTTTACTCGCCCGCCCACGCCGTTCATTTTTACGCAGACCGAAAATGAATCGTGAAGCATTGGACAAATTTTGCGAACGGGGAATCCTGGGCCTCGTGCTTGCCATCCTGGTTTTCGGCCCGTTGGCGATGGGGGCGGTGAAAGCGCCGGAATTTCTCGTCATCCAGGGACTTACCATCGGTGTGATGCTGTTGTGGACGGTGCGGATTTGGGCCAGTCCCAGGCCGCAATTGCTCTGGCCGCCGATTTGCTGGGTCGTGCTGGCGTTCGCCATTTACGCCATCGCGCGTTATCTCACGGCGAATATCGAACTCATCGCGCGGCTGGAGATGATCCAGGTGCTGATGTTTGCATTCCTTTTTTTTGCCATCGTCAATAATCTTTACCGTCAGGAAACGGTGCAAATCATCGGGTTCACCTTGATTTTTCTGGCGATGGCCATTTCCGCCTTCGCGGCCTATCAATTCTTCACGCACTCGAACAGCGTCTGGAATTCCATCTCGCCCTATCCGGGGCGCGCGTCCGGCACTTATATTTCGCCGAACAGTCTGGCCGGTTTCCTCGAGATGCTTCTGCCGTTGGCCATCGCCTATGTTCTGGCCGGACGGATGAAACCGGTCATGCGCATTTTTCTCGGTTACGCGGCACTGGTCATGGCGGCGGGGCTGGCGGTGACGTTTTCGCGGGGCGGCTGGGCGGCGGCGGCCATCGGTATGCTGGCGCTGCTCGGGATTTTAATCGGCCATCGGAATCACCGGATTCCAGCCTTGTTGTTGCTGGTGCTTTTCATCGGGGGCGGAGCGTGCTTCGCAAAAATTTATCTCGCGAAGACGTTCAGTTACGTCTCACGCGTGGAGGGGACGGTGAGCACTGGCCAGGTTGAACTCGATTTTCGGCGTGAAATGTGGACGGTGGCGGAACGGATGTGGCTGGATCATTTCTGGTGGGGCGTCGGCCCGGCGCATTACGATTATCGCTTCCGTGAGTACCGTCCGGAGCGCATGCAAAACCGGCCTGACCGTGCGCATAACGATTACTTGAACCTGCTGGCCGACTGGGGAACGACTGGCGGCATCATTGTTCTGGCGGGCATGGCAACGTTTGCGGCCTGCTTGTGGGAAACACGGAAGCGTGTCCATCGTTCGGAAAGGGATTTGGGCGGTCGCGGTGCGAGCAACCGGTTCGCCTTTTTTCTGGGTGCGTCCGCCGGATTGCTCGCCCTGGCGGCTCATTCCGTTGTTGATTTCAATCTGCATATCCCAGCCAATGCCATTTTGGGCGTCACGCTGCTGGCGTTGCTCACCAGTAACCTGCGGTTTGCTACGGAACGTTACTGGGTGAACGCGCGGCTGCCCGTCAAATTGCTGGCAACGGTCGCACTCGCTGGCGTCGTCGTGTATCTGGGCTGGCAGGGTGGGAGGCGTGGCGTCGAAAACTACTGGCTGGCCCGGGCGCAAACGCCATCGTTGCTCGTGCTGGACCGGGCGGCACTGTTGGAAAAGGCGTTCGCCACCGAGCCGGAAGATTTTGATACGGCCTACAATATCGGCGAGGCGTATCGAATCCAGAGTTTCGAAGGGAATACCAATTATGCGGCGCAGGCGGAAATGGCCATGCACTGGTATGCGGCCGCCCGCCAGCTCGACCCGTATGACGGCTATGATGATTTGCGCACCGGCATGTGTCTGGACTGGCTGGACCGCCATGCCGAGGCCGACCCATTTTACCACCGCGCCGAGTCGCTCGACCCCAACGGCTATTTCACGGTGGCCAACATCGGCTGGCATTATGTTCAGGTGGGCGATTATCCCGCTGCCCGCGAGTGGTTTGAGCGTTCAACACAGCTCGAATGGGACAAGAATGTGATCGCCCAGTCTTATCTCGATTTGGTCGGGCAGAAACTGGTCGAAAATGCCTCCGGGAAAAGCCTGCTGCCACCCGGTTATTGAAGCGAGAAAATCGTAAATTTTCGGTTGACATTTGGCTTCCCGCTTTTATACTGTCTTCGGATAGTCAAATTAGTTGAATCATTATGAAATTTTTACGAGCTTTCTTTTTGGCCCTTGTGGGCGGTTTGGTTCTTGCAATGGCTAGCGGCGTATATGCCCAGTCCACAACCACGCAAGGCCACATCACCGTTCTTCGCATTCAAGGGAGAGATGCGCAATATTCCCTCGGCGATGGCGTATGGCATGATCTGACAGTCGGCCAGACCCTCGGTGCCGGTGCCGTGATTCGGAGTGGAGCCGATTCAACGGTGGATATTACTTTAAGCGATAAAGTCGCCCCGCAGAGTAATCCAATCGCGGGTCAGGCGATGCCGCTACCTGTTGGGCTGGGTCTTACCTTGGCTCCATTCAAGGCCGCATCACAACAAGATGTTATCCGTTTGGGAACCGACACCGTGCTGTCCATTGACAAGTTGCTGACATCGAATACGGGTGTGGACATCGTAAACGACACGGAACTGAATCTGCAAAAAGGACACATCTTCGGCAACATCAAGAAAATTTCCGCAGCATCGGTGTTTCTGGTCAAAACCCCCACCGGCATTGCCGGCGTTCGCGGGACGGCATTCTCAATCGGAGCCGATGGCACTCTTACGGTGTATTTTGGTTCCGTGGTGGTCTCGGCCGTAGTAACGCTCCCTAACGGCACGACAACCACCGTTGCCGAGGTTGTAAGCGCTGGCCAGCAATTTAATCCGGATAACGTGGTTGTCTCGCCTACCGGTGGTGTCACAACAGGAGTCAAATCAGTTACACCGATTCAAGAACTCATTGCACTGATTCAAGCTTTTGGCCCCGGCGGCCAGGTGGGAATTACTCCCCAATCGGAGACCCCAACAGTAACATATAACGCGAATGGCGTTTTCGTTTCACCAGGGGGAAGCTAACAACGGAAACGTCACGTTTTCAAGCCAGAGCAGCCTTGAGTTGCTCTGGTTTTTTGTTTAATCCGATGGCGTGAAACTAAAGCCGTTCAAACGCGCGCCGGTTCTTCTGGCTGTCGCCGTCCTCGCGCTCGTTTGCGGTCTGCGGCTGCTGCATCTGGATTTCTTCGAGCGGTTGGAGCGCATGACCTATGACCTGCGCGCAAAAGCCGCGCTCCATTGCGCCGCGCCGGTCGCAACGAACCTCGCCTTTGTTGCCATTCAGGATTCCAGTATCACCGCCGTGCAAAACGGTAGCGTTGGTTTTCATTTCGGACTTTCCTGGCCGCGTCAGGTCTATGGCCGGCTTGTAGAGGAGCTTTCGGCGGAGGGCGCGAATGCCGTCGCGTTCGACGTTTTGTTCGAGGACCTGCGTCCCGACCATCCGCCCGTGCAAATGGCCGACGGCAATCTGGTTGAATCCGACGATTTTTTTGGGCTGCAAATGCGCCGCGCTACCAACGTCATACTCGGCGCGACCGGCGATATGCCGCTGCCGGATGTGTTCGCGACGAATGCGCTAGCGCTCGGCGACATTTCTGCGGAAAAAGACCCGGATGGCGTTTTGCGCGGTGTCAAAGCCATCTACATTTATCGCAACTGGCATCCTCTCTTCAAAAAGGCGGCTGACGAATACGGTTTGGATCTGACGAACGCAAAATTCGCGCCCGGCAAAATCATTTTGCCGCAATCAGGGACGACAAACACCGTTGAAGTTCCCGTGGATGGGGATAATGATTTTACCCTCGCCGATCTGGTTGGTGACAAGCTTCCGTCCGGAGTCGCGCCCAGGGCCAAAGCCTTCACCGACGACCGCGTCTGGCAAATGGGCATCGTCCTCGCCGCACAGGCATTGCATCTCGATCTTCAAAAAGCCGAGGTTGATTTGCCGCACGGGAAAATCATCTTGCGCGGTCCGAACGGAATCGAGAGGACAATTCCCGTTGATGCCGATGGTTGTTTTTTCATTGATTGGCGGCTGTCGCCGAACGACCCGCATTTGCTTGGCGCGCCGATTGAAAGCCTGCTTTGGCAGGATAAACAAAGATTGTCCGGCCAAACCAACGGCCTGGTTGACGCCTTTCGCAACAAGCTCGTCGTGGTAGGTTCGACGGCGCAAGGCAACAACCTGACCGACCGCGGCGCGACGCCGCTGGAAAAAGACACCTTCCTCGTCAGCCAGTATTGGAACGTCGCCAACTCCGTCATCACAGGTCAATTCGTCCGCCGCGCGTCGCTGTCCATGGAACTGGCGCTCATCATTATCATCGGCGTGCTGACCGCGTTTCTCACCTGGCAACTCGGCGCGTTTTCGGCCGCGGCCGGAACTTTCCTGCTCGCGGCAAGCTACGTTGCCGTCGCGTTTTTCGCCTTTGTTAAATTCCGATTCTGGTTGCCGCTGGTTTTCCCGATTGGTGGTGCGATGTTGATCGAACATTTGTTGCTGGTCGCCTATCGTGTCATGTTTGAGGAAAGTCAGAAGCGCCATGTCAAATCCGTCTTTTCCAGGATCGTCTCGCCCGATGTCGTCAACGAATTGCTCCAGGTGGAAAAACTTTCCCTGGGTGGCGGGCGTCAGGAAATCACTGTTTGGTTCTCCGACGTCCGCGGTTTCACCCAGTTTACCGACGAGAGCCAGGCAAAGGTGCTGGAATTCATCCGCGAACACGACCTTTCCGGCGCGGATGCCGAAACCGCCATCAATGAGGAGGCGCGCGAAACGCTCGCCACCGTGAACCTTTATCTGGGTGCCGTCGCCGACGCCATCAAGAGGCACAACGGTACTCTCGACAAATACATCGGCGACTGCGCGATGGCGTTTTGGAACGCGCCGCTCCCGAATAAAAAGCACGCCGCCGCCTGCGTGCGCTCGGCGGTTGACGCCCAACGGGCGATTTATGAAATGAATTTGAAGCGCGTCGAGGAAAACCAGAAACGTGAGCTGGAACACATGATGGGTGCCGTCGCACGCCCGAAACCCAAATTGGCGATTTTGACTCTCGGCAGCGGCATCAACACCGGTATGGCCACTGTCGGCTTGATGGGTTCCAATGAACATCTGCTGAATTATACCGTTTTTGGCCGCGAAGTGAATCTCGCCAGCCGGCTCGAAGCCGTTTCCGGCCGGAGCCGCATCATCATCAGCGATGCGACTTACAGCCATTTGCTCCGCGATGACCCGGAACTGGCGGCGACCTGCGTTGTACTGCCGCCGGTGAAGGTCAAGGGCATCGTGGCGGAGGTGAAAATTTACGAGGTCCCTTGGCGCCCGCCCGGTGCGTCGCCGTTCGATGAAGAACTTTTCTCTACCACCAAGCCCGGAGAGGGTACGTCTTTCACAGGAATCATACAGCGCGAGAGTAATTGAACCGGAAAATTTTAAGTTTTAAGTTTCAAGTTTTTGGTTAAAGTGGCTGGAACGGTGACATTTAACTGAAATCTCAAAATTAAAAGATGCGAACCGCGATTTATCCCGGCAGTTTTGATCCCCTGACCAACGGCCATCTGGACGTCATCGAGCGCGCGGCCAAATTGTTCGACCGCGTCGTCGTGGCCGTCGCCAAAAATGACTCCAAGAATCCGCTGTTCACCCTCTCCGAACGGTTGGCGATGGTGAAGGTCGCCATCCGCCACCTGCCGCACGTCGAAGCTGACAGTTTTGAGGGTTTGCTCATCGAATACGTTGCCCACCGGAAGGCACAGGCGGTGGTGCGCGGCTTGCGCGCCGTCTCGGATTTTGAATTTGAATTTCAGCTCGCTCTGATGAACCGCAAACTGAACGACAATTTCGAGACCATTTTCATGATGCCAAAGGACACCTACACGTTTTTGAGTTCGCGCATCGTCAAGGAAATCGCGCGGTTGGGCGGCGATGTCAGTTCCTTTGTTCCGCCCCACGTGAAAATCGCCCTGATAAAAAAACGGAAGCCGCGGCGGAAAATCATGGCCTGATGGATGATTGGATTGTTGGATAAGCGGGGTTTTCCCACTCAACCATCCATCCAGTAATCCACGAACCAGTCAATCCCCAATCCAACTTGCGCCTTTGCGTCTTAGCGCCTTTGCGTTAAACTGGCTCATGCTTTCGGTCAATCTACGCCATCTGGAGGTGCATGAAATCCGTCTGGAAGGCGAACTGGCCGCCGCCGGACTGGATTGGGGCCTGCGCGACGAGATGATTCGCGCGGACCAGCCATTGCGCTACGATTTGGCCGTTGAAAAATTGGACGATGCGCTGCTTGTGACCGGCACGTTGCAGTTGATTCTGGACTGCCAGTGCGTCCGCTGCCTGAAATCGTTCAAACACAGGCTGGTTCTGGAGGATTGGGCGTGCCACTTGCCGCTGGCGGGCGAGGATAAGGTGTCCGTGAACAACGATTGCGTGGACTTGACTCCGTTTCTGCGGGAAGATATGCTCCTTGAGTTTCCGCAGCATCCCCTGTGCAAACCGGATTGCGGCGGATTGAAGAAAAACCAGGCCCGAAAAACCGGCGGCAGGGACAAATCGGAGTCCACTGCTTGGGCTGAACTGGATAAACTGAAACTGTGATTTGAATTATGGGCGTTCCTAAACGAAAACCGTCAACGAGCCGGCAGAAAATGCGCCGCGCTTACAACAGCGTGCTGAAACTGCCGCAACTGGGCAAATGCCCCCAATGCGGCGAGCCGGCCATTCCCCACAGGGTCTGCCCGGCCTGCGGCTTTTACAAGGGCCGCCAGGTCTTGAGCGTCACGGCGGGCGCCTGATTTTTCAGTCAGTTCGCGGAGCGTTTCCGCGTCATTCATCTATGCGAATTGCAGTGGATGTCATGGGCGGCGATCATGGTTGTGGCGTTGTCATTGCCGGCGTTAAAAAAGCACTGGAGGATAACAAAAACATTACCGCCGTGTTTCTGGTTGGCCATCAGGCCGAAATTCACGCCGCGCTGCCCGAACGCGGCTTCCGTGACCATCGCGTGCGCGTCGTTCACGCCAGCGAAGTCGTGGAGATGGACGACAAACCGGCTGCGGCGTTGCGTAAAAAAAAGGATTCTTCCATCGCCCGCGCCGCGGAGCTGGTCAGCGAGGGCAAGGCTGACGCCTTGGTTTCGCTCGGCAACACCGGCGGCTTGTTCGCGGCGGCCACATTCAAGGTCGGCCGCATTCCCGGCGTGGATCGCGGTTGCATCGCCACGGTCATCCCCCGGCAGGGAAATGAATTTGTGCTGTTGGACGCGGGCGCGAACATCGAGTGCAAGCCGCTTCATCTCGCGCAGTTCGCTGTGATGGGCAGTGTCTATTCCCGCGAAGTGCTGGGCCGCAAAAGGCCGCGCGTCGGCATTTTGAGCATAGGCACGGAGGATTCCAAGGGCAACGAACTCACCTTGGCGGCCTTCAAACTCTGTCAGAAACTGGATTTGAATTTCATCGGTAACATCGAGGGGCACGATTTGTTCAAGGATCACGTGGACGTTGTCGTCTGCGACGGTTTCGTTGGTAACATCGTTTTGAAAACCGCCGAAAGCCTTGCAGTCGCGGTGTTTTCTATGCTGAAACGCGAGTTGATGCATAACACCAAACGGCAGATCGGCGCGTTTCTGGCCAGGGGCGCCTTTCAAACCATCCGCCGCCGGATGGACCCGGAAGTCCACGGGGGCGCGCCGCTGCTGGGCTTCAATGGCATGGTGTTCAAGGCGCATGCCTCTGCCCGCGAACGCGCCGTTGCCAGCGCGCTGCGAGTCACCGCTGAGGCCGTCCAGCACCATGTCAACGTCATCATCGCCGCCGAAATCGCCCGCGCGAACGAAGCGCTCGCCGCGGCGGAAGTCTCCATTCCCGCATGAGCCCCAAATTCAAGAATCCGCGCGCCAAATTTAATTTTCTAGGCCGCACCTGCTCCATCACCGGCGTCGGCTCGTATGTGCCTGAGAAGGTTTTGACCAATGCCGCCCTGGAAAAACTCGTGGACACGTCCGACGAATGGATCACCACCCGCACCGGCATCAAGGAGCGGCGCATGGCGGCGAAGGATGAATTCACCTCCGACATGGCGGCGAAGGCCGCCCAGCGTGCGATGAAAATGGCCGGCGTCACTGCCAGCCAGATTGATTTGATCATCGTCGCCACCATCACCCCGGACATGCCGTTTCCGGCAACCGCATGCTTCGTCCAGCAGAAAATTGGCGCGAAACACGCCGCGGCGTTCGATCTCGAAGCCGCGTGCTCCGGTTTCATTTACGGCCTGGAAATTGGCCAGCAGTTCATCATGTCGCGCACCTATGACACCGTGCTGGTCATCGGCGCGGAAAAGCTTTCGGCCATCACAGATTGGAAAGACCGCAACACCTGCGTGCTGTTCGGCGATGGCGCGGGGGCGGCGGTGTTGCAGAGCCGGGAGAATTCGCATGGCCTGCTGACGGCGGTGATGGGTGCGGATGGTGGCAAGGCGAACCTGCTGTTCATGCCGGCCGGCGGCAGCCGTTGTCCGGCCTCAAAAGACTCGGTGGACGCGCGCATGCATTTCCTGCGAATGGAGGGCAAGGAAACCTTCAAAAACGCGGTGCAGGCAATGTGTTCGGCCGCGCAGGAGGTGTTGCGTCGGTGCGAATTGAACATTTCGCAGATCAAATGTGTCATACCTCATCAGGCCAACCGCCGTATCATTGACGCCGTCGGCGAGCGCCTGAGCGCGACGCCGGACCAGATGTTCATCAACGTGAACCGCTACGGCAACACCTCGGCGGCGTCGGTGGCCATCGCGCTGGACGAGGCGGTCGCGTCGGGCAAGATCCAGCGTGGCGATTTGCTCCTGCTCATCGTTTTCGGTGCCGGCCTGACGTGGGGCGCGGCGGTCATCGAGTGGTGAAAATAATTTTTAAAATGTTGTTGGTTAATTTGACGGATTCCAACAACGTGCTAGTGTAATTCGACTTTATGAGCGCAAAAAAATACGTCGGTGGCTCGTTTGAACAACCAGTGACGGTTGAAGCGCGGCAGGCAAGCCTGGAGCTGTCTGCCGATACCGTTGTCATTCACAAAAGCGGCATCGAGTTCCGCAGCCCCACGCCGTTCAATCCATGGGCGGAAATGACTGTGGCGCTGCAACCGCCGGGTGATGGCGGCAAGTTGCATTGCCACGGCGTGGTCATTGCCTGCGATGGCAGCAAGCACGCCGGTTACCACGTTTCGATGGTCTTCACCAGCCTCACGAAACAGGTGCAAACACGCCTCAACTCGATCGCAAAGTCGGATTTGGGCGTGGGTTGAGTGCAAGATTTTCATTGTTTTTCGCAATTTTTGCTTAACCTCCGTGATTGCCACGGGGGTTCTTTTTTTGCATCCTCAAGGGCTGAAATCTTTTAGATGAATTTTATGAAAATCCTGCTTACGACTACTTCATTTCAAGACACCCCCGGCGCACACTACGATTTGCTCGCCAAAACAGGCTGGGAAATCATCCGCGCCCGCGGCCCTCTCAACGAGGCCGACACCCTCGCGCTCGTCGGCGACGTGGACGGCTACATCTGTGGCGATGACGCCATCACGCGCAAGGTGCTGGAAAAGGCGCGCCCAAAACTCAAGGTCATCAGTAAATACGGAATCGGCGTGGACAAGATTGATGTGAAAAGCTGCACTGAATTCGGCATCCCTCTGCTCTTCACGCCCGGCGTGAACCACACCACCGTTGCCGAGCATAATTTTCTTTTGCTGCTCGCGCTGGAGAAAAATTTTCTGTTCCACACCGATTCCACCCGCAGTGGCGACGCCAAAACGAATTGGAAGCGCAAGACCGGCCACGAGCTTTTGGAAAAAACCATCGGCATCGTCGGTCTGGGCCGCATCGGCAAGGAAGTGGCGATTCGCGCCCGCGCTTTTGGCATGAACGTGATCGGCTTCGATGTTTATTGGGATGAAAAATTTGCGAAAGACCACAACGTGAAACGGGCGGCAAACCTGGACGAAATCTTTGCCGCGAGCGACTACATTTCGCTGCACACGAATCTGACTCCGGAGACGCGTGGCATGATCAATGCCGCGGCGTTCGCCAAAATGAAGAAGGGCGTCTTGATTTTGAACTGCGCTCGCGGCGAAGTCGTGCACACCAGCGACATGGTGACGGCGTTGAAATCAGGGCAGGTCGGCGGCTACGGCACCGACGTCTTGGACCAGGAACCGCCGGCGGCCGACCATCCGCTGCTCAAATTGCCGAATGTCGTCTGCACGCCGCACGTCGCGTCCCGCACTTACGAAAGCGTCGTGCGTCAGGCCACGACCTCCGTGAAAAATCTCATCCTCGCGATGAACGGCGAAAAACCCATCGCACAGGTCAATCCCGAAGTGCCGGTAAAGAAAGTGGCTTGATGCGCTTTTAATTTTTACCACAAAAATTATGCCCGAAACCTACTACATCATTCCCAAGGAAAAGCACGATTCACTCGTCACGAAGGCGTATCTCAAACGCGGTTACGATGCCGCCGAAGCCGCTGCCGGCGCGCGGTTTTGTTCCAGTGCTTCATATTACGGCATCCGTACGCACAACGCCATCAAGGCGCTGCACCTCGACGAATTGTTCGGCAGCAAGGTCGGCCGCTGGAAGCCCGGCGCGAAGATCGAGAAGCTGCCGTTGCGCTTCGCCGCCGCCGAAATCTGGAACGCGCACTTCAAGCTAGGCCAGGCCGTGGCCTACGAGGCGATGGACACCTGCATGAAGCTCGCCGACAAATTTGGCGTGGGCATGGTCAGCGTGGACAACGCAACTCATTATCTCTGGGGTGGGGGCTACGTCATGGACGCCGCACTAAAGGGCTATCTCGCCTACACGAACTGTACCTCGGCTACATCCGAGGTCGTGCCGTTCGGCGGTAAGACGCCCACGATGGGCACCAACCCCCATTCATGGGCCTTCCCCACGCAGGACGCAATCGGTTTTCCCATCGTGATTGACTGGGCGACTTCCACCGTCGCGATGGGCCGCGTGCAAGTGATGAAGCGCGAAGGTAAACAGCTTCCGCCGGGCTGCGCGGTGGATGCCGAGGGCAGGGAAACGACTGATCCGAACAAGGCCGTCGCATTGCTGCCGTTTGGCCAGCACAAGGGCTACGGCCTCGGTTTGATTGACGAGCTTTACGCCGGGTTCATCGGCGGCGGCCTGCCGCAAATTCGCGGAACCTCGCTCGGCGACCCGAATGAAAAGCGCGCCTCGACATTTTTCTTCCAGGTCATCCATCCCGACGCGATTAAGGGCAACGATTACGCCAAAGGCCGTACGCAGGCGCAAAACGTCAAGGCGGTCATCGCGGACATCCTTGGCCACGGCAACGAGAAATGCCTTCTGCCCGGCCAGCCGGAAGCGCGGAACGGCGAGCTTTCTAAAAAGCACGGCGGTTTGCTGTTCACCAAGGCTGAAATTGAGGAACTGAATCGTCTCGCCAGTGAAGTCGGCGAGACGCCGTGGAACCTAGATGATTTCAAGACGGCGCAGGTTTGAAACAAAGACACAGATAAATAAAAATATTTGACACGGATTGCACGGATGGAATTTGTTCTTAATCTGTGTCAATCTGTGAAATCCGTGTCAGCAATTTAACGAACAACAAATTATGGCAATTCAACTTCGAGACAAATCATCCTGCAAATACGACCAGATATCACTCGGCGAAATCATGCTGCGGCTCGACCCCGGCGAGGGCCGCATCCGCACCGCACGTCATTTCACCGCGTGGGAAGGGGGCGGCGAATACAACACCTCGCGCGGCCTGCGCAAATGTTTCCGGCAGAATACAGCCACCTGTACCGCGCTGGTGGATAACGAGGTCGGCCATCTCATCGAGGATTTCATCATGCAGGGAGGCGTGGACACGGACTTCATTTTGTGGCGTCCTGACGACGGCATCGGTCGCAGTATCCGCAATGGCCTGAATTTTACCGAACGCGGATTTGGCGTCCGCGGCGCGGTCGGCGTGCCGGATCGCGGCAACTCCGCCGCGTCGCAGCTCAAGCCCGGCGATTTCGACTGGGAAAACATTTTCGGCAAACTCGGCGCGCGCTGGTTCCACACAGGCGGCATTTTCGCCGCGCTGTCCGAAACTACGGCGGCATTGACGATTGACGCGGTGAAGGCCGCGAAGAAACACAGCACGATTGTCAGCTACGATTTGAATTACCGCCCGTCGCTTTGGAAATCCATCGGCGGCCTCAAGAAGGCGCAGGAGGTCAACCGCGAGATTGCCAGATACGTGGACGTGATGATCGGCAACGAGGAGGATTTCACCGCAAGCCTCGGCTTCGAGGTCAAGGGCGCGGACCACAACTTGAGCAAGATTGAGACGGATGCCTTCAAGGCCATGATTGAAACTGCCGTGAAGGAATTCAAAAACTTCAAGGTGGCCGCGACAACGCTGCGCCGCGTCATCACCGCGACGAAGAACGACTGGAGTGCGATTCTCTGGCACGACGGGAAATTTTTCGAGAGCCGGAAATATCCGGAGCTGGAAATCCTGGACCGCGTCGGGGGCGGCGACAGTTTCGCCAGCGGCCTGCAATTCGGTTTTCTCGAATTCAACGATGCGCAGAAAGCCGTGGACTATGGAGCGGCGCATGGCGCGCTCGCTTCCACCACGCCCGGCGACACGAGCATGGCCACGCGCAAGGAAGTCGAGAAGATGATGGGTGGCGGTAGCGCGCGGGTGCAGCGTTGAATTTGCTGGAGTTCAGGCTTATGCGTGGCCGCCGGCGAACAAGCTAAAGCTTGGGCTCCAGCGTATGGTGCGTTACGTTTGGCTAAACCAAATCGAAATTTATGAAAACACCAGCGGAATTATTTTCACTGAACGGCGATGTGGCGGTCGTTATTGGTGCCACCGGAGTGTTGGGTGGCGCGTTGGCTGAAGGCCTCGCCGCGGCAGGCGCAAAAGTCGCCGTGCTCGGTCGCAGTGAGGAGCGCGGCTTGGCCCGCGTCAAAGCCATCATCGAAAAGGGCGGCAATGCGGCATTCTTTTCGTGTGATGCGAGTTCGGGTTCGAGTCTCGCCGGGGCGCACCTGAAAATTGAGGCCGCGCTCGGCGAGCCGACGATACTCGTGAATGCCGCCGGCGGCAACGATCCCAAGGTCACGGTCACTGCGGAAAATCCATTCGAGAAGATTACGCTCGAAGCGCTTCACGCCAATCTGGACCTCAACCTCATCGGTGGCGCGTTCCTGCCGTGCCAGGAATTTGGCCCGGCCATGTGCAAACGAGGCAGGGGCAGCATCATCAACATCGCCAGCGTCTCGGCGCATCTGCCGCTCTCGCGCGTGGTCAGCTACTCCGCCGCCAAGGCAGCGGTGCTGAACCTCTCGCAATTTCTCGCCCGCGAATGGGCCCCCAAAGGCGTGCGAGTGAACACCATCACGCCCGGCTTTTTCCCCGCCGAGCAGAACCGCAAGCTGCTGTTCAACGACGATGGCACGCCCACGGCGCGGACCAAGTCCATCTGGGGCCACACGCCGATGAACCGTTTTGGCGAATCCAGCGAACTCGTGGGCGCATGCATTTTCCTCGCCTCGAACAATGCCAGTTCATTCGTAACCGGCACGGACATCCGGGTGGACGGTGGCTATTTGAGTCAAACGATTTAACACCAATGCATCATGAAATTCTGCGATGATAACTTTCTGTTGTCGAACGGCGTTGCCCGCGAGCTTTACCACGGCACGGCGTCGAAACAACCCATCATTGATTATCACTGCCATCTCCCGCCGAAGGACCTCGCGGAGGACCGCCGGTTCGAGAACATCCAGGAGCCGTGGCTGGGCGGCGACCATTACAAATGGCGCGCGATGCGGGCCAACGGCGTCCCGGAGAAATTGATTACTGGCGCCGAAACCTCCGCGCGCGAAAAATTCCAGGCATGGGCCGGGACTGTTCCAAGGACGTTGCGCAATCCGCTCTTCCACTGGACGCATCTGGAATTGAAGCGCTATTTCGGTATCGAGAAGCTGCTGGAAGAAAGCTCGGCGCAGGAAATCTGGGATGAAACGAGCAGGTTGCTCGCGCAACCCGGCTATTCCGTGCGCAGCCTCGTCGAGCGCATGAACGTGAAGGTGATCTGCACCACGGACGATCCTACTGACTCGCTTGAGTACCACAAGGCCATCAGGAAATCCGGATGGAAGGTGAGGGTTTTTCCGGCGTTTCGTCCCGACAACGCGCTGCGTGTCAACCAGCCGCAGCGTTTTAAAAAATGGGTGAAGGCCTTGGGCAATGCTTCCGGCGCGGGCGCCGGCACGTTCAAGGGCTTTCTCAAGGCGCTGAAGCAGCGGCACGATTTCTTTCACGCCAACGGCAGCCGGCTTTCCGATCATGGCATGAATCAGATGCCGTCGCTGGATTGCACGGAGAAAAAGGCGGGCGCGATTTTTTCAGCGGCGCTCAAGGGCAGGGCGGCTTCGCCGGAGGATGCGGACCGGTTCGCCTCGTTCCTGATGGAATATTTCGGTGTGCTGGATGCGGACAAAGGGTGGGTGAAGCAACTGCACCTCGGCGCGCTGCGCGATCCAAATGCGCGCATCGCCGCCAAACTCGGCGCGGACACCGGTTGCGACACGATTGGTGACTTCAAACAAGCCGGGCCGCTCGCTCGCTATCTTGACAGGCAGGATCGCATCGGCAAATTGGGGAAGACCATCATTTACAACTTGAACCCGGCCGACACATATCTGTTCGCGGGAATGCCGGGCAGTTTTCAGGACGGCACCGTCCCCGGCAAACTGCAGTATGGTGCGGCTTGGTGGTTCCTTGATCAGGAAAACGGCATCCGCGCGCAGCTCGATGCGCTCTCGGATTTGGGCCTTTTGAGCCTGTTCGTCGGGATGTTGACGGATTCTCGCTCGTTCCTGTCATATCCCCGCCATGAGTATTTTCGGCGCATTCTCTGCGACACGCTGGGCACGGACGTCGAGAGCGGACGACTGCCCGACCGGCGCGACTGGCTAACGAATCTCGTCGCCGATGTTTGTTACCGGAACGCGAAGGTTTATTTTCCGTTTCCAGTTTGATGGATCTGCAAATATTTAACGGGTTTTGTCTGGAGGGATTTTAGATGTCGGTGATCGGCTCGTGTCTTGGCACCAGTAATTTCATCCCGACCCACGCGATCAGATAGCTCAAGGCGCAGATGATAAACATGATCAGGTAGGCGGTTTGCGGCGTGGCCTTGTATTTGTCGGTGAGCGTGCCGGCGATTAATTGGACAATCACACCGCCCAATCCACCCGCCATGGCTCCGATGCCCGTGACCGAGCCGACGGACGTCTTGGGAAACATGTCGGAAACGGTCGTGAAAAGATTTGCCGACCACGCCTGGTGCGCGGCCGCCCCGATGCAGATGACCGCAACGGCATACACTTTTGCCATGTCCCCGAAATGACTGACGTTGCCAAAATATTGCGTTGTAAGCACCGCCAGTGGGCATAGCGCAATCAGAAACATTGCCGTCATGCGGGCTTGATAGACTGGCATGCCCCGCTTCATGAGTGTCATCGGGATGCTGCCCCCATAAACGCTGCCAACGATGGAGACACCATAGACTATGAACGTCGGCCACATGGTGTCATGAATTGGCATGTTAAATTGTTTCACCAGATAGTCGGGCAGCCAGAAAAGGTAAAACCACCAGATGCCGTCAGTCATCAATTTACCGACAAAAAATGACCACGTCTGGCGGTGTCCCAGCAGACCGGGGCTGCCCGCGTTTCCGAATTTATCAGGACCGGCGATGCCTTCCTTGAAGCCGGCCATGATCATGGCGATGACTGCCAGTACCACCGCCACGAGGTAAATCTTGTTTTCAAATCCCAGAACGATTACCGAGACGAAGCTGGCCGCGACGGGGATGAGATAGGCCAGTGCCAGCCACCCGGATTTGTTCTGGTCGTGCCAGCGTCGGACATGCAAGGCCAGACTGGCCGTCACCGCCACCGCCACCGTTACGGCGAAAAATATCAGCGACGGTTTGTTCTGGAGCACATCCGGGCCGACAATTTTTTCGGTGATGAAATATATGAAGACGCACAAAATGTGGATCATGATGGTCATGCCCCAGAACGCGGAGCGCGGCACGCGTCCGGCGAATGAAAACAGGTTGACGCCAGGTTTTTTGACAGGTTTATCCTGGGGCTGGACTTCGTCCTTGTCGCTGTGGATGTAATCGTATTCCGCCTTCGACAGCCGTTTACTTTTGCCGGGCGTGTCATAGAGCCAGAACCAGAAAATCAGCCAGATGAAGCCGGCCGCGCCGGTGAGGATGAACGCCATCTTCCAGCCTTTTTCGTTGCCAAAATAAACGAGGCACCAAGGAACGAACAGGGCGGCGATCATCGCTCCAAAGTTGGATCCGCTGTTGAAGATGCCGGTGGTCAGCGCCCGTTCGCGTTTGGGAAACCATTCGGCCACGGTCTTGATGGAGGCGGGAAAATTCCCCGCCTCGCCGATGCCGAAAGCGCTTCGAATCATGACGTGCATCATCACGAGCCGGCCGACAAATGCGTTCAGGATTCCGAAGATGGACCAGAGGGTGAGCGACAGGGCCAAACCCATCTTGGTGCCGATTTTGTCAATGACCCAGCCGGCCAGTATTGTCATTCCGGCGTAAAATCCGGTGAAGAAGGCGGTCAGATGGGAGAAGTCGGTGTTCGACCAGCCGAAACCGCCCGACTCCGCCGGCGTGCAGAAATATTCTTTCAGGTAGCTGATCACCTGCCTGTCCATGTAGTTGACTGTCGTGGAGAAAAACAGCAGCGCGCAGATCACCCAGCGAAAATTGGTTCGCACGGCGGAAGACGGAGACTGAATCGGGGAACTCATGGAGTGATTCAATATCGAAAAATGAACTACTGTTCAAGCGTTGAAATCCAACTTTACAAATCAGGCGCTTTCTGCGACGCTGCCGTCATGATTTTGAAAAGATTCATTCTGTTGTTGCCGGCGCTGTTATTGGTGGGTTGCTCCACGACATTCACGCGGTTGACGCCGCTCGAACAGCCGCGAAATGCGAATAATCTCTATCCTGTCGAAGTTCAGTTCAACTCCACGCAGCAGTCGTTGCGCTGGGACAGCCTCAAGCCTTATGTACTGGTCAATGGCGAGCCTTATTCGCTGCGCCCTGTGGACATGGTGCAGAACCGCTGGGAGGGTTTCGTGCCCGTCTCGCCGGGGGTCAACACGGTCGGCTTCCGCTTTAAGTTCGACTACCTCTACAACAACTTTAACTCGCAGCCCCAGCCCGACAGCGCTTGGTCGCCGATGTATCAATTGAAGATTGTTGACCAGTAAGGCGCATCAGTGCCGGGGCCGGAGCAGGATGGCTTTTTTGTCCGTCCCGTCCACCTCCACACTGTTGGTTTCCACCTCTGGATCGTCCCTCAACGCCTGATGCACGATGCGCCGGTCGAACGCGTTGAGCGGCTCCATCTCCACCGCGTCGCCCCACCGGCGGACCTTGTCGGCGGCCTCCATCGCCCGTTTCACGAGTGCCTCGCGCGCCTGCGCGCGGTAGCCGCCCACGTCCACCATCGCCTTGGGCGCGCGGGCATCCTGCTGGAAAAGTATCCGGTTCGTGATGTATTGCAGGTCGGCAAGCGTCTGGCCCTGGCGGCCAATCAGCCTGCCGGAGTCCTCGGTTTTCACGTCGAGTAAAAAACCGTCCTCCAGCTTGTGTTCCTCCACCGTGACGGCGAAGCCGAGAGACGTGAGGATTTTTTCCAGGATTTCTTTGGGTTGCGCGGGCATGATGGTTGAATGTTGATGGCTAAAAAATCGGCACCGGCTATTTTTTCAATTTTGACGCGGGCGTCAATGCCGGAGTCGCTGCCGGATCTTTCAGGTTTTTTGTCAGTTTGGTCTGCAAAACGCCCAGCAGCGTGCTCACCGTCATGTAAAGTGCCAAGCCGGATGAGTAATTGTAAAGGAACAGGATGAATATCGCCGGCAGATAGCGCATCATCTTTTGTTGCGCCGGATCCATGCCCGGCGATGGCGGCTGCAGATGCGACTGCCACAACATCGCGCCGCCCATCAGCAGCGGCAGCAGGTTGAATGGCAGTCCTTCCGGCGTGCTGATGAACGGAATGAACGTCAAACCCGGCATCATGAACAGCGTGTCTGGCTTGGACAAGTCTGCTGCCCACAGGAAATGCGCCCCTCGTAGCTCAATCGCACTGCGCAACATCGTGTAAAAACCGATGAACACCGGCATTTGAATGGCCATCGGCAGACAGCCGCCCATCGGGCTGACCTTGTGCTTCCGGTAAAGCTCCCATTGCTTTTGCGTGAACTTTTGCGCGTCGTCCTTGTATTTCTCCTTGAGCGCCTTTACTTCCGGCGCCAGCGCCTGCATCCGCTTCATGGACCGCGTGCTCGCTGCCATCAAGGGCCAGAAAATGCCGCGCAACAGGAACGTGATCAATACAATCACCCAGCCATAACCAAGTCGCGTCACGTCGTGCAGCCAGTTCATGATTAGCAGCAGCGGCTTTGCGCAAAATCCGAAAAATCCCCCAAAGCCCATCACATCGTCCGCCCGGTTTTGAAATTCCGCGCCGATGTCCGCCAGCGTCCGGTATTCCTTCGGCCCGGCGTAGATGACAAATTGTCGCACGAGGTTGGAATTTGCAGACAGCGTCTGCGCCGGATAAACCAGCGCCGTCTCCATGCCCTGCGGCAGCGGTGTGCCCGGCGCCAGTTCCACGTTCGAAAATGCGGGCAACGTCACCGGCCGCGCCACGATTTGTCCCGCTGCCTGCTTCGGCATGGCCAGCAACGCAAAAAACTGGTTTCCCGCCGATGCCCAGACGACATTGTTCGCGCCCGCCAAATATTCGGTTTTGGGCGTCCGGGGAAAGAAACCCAAGGTGTTCGTGCTCGGGTTGAAATAAGACAACCGGACTGTCGCGCTCTTCGTGCCGTCGAACCACATGTCGCCGCCGTAGATGGAAAAATAACTGTCGTCCACGTCCATCGGCGTCGCCGTGCCCACCACCCATTCCTGCGCCGGCAGCACGAGCGGCTGATCCGACGTGTTCTTAAGGCTCACGCTGGCGTTGACCAGGTAATTTGAGCTTAAATGGAATTCCTTGGTCAGCCACAGGCCGTCCGGCAGCAGTTTTTCCGCGCGCACACCGTCGCCCGTCAGCGATAGCGCGAACGCGCCGTCGCCAATCAGATTGGTGTCGCCCAGCAACGCCAGCACCGGCACAGCCGCCCCCGTGTTCAATGAAGCTACCGCGTCACTTGCCGTTTTGGTCCGCGTCCAGCGGGCGGAAATCGTCTCGGGATAATCCAGCAGTTCCACCAGCTTCAACCCGCCGCCGCGCGATGTGAACGTGTAGCGCGCACGCCCGTTCGTGAGCATGAGGGTCTGCTCCGGTGCGTTCGTGTCGAAAACATAGGCGGGCGCGGCAGAAGCCATCGGCGCGGCGGTTATGCTGGTTGCCGTGGCGGGCGCGGCGGCGACTGTGTTCGTCGCGGCAAATTGCGCCTGTTGCTGTTGCCAATGCGCCTCCTGCTTTTGCGCTTCGATCAGCCAGACAACAAATACCACCACACAAAGCGAAACAACTATGATTCCTGTTCTGTCCATTAAATTTTAATGAGTGTGTGCCGAAACCGCTTTCCCATTTTCTATCTTCCGTCTTCCATCGGCACCGGATCGTGGCCGCAACTGCCCCACGGATGGCAGCGGCAAATCCGTTTTGCCGCCAGCACGCCGCCGGCCAGCGCACCGTGCTCCTGGACCGCGTCCAGCGCATATTGCGAACACGTCGGAGTGAAGCGGCAGCCGCCAGTCGGGCCGAACAAAAACACCTGCGCCGGCGAAATCGTCCAGCGATAAACGCGGATGGCAAAAATCAAAACGGACTTGGGAAAACAGAGCATCCAGCTTTGGACATCGAACATCCAATGAAGATGCGGCCTCGCCATCATTCGATGTTGGGCGTTCGATGTTCGATGTTCGATTTTTTTCATTTCAGTTTCATGCTGTGCCGAAGTTGAACAAAGGTGGGTCAGCATTTCAGCGTTTCAGCTTTTTAAATCCGTGTTCATCCGTGTCCATCCGTGGTTAAACTCTTTTCGCCTGCTGACCTCCCCGCTCTCCACTCTTTCATTCGATGTTGGGCGTTCAACGTTCGATGTTCGATGTTCTTCATTTCATCAAACCCGCGCGGTTCAGCGCGGCAAGAAAATCCTTTTCCACATCGGCGAGTTTCTTCCCGGCGATGGAATTGCGCGCGACCAGGACCAGTTCGACAGGCTGCGCGAGTTCATTCTGGTGCTGACGGAAGGTTTCGCGCAACAGCCGCCGTGCGCGGCTTCGTTCCACCGCGCCGCCGATTTTTTTGCTCGTGACCACGCCCAGCTTGGCTGATGTCCCATCGGGCAGCTTGTTCCAGTTGGCGATGAGGCATCCCTGCGCGAGCCGCTCCCCCTGCTGCCGGACGCGGGCGAAATCGCGGCTTTGCGCGAGCCGCGAGGCGCGGCCCAGTCGCTGGCGGTTCGGCGGTTCGGCGCACATGGCCGGTTCAGACCGGCGTCAGGCGTTTGCGGCCTTCGCGGCGCCGGTTGCGCAGCGTGGCGCGCCCGCCCTTGGTGGATTTGCGGGCAAGAAACCCGTGCTGCCGCTTGCGGCGCATTTTCTTCGGTTGATACTGGCGTTTCATAAATTGACTTCCTTCCGGGTGAAATACCGGAGCGTGCAAGGATACCCATGAACAGGGTCATGTCAAGGCGCGGTTCGGCCTCAAATCAGAAGCCGGATGCCTCCCGTCAGCGAGCAGATGGCCATCCCCGGCAGCCAGACCAATCCCGCGCTCACCGCCGCGCGCTTCCTCTTGAAACCCGGCCGCAAATACGAGGAGGCCGTCAAAAAGTTCGAGCCATACGACCGGGTGCAGGAACCGAACGACGACGCCCGCACCGCCGGTTCAAAACTAATCGCCGAAGGCAGGGCGGCGAAAAAAAGGCAAACCTACATCTACGTCAACAACCGGTTTGAAGGCAACGCCCCCGCAACCATCGCCGCCATGGTCGCCTAGCTGGCTTCTTCATTGTTTGCTCTTGGGCGGAAACCAACGATCCAAATACCACTTCATGGTATTGCCAAATATCCCGTTGTGCATGCAAAGCCATGCAAGCGGCGAATAAAAAAGTTCCAACTTGGCATGTAAAGACGGATTTAGGTGTGGCTCCAATCGACATACTGGTCCCGCGCTCAAAGTGTAGGCCAGAAAAAGCGCGCAGGCACCACCACCTAACCAACAAACATTCTTGAAACGTTTCATACGCTTGAAGCCGCCTAACGTAGCCATTAAGTCGCCCACATTAAAAGCGAAAACGAAAACGGGGTCTTGATATTGGTATGTAAGCTGGGATGTAGGGTCTTCGATGTTTTCCATTTCAGCATTTGTGTTCTTTGCGCCCTTGGCTTCTTCGCGTCTCTGCGTTCTATTGCGGCCAAGGCAAATATCGGCGTCCACCTCGTTCGAGGTTTGAAATGCCAAATTGGCATATCAAGTTGCAACCGCTCATTTCACACTCAACTCGCGCTGGATGCCGAATTTCTCGATGCGCTTGCGCAGTGTGGCGCGCGTGATGCCCAGCAGCTTCGCCGCCTGGATCTGGTTGTCGTTCGTCTCCTTGAGCGCCTGCACCACAAGCTCGCGTTCCACTGCGGGTATTATTTTCAATTTTGGGTCGCGCCTGGCCCACTGGAACAATTGCCGCGCAATCGCAGCTGCGTCGTTGGAGGCCGTCTCGCCAACCGTGGCCGCCGCCGGGGGAGCGCCGCTCCCGCTCTGTCCGGAAATCTCCGGCGGCAGATCATTTAGCAATATCGCGTCGCTCTTGGCCATGACGTGCGCGCGACGTATGGCATTCTCCAGTTCGCGCACGTTTCCGGGCCAGTGGTATTTTTCCAGCGTCTTGATCACGCTGGCGGCGACGGATTTCGGCTGCTGCTGCTGTTCCCGCGAAATCTTTTTCAAAAAATAATTCACCAGCAGCGGGACGTCGTCTCGACGTTCGCGCAATGGCGCGATGTGGATGCGCACCACGTTTAGCCGGTAAAACAAATCCTCGCGAAACTGCTTGGCGGCGACTGCGGCCTCAAGCTGCTTGTTCGTCGCGGCGATCACGCGCACGTCCACATGGATCGGCTGGCCGCCACCCACGCGCTCAAACGTGCCGCTCTGGAGCACGCGGAGGATTTTAGTCTGTGTGGCGGGTGTCATGTCACCGATTTCATCGAGGAAAATCGTGCCTTTGTTGCATTGCTCGAATTTGCCGATGCGCTGGTTGGTCGCGCCGGTGAACGAGCCTTTTTCGTGGCCGAACAGCTCGCTTTCCAAAAGCTGTTCGGGTATCGCGGCGCAGTTCACCGCGAGAAACGGCTGTTCGCTGCGGTTGCTGTGATGGTAAATTGCGCGGGCGACAAGTTCCTTGCCGGTGCCGCTCTCGCCGGTGACAAGCGCGGTGGCATCCGTGCCGGCAACCTGCCCTATGAGCTTGAAAACCTGCTGCATCGGTTCGCTGCGCCCAACGATGCCGAGTTCGTAATCCTCTGATTCTAGCAGCGGTTCGTAGGAGACGACCTGCTTCATGTCGCGCGCGGCCTTGAGCGCGTTCCCGACGATTTCCTTGAGTTTGGGGATGTCAAAAGGCTTGAGCAGATAATCGTAGGCGCCCAGCTTCATCGCCTCGATGGCCATCTGCGTTGTGCCATAGGCGGTCATCAATATCACCAGCAGTTTTGGATCGCTCTGGCGGATGCGGCGCAGGGTTTCAAGCCCGGTCATTCCCGTCATGCGCACGTCCATCAGCACAAGGTCGGGCTTGAACTTGGGAATGACCTTCAGCCCTTCCTCGCCGGACGAGGCGGTCGCCAGTTCGATCTCCGGCGAATTGAAAATCCGCTGGAATGAATACCGCACATCTTCTTCGTCGTCAATCAACAGCAGCTTGCTCATTTGTGCGCACAGGATAGCGAATTACGGCAAAAGAAATAGGGATTTTTGGGGTTGAATTCGCCCGGCGGCTGTGCCAGAATCAAACCGTTCCAAAAACCAAATTAATCCCTATGAAAAAGAATATTCTATTTAGCATGATGATTTTGGCGTCCGGCTCGCTTTTGGCGGCCGATTCCAGCCCCAAGGGCGATGTGAAAGCCGCCGCCGCCGCGCTCGGCGCCTCGGCCAATTACTCATGGCACTCGGCGGTCGAATCGCCCAACGGCGGCGGCAGATTCGGTGGTCCGACCGATGGCAAGACGGAGAAGGGCGGTTACACTTGGATTTCCATGGCTCGCGGCGACAACACCACCCTCGCCGTGATTAATGGCACCAACGGCGCAATTAACACGCCGGACAATGGCTGGCAATCGTTCAAGGAAGCGTCCGCCGATGACGGCGGCGGCGGATTCAATCCCATGACTTTCATGGTGCGCATGTTGCAAAATTACAAGACCCCGGATCTTCAAGCCTCCGATCTCGCCGACCAGGCCGGTGATTTGACGGCTGGCACCAATGGCATTTCCGGCGACCTGACCGAGGACGGCGCGAAGGGTCTGCTGTCATTCGGGCCGCGGGGCGGAATGGGTGGCAACGGCCCGACCATCACCAATCCCAAGGGCTCGGTGACGTTCTGGCTTACGGATGGCAAGCTGGTGAAATATTCATTCCATGTCACCGGCACGGTGAGCTTCAACGGCAATGACCGCGACGTGGACCGTACGACCACTGTGGAAATCAAGGACGTCGGCGCGACCACTATCGAGGTGCCGGACGACGCGAAGAAAAAATTGCAGTGATGTCGTTGAGAAACGATTGCAGAAAACAGGTAGGGCGGGCAGTCCTCTGCCCGCCGCGAGCGTAAAGAGGCAAATGATTTGGAGACGAGCGGCGCGCACGGAGTGACGCGCCCTACCCGGTATTTGCAGCAATTTAAATTGAAAAGGAGAGCTATGAAGAGGCTGTTGTTTGTTTTTAGTGTGACGATTTTCGCGGCACTCGGACTCCACGCCCAGGATTGGGCGAAGGCGAATCTGGCCAAATCCCCGCGACATCAGGAATGGGTGAAGATCAAGCACGGCGACCGCGAAGTGAATTGCTTCGTCGTTTATCCCGAGGTGAAGGACAAGGCCACGACCATCGTGCTCATCCACGAGATTTTCGGGCTGACCGATTGGGCGTGCGAAATGGCGGATGAACTTGCCGCGGAGGGCTACATCGTCGTTGCGCCGGATTTGCTTTCCGGTGCTGTGACCAATGGCGGCGGTACGGAGGAATTGATCAAGAGCGGCGGCAACGTCGGCAAGGCCATCCAGGCGCTGCCGCTCGCGCAAATTACCGCCGACCTCGCCGCGGCGGTGGATTACGTGACGAACATTCCCGCGGCCAGCGGCAAGGTTGTCGTGGCTGGATTCTGCTGGGGTGGCGGACAATCGTTCCGGTTCGCGACCGATAACAAGGACGTGAAGGCCGCGTTTGTGTTTTACGGGACGCCGCCGGGTGGCGATGACATGGCCAAAATCAACTGCCCGGTTTATGGCTTTTACGGCGGCAACGACGCGCGCGTGACGGCGACCGTTCCGAAGGCGACGGACCAGATGAAGGCCGCCGGCAAAACCTACGAGTCGATGATTTACGACGGCGCCGGACACGGCTTCATGCGCGCGGGCGAGGCGCCGGACGCGAACGACGCCAACAAAAAAGCGCGCGACGACGCATTCCAACGCTGGCTCGGCCTGCTGAAAACCATTTAGGAAACGCACATCGTCCGAGCCGTGTAGCGTCCGGCCTATGGCCGGAATCGGGGTGCAGCCTTGATACTACAACCGGCGGGCAGGGGATTGACCCAATTTCCCGCCGAAAAATTCTTTAAAAAATTGTTGACACAAAAAATCCAATTGTAGATAATAACGACACATTGAGTCGTGTATTAGCGCGGCAGTGAAATTTAGACAGGCAAACATCGGTGTTCTGTGGCAATTTTTGTAATTGTGAAACGATGTTAGTATTCCCTGTCTTTTTCTTTGAATTCAATGACGACTTGAATGATAGATATTTAACAATTAAACAAAGAATCTTGATATGAGCGAAGGACTCAATGAGTTAAAAGCGAAGAGTGGTGACGAACTGAGGTGGCTGGAATTGGTCATCCAACACGTCGGTTCGTTGCGCTACGGCGTGGTGGAAATTGTCGTGCATGATTCACGAGTGATTCAAATTGAAAAAACTGAACGGGTGCGATTGGAGAAAGAAACCGACAATCGGCCGCACAAAAATAAATAACACAGAGACTTAAAGAAACTGACCGGTCAACCGGAAGTTCCCATGAAAACAAAAATACAAATCAACCATGCGGAACTGGATTCCAAAGTTAGTGTGCGCGTTGCTCGCGGCAAACCTGCCGTGGTCCGCCAGCCCGGCTTCTGCGGCTGAAGTCAAGCTTCTCAACGTTTCATACGACGTTACCCGCGAATTTTATCAGGATTACAACGTGGCGTTCGCCGCCTACTGGAAGGAAAAGACCGGGGACATTGTAACGGTTAACCAATCTCACGGCGGTTCAAGCAAACAGGCGTTATCCGTGGTGAATGGACTCGAAGCGGACGTGGTGACGATGAACCAGCCGCCGGATATTGATATTCTACATTCCTTTGATTTGATTCCTGCGAATTGGTCTTCGCGATTGCCGAATAACAGCGTGCCTTACACTTCGACCATTGTTTTTGTCGTTCGCAAAGGAAACCCCAAAAACATCAGAAATTGGGACGATCTTGTCCGTTCTGACGTATCGGTTGTAATTCCGAATCCGAAAACCTCCGGCAATGGGCGTTACAGTTATTTGGCAGCATGGGGATACGCGCTGAAGAAATCCGCCGGTGACGAGAAGCGGGCGCGCGAGTTTGTGGCGAAACTTTTCGCCAACGTGCCTGTGCTCGACACCGGCGGACGCGGCGCGACGACAACTTTTGCCGATCACGGAATCGGAGACGTGCTGCTGACTTTTGAAAACGAGGCGGCGCTGGTTCAGAAACAATTTCCCGACGCCGGACTCGTAGTCGTTCTTCCATCCGTGAGCATTCTCGCGGAAAATCCCGTCACGTGG